>ERZ773062.393-NODE-393-length-24560-cov-4.121322_pt1 | contig 24560 bp, 26 predicted proteins | sample MGYA00580626_ERZ773062 | MGnify/ENA primary metagenome ERZ773062 (study PRJEB29015, sample SAMEA2738003) | human oral metagenome | biome: human oral; feature: human-associated habitat; material: dental | place: China | collected 2058 ... | reverse complement strand
CACACCCCAAAACACCCCAAAAATCACCCCCAATATACCATATTTGATATATTTTTACCCACTTCACAGACAAAATGCAACGAAAATGCCGGGGAAATGAAAATCACCCCTCATTTTATATATCATATTTGATATATTTATACCATTTATGATATATTTGCCCCAAATCTGCCACATTTACACCCTAAAACTATAGAACAAAATACGTACAATTTTACTCTAGCTTCCCCCAATTAAATACCCCTAAAATCGCCCATTTTAACACCTCGCGGGCCTTGCTTTTAATGCGTTATATTATATAGAATATCCCTCCATTATATTTTGCGAAGTAACACCAAACAACCCTAGCGCCCACCACGATCAACGGGGCTACCATTCGCGGATAAAACAGCCCCAAATGCCATAACGCCCACTAGGCACTCTCTCAACGGGAAACACGCATACCCATAACAAACCGCGGCGCTTCTCCTTTACGGGCCCATTCCTTTTACGAAGTAAGCATAAACCCCCAAATTAACACAAAACAGCTATATATAAATACAAACCAACACGCGCCATCATACGCGCTATCTACCCAGCTAACAGATACCACTACTATATATATAAGGGCGAGAAAGGGGGCTTATACTTCGTGAAATGGGTATTGTGCGAAGTTAAAACAACCAACAAACACCGCATTATTTTGCGAAGTTACTACACCATATACTAGCGGCTGTGCAACAGGCGTGTTGCGTAGCACATCATATTGCAAGCGCGTGTGAGTAATTATTTTTTGGGTAAATTATTTTGTTGGGGAGAGTAGGTGTAGGATAGCTGATAGGTGGGGTGGGGGAGGCCACTCCCATCAATATTACATACTCTATTACGGGTGAATGAATGATGCTCATCCAAAACTCACATACCCCATTTTTTTGAAAGGTATATACCTGGGCAAAATCAATATCCACCCCAAAACCAAAAAGTATATACTCGACAAGAAAGGAGGCACAATGGCCGATAAGAAACCCAAAGAATATTGGAGAGAAAGAAAGCTTGCCCAGCGCGAGGGGAGAACAACACGCATGAAAAACAAGGACGGCGTGAGTATCAAAAAGCGCAACAAAGGTAAGGTTGCTAGCCAATGGACACAAACCGAGCAACAGGAGCAATGGCTTAATTATTATATGGATCCTAAGTCGCCGAGCTATGCAAACGCCTATGCTAGTGCAATTCGTGCAGGATACTCTAGGTGGGCTGCTCAAAAGATGGAGACTAAGGATTGCCAAAAGTGGGTCGCCGAGGCCAAGAATATGATGCGCCTTACTCCGGAACACCTTAAGCAACAGCTACAAATGATTGTTGTAAATGATATATCAAAGGACGCCGATAAGATTAGCGCTATTAAACTATTAGGTAAAGAACATAATATGTTTGTCGATAAACAAGTCACCGCGCATGTGGGGATTGAGGAAGCGCTTAAGGAGTTAGATAATCTATGAGCGCATTAAAGAAACCGGCGAATCGTAAGCTTATCTATATTTGGGACGAAAACCTAGAATACTTTAACAGCTTACCCAATAAATCGTCAGTAATTAACCTACTACTCAAGAAAGCCCGCGCCGATGGATGATCTAAAGCTTACTAAAGATAGAGGTTGGCGCAAGCCAAGCGCGTTGAGAGGGCTGTAATGGAAGATATAAAATTAACCCGATCACAATTAGAGAAGATCAAGCTCATTAAACAAGACTTCTACAAGTTCGCTAAGATGAACTTGTATATTAAGGATAAGTTCGCTAATATCGTACCATTCGTCCCAAACGAACCCCAGCGCGCCTTAATTGATTACGTATTACTTTGCATTAAAGAGAAGCGGCCAGTAAAGGTTATCATCTTAAAGGCTCGCCAGATGGGCTTTAGTACAGCCGTAGAGGCTCTTTGTTACTGGTGGACATCTACTAACTTTAATATTAATAGCGTCATCATCGGTAACGATGAGAAGTCTTCTCTTAACCTTTATAGGATGTTTCGTCGTTATTTTGATAACACTAATATCTTGTTTAAACCGAGTGTTCGTTACAACACTAAGAGTGATCTTACGTTTGAGAAGTTCGATGAGACAGGTAAGCAGATAGGCCTAGGATCGGCTATTAAGATTGAAACCGCTAAGAACAAGTCTGCGGGACGTTCAGATACCGTCAACTTTCTGCACGCGAGTGAGTTGGGCGCATGGGAGAATGGCGAGGACTTAGTTGCTTCTCTTATGCAGACCGTACCAGATGCCGAGGTGATGGAGAAGCCTTCAATGGTATTTCTAGAGTCTACCGCAGAAGGTCGCGGGAATTACTTTCATAAAGAGTACGTCGCAGCTGTTAATAAGAAGAATAACTACCAGCCTTTATTTGCCCCCTGGTGGATTCTCGACACTTACGAGCGGGATGCTACGTTTGAGGATTTGGGCCAATTAAACGATTACGAGAAGTTTCTAGTTGAACTTATGCGTAAAGGCCATGAGACACTCGGCCATAAGTTTCCTATTAGCGAGGAGTCTATCCCCAGGAAGCTTGCCTATTATAGGAGAAAAGCAAAAGACTTCGCGGCGACCCCTGAACGTCTACCCCAAGAATATCCCTCGACGTGGGAAGAGAGCTTTATCGCAAGTGGTAAGAACGTATTCAACCCGCTAGCATTACAGGAGATGGAGAAGGATGCAACCCCATTAGAGGATGTCGAGTATTACAAGATCGCCCCACTAGAAGATCGCCCCTACGAGGAATTCGAGCTAGAGCAAATACCGTTTGAAGAGAATGAAACACCTGACGACTTCACCTACAAGGCACCACTTAAGATTTGGGAGAAGTCAAAGCCCTATAAGGAATACGTTATTGGTGCTGACGTCGCAGAAGGCCTCAGGGGCGGCGACTTTAGTGTTGCTACTGTTGTAGATATTTCAACAATGGAGGTTGTAGCCAGATGGCGAGGACACTGCGACCCGGACAAGTTCGGCGAGATCTTAGGTGCTCTTGGTACGTATTACAATTATGCCCTTATAGGCGTAGAGGTAAACAATCATGGCCTTACTACGGTACAAAAGCTCCGTGATACCTTCTATACGAACCTCTACAAGCGCGATAGGGGTTATGACGAGGAATGGGAGACCCCTACTGTTAATCTCGGCTGGAAGACTGATATGCGAACTAAACGCTTAATGATAGATGATCTTATCAAGCTAGTCCGCGAGCGCGTGATTAAAGATAAGGATATCGTATTCATTAATGAGGCATTCAGCTACGTGCGTGATGAGCGTGGTAGAATGAATGCAGAGGAAGGCTCTCATGACGACGTTGTGATGTCGACAGCTATCGCTTACCAACTATTCCCTTGGGGTGATAATGATATATCAAACTTAAAGGTAGTTTCTACCGCAAAGATGCATAAAATAACCAATGGATGATAAAACACTACTAGAGGTAACCAAGCGCTTTAAAAAGGCGCGGCAGTATACCGAGTCCCACTACAAAAGGACTTGGGCAAATGCGTTCAAGTCTTACAACGGCATTAGAACAATCCGCGGATATGCAGGACAAGCCGATGAGTTTGTGCCTGAAACCTTCTCAATCGTAGAGGCCCTTGTGTCCTCATACGTGAAAACAAAGCCGCGGTTTAAATACTGGCCATTACACGAGGAGCAAGAACAAAGCGTTGAGGCCTTAAATGGTCTAGTCAACTATTACTGGTCTATCAATAACATGACCGATAAGATGATTAGCTGGATCAAGGACATGGCCCTATACGGCACAGGTGTTTTGGCCTTTAGTTGGCTAAAAGATCGGCCGCTTATTCAGAACATTCCCTTAAATGACTTCTTCGTAGACCCAGCGGCCCGCCATATCAACAGCCCAGAAGAGCCCGGCTATCCACGCTATGCAGGATACCGCTATCTTACAAGTCTTGAACAGCTCAAATCTCAAATGGAGGTTGACGTAGAGACCGGTAAGGTAGAGAATAAATACAAAAACCTTGATAAAGTCACCGCGGCAAACGATGGCGAGGAGATGGATAAAGACATCAAGGAGATGTTGATCGGCTCTACTTACGGGAAAGACGCCATTAGCGAGCAGGTAGAGGTTATCGATTACTGGACTGAAAAGAAACACGTTATGATCGCCAATCGTAGCGTTGTTATCTTAGAAGAGGATAACCCCTACGCCCGAAAAGAGTCAACAAAAGAGCTGCCAATGGATCTAGACGGCGAGATTATCCCGATGAAGGTGAAAATCCCCGCCATTAAAGGCTTCCTGCCGTTCGCAGTAGCCCGTAACTACGTTGACACGAGTCTATTCTACGGCAAGGGTATCGCTGAAGTTATTCTAAAGACCCAGGAGCTTCTGAACGATACAGCCAGCCAGAAACGGGATAACATCGCTTACGTGTTGAACAATATGTGGCAGATTGAACCCCGATATCAACACTTAGCTGAGCGTATCCAGTCCGCACCGGGCGCTATATTCCCAATCCCCAAGGGAGCACTTACCCCAATTGAGAAGAACGACATTAGCCCAGCCGCCGATGCCGAGATTAGCCGTCTCACTCAGCAAATGCGTACTGCAGTAGCCGCTGATGCAGCCGTCCAGGGTATTGGCCAACGCTTTAGCCGTACAACTGCTACCGAGATTTCTAACCAGCTAGAGCAAGCAGATGCCCGTACAAATGTTAAGATGCAGTCATTAGAGGACGGCGGACTTGCTCAAGTAGGCTCAATCCTGTTTAAGATGATTCAGCTGTTTGTTAAAGAGGATACTCCGGTACGGATGACTGATCATAACCAAATCACTTGGCAAGTCTACAGTCCCGACGTTTACTTTGGTGAATACCAGCCAAAGGTCGTGCTCGAGAGTACCGCAGACGCCGAGATTGCAATGCTCAGCCAAGCGATGCAAACAGCCGCGCAGTTTAGTCTCCAGAACCCTCTCGTTAACCAGGAAGCATTCTTGCGTAATATGTACAAGACTCTCTTTAGTAAGTACATGACCGAGGATGACATTAATGAGATGCTTACTGTACCGCAGCCAATGATGGGCCCTGATGGCCAACCAGTCGACCCAAGTCTCGTACAAAGCGGTGCATCACTCGCTCCCGGTGCTGAGGAGTATCTACTAGGAGCAGCCGCATCACAAGGTGGGGGTGATTCCTTTAATAAGCGAACCCAAACCGGCAACCAAGGCGGCGGAGGCGCTAATAGTAACGATAACAACATTAGAAGGGTACGGGCAGAACAAGCATCTACCCGTTTGAGGTAGTGCTTGTGCGTAGCCATGTAAGTACTAGATTGAGGTAGTGAATGGAAGAGAGTAATAAATGGGAGAAGGTTGCCAGGCAATGGGAGCAATTCTCCAAGACAGAAGCCTATAAAGAGCTAATGAGCTACATCGACCTACAAAAGGATGTAAATTCTACATTAGCTGCTGGGCCTATTGAGATTTACAAAGATGTGCCAACTGTCGACAACAAAACAATGCAACAACTCGAGTTTGAGCCCGAGAAGTTGGCGTATCTTTTACAACGCAATGTAGGACTCGATACAATCCGCCTTTACATTGAAGGCTTCAGTATCCAATAATTTTTACAACAATGTAAGATGTACAACGTAGGAGGGCTTTGCCCCCTGTGCCCTCCTACATCCGCCTTAAACAAGGGTATAGATAGACAAACTAATAGGAGTACACTAGAATGGAAGATTCCCTTACCGGAACTAACGATGCTAGCCTCGATCAAGAGCCTACTAGCGTTAACGAACCGGCGGATATCTCTAGCGATACTACCTCTCAAGCTCCAGTAGAGCAAGATGTAGTAGCTGAGCCCGCCCAAGAAAGCGAGCCAGCAGATAACGGGCTAAGTAAATTCGCGAAGGCGCAAGGTTTTGATCTTGATAACGCTAGCGAGGATACGAAACGAGCCCTCAAAATTGCTCTGGATAACCAGCGCTCATTCCGTAGCGCAAAACAATTAGCAGATACCAGCGAACCTACTGACGACTTGCGCGCAGAGGTTGCTAACCTGAAGTACGAGCGACAGGTTGAGCGATTCTTTGGCGAGCAGGGCCGTGACCGCAGTCTCGAAGCGGTAATGTATGATATCGTAAAGGACAAAGCTGCTAAATACGGCGTAGAATATGCAAATAACCTGCGGCACGACCTCGATACTCTGTATGATTTAGCCGTACTTAAGTCGAGCCAGAACACTCAAAAAGTAGATCCGGAGCAAATCCGCCGAGAGGAAAGGGAGTCTATCAATCAACAACTCCAGCAGGGCGCTCAAGCCCATGCTACTGATAATTCAGCGGAAAATGAGTCTCTCGAGTACTTACTAGCCAACTACGATGGCTCTCCTGAGATGGCCGCTAAAATAGACAAACTAATGAACTAGGAGAAATATAACTCATGGCAAACCGAGTTACCCCAACAATCAGCCAGGGCGCAAAAGATGTCTCTGGCGGCGGGGCTTCAAAGGCGTTTATTCCGCAGATTCAACATTACCGGATCTGATTAAACTTTTTCTGAATATCTGGAACTGGACGAAAGGTGCCGGAACCAGAGGGAACTTTAAGTAACACAGGTTAAACAATCATTGGAGATATGATATGAAACGTATAAGTGTGAAATATTTAGCAGGGCTGATTGATGGCGAAGGTTGTATCGACTGGCAAAGAGGCTGGCGAGACAACGGAACACGCCTATATATCCGCCCCCGATTAAGGATTACATTAACCGAACCAGGATTTGACCTACTGGAAAATTTGCACGCAAACTTTAAGGGCAATATAGAGATTAGAAAGAGATCGCTAAAAAACCCCAACTGGATGGAGGCCCGAAATTGGGTCGTCACCGGCAGTCGCGCTGTAATGGTACTTAATCAGGTAAAAAATTCATTAATTATCAAGAAAGAGCAAGCTAAACTTGCAATCGCTTGGGAAAGATATATTAAGGGTGAGAGAGTGTCTCAAGAAACCATAGATATCTTGGTCGAAGAAATGAAGCTAATGAAAAAAGACCCGCATCGACTAAGTGAAAAAGCAATGATTCGAACCAACGAGTCATTGAAGCGATAGTCAGAATACTTTTTAGTATTACGTGGAGCCCAGAAGTCGAGAAGAACTACACTGACAACTATGTGGTCTTCGACTTTATTGACAAGACAAACCTTGGCGATGCCGTCCACATGGGCGACGTCGTTCACGTCCCCTTCATGAAGGAGATCACCGACAGCACCGCCACTAACACTACCGTTGAAAGCGCATCAGCTATTGACGCCGTTGACGTATCGACCGTTGATGTGTTGGTTGATCGCTACCTCCGCAAGGCCGTTGGTGTCCAGGATGTGGCTGCTACTCAAAGCAAATACGAGTACCGCGCACTCTACACCGAGCGCCTCGGTCGCTGGATCGCCCGCGCACATGACGAGGAAGCTATCAAGAAAGCTATCGTTGCATTTACAGCTGGCAAGATTGCCGCTAGCGGCGCAGATGGCCACTTGAGCTACAAAGACATCGTTGCTGCGATGGCTCAGCTTGACGCTAACAACATCCCAGAAGATGGCCGGGGTATCTTCCTTAACGGTTACGCCCGTGCCGACCTCCGCAACATTCCCGAGTTTACCTCTTACAAGGAAACTGGTGAGGCTGGTCTTGTCAAGAACCGCGGCTACGTTGGCCACTTCTTCGGCACTCCGGTGTACATCACCAACGCTTTGACAACTGATACGGCCGGCGGCAAGCGCACGAGCCAGATCATTGTCATGCACAAGACGGCACTTAAGGGTGTTGCTCAGATGGCTAAGACCGAAGGTGACCGCGACAAGCTCGCTGGCGTTGACTACGTTGTTGCATCGACCCTGTTCGGTGTCGGCGCAGTTCGCCCAGAAGCTGGTGTGATCATCGAGCGCAAAGTTACTAAGGAATAGTAACTAGTATATAAAGCCTCCTCCCAAGCGGAGGGGGCTTATTTTTAGACAAGGAGATAATAATGACAAAATGGGTAAACAACAGTGCATGGAACGCGTTACTAGCAAAAATAAACACTGCAAATAAGGTATTAATACTGCCTAGATATATTAATGACTACTCCACCGCCAACAACGAGAAGCTTGGCGAGGGAAGTTACACCCCAACCACATTAACATTCCCGACAGCCGGTGAGCGCGTCGTAACACTGCCTGCCATCAACGATATAAGCATTACTAAGACCGGACAGGCAAATCATGTCGCGTATTTGAACGGGTCAGAAATACTTTTTGTAACTGACGTAACAGGGCAAACAGTTACTCAAAACGGCACGGCTAATCTTACTGGCGTACAACTGAAGGCAGAGGATATTTAACATGCCGGCCATAGATAAAAAAGAATCCCTGCGTAAGCTGGCCGATATTGCAGAAGACATGGGTTTTCGCGTCTGGTTCGACTTCAAGCAGTGCCACATCCACGAGATGTATGGCAAAGAGATTGCATGGTTCGACCTAGACGATCAGAATAGGTTCTGGATCGACGGAGCATTTCTGGTGGCGTCTAGAAGCAAATACTTCCGCGAGATATGCGACATCATAGGGATGTTCGTGCAGGAGTCTGGCAGGCAAACACGCGGAACCCTCTACGCGGTATCGAATAGCGTCGGCCCATGGGGGCGCATCAAGGAGTTACCAGACGCCTCCGGTGTTGAATGGCTTAATAGCGACAGTATGCGATCGCTATACACACTAAAGGGCGCTAAAAGAATTACTAGGCGGTATGACCTGAGCGGCACAAAGATTGTCCCGGTGTTCGATAATGATTACGAAGGTGCGGGCGCTTATGCAGACGACTTGACAAAAACGAGTGAAGAGAACGCTCCGCGGTCACCCAGTGACAACGACGATAGTTCCGGGCGAAATAATCAGAACAACCCAGGCGGTAACAACAACAATTTCTTTAGAACGAATTTCTAGGAGGGTATATGGCCAATAATATGACAATAGGCCTCCTGGCTGTGGCTGTAACTGACGAGGTCAATACGATAGATATAGAGGTTTCCTATAACCAATTCTTCCCCAGTGCGCCATTTTATATAACAGTGTCCCCGATCGATGAGCCACCTACAGCGCTCAACTCGGAAATAATGGCCGTCAGGGCGCGTAACGGTAAGACACTCACAGTAACGCGTGGGCAGCGTGGCATTGTAGCGAAAGCGCACAAGAAAGGTGCGTTAGTATACCGCGGCGTCTACTACGAGAACCTACTTCATGTGGGGGATATCGTGATGACATTAAACGCGAACCCAGCGCCGGGCAGACTGCTCCTCAACGGACAAGGTGGCTATAGTAAATGGGACTACCCACTATTATATGACCACATCTCTCGTAACCCCCGTTATGGCACAATAAGCGGCGACACATTCACGCTCTCCAACTTTAGCGGGCGATTCCCCCTTATTGCAGGAGGTTTTGACGCTATGGGTTCAGAGGGGGGAAGTGACAGTATACGTCTCGCCCCTCAGAACTACCAGACTAACACATGGATGAGCGACGTAATATCGCCATCTGGGCCGGTACATAAGGCGGTTAACGAAGGTGGTTCGTACGGATTCCACGTCCATGCTACATCTGGCCTAGCTAATGATTCATCGAAGAACGTCCCTCTAGAGTGGCGGCCAAGTTATATTGCGATGAACTTCGAAGTCGTAGCAGGGTAGGATATGTTACTATCTATACCCCAAAAAGATTTGCCGAGCGAGGTTGTAAAGGATTTTTGGGCGGATACCGACACTCTCACTGCCGGGCCCGACGGGCTAGTAGCACACTCTGGTAGGTTTTCAACACACTATGCCTCGGTCAAAAAAGTTAAGGGGTATGGTGATGTAGAGTTGCTCGCCAAAGTAAAAATAAATACTACTGCCTATAAGCAGGGACTTCTCGTTGTCCGTGGTAATGTATATTACGACGAAAGGCAAAAGAAAAAAGTCGACAGCGGATACGTCCTAGCCCTCCAAGAGGGGGGCGGCTCGATGTACATGAAGGTCGACAAGGCGCAAGGTGAGTTTACTGATGCGATACGCGTATCCCACCCAACCGAGTGGAACTGGTATAGATTCAGCGTTAAAGGCGATATAATCAAGGCCAAATTTTGGCGTGACGGCTACCCTGAGCCGGCGTGGCAGATAGTGATAAGTGACAACACCTGGAAGTCAGACAGCAACGGATCGGTCGGTATCGCTCATTTTAGTGGCGGTAATGTGACGTACAACTATATCGCCGCATCAACTGATAGTAGACCCGCGCCGATGCCGGGCGAGTACGCGAATACGTACGTAAACCCCAAGCCCGAACCAGAGCTTGGTTATTGGGGTGCGCCTGGACTGCGTCCACTGGGCACTATATTGCCGGTGAAAAATACTCCAAAGGTTTACACGCTAACACCTCAAAGGGTTACCGAGCGCCTGACGGTCAAGTCGCCGACCCTAACCGGTGTAGGCCCGGCTTACAACTTACGCGGCAATCGCGGATGGGTGCATCTCGTATTCAAAAAGAAGCCAACACTCACCTATGTACCACCAAAGCCGGGTGAACTACGCCCCGTGCAGCTAACCGAGCGGTTAACAATACGACCACCCATACTAACCCATACAGGCCCCGTATACACCCTACAAGCGTCTAGAATTACCGAGAGGATATCTATATCATCTCCGACTCTAACTGCTCATACGGTGGCTCTCTTGCAGCCTGAGGGTATAAATCTAAGGGTCTGCACTAGCAGCCCTAGTGTTATATTTATACCGAAGCCCGAGGTGTTAGAGTTAAGACCTCTACCATTTACTTTGCGGCTAACGATAACGCGGGCTAATAACTTATTAGACCCTAGCGTATACAACATTGAATATAAACAATACAAGCCCGATTATGTAGGTATAAAAGCCTATGAAGGCGAAACGCTAAACATTGACCGATACCGCCCTGATGCAATAGAGATGGGCAAGATCGATAGTATCGAACTAGAAACAAATAGATATAAGCAAATAGTGATTAAATAGAAAGGATTTAAAATGTCAAATTCATTAAGCCGTTTTAGTCCAACAGCCACCTGGGATTCGCTCCCGGAGGGGAGTCTTGGGTTGGCGCTCATCCCAAGTGGCGGCGCATATACGGTAGAGGCTACCAGCTCTGCGGGCGGCGCAAGCGTACCTAAACTCGGAGAAAGTGACAGCGCCTGGGCGGAACAGGCTACTTCTAAGGGTAAATGGCTATATCGTCGGTATAATGGGATGCTCCTGTTGAAGCCAGATGGCCCATATAGCCAGACACCGACCCTCGCTCAGGGTAACAACGTCGTGTTCAACATTCCGACCCCATATCGCGATGGGATTCAGACAACGGTAGCCCCAATGTATAGGAATATAGGCAACGAGCTTTCGCAGGATGGTTCATATATCAAGGTAGATCCAGGCGGGAATGTGACTCTCAACGCAAAAAATGCCGCTCTCTACGTTGTCCCGACCTTGACCATTCCTACCGGCCTGTAAGGAGGATAAATGACACTCGCCGATTTACGCAAGCGGGTGATGATAGATAAGCTGGACGATGAGGACTACGAGCCAGAGATCATCGACAACTTTCTGAATGACGCCCAGCGGGATATATTCAACCAATTCGAACTACCCTTTATGGAAAAGATCTTTATTGGTGATGTACCCGCTGGTACGTCTATCATTAAGTTGCCCGATGACGTTAGTAGGGTAGAAATGCACGCAATGACCGGTGTACAAAACTTCTTTCAAATGAAGCTTGAATACCGCGATTTCTTTATGCGTTTTGCAGATGCGATGAACAATACACCGCATGCGCCCTGCTTCTGGACTGAATACGCCGGCAATATTCTATTAGACGCCCCAACCGATAAAGAATATAAACTATATACGTATTACTACAAGACGCCAAATACAATGGCCCAAGATACTGATAAGCCCGACATTCCCGAAGAGTTTACCGAGCTGCTTATTCTTGGCGCGCTCCGTCGCGTACATGACCGTAACGAGGACATGGATCTTTCAGCTCAAGTGGAGAACCAGTACCAAGCTCAGCTACAAGAGATGGTCACTCGCTTCGGTATGCGCGACGCTTTCGGCCCTATTAAGATGCGTAATTTACAAATATAGGAGGATGAATGGCGCAGCAAGTTAAAATTGCTACCCAGCTAAATCTAGGAGGTATCGACCTTGTTACGCCAGTCGACCTTCTCCAGGAGGGTAAGAGTCCTTTTAGTAAGAACTTCCGCCTCCAAGCCCAACAAAAGGATTCCCGCCGCGTGGCCGTGTCAACTAGGCGCGGCCATTCTTTACATATGGAACCATTGGGCGAGTCACAGACACTGGGTAATGCAACTACTGTTATTCAGCGGTTTAAAATAAACAAAGATAACGCTTTTCTTTTACAGCCATTTACTGCTAATGTAGACCAACGCATTACTCGCCTAGATATAGATATTAAGAACCCCGGCGGTGCTACTGGACCAGTACTAGTAGAGATCCTAGAGGACGCAAACGGCCTACCGGGCAATCGCCTATCAGTCAGCTCATTCCTTAACGGGGATATCGGCGATAGCGGTGATTGGGTTACTTGTCGTTTTATTAACCCGCCAAAGATCAAGACTAGTAAGAAATACTGGATTGCACTCAAGCCCCAGGACGACTCACTTAAGTGGTATGAGATTGGCCTGGTTAATAGTACGCCTGAGGCTCGATGGACTTCCGCGGCTTGGACAGTGAACACTCCTATCACCGGTAAAATGCTACGCTATAGGCTTTATACAGCGCCCGAGAAAAAGCTCAAAGGCGCGTATCGCTTTAACCTAGATAACCGTAACAACCGTACTGTAGCAGTATATGACAATACACTCTATTATGCAGATGAGGCAGCCGGTAAATGGCGCGAGGTTATGTCGGGTCTATCATCGGAGGCTAGCGAATACAGCTTTGCCAACGGTGATGGCAAGATGTTTTGGGTTAATGGCCATGATGAGCTGCGCTACTGGGATGGCACACCGCCCCAAGATCGCACCAATATTGTAGACAACGGCAACTTCAGCCTCCCAACCGTACGGTGGCAAGGCAGCGTGACGCGAGATACGACAGTGTACAAATCAGCACCGGCCTCACTTAAGATTACCGGTGGTGGACAACGATACACTAAGAGCGATATTCAACTCACTAAGGGCAAGCGATACAAGATTAAGTTTTCATCAGTTAGTGCAGCTGGTACGTCTCAAGTATTCGTAAGCGTGAATACTCAGCTACGCCCAATTGCAGGCTACCAAAAACAGATGACAACCTCATGGGATAATCACGAGTTTTATTACTGGCCCGAGCTAGATGTTACAAGCCTAGAGTTTGTCTCAACTGGCGAAGACTTCTGGATCGACGATGTAGAGATTATCGATACTGGTGTCGGTCGTATCGTAGACACTGAACTACCCGTACTGCGTGAGGTGATGTTTCATAAAGACCGCATGTGGGGTGTTGTAGCCGGCTTGCCCAATACGATTAGGTTTAGTGAAGCTCCTGGAAACCCTGCATGGGACTCGACAGGCAAGATACCAACTAAGCCAAGTGAGCAATGGTATAACGAATGGAGAAGCACGAGCTTTTTCACTATTCCTCGGCCCTTTAATGGCTCGCCAGTGGTTAAGCTTTGTTCATTCCAGGACAGTCTTGTTGTCTTCACCCAGGACGGTAAGTATATCATTAGTGGTTACGATGAGGCCTCATTCACGATGCGGCAGTCTACCGGTTTTAAAGGTGCTATCGCACGGCGCGGAGTAGTCCAGGATGAGAACGCGATCTACTTTGTAGGTGACGCCGGGCTGTTTATGTTTAACGGTTCAAGCGACGTTCGCATCTCAGATGCCATCACTCCATTAATTGACGGGTGCCCACGCATTACTGACATAGATGCCACCAAGTACAAAGATGAGATACGCTTCTACTTGGCCTCTAGTGGCTCAACAGTCAATGATACTTGTATTATCTACAATAAGCCGTTAAAGGATATTGAATACGATACCGGCGTTTATGGAGACCGCGCAATCTATTACGACGATGCAGATGACCGTGGGCAGCTCGCAGTGTTCAACTCTTACGTTGGTATGAGTTACTACGCAGAGACGCAAGTATACCATGATATGGGTGCACCAATCGACTTTGAGTATCGATTCAAGTATGATAGCATGGGCAGCCCAATGCAGCGTAAGCGCCTTAAGCGTTTCTACCCAATCTTCCAAGGTGTTGACTCTACGTTTAAAGTGGGTCTCGCAATGGATAAAGACTTTGCCGATGCGCCAAAGATTAAAGAACAAGTACTCTCCGTTAATGGTGCAAGGTGGGGACAATTTAAGTGGGGCGACGGCACGCTCTACGGTGGTAGTAAGTCGTTTAAACCAAAGCGCCAAAGCTACTCAGGCTATGCACGATACTGGCAGCTGCGAGTATTCCGCAATGGCGTAGAAAACCGCGTGGCCTTTGTTGGTGCGCAATTTAGTTATAAAGCAAAGAGGTTATAAATGGGATTAATTAGTTATTCACAATTACAAGATGGTACTGAGGCGGTAGCGAATGACCTCAACAACCGTTTTGGTACTATCTACAACGAGTTTAACGGTAACATTGATGCCGCTAACCTCAAAAACTCGGCAGTGACTCGCGAGAAGATCGCCGACAATTCAATTACTAAAGACAAGCTAGCTCTCCGCCAATACATTGACGACAACGGCTGGACAGTAACCGATATGGGTGGTATTAAGACCTATAGCCGCACCATTCCTGTTACTGGTACTCAGAATGACCATAACGGCCCAGGGCATGTTGGCTTACTCATTGAGGCTAATGGTCGCCGCGCAGGACTTGGGAGCTTCCCCGCACCTGTAGGGCGTACGATTGATAACATTATCGTTACCTGTACCTACTTTGGCCATTATTCGGGCCACCTAGTAGTAAACGGTGAGAAGCGAGATGGCAAGATCTTTATCTCGGGTGGCAATATCTTCCCCTGGAACCTCTCCTTTGATGGTGAGGTGCACGTCCAAGTAACGGAGAAGCTCTAATGTTGTCTCTTATTCAGCTAACACCCGGGATGGATGATGCGACATTGGTCAATACGATTAATAAGAACTTCGAACAACTCCAGAACGAGTCACGAACTAAGACAAGCAAAGACTCAACGGGGACGCGCCGGCTTCTGATCGGCCGCCCCGTTAATGGGGACCACGACATTATCGCAATCACTGTGCCGGGTAAAGATGTTGTAGAGGAAACTACAGTAAGATGATCAACCCGGACAACTTTATATTCCATAGCGATTTCTGGTATCCGACCGACTTTAAAGAGGGTAGCAAAGAGTTAGATGTTAGCCTCCCTACGACTACCGCGCTTGATGATATAGAGGGCGGAGACTACTTCAGTGCATGGCTAGAGTACCCGAACCAACCCTTGATATACGGGCGCTCTCCGTATGACCAGTTCAACGTATTTACCGAGAATGGTAAGCTTTGGTTTGCTAAAGCCCCTCAATTCGGCGGCGCTCATTTTAAGGGTACAGTGCACTATAGGATATACCGCCGAGATAAGAACTTCCTTTTTAGATCGACTGGTAAGTGCGAAATTATCGCTAAACGATTAACTGGCACAATGAATATGACGCCAGGTAGTAACGTCTCAACACTCGAGATACCGTCTGGCTTAACTGGCAAATACCTAGTTCGCGGCACTTATGTGTTTAGAGGCGTACGAGGATTGGTAGACTCATCAGCCGGCCCAATCTCACTTTATACGACCTACGATCATGGCGCAAACACTATTAAGCTGAACGCAACAATGGAGCAAGCGGCAGTACACGGTGAATTTCTCCAGTATGATTTGCAGCTTATCCCGGCAAGGACAGACCACCCATGGGTGTTCCACTCAGACAAGTTTGCCTTCTGCTTGCCCCGTGTTATAGAAACTCAGATACGCGTACAAGGGGTAGCCCCGGCTAGAACAAAGTGGCGCATTCGTGGTGAATCATTCGACATCCCGGGAAATCGCCAAGCTTATGACTACCTTACTCGTCACTCGATTAATACGAGATGGCAGGCTCGCGGAGCTGGTATGAATGGAGGACTCAACTTCTTAGGCTTCCTAGAGATCACGCATGATAAAATAACCCCGATAGTAGAGGTCGACAACTCATCATACGGCCAGCCTACCAGGATAGATTCGGGATACTTGATGTTTCGCATTTACGAGTATCAGAATAATATTAGTTAATGGAGATAGACGATGGCAACAGCGCCTAAAGTTCAAACAATCCAAGAGTCGATCGGTGACTTAAACCCCGCTTATGAAGGGTCGCGCAATGTCATCAATCAACAAATCGGCAATCTAGGGCAGAAGTATGACGCCCAACGTGCCGGTATTTATGCAGCCCGAGGCAACGCCTACAATGCAATCAATAACCAGGCAACAGGTAGAGGTCTAGCATTTAGCGGCATCCCGGCCCATGAGCAAGCTCGCTACGAAGCCGAGAAGACACTCCCCGCTTTGATGCAAGCCGACTTTCAGCAAAACGATGAAGGCCTACAACTCCAAGGACGCCTGGCTGACCTAGATAAGGAGCTACGTACAAACGCCCTAGGACGTGTAGACCGCCAACAATCTGACCTCAACAACTGGAACCAAATGGTTGCCGGGCAAGAGTTTACTGCAGGCGAGAATGAGAAGAACCGAAACTTCCAGCGCAGCGAACGTGAGGCTACTCAAGCGTTTACAGCTAGCCAAAACGCCCTTAACCGAGCCCAGGCGGCAGCTGCAAATGCGGCTCGTTACTCAGGCGGAGGCGGCGGTATTCGATCTGGCTATGCACGAGGAGGTGGAGGAGGCGGAGGCCGATCAATCAACCCCAACGCAGCAGCTCAGGGTATTATTGCAGGTGCCATCCAAAGCGGTCGAGCAATCAGTCCCGCTATATTTCAGCTAGCCCGCGACGCATACCGAAGCGCAGGTGGCAATACAAGCCAGTTTGCAAGTGACTTCTGGAAATACGTACCCCAGAACCAACGCGGCGGCAACGCATGGAAAGCATATTACTACGGATAAGAGAGGAGATAATAAATGACTGAAGATGAATGGAAGCAAATATACGGTGGGCGATGGAGTCAGGTACGCCCGGACGAGGAGGGTAACCGCTTTGACAATGGATGGAATCCTGATAGCTCGCTAACTTACGAGGAAGAGCAAAAGCAACAACAAGAGCAACAGCGCCAAGCTGAAGAAAAGAAAAAGAAGGAAGAGGAAGAGAAAAAGAAAAACGATTGGCTTGGTAATGGCCTTAAATGGCTGGGTGATACAGCTAAAGGCGTAGGCGCAGGCGTTCAGCAGGCGGCAGGTAAGCTTGGTAGCGCAGTACTAGATACCGGCGAAACTATTGTTGGTGGCGCTAACCAATTACTCTCACCCGAGGATGACAAGGACGCGCTCAAAGATAAGGTGGAGCGTAACAAGGGTATCCATGATTTCTTCGAAGGCGGGCGCTCCTGGATCCGAGATCAAAAAGATATTACCGGTAAGAACATTGAGGACACCACTAAAGCCAAAGAAGCTGGTGATAGGATTGGTCAAGGTAAGGGCGATATCCGCGACTGGGCAACCGTTACTGGTGATGCTATTGATGCAGGTAGTACTCTTACTGGTTTTATCAACCCTACTCGTTTAGCTGTAGACGGTACTCAGCTTACCGGTAAAGCATTAGCTGGGCAGATAGCTAAAGAGGTAGCCGCTCAAGGGGGTGCAAATGCCGCTCAAGGCTTCCTGCAAGAGTACGGCAAGACCGGTGATGTAGACAAGGCCCTCCAAAAGGCCGGCGAACAAGCTGCTACTGGCGCAATCTTCCAGGGAGGACTCGAAGGTCTTGGTTATGGTATCGGTAAACTCCGCGGCAAGGTCGGCGACGACGTTAATGCTAAGAATGTGGACGACGCTGTAGAAGCCCCTACAAACGCTAAAACTAGCGAAGATGGGTTAGATATCAACTCAGACACTAAAGCCGCTCAGAACGGCTCTGATGAGCTTGTAGAGGGTGTTAACGCTCAGCCAGAGAGCCGATATGCCGGGTTGAGCAACGAAGAGCTAAACAAAGCCAGCGCACTAGACCCCCAGAACAAAGAGATTAACGCCGAACTATACCGCCGACAGTCAGAAGAACTAAAGGCGCAACGAGAGGCTGAATCTCTGAATCGTGAACGCAACCCGCTAGACGACATCAATGACGAGGTAAATGGCCCAAAGAGCCCTGAAGAGATCGCCAAACTCAATGAAGACCTCAAGCCGGGTGAGACACCGAAAGGCCTCACCGAGCAAGAGAAGATGGCCTATGAGTCTGATCCTCAATTCCGCGAACAGGTAGATAAGAAACTAGCTGAAGCTCGCAAAGACTTCGAGAACAACGGCCTACCCAATGATAGCAAGGGCGCAGAAGAATATCTCGATAATATCGACAATGGTAAAGTCGACGGTCTACCCGATCATGTATTCCGTGAGCGAGAAGGTGTAGACTCTATCGGTCAAATCCTCGGTGACGAGCAAATGCCGAAAGACGTACGCAACGCAGCCGTGCAAGCTGCCGACCTAGGGCACGAGATCGACGTTAAGCTCGAAAACTTAATGAACGACAACACCTATAATCAGGCACATGCTCAGATGGATGCAGCTTATAAAGAGCGACTTGCGGCTGTTAATGATATGCCTGGCCCGCGTCAAGAGATTGAGCGACAACGTCTAGATGAGCAGTACACCAAAGACTTGCAAGAACTAGAAGAGACTCGCGCGCGTGATCTCCCCCAAGTGCAACAACTCAATGAGATGAAGCAACGGGTAGAGGAGCGCGCCCAGGAGATTGTCGGTGACGCTAACGAGTTAATTCGCAGCGACCCAAAGACGTTCCGCGAGGTTGACCAAGCTAAACTTGCCGAACACCGCCAACTGGCCGAGCAAAACCTTGCAGACGCCAACAAGTATGACGGTAAGACTACTTACGCACTTCAGGAGGTGTCAAAGGCTCAAAACCCAGACGAGCTAAAGATTGCCCTTGAACGTAATGGTGAGACTCTCGAGAAAGAGCTGGCTAACACCTTAAACGTCAAGGATATCGAACATGCTAAGGAGAGTATCAGTAAAATCTCCGACACTCAGATGGCCCTAGCTCGCATTACCTCCCCAAGTGTCCTGTTTGATAAGGGTGGGCTTAACACCGAAAGCGCCGGACTCTTTAGTGAGCTGGTAAACGGTACAGGTCGTGCAGCTGTTGAGGGCGAGCAAATCGCCAACCGATTAAGCGGTATCCAGAAAGCCCTGGGTAGCGACGCGAAGAAGCCTGAGGTGATGGACAATATTGTCGATTACTTGGAGGGTAAGGTTGAAACCTTAAATGTCCCCGGTCATGAGAAGGCAGCTAAAGAGATCCGCACAATGCTTGACGAGGTAAAGCCTTGGCTCAAGGAGAATGGTTATGGTACGATTAATGACTTCTACTTCCCCCATATGAGGGAGAACGACCCTAAGGGCCTAGCTAGCTTATTTGACGAGTCTCAACTGGCAAAGGGAGAACTAAATATTGGATCGCTTAAGAGTCGTAAGAAGGGCGGCGAAGAGTATAGCAAAGACGTTTGGAAAGTACTTGGCGACTACTTCAACGGCATCAACCAGGCCAAGAATATCGAGCCATCTCTCCGCAAGATTGAGAGCGTAAGCACCCAGCTTAAACTTGCGTCAAGCGAGCATAAGAACTTTGAAGCCTACGCCGGTTTTCTCGACAACTACATTAACCAGATAAAAGGCAAGAACCAGAGCAATATCGAGAAAGCTTTCGACTCCCAGTTTGGTCATAATGCGTTCAAGAAGTCTACCGGCGCTATCCGGGCGGTTAACGCAATGGCTACGCTTGGGTTGTCCCCGGTTACTGCACTGCGCCAGATGACCCAGGAGATCGCTACAGTTGCTAACCTTAACCCTAAATGGGCAGGTGTTGGTATGGTGAATGGTGCACGGATGCTCGCAAGTAAGGAAGGTCGCAAAGAGCTTAAACTCTCCGGCGTGCTTGATGAGGGTACTGGGCTTAAGGATCTTAAGGGCCTAACCCAAAGCAAGGCCGGCAAAGCGTTTGATAAGGTCTCAGACGGCTTAATGTCGATGGTGTCTACAATGGACAACATTATGCGCGCCCAAGCCTACGCCGGCGCTAAAGCTAAAGGTCTCAAGCTTAATGGCGCTAAGTGGGAGCGATGGGCTAACGAGGCTGGTTTAACCGGTCAAGCGGCCCAAGACTTCGTACAAAAGAAGGCAATGGAGTATGGTACCAAAGCGACAGTCGACACTCAGTTTATCACCAGTAAGGTAGATGCACCCGCAGCCTTTAATGGGCCGGGTATGCGGACCCTTACCCAGTTAGCAACATTTGATGGCAAACAAGCTGGCTTTCTTATCCGTATGGGTCTCAAGCCTATTAAGGATGTAAAGAACGGCAACTACCGACTAGCTGCTAATGACATGGGCAAGCTTATTGCAATGGGCGCTACCGCATGGGGCGTGCAGGCAACCCTGGGCCAGTTCATCGGCATGAAGGAAACCGACCATATCCCATTCTACGACCAAGCTCAAGCCTGGTTCAATATCGAAGGCAAAAGTGACAAAGATCGCAAGAACGAAGAAAAGAATAAGGTTCGCCGCTCTCCGTTTGTTACGATGCTATTCGGTGATGGCGGCAAAAACCCCGGACTGGTTGGTGCTCTGTCTAAACAAGACAAAGGCGAAGGTCTCAAAGAGTTTTGGGATAAGAACTGGCAACTTATTGTACCGGCCGGCACTCAAGCTAAGCGTACGACTGAAGGTATCAAATCAGTAGAGGAGGGTGTCGTGAAAAACGATAAGGGTAATACCCGTTTCACGCAAAACCAAGATCAAGGAAACGCTCTTAAGGCGGCAATCCTCGGTAAGTACACTACTGAGAATGGCCAAAAATGGCTCAAGGAGGGTAGCTTTAGCGCGGTCAAGGAGTCTCAGCAATCTAAAATCGAGAGCCTAGAGTCTTCGAAGGAGCGCGAACAGGCCATCGAGTACTTTAAACGTACTAACAGTATCCCTAGCCGTAAACAGGCTTACGACAACGCCAAGCAAGCGCTACAGGAAGGCAACCGCAATAGAGCCCAGTCTATTATCGGCGAGTATAATAGCAAGGTGAAGGGGGCTTATGACGGCTTTGAGTTAACAAGCGAACAACGAAAGGCAGCTTCTCAGCGCGAAATACAGTTAAACCGAGTCGTCAAGTCATCTAAACAAAAACATAAGCAAAAATCTGGATGGTAGAATTGTGGCAGAAAATGAAACAATGAACCGGTGGGAGGTCAAAGAAGCCATTCAGCAGGCTATAGACCTCCATGAAACCCGAAAGGCGGCAACATTTGTCCCGGTCTATGCACTTGACCTATACAAAAAAGACATAGAGGCAAGGCTTAAAGAGCTGGAAGATGATGCAGCCGAAGAGAAAGATAGAAACCGATGGCTATTCCGACTAGTAGTAGGTGCGGTGATTACGTCGTTTATACCGATACTCATCGCCCTACTTAGCCGCGGCACGGGAGGGTTGCTGAGATGACCATTATTAAGCGAACAATGGAGTGGCTCCGCAAAGACAAATTGCTCAAAGCATTGTCGTTTATGATGGTGCTTAGCTTAATCTTTAGTGGCTATACGCTATACAAGAGTCTAACCCTCAAGCCGGGCCAATCGGTGACTATCTCGGGTGGTACGAAGGTAGAAAAACCAGTAACTAGTATTACTAATGCCCAGGTCGACAAAGACGGGAATCTCGTTGTCTATTATTCAGATGGCGAGTCCCGTAATGTCGGGCAAGTATTAGGCTCTAGTGGTAAGGACGGGAGAACCCCATCAAGTAATGAGATACAGATAGCAGTTAAAGCTTACTGTTCAACTAATAAATGTTCTGAATCCCCCACTAGCGCCCAAGTAATGGCGGCGGTGTCTAGTTACTGTGCTAATAATAAATGCAAAGGCGCAGAAGGCAAGAGTACGAGCGACGATCAAGTCGCACTAGCAGTTGCTAAATACTGCGCAAGCGGTAAGTGCAAGGGTGATACCGGTGAGACTGGAGCCAATGGTACAAACGGTATTAATGGTACGAATGGCGCAGACGGCGTTAATGGTAAAAGCCCTATACTTAACTGTGTAAATATAAAAGACAACTCGGGCAACCAAACATCTTGGGTAGCATGGAAGTATGACGGTGAGGATAACTCGACCTATAGGCGTATGTACAAGATAGCTGGTGACTCGACTTGTATCAACATCTAATAGGAGAATGAATGGCACTAGCAGCTAATGCCCAAGATTGGGCAAGCCAGCGTATTGGGATCTTTTTCCCAGCTGGAGAATCAGACAATAGCCAAGGCTATTTAACCGGGCAATGCGTGAGCCTCATCAAGTGGTTTCTCGCTGAGATGTGCGAAAAGGTGCCGTCTCCGTTTGCCGCCCGTGGCCACGCAAAAGACTTTGGCGAAACACTTGTAGCGCAAGGCATTGCAGACCGTGTAGGCGACCTTAGGCGGGGCGATATCCTTGTATGGCCTTATGATGGTGGAGGTTATGGCCACATCGGGGTGTATATGGGTGATGGCACTGTGTTTGAGGAGAACGTAGCCGCTAGCGGACAACGCACCGCCAACTTTGGCGCGGGCATTGTATACGCCGCCGACGTCGACCCAATTGATGCAGGGTGGCGCATTGGTGGGTACAACATTTACCGTGTCCGTACCTACGTTGAGAATATTGTAGCTCAGCGCGATCGTGGCGATGAGATCAACTTCCTTAACGGTTTGTACCGCCAAATCCTTGACCGCAACGTTGATGAAGGCGCTATTACTCACTACCTGAAGCAGATCGATGCTGGGTGGAATTGGGAGCAAATTAAGCAGGATCTCCTCGCCTCAGCTGAAGGCCAAGCAGTCCAGGCTCGCCGTGTAGAGGAAGCTAAGGCTAGAGCCCGCGAATTGCAGGCGGCGTTTGATAGCGAAACCAACGAAATCAAGCGTCTGTATAAAGAGATCCTCGAGCGCGATGCAGATGAAGGCGGCATTGAACACTACCGCAACCAAATTCGTAATGGCTGGAACTGGCAGATGGTAGCAGACGACCTCCGCAATAGCGATGAGTACAAAGAGCTGCAACGCATTAAAGAGACGCCCATGCCTGAGATTAAGCATGTTGAGGATCGCGCCGCTATTCTCGAACCTACTCCCGAGCCAGGGGTTGGGTCAGAAACACCCTCAGATAGCACTGATAGGCCTCAGGATGCGCCTAAAGACGAAGATAGTACAACTATACTGAAAGATATTAGAAACCTCTTACAGAGCCTTCTAGAGGCCTTTAAGAGCCTGTTTGGCAAACGGGTGAACGAAGAGAACATTTTTAAGAAGGACTAATCATGGAAGCATTGAACCTATTTATTATCCCTGCAATTGTTAAGGCATTTGACATGCTAAATAAGAAAGAATGGGGTGGGCTTGGTAAGCTCATCTTGGCAGTTGCCACCGGCGCAGCTGCTGGGTATCTTGGCTTCCACGGCCTTGATATCTATAGCGGTATCGCACTTGGTCTGCAATCGGCAGGTATTGTAACTGTCGCAGCTAAGGCTAGCAATAAATAAAAGAAGCCCCCAGTTATTGGGGGCTTTTCTTATTGGTTTTGTTTAAACAGTGCCAAGTCAAGCAGGTGTTTTTGGTACTCATCTAGTGCCTTACGCTCAGCGATAAGTAGCTGTTCTTTATTAGAGAGTAGTACGTGTTGACGGGCAAGCTCCACCGCATCGGCATTAGCCTCCTCAAGCACTTCAACTCGCGCCTTACACCACTTAAGTTGCTCGACTAACTTGGCGTTGTCGATCTCAAGATTCTTGACCCTATTCTTCAGCGCCTTGTCGATTACGTTTTTCAAAATATTCATCTGCAATCTCCTCGATTAGTTCGTTACTAATATACTCAGTCATTGAAGCCTACCACTAGTGATGGACACTTAAACTTTGTCGCATCGTTAAAGTTATCAGTAATCACATACTTAAGCTCAGTCTCTTTGGGCACTTCTCGCGCCCAGTAATCAATAGGATCTTCGCCGTAATGTTGGCGCACTTCATCATAGGGGAAACTGCGCTCGTCTAGGTCTTTGATAACATCACCGGCCGGGTCGTCATCCACATTGTATACTGACACCCGGTAATCATGTGCCATCAACATTGCCGCGATATGCTCAACGGCTGGATTGGTTGTTGTTCGATAATCGATTAATATAGTTTCCATATTATTGACATCCTTCACAAGCGAATGCATCGGCAGGGTCCACAATCTCTCCACCGACTACTCGCCGCTCTTTATTATTAGTTTCAAAGTGTTGTTGAGCCTCCTCAATAATCTTTAGCTTCTCCTCAAGGGTGTCAGCTTCTTCTAGGCGCTTGGTCAGATCTTGTTTATAGGTCAT
>ERZ773062.391-NODE-391-length-24677-cov-29.751645_pt1 | contig 24677 bp, 15 predicted proteins | sample MGYA00580626_ERZ773062 | MGnify/ENA primary metagenome ERZ773062 (study PRJEB29015, sample SAMEA2738003) | human oral metagenome | biome: human oral; feature: human-associated habitat; material: dental | place: China | collected 2058 ... | reverse complement strand
AGCGGCAGAAAATGTCGAACGCGGAGGCTCAGGCACGCCTCGTCGCGGCCGCTGCAGCCCAGCGTTTCGCGATGGAGCAGGCACACCTCGTCTCCCAGTCAGACATTGTTGGCGCAGCTGACGTCAACGAGGTAATGCACCAGATCGCCGAACATCCCCAGGAGATGTTGGATGCCCTCATCAAACAGCTCGCGCACAACCCACGCCTGCTCGAGGACGGGAGCCTGGCCCAGCTGGCTTCCATCCTGGACCGCAACTCCCTCCAGCTCGGCTCGGCCCAGCAACAACGCGCACCCCTCCCCCGCAGCGAAGCGTAGCGACGACTTCCCCTACGGTCACCGGCGTGCTCGCGTTGGACAGGTCGGGAACACGCCAATCACTACCTCGCCACTCGCACGTGGGAGGCAGCTCGGCCTGACGACCATCTATGCGTCCGCGGGATCTTCCCTGCTGACGTTGATCGTGATCTCCTTCGTCCGCCGCAGGTGTGGCAATGTAATACGCGGATCGAAGGGCGAAGACCAGGAGTACTTCTCGTAAACGTCCAGCCCGCGACCAAGATCGATCACCCATCCGGTATCGGTCACGATGCTACGGTCGTGGAAGTAGTCAACGATGCTCCAATCGATGACGATCCCGAACTGTCCCCACGACTGCTGTAGCTGTTCGAACGTCGTTTCCTGCTTCGCGCGGTAGTCATCCTCGTCGCTCGCGCAGGTCTCGATAACAACGTGCGGCAGCCTAGCGGCATCAGCATGCTGGATCAGCTGCAGCAGAATCTCGTGCACATTCCGAATTTGGTACGGATGACGCAAGTACGGGTCACGGATCCGAATCTCAGCCGCATCGAACAGGTACGGGAGCAGGATGTCCGGCATGGAATTACCCATGCTCGGCTCGATCTTGTAACGCCTGGGGATGGCGCGCGCTTTCAACAGGGCTCGACGGTCAAAGACTGGCGAGGCCTGCCTGCTGTCTCCGCGTGCATCGACAACGCTGTCCAACTTCGCAAGACCGTCGGAAAGCTCTTCGCCAGCCCGTTGACCGCTCCCCTGCTCATTGGCATCGCTGTGCGACGTGAAGTACTGCGGGTAATCCAGCTCCTCCTGGGTGGGCACCGTGCACGCACGCGACACGTCATAGCGATCCTGGTCCACACGTCCCAGCATGTACGTGAAGTGTGAACCGGACGCAGCCATCGTGTCGTCAAGTCGGATGATCTGATCCTTGACACGCTTGCGCCCTTCGATCGCGAAGCGAAGCAATTCCTCAAGCTCCTCAGGCGCACCGTCACGTGCAGGGAAAATAAGTTTTACCAGGCCCGAGAACGTCTTTCGCACGGCGTCCTGATCGCGCTTCGACATGGCGGGATCCAGCGTCGCCAACGTATCCAGGTCACCGGAGTAATCCAGGGTACGCAGGTGCCGCAGCGCCTCCGCCAGGTAGTCGACGATGAGACCGTACCCGTGCGAGAAGAGCTCGGGCCGCACGATGTCGACTTCCCATCCCGGCAGATAGTAGTGAATACGATCCATATACGCCGTGTCGTGGTAGGCCTCGGGCAGGGCCTCGAAAAGGTCGGCGGTGGCCAGCATCGCGGGTACGGTCCGCGTCGTGTTGCCGACGAAGACCATCGAGGCCTCGGCGGTGATCGTGCTGTCGCCACGCGAGAACGACTTGTTCGCAAGGTAGTTTTTCAGCGTGTCGACCAGGCTGCGCTCCACGCGTTTGTGTCCTGCGAATTCATCGAAGGCAACGACGTCCCAGTAGCCGACCAGTCCGATGCGTCGGGTCGCATTATTGACGAAGAGCTTTGCCAGCGTCACCTCGCCGCCCGACACGAGGATGCCGTGGGGTGAGAACTCGGAATAGATATGCGATTTTCCTGTGCCCTTGGGGCCCAGTTCGACGAGGTTGTAGTTGCGTTCGACGTAGGGAATCAGTCGGGTGAGCTGGAAGAGCTTCGCACGTCGGCTGAGCTTGGCGGGATCGAGGCCGACAGAGGCGACCAGCAGGTCGATCCACTGATCCGCACTGAAGGACGATCGGCCCTGGCAGTAGCGATCGAAGTCGAATCGCGGCAGCTGGATGGCTTGGAGGCGCGAGACGATCCACGGGCTGGTCGCCTTTGCGCCGGGCTCTCCCATCGGCACGTAGGACACGTCAGCCATGCACCAGACGCCGCCGGTGAGGAGGCGATCATTGTCGCGGACGGTCGCGTCGGACACCAGCGCGTTTGTGATCCCAAGGTTCTCGAAGGATGCGCTGTATCGGTCGTGGGTTTCGTCGAGGCTGACGGAGACCTTGTCAATGATGCGGTACTGCCCCGCCTCGCGGATGCGCGACTTAATCAGTTCGGATTCGCCGCGGTTGACGTAGTGCTGGGCGAGGATTCGCCGAACACTTTCGACGCCCTCGATGATGGCCTCTTCGCTGGTGGTCGCGCAGTACTGGGCGAGCAGGAATTCGAGCACGTAGGAGGGGACGATCGCGTTTCCCTTGACCTGGCCGACCAGATCCTTGCGGACGACGAAACCGTCGTAGGCGCGCGCGGCGATCTCCTCGTACTCCGCGAGTTTTCCTCCCTCGCTGCCCCCGATCGGGGACGAGGCCGGGGAATCCCCACGCTCTACCGCTTCTTCGGGTGAGATGCTCATAGATCGAATCCTCCGAATGCTCCAAACCCGTTGTCATTGAGGGTCAGCTCGTGGGTAGCGACGGGCTCGCCGACGACCTGTCCGTGAACGGTCTTGTAGGCGACGATCCGGACAGCCTCGCCGGAATGCCTTTCCAGCACCCCGTCGAAAAGGATGAGTTCGCTGCTCTGCTTGAGCGACACCTCAGAGCGCTCGCCCGCGTCCAAGGTGATGACGCGAGTACTCGACAGCCGCTTACCCGACATGCTCTCGAGGCCAATCGTGACGGTCAGCGGCTTTCGCGTCGGGCTGATGGGCTCCTGTTGGATGACGCGGGGGCTGAATCGGTTGACCTTGAGGGACGTATCGTCGTAGTGCAGGGCGATGCCGACGTCCCGGACCTCCTCGGCGCCACCGCTGCCCACCGACACCTCGATGACGGGGGTGGTGATTTCCTGGAGGGAGGCACCGCCGTGGACGAAGCGGTTTCCTCGGCCCTGGATGCGGATGCGGCGTGTGCCGTATGGCAGGGCGATGCTCGGCCCGTCTGTCAGGCCGACACTCGTTGCATCGAAGGCGACGAAGTCGTCCGTCGACTCCAGGTCCTTGCCGAGGACGTAGCGGCGCTTCTTCACGGAGACGGAACGCCCGCGCGGGACGCCGCCTTGTTTCGCGGTGTCATCGTTGGCGGGTTCGCTGTCCTGGAAGAGGAAGCCGTGGTCGGCGGTCACGAGGATGCGGGTGATATCTGCGGAGATGAGCTTGCCGACGAGGCCGGAGAGATCATCGATAGCCCGGTTGACCGCATCTGGGGTAGCACTTTCCGATGCCGCGTGGTCGCCAGTCGCGTCGATGACGTCGTGGTAGATGTAGACGGTGGAGGTGCCCTTGAACTTCGAGCGCATCGACTTGACGGAGTCGCTCGCGAGCTCCTCGTATGTGAACGCACGCCCATCGGCACCTTCAAGGATTGTCCGGCGCGCATCGATCCCCGACGTCGATTGGCTGTCGGCCTCGACGATCACTTGGTCTTTGCCCCGCACGCCGAGGGTCAGCTCTCGATGCGGGAGCAGCGCGGCCATGCCGAGCGCGGTGATCGACGGCAGCATCGTGTACCAGGGGTTCACGGCGACCGCGCCGCGTCCAAGGGATCGCAGATGGTCGGCGAGCTCGACGCCGGCCTCATATCGGAGAGCGTCGGAGATGATGACGACGGTGCGCCTGTGGGAGCCGGCGACGAGGAGACGGTGGAAAGAGTCGATGCGCCCACTGGACGGAGGAACGGTGATGTCCCATGTGCGCATGTCGCGCAGGGCGTCATCCCACGTGCGCGAGAGGGGGCGCAGGTAGTCGTCGCGGTACGCGTTTTCGACGTGCCGGTCGAGGTCGGTGAGGACGTCATCGACGTGAACGGCTCGTGAGGCGCACACGTAGTGGCGATACTCCTGATCGATGGCCCACAGGCCGCCATCCGGGTCCGTGTAGCGGGCGAAGCCCTCGGCTGCGTCCGAGAAGGCGATGCCCGGGAGCGCACGCAGGTGGGTGAGCAGACGCGCCCCCGCGCGGGCGGCATCCCACAGCGCCTCCGTATCTTCGAACCAGAGCCCTTCGCGGCGCCTCCCGCGCTGCTCTTCGACCTGAGCGACGCCGACGGATCCATCGATGATTCCGCGGACGAGGCGGGAGATGAGTTCTCGGTCAACGCCAGGCGTGGTCGTGTCGATGAGGAGGGAGTCGGTAGCCGCATCGTGCAGCGCTGAGCTGGCTCCGGTGGCCTCGTCGACTCGCTTGGCCCATCGGCGGGCGTCGTCTCGCGTCGCGACATCGCGGGTCCACATGCTGAAGTCGCGCTGGGCGGAGTTATGCCGGGGATCCCAGCCGTTCGCGTTCATGACGAAGAGCCAGGTCATGAGCGCGTCGAAGGTGTGTTCGCCGTCGTACCCCCAGATGGCATGAGCGCCTTCCCAGAAGTACGCGTCGAGACCCCACTTGAGGGCGTCGAGCGGGTTGTCCTGCGCCATGGAGGCGAGCTTGGCGAAGAGGACGGAGAAGGAACGCTGCTGTGTCTTGAGCAGAACGGCGCTCATTGCGGCGAGGAAGGTCTTGCGATCGGATCGCTTGTCGGCGTTGCTGATGGTGCCGAGGTGCTTCTTGAGGTCGGCGACGCGGGCGGTGGAGTTGAAGAAGGGGGCGTATTCGTCGATGACTGCGGCCAGCGCGGGGTCGACGCCGAGTTCACGCACGAGGAGGGTCGAGGCGTCTGCCTTGAAGGTGGGGTATCCGCATCGCACGTCGGCGAGGAGGTCTTCTTCGAGGGGTGGGAGATCGCCTCCGCGGTATAGAACATAGCGGGACTTGGTGTCTTCGGCGAAGATGCGGAGTTTGGTCTCGAAGAGGTTGGCGTTGATGGTGATGAGGGTGGCGCCGTCGAGCAGTTCTTGGACGGCGTCAACGTCGTCGGCGTATTCGCCGTTGCGGTCCAACCACGTGACGATGCGCCCCTGCTCGAGCAGGGCGTGCAGTTCCTCTGCCAGCCGAGAGGCATCGATTCCACTCACCAGTTACGCCTTCCTCTTCTCCTCGCAGCGCCGACAGCTACGCGGAAAGCCTCCCTTTCCGCGAAAGCGTATCACGCGTGTGCTCGCGGGTACGAAGACAAGTCACCGACTTCGTCCGAGGAAATGACGGCCGAGAGGGAAGTCAACTTGTTGAAATCAAAAATAGAGATGCCCTCCATGTCTTTCCTAAGCGGGTCCATGAGCCACTGCCACGGCCACGGATTAACAACGCTCTGATTTCCAATGACAACAGACTCGATGTCACAACATAGCGGCTCAGCATAGTCGACATCGATACCAAAAGCACGAGCAATTCTCTGAAGCCAAATTTCGAACAGCCCACTGTTGGGGATCATCCGACACCGGTCAATTATCTTCTCAAGATACTCCACTTGAGCGGTGCGCTCCTCTTTCTCGAGCAACTGGCTAAGAATACGAGCACCGATCGGATAACATCGCGGATTACGCACGATGATATCAACAACTTGGGCAATGAGAACGTCTCGTCTACCTGGAAACCGCTTCGTCTGGTCGAGATAATTGCTCAACTTCTGCAACTCGCGAACAATCGTGCCGGAATGCGGATAGTCACGTGCAAATCGACTCAGCGCCAATAGCTTTTTATGAACATCCATGCGACCATAACCCCGAAGCAGCCAGTCCACCTTGTCAGGTTTGACAGAATCAAGTATCACATCATCAGAGATAGAAGTCTTTGCAGCACCAAGTTTGAAGTTCAATCCCGAAAGCACTTTCATAAGTGATAATAATATGAGATGCACATCTTCTCTCGAAGAGGCAAATATACGATAATCATCTCGATAACGCAATATCTTATACTCACTGCGCAGAAGATCTGGAGCCGAAGATAACTCTTCTACCAACAGATAGTCCGCATATCCCAACACAATTTCTGACAACAGATCAGAGAGAACACTTCCCTGAGGAATTCCAACAGTCTGTTGCGAGTGCATATCCTGAAGCTGACTATCAATATAGTTACCAACGAGTGTCTTGCTTCTATTATGTTTCGCTACAGATTTTCCATGAAGAGCCCATACAATACTGTGAGTATAGATAGCACCATAGCAGTCAGATATATCAGTCTTACCCATATACTGATATTCTAGCGATAACGCAATCGACCGCTGCTCAAAGGTCTCCCACCAATTCAAAATCGCTCCCTTCTCTGCATAAGTGAAAAGACCGCGAGGAATACTGCAACACTCCATATTCGAAGACTGTTGAAAGAGAGCGAATTGATTTCGAACCAGATTCCAATTTTCTTCTTCCGTAAGCTTATTAACAAGGGCCACATAAATCATGGGATTAATTAATTCCATGGGCCTCCAACTTAGCAGCCCATCTTTATTTTGTAGAATTCGATAGTTCACACCTTCAAACAAATCTTTCGGTTCTGCCGAATCACTACGATATTGTTTAGTTCCGCCAGCATTTTTGTTAAGCTGCTTCAAGCCACTTGATGTCACCACAGAACTGGCATATCGAGGCAGAAGACTTTCTGCTTTATTTAGAATGTCACTAAAATTAATGTAGCCTGGTAAATTAATTGTGCAGTATGATTCCGCCTGCATTAACAGGCGTCGAGCCTGGTCGTGATCCAGATCGAGAATAGTGGGATTCGGCTTCGAGCTCATCACTCACTCCACCACACGTTGTTCTTCTTGATTTCCCCGCGGGCCCACTTCAGGTCAGTCGCGATTCCCTTCTTAACGTCCGTCGTGGCGTCACCGATTGCCGGCTGAGGAAGGTCGGACAGGTCCGAGCGCCAGCCGTAGGCGAGCTTGAGGCGGTTGATGCGCACTCCGTCGTCCAGGTCCAGGTGGATGCGGCGCTGAGCGAGGGGCTGCAGAACCGAGTCGATGTAGCCCTGCACCTCCGCGACCTGCGCGTCGATCTCCGAGCGCTTTTTGTCAATGCGGGCACGCTCGCGATTAGCCTTCCTATCGTCGCCCGCCACGGCGTCGCGCTCGCGCCCGACAGCCTCCGATTCGGCCTTGAGTCGATCGACGAATGGGGCCGCGTACTTGGTGAGAACCTGGCCGATCGTGTCGGGCGTGTAGCGGTGCAGGTAGATGAGCGCCCGGAACGTGCCCTTCGGGGACTCGACCGGCCAGTACACGGGCCGTCCGCTGTACTCCTTCTGGTGGTCGGCGGTGAAGGACTTCGCCATGTAGTCATCAAGCGCCTGCTCGGGATCCGCGGGGATCACCGGTGGGACGAACTCGGCCGTGTTGCTGCCGTTCTTGACAGCCAGGCAGCGGGTCAGGAATTCAATGTTGTCCCCCAGGTCGGAGGCTCCGAAGACTACTCGCAACACCGCCTTGACGCGGCGCGAGGCGTCGTCGTCGAAGGCACCGCCGGTGACGGGGATAATCCCATCGTCGTCGGGCTCCAAGCGCGGATCGGCGACGCGGGCATGGAAGTCGTCGAGGGACGAGGCCTGGTCGGCCAGCACGAGGCCGGGCACGTCGACGCTGTAGCGGCCCATCGTGACGCCGATGGCCCAGGAGATGAGTTCGCGCGCGCTGCGCTGGTAGTGCAGCCAGCGGTATTCCTCCTCGCCGCGCTCGGGGGCTCCCTTCGTGGGGGCGAAGGCGAATCGCGGGTTGTAGGTGAGGGAGACGCGTGAGAGGGAGACGTCGATCTCCACCTCGTCCGTGAGGCCGTAGACGTCGGCCCAGTAGCGGTTGTTCTCCGTCTCCAGGCGTCGCGCTTCCTCGGCTGTCTCGCAGCTGCGGTGGTACCAGTCATCGAAGGCATCCTGGAGCAACGAGTGCCCGCCGCGCAGGTAGGGTGGACGGGCGAAGTCCCACGCGGTCTCACGAGCATCCCAGTCGGCACGGAAGATCTCGATCAAGCGCTCAACACCCGCCGGATCGAAGGAGGCGGGTTCAATCCAGGGAAGGTTCTTCACCTGACCTACCTCAAACATAACGGTTGGGGCGATACTAGATTCGAGCTTCAGCGTCGTACTTGAATTCAAGTACCCAAGCATTCCAAAGGTTTGCTGATCCGAATTTAAGAACACAGCGGCACCCTTATCGTTAAACATCGAAGATGAATCAAACAACCGGAACGAAGGATCTCCTGACGACACACGCGACCATGAGACGCAGGGCCGGAAGTAGCAATCCGGATTACGAATCACAGATCGCGGCCTGAAGTCCCAGAGTTCGCGTCCGTCGCCCTCCCAGTTGATGACGTAGTCCTGGTTACCCCACCACTTGCGGAACTCTCCGCCCTTGTTGTGCGGGAACCAGCGGGCACCGCTGGCGCGCGCGTCCTCGCGGTCGCGGGCGCGCATGTAGGAGCGTTCGGCGCTCACCTCGAACCACTGGCGTAGGAAGCGCTCGTTGTCGGCGGTCGCAAGCCCCTGCTTCGCAGGCGCGATCTCCCCCAGCGGATGCTTAAATGCTTCAATGAGTTGATCCGATATGTCACCCAAGAAAGCAGAATTTGGCATCTCGTAAATTCGGCTTCTCGAAAGCAGGTAACTATCAGGAGACTCACCTCCTTGCATAGCACTCTTTAGGCGATCAATTCGGTCTCTATCTGACGGAGTCTTTGCTGTGTCACTCGCTCTTATGAATCTGATAGCAAAATCACGATCACTTGAACCTGTCGTGTACACAGTTGTGGCGAAATCAAGGGCAACACCGGCAATACCTCTACCGAGATGGGCAACATTGAGGATTTGCGTAGCGGATAGAATCAACGAGCGGAACTTCTTGAATGTAATAGTCATCATCCAAGAATTTAACGAGAGGATTCCACACACCCCATTCCTTACTACGAGGGAAAGGGAACGTTCCATAAACATGGTTGCGAGATCCTGATATGAGCGAGCATACTGAGATTTTGCAAACGTCTTAAGCAAGTCATCTGCCTTCTTCATGCCGAGGTACGGCGGGTTCGCGATCAGGGTCGTGTAGCGCCCATCCTCGAGGATCTCGCACATGTCGGCGGCGCGCAGCCACTCCTCACTGTCCGCGCCACCCAGCAGCTGCTGTCGCTCCCCAACCTCGATGCGGCGCGCGATCTCGCGGAAGAGGGTAGACGCACCCTCAGGCACACGGATGAGAGAACCGTAGGTATCGGCGTCGCGTAGCTGCTCGATCAGCTGGGAGATACCGAGGGAGACTCCGTCTCCAGAGGCATCCGCAATCTCCGCGGGACTCAGCTCATCGAGCTTCACGGACTGAACATGAACGATCCTGGGCCCCCGCCACAAGATCTCACCGCCCCGCTGGCTCTCGCGTTCGATGCGCTCCAGGAACCGAGCATCGTGCTCGACGGCCTTCATCGTCAGCGCGAAGGATGCCAGCTGCGCCGCACGCTCGTCCACGTCCGCCCCGTGGAGGTTCTTCTCCAGGATCAGGCGGGCGATCCGCCTGGTCGGATACCCGGCCTCGACGTACATCTCCCACAGGACGTCGAAGGCATAGGTGAGCATGTGCCCCGACCCGCAGGCAGGGTCGATAACGCGAAAGTCCTCCGGATTTGCGATCGCGAGGCCCTGATCCTCCTGTCCCTCAGCCGGGGTCACCAGGTACTCGAATTGCTCCCGGAGCACCGAGTCCGGGTGGGCGCGCAGCCACTGCATCCCTAGCGTGTTCTCCACCAGGTATCGCACCACCCAGTGCGGGGTAAAGAGCTGCGTGACGGGAGCCAACGTGTCCTTGTCGATCTTGGCCTTCGAGTCGTTGATCTCCTTCTTGCGCGCGGAAATGTAGAACTGGTAGAGCCAGCCGATCACCTCAACATCCATGCGCCCGGACTCATCGGGGCCGATCGCCGCCACGATGTCGGCGCGTACGGACTCACCCGCGGACAGGAGGTCCGCGGGTGGAACCAGGTTCGTCCAGTCATCCGCCTCGGGGAAGACGCCCGGCATGACCTGGTGCCAGGCGGCAAAGTATTCGCGGAGCAGCAGGACGTAGGCGTCCAGGTCCCTGTTCTCGAAGAGCAACTGCACTGCCCGCGCTCGCGCGTCCTCTCTGATGCGCCGGTCGAAGTCGCCCCCGCGAGCGCGCTGCACGCACTCGGGAACAGCCGTGCCCGATCCCTCAGCCGGGGTGACGACTCCGTAGTCGCCCGAGATCCCCATCGCATCCATGTAGCGCAGGGCCGTGAGGCGGTTGAACCACGAGTAGGCGACCACCTTCGCGGCGCCCAGCACCCGGTTTCCACCGGCTTCGGCGTGATCGCTGACAGCCTGGGTGAGGCGCGTGCGGTCAGCATCGTTCATAAGCGGGTCGGCCATCTTACGCGCGATCGCCGCCACGGACATCTCGATGAGGCGCTCGCGCGACGCGGACGCCAGGGACTCCAACGCTGAGGTGTTCATGACCTACTCCTTCAGGGACGCAGCTGCTTGCCGTCGTTCACAGCCGCGAGCATCTGCTCGCGAGCACGCTCGACGTACTCGTTGACCTGGTCCGGCGTCGACAGGAGGCCGTTCGTCTTCGGCAGCAGATCCGCAAGGCGCACGATCGTCGGTCGTGGGGTTGGTTCCATCGCCTCGTCTTTATCCGCTTGCTCCGCAGGCGTCGCCGACGCGATCAATGCGGCGTAGAGGTCGTCCACACACTGATCAAGCTGACGGCCAATTTCCTCCGCGTGACCAGGCTTCGATACCCGATTCACATCGGCACAGAGCCGCTCCATCTCCGCATCAACCCTCAGCCTGGCACCCTGCGACGCAGCCTTGAACTCGGCAGACTTACGAATACCCGCCACGGCCTCGTCGATGCGTCGCAGCACCTTGTCACGCTGCTCCTGCACCAGCGCGCTCCGCGCCGCGTCGATACGACGAACCAGCGGCGCGATCTCCTGCGTGCGCACGTACAGCCTGCGGTCCTCCGCGAGCTTCCGGAGGTCATTGATCGCCTGCTTCCCATCCTCTGTGAGCTCGAAGAACGACAGGCTATCCGCCTCTGCCAACGCGGTGCGAAGCTCCTGCTCGTGACGTTCCACGAATTCCCAGTAGGGCATGAGAAACTCGTCGACGATCTCCATCAGCTCGTCGAACCCGCCGAGGATCTGCGGGTCCAGCATCTCCTCTTCCGTGTGCTGCGTCGTCGTCAGCGGGGTCAGCATGTCGAGGGCCTCGGAGACCTCGCCGTCGAAGCGATACCTGCCCGGCTCGTACGCCTTCAACCGGCGCACCCATTCGGCCGCCTTGACCTCAACCGCGCGGACGCGCGAAGGGCCGTCCTGCGGGGACTCGCCCGGGACGAACTGGTTGACAAAATGCTTGAAATCCGCGAGCGCGGCGCGATCCAGATGCTTCTTTTTCTGCAGCAGCACCCGACCCTGGCGGTTCACATCGCGCAGGGCGCCTTCCAGCTCCGTGCGAGCGAGAGGCCTATCGTTCTCGAGGGCTTCGAGCAGCTCCAGGCGAAGGGCCGTCGCCACGATGGCCAGGACCGCATTCTTATCCCAGCCGAAAGGAGCCTGACCGTAATACTCGATCGCATTCTTCACGAACACATTTTGGCCATTGCGCACGCGCGCCTGCTCTACCCACTGGGCGCACTCGCCCGCCAAACGCTGCGCGATATCCACACCCGGGTCGACGTCTAGCGTTGCGTCCTCCTGATCGCGCAGGAAGGACGCGATCTGCCCGTCCTTGACGGTCGCCAACGGCTTCGCATCCTCGATACGCGGGTAGACCTGCTGGGCCAAGCGCGTCAGACCCAGCGCAATCACATCCTTTGGCTCGTTAGCCGTCCCCGTCTTCACTTCTTCACCAGCAACAAACAACGACGCCCGCATAAGAGCATCCTTCACGGCCTCACCGATCACTCGACGACGCTGCTCGTTGTCTTCCTTGTGCGTCAGGATGATGCGCTTACGCAGGCCAGAGGCCGCGCCCGCCTGGCGCTTCACGTACTCCTCCGTCTGGCAGAAGACACGCACATCTTCGAGGATCTCGGAGCTGATATCTAGCCCCAACGAAAGGGTGTCACGACGAACAACACTCTCGTGGCGGATACCCTCCTCGTCTAGAGAGGACTGCGGCGTAAATACCGAGATCACCAGCGGCTCGGCCTGTTCTCGACGCCCATCGACGAACAGGGACACGCCCATGCGTCGGTTCGTTTCCGGATAGACGAAGCTCGCCACCGAGGTGCCGGCGTGCCTACGGATGTCCGCGCGCAGCAGATCCGTAACCTGCCGCGGCTCCACGATGATTTGGCTGATCTCGCGACGGACTTCCTTTTCTTCATTCGTCATGTACGCGTAGGTCCCGTCCGCCTGACGCTGCACGTACACCTGATCCGACAGGATGTGAAGCGCACTCACAACGCGCTTCTCCAGATCCGTCGCGTCCTGATCCAGGGAACGTCGCAGCAGGACCGCGATATTGCGCGGATACGCCTGGAAGGACTCCACGTAGCGAACGAGCAGGAGGACCTTCAGCACGCTCATCGTGAAGGGGTCGCGCGTGTGAGAGTCCTGGGCGGCGCGCCCGATATTGTCCTTCACGTCCGACTTGAGCATCGCCGCGATGCCGTCGTAGAAGCGATCGAAAGACGCAACCGTGCCCAGCTCGTCGTCCGTCAGCTCCTGCGCGATCTGCTGACACACACCCAGAAGCGAGCGCGCGCCCACCGACGAGTGACGGCCCGTGAACAGGTCGTTATCGGACAGGCCTCGCATCGCCTGCGTGAACATCTCAAACTGGTAGTCCACAAACGGGTACTTAGCGACGAAGCTATCCCTGGTCAGGTAGTTGTCGTACTTCTTCGTCCCCTCCGGGAAACGGAACATCGACGGGAAGCCCGCACCGAGGCGCTGCCACATCGCATCTAGCTCGGAGGCCCCTTGCTCGCTCTTCGTCAGGAGGCGACGAGCGATCACGTCCGTGACCTCCTCGGTCGACAGGCTCACCTTGATCGCGAAGCGCCCCTGAATCTTCGAGAAGTCAGTGCTACGGCGCTCATTCATCTGCGCGGTGATACCACTCAGTTCCTCCTGCGACGTCACAAACACCCAGGCGCGACCGGGGCAATGCGTCGCCAGCTGCTCCGTGATGGTCTGCAGGTTGAGCATCAGCTGCGAGTCATCGCCGATGAACTGGCCGACCTCGTCGACGAAGAAGGCGATGCGCTGGTGAGGACCCTGACGATCCAGCCACGAGGCGACGTCCTGCGCGAAAGCCTCGGCCGACAGGTTCAGCTGCTCACGGTAGCTGCGGAAGGGCTGATCCACCTGGTGGCCCAGGCGGGCCAGGGCCTTCGAGACAAGCACCTCCGAGAAGACCGTATTGACCCGTCCAACTTCCCAGGTGTGCCCAGCTTCCTCCTGGTAGGCCTCGCGGAAACGCGCCAGCTCTCCTCGATCCTCCAGGTCGCGCTCAAGCGCACCGACTCCCAGGTCCTTCGAGTACAGGCCACGCGCCTCAAAGTAGACCTTGTAAAAGACTTCGATCATTGCCGACCCGCGCTCACGCGTCGACTTATCGTCCTTCGCATCTATATTGAAGAGCACCGCGCGCGTGGGTGTATGCAGGCTCCTCTTGAGGTCCGCAATAATCGTCTCGTCGCCTGCGACCTTCTGCTCGAAGGCACGTTCGACATCTTCGCGGGTCACCGGCTGGTTTCCCGCCTGCTCACCGAGCAGGTAGGACAGCATCTTCAGCAGGTGCGACTTACCCGAACCGAAGAAACCCGCGATCCACACGCCGTTCGACGGAGCATCGACCTGGTTCCACGCATCGACAATCCGCGACAGACCACTGCGGATCTCACTGGTCATGACGTATTCGTCGACCTCGGAGGCGACCTTCGAGATGTCATCAGCCTTGATGACACCATCGATCGACCGGAAAATATCCTTCTCGTATAGACCCTTCATGTCCATGCGTCACACCTTTGTCTTTCAGTTCACCGAGGGTTCTAGAGTAAGTGAGAAGTCCGCCAAATCAAAAGCCCGGTAGTAGTTGTCCGGGGAAACCTGATCGAAGAGCACCAGCGCCGAAAGAGTCGACGGCGACTGGTGATACGACCCCGGGAAGGTCACAACCAGCGGCACCCGCCCCAGCAAAGGCTGCAGGCAATTGAGGAGCAGGTGCGTGCGCACAAGCGGGAACAGATGGTGCACCCCCGAGAGCAGGACGGCATCAACGCTATCCTCTCCCCCGGCCTCGTCCACGGCCTTCTTAATGGCGGGTGCAAGCAAGCCCTCGACTTCGATTACCTTGCTCAGAGCATCCCGGAAAGTCTCCGGAGGCAACGTCTTTTCCATCGCCAACATCTGATCGAAAAAAGGAGATGCCTTCCAGATGTCAACCGCGAGCGCAAACACGTCAATATAGGCCAGACGGTAGCTCTCCTCGCGCAGGCGGCGGCGCAGCCGCGAGAGCTCCTCGTCGACAGCCGGCTCCCACTCCGGCTTATAACGCAGGACGAAGAAAGGGACCTCGTTTACCAGGCCCTCCATCTTCTTAAAGCGCTCTGACGTGAGCACCCGGAAGGCGCAATCAAAGGTCTCCCTCAGCGAATCCAGATACGCCCCACGCTTCGACACCGACCGTACCTTCCTCTCGCGCAGCACCCCTCACCGGGCTTCTCATACCGTACCGCAGGCCACCCACAATTCGAGCCCAATCATGGCTCCTGCGTCACAATTTCCCAAATAACTGTCAGTCGAGGACATCGAACTGGAACTGCGCGACCGGGAACGACTCCCGCATCGGCCAACCCCACGGCTGCGGAGCCGTGTTCACCAAGCGGGCAACCCCCACGGGGACCACGACCGGCAAAGCAGCCCCGGCCTCGTCGATGAAACCCACATCGCGCATGCAGCGCAGAAACACCGAGCGTATTTTCTGCCCACTCTTCACCGTCAGCGTCGACATCGCGGGGTCCACCCTGCGCTGGCGCTCCACGAAGTCGTCGATGTCCAACGCTGTCAGCGGAGCCTCATCGACGACCAGACGCGGCCAGGCAACCTCGCGCGCGCACGCCGCAAACACGTAGGACTCCGTCACGAGAGCCAGCCACATGACAAGCTCCCATCCATACTCGCGACTGGCGACGAATCGGAGGGCATCATCCTCCAGGAACGACAGATGCTTCGTCGTCGCACTCGCCAAGCGTCGCCGCGTCGACTCCGAGCCCGCAACCACCAGGTTCTGCTCGAACAAGACGTCGCTCGCCTCGCGCACGCTCATGCCGGCGGCCATCAGCTCAGCCGCCTCAAACGTTCCCGCGTTCGTCGCACCGCCAACCGTGATAGTCGAGGCCAGTCTGCGATCCGACACGACGCCACCTCTCACGGTTTACCTCAATCAACGCGGCGGTTTCCCCGCCAGGAACCTCACTATCATCGCACACGGTTGTCCCCGCGCGGACAGCCGCGCGGAAAGAGCTCACGATCTTACTGAACCAACGACGGCATCACCGAGCAGTCCGTCACGTAAGCAACGGCTGCTGAGTGTGGCAAAACAATGTAATGACGACTATGGGAAGGCAGGCGAGAACGACCACATAACATGTAACAATCTTCCCCGGTACCGGCAAATGATCAGACATCCACTTTGCGATTCCATCTCGCTCTCGCAGAGCCAGGTATCGTTCACAGTACTCACGAAGCAGCATGCCGAAAGCAAAAAAGCAGAGAGCAACGCTCACGAGCATCGCAATGAACACAGTCACTACATATGGGACCGCACCCTCATCCAAGAGGATTTCGAACATTTCCCCAACGGGCAGGCGCTTCACACCGCCCGACGACTCGGCCAGCATCCGCGCCAAATCCGGTATCGACAGCCCTGACTTCGCTGTCGACAACCAATAGCACGACCAGTAGCTCACCCCCGCGTTCACAATACCCAAAACACTCATGAGTAGCGCAGACTTCAGGGCCGACGAAACAAATTGCGCACGGGTAGCCATGAAACACATAATTAACGAAAGCGTCAATAACGAAGCTGATACACCAATCAACATGCCCAAAATGAGTTCGTAATTCCTCACCAATAGGACGGCAACTACGACCAACGCAATAAACGCGCCCATGAGTACTGATACAGCATCACCATTATCAGTTTGCTCGTTAGAAACTCTTTGCGGCGACACGGTCACATGTACCGAATTATCGTCACCAATATGCGTATAGTTCCTATCCCCGACAATCGTGACAGCACCGTCACCTACATTCACTATCTGCTTATTAACCATCGAAAGTGATTCATCAGAAGACAACACAATACCGGAGTCAGCAGGGGCAATTTTCTGGAGCACAAGACCAGAAATCACACCACTCAAAGTACCCACAACCAGTTCCGGAAACCAGGACATAACCTCTCCTCTCATCATTGAGTTCGAGAACAAATGAACATCACTGTCAAGTGGATTATACCCTTTATTGCATGGTTTAGATTATAGCGTCAAGCATTCTACTTGTACCCGCAGGTCATCACCCTTGACCCACGCCCACCCCGCACAGACCCGTCCATCTGACGACCGCCCACCACACACCTCAACCAACATGTGAGCACATTTGCCCCAACAGCTCGATCTCCAACAATTTGCGGTTGGAGCCTCATTCGCACCTATGTGCATCTTGAATGTGCCTCGCTTTGACACAACGTGTGCATCCGCGCCGCCCATGCAGGCGGCAGCAGCCGACGCGCCGCACCGCAAACATGCAGATAGGCCGCCATTTTCAGCGCATTTTCAATGAAGCCGACATGTCACACTCATCGCGACGTTGAGGCCTCGCAACCCCTCGTGCGCATGTGACAGGGTGATTGTCCCTCACATACACCGGGAGTAGTCTCTGCATTCATCGCAACGTAGAAAGAATGGCCTTTCCGTGTGCGCGAAATCAGCAATTGTCATTCACAGGTGAGGCAAAAGCATCATGACCGAGAACAAGTATCTGGCAGACGGTCCTCTCGTCGTAGCAATCGACTCCTCGACGACATCCACGAAGGCGATCGTCGTCGACGCAGAAGGAAACATCTGGCACACGGCCAAGCGGAACATCCAGCTGCACACCCCCGCGATGGACCAGTACGAGCACAACCCGATCCGCTGGTGGGAAACCAGCCGCGCCACCATCGGGGAGGTGCTCTCCAAGCTCTCGCCGACGGACCGCAGCCGCGTCGCAGCCATCGGCATCACCCACCAGCGCGAATCATTCGCCCCCTTCGACAAGGACGGCCGACCGCTCCGAAACGGCATCCTGTGGCTCGATGGCCGCGCCACAGAGCAAATCCGCCGCTACGGCAGCGAACACATCCACGAGCTCTCCGGAAAGCCAGCCGGCGTCACCCCCGCCATCTACAAGATGGCCTGGGTCAAGTAACACGAACCCGAGATCTTCGCTGACGCCTACAAGGTGATGGACGTTCACGGCTACGTCGCCTGGATGCTCACCGGACGCCCCGTGAGCTCACAGGCCGCCGCCGACTCCCTCGGCGCCGCCGATCCCACCAGAAGTTCAGTCACGGGTCACTTGGCATCCCCAGCGTCCCTCTCGAACCCAACCTGCCAAAACCCCATATCAAGAACCTTCATCTGCGGATAGATGAGGTCATCAGTCCGCATTCCTCGCCGCGCATCCTCGAGGCGGTCGTTGTGCTCCTCGTAAATATCCGCGAGTTCGAGGAGAGAATTCTTTTTATAATTCTTCTCTTTGAGGCCTAGATGCCTCGCTCCTTCTTCAAAGAATCTATCGTACGCGGGCACGCACCCGAGCGTTCCCATGAGTATTTTCGTGATGAGGACCGGCGACACCTGGCTCACGACCGCGCGCCCGGCGACCTCATCGCGGATAGGCCGGAAATGGGCGGCGATGTAGTCGGACAGCTTCTCGAGCTGCTCCCAAACGTCACTGTTTCGCACATCCGTGCACGCGAGCCCAAACAGGCAATCGTACTCTGGCTTGAGGACCTTCTCGACAACGGGCGACAGCACCTTGTAGTCCTTCTGAAGCAGGAAGCACGAGCCCCTGTACATTCCCCAGCTCGCCAGGTAGAAAGCGAGGTGCAGGCTCAAATAGTCGCAGTCCGGGGAGGGGTCGGTCCGCGCATCTCGAAACACGCGATAGCAATGCTCCCAGGAACGGGAGCGCCCATTCTCATCCGCGCGCGCATCGTCGTAGAAAGTCTGTGCAGCGTCAATCAACTCATCGATGGCTTCCATACTTTTCTCCTTGTACCTCCGGGGAAGGTCTCTCTTCCTCGAGGGATCTCGTTGTTTCAGCGGTTCCTATGCGCGCGGATTCGGATGCGAGAGGTCGACCGCCGATCGCGCTGGCACGGGATGTGCTATCCCGCGCGACGCGCAGTCACACCAGTTCGTTTCTCGATAACCATATCGCACGAGGCCGGTACCTGCGCCCACTTGCAAGGCCGACGACTCGGTATCACCGACCGGTGACAATCTGGGAACACGCCCATACCCACAGGTCACGACGAGGCCGGGGCTGGGTTGTGCACATTCGTGCGGTTTCGGGAATGCGGGTGGGAGGATGTGCGTGATGGTTGCGCAGCATTCTTGGTGTTTCGTGTCGGTTCTGCGCGTATCCTGACAGGTAAGGGTCCGCCCCCAATGGCGGAGGCGGACCACCACGCATCTCACCGTGGAGGGCGCACCATGGAGAACTCACCCCTATCCGATCGACCCACCAGCGAGGACGACGCTGCGGTCTTCCCTGACTCGGGGTCGCGCCGCGAGCAGCGCTCGCTCGACCGTGAGCTGCCCGCTCGGGCTGCCACCCACACGCGGGGAGCGCGCACCCGGGTTCGCTCCTGGATGCGTGCAGGCGCGCTTGATTGGGGCATCCGCATCGCAGTTGTGGGCCTGGTGATTGGCGGCTTCTTCGCCATCTACATCAACGGCGTCAATGAGGGCTGGTGGCACCCCTGGGGTCACACACCCACCGTCACAACCACAGGCCCCACAGCAGTGCCCACACCCGCGCCCACGGCGTCGAGTGAGCCCGCCATGTCGGGCGGTTACCAGATCGGCCCCGACGGCGTGCTCGTGAGACCGGCCGAGTACGCGGCAGAGACCTACCCCAAACCCGAACTACCCGAAGCCGCCAAAGAAAACACAGAACGCGGAGCAGAACTCACCGCTGAGTACGTTGTTGAGACGCTGACCTACGCATGGAACACCGGAGACACTCAGCCCTTCGCTGATATAACGGAATCTGGAACTAAGTTCCATGATTCAACTATCGATAGCATCAACACGCTTTATGCAAATGGTTGGGTATATGGGAATACATCATCCATTACAGGCGTCCTATCTGTCGAACCGATTACTGATTCACAATGGGGTGCACAACCCGACAGCATTGGTGTCATTTTCAAGGTTGCAACTACCAACGGAACAGCATGTATCGGACAACGGATTATTGTCAGAGACTCCTCGTTTGATGTACGCGTGGTTCTATTTGTAACCCGGAAAGAAGGACGCTGGATTGTCACTGAGGGGAGTATCTCAGACTATGAAGAAAAATAGAGGGCTGAGCATTGGCATAACGATCCTCACAGCAATAAACATGAATGCCGTTTCTCCTGCCACGCATGCTAACGATATATCCTACCCAACTCAGAGTTCATGCTCCGGTAGTGAAAGTTCGCAATTTGGAATGTGCAGTACAGGACAGCACGACACCGCAGAAGCATACGGAAACGATCATCAGCCAGTGCAAACTCCTGGACATCAGCAGTCATCCAATACCTCATCGACCGTCGGCGATCAACGGGCGCTGCATACTGCCGAATCGTCTATTCCTGATCAAGCTAAGCGCTACTGGGATTGGGCAAAGTGTGCCTCAGTTTCGATCGGATCCGCACCGAACAACGCACGAGTGTCTGATGAAGACTGTACTCTCCCACCCGAACTCGCCATGGCGGGATTCACTCGTGACTCCGACGCTGTGCCCACGACTCGCGAGATTCTTCTGGCCGCATCCACCCTCATCCACGCCGACGGCGCTGGCCTGCACAAGCGCCCCACCGACGTGTCCTACACCAACAAGTACGTCCCCACGCTCGTGGCAGCAACCCACCCCACACAAACCCACACCATCAACCTGCTGGGCCACGACATCACCATCACCCTGACAGCCACGAACTACCAGTGGAGCTGGGGAGACGACACCCCAGACCTCGTCACAACCTCGCCGGGAACCCCCTGGCGCAAGGGCATGGACCCCAACACCGACCCCGCCCTCATCCGCCACTACTACACCCCACCAAATGGATGGCGCTCCCGATTCGACGGCCCCTACCCCAACGCCACGCGCACCATCACACTGACCACCACCTGGGCAGGAACAGCCACCAACCCCTTCACAGGAGACACCCAAACCATCAACGGCCTGGTCACCACCACCGAAACAACAGGCCCATTCCGCCTCTCCCACCTCCTCATCAGTAACACCGACACCTGGGAAGAAAGCCAAGGACACTAAGCGAGTGATACACCATGACCACCAAACCCTCCAACATCGGCCAGTGGGTCGGCGCCGCCATTGCCGCTGTTGTCATCATCGGCGCGTCGTTCCTGGGGTTTCACGCATTCAACGCTCGAGCCCACGCGGACGCCGAGCTTCAGTCCGGAGCACAGTCGCCCCAGTCTCACAGCACCGCACAGTCTGGCTCCCAATCGGGAGACGCCCCTCAGTCGGCGGAACCGACGCCCGTTGATGTCCCGAAGCCCACTCCCTCACCGCACGTCCATAAGGAAGGGCAGATCGGTGCCCAGGCCACCGCTCAGTATTACCTCGAATTAGAGGCATACGCGATCAACATGGGCGATACCGAGGAGTACATGAAGCTTTGCGACGAGGGAGAATCCTGTTCGGCATTTGATACCGACGTACATACCTTGCATGCAGATCGCATCATAACCCAGCCAGTTTTGATGAAGTACCTCATGACAAAGCAAGTCTGGGAATGCACTGACAGGTATGACGGCACAAGTGGCACATGCATTAAGTTCGATTATTCTACAGTGACTGGGCGTGCAGTTCGAAAAGACAATACAGCTGACAATCCCGAGTATTCCACAATCGGACTATCCAACGATAAAACAGAAAGCACCCTTCATTATGAAGCAATCATGCTACTCGCATATGAAGGAGATACGTGGGTAGTAAAACGAGTCTGGAGCCAGAGAGAATAAGCCCTACAGAACAGTCCACCATCCTTCAAAAGCGGACATCCGCAGCGATCGTTCACCAGCTGCGGTCAACGATCCACACAACATCGACCTGATATCTTCAACACTCACGTTCGACAGACCCTATGCGCTGAGGCCCCAGCCCACCGTCGCGGGCCGGGGCCTCAGCGTCAATGTTTCACGTGCAGTTACTACCAGGACAGCAATAAGAAGCTCTCAGCTCCCCTGAACAAGCTCGTAACGCACCCAGCGCCGCTGACCCGTGGACATGACCAGGCCTCGTGACACAAGGTCCCGCAGATCCGCGCGCGCCTCTTCAGCGGTCACACCAAAGTGCTCCCTATATTCCCCATTGCTCCACGTCCGGCCGTGGCGCATGTCGACCAAAGCCTCCTTCTGGCGCCGATTCAGACCGGCCGCCGCTTCCCGTCCAAGCCTGCCAATCCACGCCAGGTCACCGTCAGGAATCAATGCCGAGTTCGGGAAACGAACCGTAAAGCAAACTCCATTATCAAAGAAAAGAGGCTCCGCCATCCCAGCATCCTGTAACGCCCGGCGAACCTCTCGAATTCCCGTCCCCATCGCCTCGATGACGCGTCCACTACGACCTTCGACGTTGCGGCAGATCTGATACAGATGCTCGTTCACCGCGGGATGATCACCCGAGCCAAGCCGGTCAACCGTAATACCCCACAGCCCACCAGGATTCGTTAGGCGAAATCCATCCCGGGTGATCCTCAGATCAATACCCTTCCCCCGCGAGGCCTCGGAAAGATCACGGTGAACCAGCGCATTCGCGATGACCTCGCGCGCCGCCAGCAGGGGCACCGCGTAATCCGTCAGACCATGCCCATCACGTGTCACAACCTGTCGTGACTCCACATTCTGGGCAACCCAGTCCAACACATCATCCAAGATGACCGGCAGCGCCCCCGTGAAATCACGACGATTGACAGCGCGCACATCATCTGTGCCTTCGACCGCAGCCGTGACCGTCAGGTGCGGAAGAAGACGCTGCGGATACTCACCCAACGCGTACAGTCCGGCGGTCGACAACTCTCCACTCTCGCGGTCCGTAACGACGCCGGTGAAGAAGAGGACCGCTTCGTCACTGTCATTGACGAGGCGTGGGGTCGTCTCGCGAACAGACGCGAGATACCGGTTGACCAGTTCCGAGTCAAGGTCCCGAAGAGAACTACCGGGCACAGCCTGAGCGTCGGAGTTTGGGCGACAATGGCGCAAGAGAAGCATCTGTTCCTCCGACGGCGACATCTGATAGTCGCCGTCGTACTGACGCAGATACGCTTTCCTATCCTTCAACCAACGTACGGGCTTCTCGTTCACGTCAGCGCCCTCGACGTTGACGACTCCGACTGTTTTGCCATCCAGATCAAAGGCACGTAGATCTACCCTGATCGACGGACTGAAACCATTCCGCGCCTGGCTAGCTGCGCTCTGCAAAAGGCTGTTGACGTCATCGACGCCGACGACGTTGATACCATCCCGCTCCGACACGCCCATCAGGACCACTCCCCCTTCGGGCATGTTCGCGAAGGCACACATCGTCGGCCCCATCTGTGCTGACGAGTACTCGGAGAATGTTTTCGCTTCGATCGAAGTAGTATCCCCACCACGCAGCTCGAGTACCGCCAAAGCTCCCAGCAGATCATCAAGACTCTTGATCATAGTCCCAATCCTATCTCATAGAGCTGCCTATCTATCTCATAGAACCCCACTTCTATGTCATAGAAGCCCATTTCTATCTCATAGAACCCTTAATCTATCCGATAGAGGCTCATAGACAAGGAAGACAGCATCATAGAGAGACTTTAAGAGCACGAGGCCAGAGCCGGAGCACGAGGCCAGAGCCGGAGCACGAGGCCAGAACCGAAGCACACGTCACGGCGCAATGCCAGGTCCCACACATGCACGCAGATGTTTCACGTGAAACAATCACCTGTCGCCCCCACGACCAGTCTCGATCATCCCCGAAGCAGAACGGGGCACCACCCCTCGGTAGCGCCCCGCTCAATCACGAACAGCTCGGAAGCCTGAACCAGGCTCACCCCCGCCTCTCGCGCATTGTCCGCGCGAGGATGCCGTGCCTCGGCGCGAAGACCCAGGCGAGCACGAAGCAGGCGGTGAGCACAAGGACGATCGTGGCGCCCGTGGGCACGTCCAAGGACCACGACAGGTACAGGCCCACCAGGCCGCCGGCAGCACCCAGGGCGGGCGAGAGGATCATCATGGTTCCCAGGCGGTCGCACAGGAGCCGCGCCGTGGCAGCGGGGGTCACCAGCAGCGCCAGCACCAGGACGTTACCGATCGTCTGCACCGAAATGACGACCGCCAGGGCGACGGCGACGTACAGGGACAGATCAGCAGCAAGCACACGCACGCCCGCGGCCCGTGCGCTCTCACGGTCCAGGGTGACGGCGACGATCGGCCGATGCGCAAGGAACAGCATGAGCAGCACGAACAGTGCCCCGCACAGCACCACGGGCACATCCGACGCGGGAATGCCCGTGATCGACCCGAAGAGGAAGTCCTGCAGGCTCCCCGCGTACCCGGGTGCCCGCGCGATGATCGCGACGCCGAGCGCGAAGGCACCCACGAAGAGCACGCCGATGACGGAGTCCTCCTTGAGCCGCCGGTTCTGCGCCAACAGGGCCACAAGCACGGCGGTCACGACGCCCGCGAGCGCGCCGCCCAGCACCAGGGAACCGCCGCACACGAAGGCGATCGCCAGGCCCGGGAACACGGAGTGCGCGACCGCGTCGCCGATGAACGCCATGCCGCGCAGCACGACGTGTACGCCGACGCTTCCGCACACCAGCGCGGCGACGACGGCGATCAGCAGCGCGCGCGGCAGGAACGCCAGCGCCGGGTTCGTCAGGTCGCGGAAGAAGTCGTAGGGGCTCAGGAAGTCCGCGGCGGGCGCAATACCCGCGCGCATGGGGACGAGGCCAGAGCTCGCCGCGTGGATCACGGTGCTCATGCGCGCACTCCTAGGGCGTCGAGGATCGGATTGTCGGGTCGCACGTCGAAGGCGCGGATCCACGGGTCGGCGTCGGCCAGATCTGCGGGCGTGCCCGAGGCGACGATGGTCCGCCGCAGCAGGTAGAGGCGGTCGCAGCCGGCCCGCGCGCCGATGAGGTCGTGCGTGGTCATGAGGAGGGCCCGGCCCCCGTCCGCGAGCGCGCGGAACAGGTCCATGAGCATCTCCTGCGTGGGCATGTCCAGGCCCGTGAAGGGCTCGTCGAGGAGCAGCACGGCGGGGCGGATCGCGAGGGCCCGGGCGACGA
>ERZ773062.390-NODE-390-length-24722-cov-59.800908_pt1 | contig 24722 bp, 20 predicted proteins | sample MGYA00580626_ERZ773062 | MGnify/ENA primary metagenome ERZ773062 (study PRJEB29015, sample SAMEA2738003) | human oral metagenome | biome: human oral; feature: human-associated habitat; material: dental | place: China | collected 2058 ... | reverse complement strand
GTAGAAGATCGCCGATCGTTACGATGAACTTTGGCATCATTCTTCCGGTAGAAGATAGATTTTTAGTTCAACACTTTGGTAATAATTGGTATTTTGCAGATTTAAGATCATTGCCTGATTCGATGTAGGGTAACCAATAGTTGTATTATTTGTGGGTTTTGTCTGCTTCTGTCGTCTAGGGGTAGTGGGGAGGCAGCTTCCGCGATATAAGATTGCCAATGGGGGATGAATAGAATTATGGGGGTAATTTGGAAAAATTTTTCACCCCCATGACGGGTCCCATTAAGGGAAAGCTAACCTTTTATCGTCATCGAAACGTGTGATGCTTTTTTGTGATTAACCATGGTGAATGCTATCCATAAAAATAGTGCCAAAGATATGTCTTACTATAATTAGCAAGTTTGTTACCAGGTATTTTATTAGGTTTAAGGCATGCCTTACTATTGATAATTGCGCCTAACTTGTTTACGCTCAGAACGGCAAGCCGATGAGGTAATAAACATGTGGTAGTTCTTTCGGAGATCACATGAGTTTCCTCCGTGCTTTTCTTACCGATTCAACCAAGCTGTCAGTATCTCCGGCATTATTTCTGCTGGATATGGTGGCAGAGGAAGTACATGATATGAACAAGACCGCAAATGCAAGAACTGCTACCCAGCGTGCTATCGCTGGGTTGACCTCGCTGGCGTTAGTTGCCGGTGGTTTGACAGTCATACCGCATGCTGCTGCGGAAGATAATACCGCAACCCAGTGCATTGCTCATGAACAGCGGAAAGAACGAGGCCAGGGTGCCATTTCGGCGAACCAAAGCACCTACAAGCCCGGTGATGTTGTCGAAATCAGTGGTACCGGGTTTGCCAAGCGCGTTCACCGTGACACCGGCGAACAGCTAGAGGACACCTTCCTGGCAGTGAAGCTGGACAGCAATAAGGCTGATTGGCCGAAGGATCAAAGTGCCGGCGATGATTTTGCATACCAAGGTGGCGACACCCCGACTACGTTGATTGCTCCTGGTTCGGTTCTTGATGAGGATGGTAACTTCACCATTAAGGTGGTGCTTCCTGCAGAATTCACCGATAAATTCCAGGAAGGTAAGCATGTCATCACGGTTTTGGGTGGTGACGATAATGGCCCGCAGGTTTCTACCAGCGTTGACATTTGGGTCAATGAGTCCGGGGATGCAACCCAACCATGTGGTGCCGAAGGCCCCACGGAAAAGCCCACCCAGCCCAAGCAAGATGACAACAAGGCTGATAATGGTAATAATGCCAATAATGGCAATAACCAGGGCAACCAGGATAACAACGCCAATAACGGCAATAACAACCAGGATGGTAACAAGCCCGACAACGGCAATAAGCCTGACAACAAGCCAGCGGACCAGGCCAATAACGGCAACAATCAGGCAAACCAAGCCAATCAAAACAACCAAGGGAACAACAAACCCGACAATAATAAACCTAACAACGACAACAAGCCGGCAGAGCAGCAGTCCAAGGCCACCGGCGAAGCCAAGGCCACGGTCACCGCGATTGATAACCGCCGCGGCAAGAAGGGTGATGTAGCACTCAACCTTTCCCTAACAAACTTCCCCAAGGGCGAAAAAGTCACCGTTACCTTCAATGGTCAGGAAACAAAAGCCGGTCGGGGTGGCGCCATCACCGTTGGCGAAGACGGCAAAGCCCAAGGTTCCGTCACTATTTCCGAGGGACTTGCCGCCGGTAAATATGCGGTGAAGGCTACCGCCAAGGACACCAGCGTGGAGATCCCGTTCGAAGTCACCCCAGCCGGTGCCGTCAGCAATAATGCTGCTACCGGTTCGAAAGTGGAATTCCACGCTGCCGGCCTGCCCAAAGACGCCAAGGTGACCGCGGTCGGCACCGAGGGCGTGAACTGGCTGAAGAACCAGGAAGGCACCGCCGATGACAAGGGGCAAGTCACCATTAAGGACATCCAGGTTCCGGTAGACGCCCCCTTCGGCAAGGTGATTTCCTTCACCTACACCGCCGGTGGTGAAACCAAGACCCTTGAGACCAACACCAAAGTAAATGCCAGCACCGAGTCCCTGAATGTTGACCAGTATTCGGGCGTGAAGAAGGAATTGCCGTCGGGCCTGTACCAGTCGGAAGTGAATGACAAGACCGGTCACGTGTTTGTGACTAGTGCACAAGGCACGAATAAGTCCACGATCTACAAGCTGGATGCTAAGACCTTGGATGTCGTCGCAAAGAATGATGCGCTAGAAAAGGACGGCGAGAAGTTCTATGCTGCTTTCGGCGTCGGCCTGGATAATAATAAGGGTTTGGTATGGGTGACGAACACTCAGCAAAATACCGTCTCTGTGTACAAGCAGGATGATTTGAGCCATGTGAAGACCTTCCCGAAGGGTTCCGTGGCACACTCGCGTGACGTGGTAGTCGACGAGCAGACCAGCTTGGCCTATGTTTCCGCTGCCTCCGGTGATGAAGTAGTGGTTTTTGATGCCAATAAGAATGAGCCGGTGCGGCGGATCAAGCTACCTGGCTTTGAACGGGTGATGAGCCTTGAGTTCAATCAGGAGACCGGGGAATTATTCGCCACTTCGTTGAATGCTCCTAAGGCGGCCAAGATTGATGTTCGCAACAACGATCAGGTGACCATTTACGATCTGCCTAAGGACCAGGTGGAATCCGCTTCAGGTATTGCCTACGATCCGGTAAGCAAGAACATCTTCGTTGCGTCGCAGGGCTCCGGCAATGTGGTTGTGGTGAACACCGAATCCAAGAAGGTGGTGGCAAGCATTCCGACCGGTGCCGGTTCGCTGAATGCACACTACAACAAGGCCGATAAGCGGGTGTATGTGACCAACCGTGGTGGTGGCACGATCACGGTTATTGACCCTGCTACCAATAAGGTGGTTGCTAACCTGCCGGCAGGCACGAATCCGAACCATGTGAGCGTTGCCGGAGACGGTACGATCATTGCGGTGAACAAGGCCGCCGCAGAGAAGAATGGTGAGCGCTTCGACGAAGTATATACCTATAAGTACAACGGTGCGGTGACGCCGGATCCGGGCAAACCAGGTAAGCCGGGTGACCGAAATTCGCTCGAAGATTTCAGCAGCAAACTGCGTGACCCCGCTAACCTGCCGTCTCTGCGGAATCTCCTTGCCACCGTGTTTGCGGTGCTTGGTTTGACCACTATCTTTGCCGGCGCCCTGAGTGCCATGGCACGGTTTAACGTGATCCCAAGCAGCTGGGTTCCGCAGCAGCTCCGGTTCTAAAATTTCCACCCAATAGCGGCAGCGATGTATGGCATCGTTGCCGTTTTTGCTTGTCGACGCCCGTACGCCTCAATCACCCCATGATTTACCCCTGAATGACAGATTTCCTCGGTCATGTCTGTACTGTTTTGTTGGTATTTTTCGCCATGTGGGGGTAATTTTGGGATTATTTTTTGGGCTGTTGGGGTATGTTTTATATATTGAAAACATCTACCGACATATGGCGTTTACATCGTCTAATGCGATAACTATGGGTCACAATACTGGACAGTGTTCTTCGAGTATCTAATTTTTTACCGGGTTTTCGAAGGGTTTTTCCCTTGCGAACCGGGGGCAGCTTCGTTAAACTCAAGACCCATAAGCAAAATGGGTAGCGATAACACGCTATTATTTGTTTGTTGCTATTTTCCCTCGTTGTGCTTATCTCCTTCTTCTTTCCTCTGTTCAAATCCGTAAATCCTCCGCGACAATTTGTCGTGCAATCAGAAAGGTATGGCTATGAAACATGCTATTGCTGGATTGATGTCGTTGGCTCTCATGACCGGGGGTATCTTGGCTGCTCCCACCGCTTTCGCCGCCGAGCGCGCCGGTACCTGCAATGTCGATGCCGGTGCACCCGCGCAAAGAGGCGCAGGTACGATGACCGCCGACAAGAGCACCTATAAGCCGGGTGACGTTGTGACCCTTACCGGCACCGGGTTCCGGCCGCTTATCGACGCTTACCTGTCGTTGGATTCCAACACCGCCAACTGGCCTAAAGACCAGAGCGCCGGCAGCTCCCTGAAGACCTATGACGACTACGATCAGGCCCTATACCTGCGTGATTCCGATCTTGGTGGTTCTTTTACCACCAAGGTAGTGCTGCCTAAGCTTGACGACGACTTCACCACCGGTAAGCACACCATCACTCTTGTAGGCATCGACTATAGCGGTCGACCCACCATTATGAAAAATGTTGAGTTCTGGGTGAATGAATCTGGTGAAAGCACCGCCTTCTGCGGTGCCGATAACCACTAATACTGAACCAAAACCGTTATTTCCGACAGCGATGCGAATCCGCATCGCTGTTTTTGTTATGGGACAGAGCCCCTAAAAATAGGGGCCATTTGGGGCTAATAGCAAAAAATCTATGGTTTTGTAGTTTCTGATTGACAGGACCATAGGGGTAATTTTCAAAATATTTTTACGTGAATTGACAGGAGACTTTTAAGGAGATTTTTACCTTCTGTGAGTGGTCGTATGTATAGCTGATTCTTATGTTCTAGCGCGCTAAATGCCTGAGGGGTTCATGTCTAAAAGATTATTTCCCCACGTCGTGCGCATATTTGCTATATGGGATTTTATTAGATTTGAACTAGGCTTACCCCTTGCGCATCATTGGTCGGTCTGCTTATGCTCATGACCATAAGCGAATGTAGCGCTGACTGCATATGATTATTCGTTATATGCTATCAGTTCTTCTGTGCTTTTCTTCAGTTTTATCTATTTTGTAAAGGTAAATGGTGGTTACCCCCACTATTTACCTCTCTACGAGAGGACTGCTCATGAGCAAGAGCGTATTTGCCGGAAAGGCCACCCAACGGGCACTTGCCGGTCTCACATCATTGGCCCTGGTTGCTGGCGGTTTGACCGCGGTACCTTCGGTTGCCGGTGCTCAGGAAATCAAAGAATGCAACGGCAGCTTCGTCGGCCCAAAGAACCTGGGTCTCGAAGACTCCAACCTGGCCTTGAAGAAGAATACCTACTGGCCCGGTGACGTTTTGGAGATCTCTGCCGAGAATCTGGAACTCCTCAAGAATCCCTACCTGACCTTGAATGGGAATGCCGTGACTGGTGTTGCCTGGCCTGAAGACCAGGATTATGGTGAAGGCCTAACCGTCGATGGCAACAAGCTGATTATCAAGGATGTGGATGACCAGGGCCACGCCAAGGAAGGCATCATTCGGGTCAAGGCTGTGCTTCCATCACTGGAAGATGGTCTTTTCACGGGCAAGAACGTCCTGACTCTTTCCGGCACTGATGATAATAATGACCAGGAAGTAACCCTCAGCCGTAGCGTTGACTTCTGGGTGAATAAGTCTGGTCATGAAGGTGATCCGTGTAGCTACACCCTCCAGCAGGAAGAAACGCCGACTCCGGAAGAGCCGGAGGATCCCGCCAATCCCTCCACCGAACCTTCGGCTAAGCCGAGTGAACCAACCGCTAAGCCGAGTGAGCCTACGACTAAGCCTACCGAGCCGGGTAAACCTACCACTAAGCCTTCCGAACCTGGCAAGCCCACCACTAAGCCTTCCGAGTCCACCAAGCCCACTGAACCCGGCAAACCCTCCGAGTCCACTAAGCCCACTGAGCCGGGCAAGCCTGGTGACGGCAATGGCAAGTCCGACTTCAACAAGTTCTTCGGCAGCCTGAAGGACAACACCAAGGGCATCCTGTTCGCGGTCGCCGCAGCCATCGGCATCCCGGCCATTATTGCAGGTGTGGTTGGTCTCCTGGCGCAGCAAGGCATGATCCCGAAGGAATGGCTTCAGGGCTTTAAGTTCTAAATAATTCATTGTGGCGCACAATGTAGCAACGTGATTTTTCACGTTGCTACATTTTTGTGTTTACTAAACAGGTTTACGAGAAGAAGTTGGTGGAGGTCAATTCGCATTTCAATTTTGATGAATAAAAACATAGTTATACCTTATTAAGATAAAGTGATGCTAAAGAAAAGCCGACGATGTACGGCAAATGACATGGTTTAGAGGTCAATTGTGTCGGAGTAGGTGGGGGATCTCCTTTTCGGCAGGGCTTTCACGAAGGTCACTGGTGGTTTTTCCCGCAACGGTGCCCGGGGCGCGTCGTAAAGCCCACGATTTTACTTGGTTGCCTGGAGTATTTGCGGTGACGATATAGTTGATGATTATAAAAACGGCCATATTTTGGGGCGATTCCGTTGTCGCCGATGAAAAATGGGGGAGCAGTATCGTATGAATTTAATATTTGCAACCTCAATATTTAGACATGTGGCTAATGGTTAATTTGGATAAATACTGACTGTTGGGTAGGAATTATTTATAGTCAGATTTAATCCGTTATTTGAAAAGTGACTGGATTCTATGCCGGTTTCACCCCCAAGAGAGCCTAGGAATCTAGTTACATTGGTCTCATTTAACGGGGGTAAAAACAGGGGTAAAGTCCCGTATTTATGACCGATTGTGTGGTATCCAACATTTAGATAGCTACCTAACTTTATGACCGCGAGAAATCGATAGATAATATGCCATCTAGCACTATAAATAGCGAATGGGCAACTAAATCAAAGAGTGGATTTGGGCGTAAAAATCGGCTTTTTTACCACCCCTCAGTGTGATCTGCGCCAATGGGTCTCTTGTTATTTTACAAAGGTTCACCTACTATCTTGATGGTGAGCCAAAGAGAAATTAGATTAGCCTTAATTCAAATATTGAGAGTATAATGCTTTCCCTTTGCTCTCGCTCTTGAAAAGTCGATCACGCCCGTGCGCAATCCAAAATCTCCTCCATGTGCGTGCGGGGGAAAGTGCGTGAATATGCAAAAAAATAAGATCTCTGCTACCGCAACTCGCAGGTTTATGGCTGGTGCCTTGTCGGTTGCGCTCCTTGGTGGCGGCCTTGCTGTCGTTCCTGCTGTTGCAACCGCGCAGGATGCACAATGTGTTGTCAATGAACCGCGTAAAGGCAATGGGGTGGGTGAACTATCGTTTGACAAGCAGACCTACAAACCGGGTGATGTCGTAACTATGACCGGTACTGGTTTTGCTGCTCGTCCTAGTGACGGTTTCCTTGGCATGAAGTTGAATTCCAATAAGTCGGAGTGGCCAGCAGATCAAAGCGCCGGTGATAATTTGGAATACAATGAGGGTAACGCCACGACATTGGAAATCCCGGCGGCAACAGTTGGGAATGGCAATTTCACCGTGCGGGTAGTATTGCCGGCATTTGATGCCAAATTCCAGGCTGGTAAGCAGGTGATTACCCTTCTGGGTGGTAACGATGGCGGTCCGGTCGCATCCCGTAGCGCCGTTATTTGGGTCAATGAAACCGGTGATGATTCTGACGCCTGTGGTGCTACCCCAAGTGTGAAACCGCAACCAGATCCGCAGCCACAACCAGAGCCCTCGCAACCGGAAAAGACTTCAGAAGCCCCAGCGCCAAAGCCAGATCCGCAGCCACAACCAAAGCCTTCGCAACCGGAAACGACTTCAGAGGCTCCGGCACCGAAGCCGAACAAGACCTCGGAGCCGGAAAAAACCTCCGAACCTGCAAAAACCTCGGAAAAACCGAAGCCTTCACAAGAACCGCAAAACAATCTTAACAAAGGCGTCGAGAACCTTCTGAACTACTTCAAGGACGGCACCAACGTACGCAAGGTCGTCATTGCCGTTGCCTCCGTTTTGGGCATCGCCGGTTTGGCTACCGCAGTCTTGGGGTCACTGGTCAAACTCAATTTGATTCCCCGTGATTGGTTCCCGCCACAATTCCGGTTCTAATCATTAAAAATGGCAATAATCCCCGCTCATAGGCCTTACTGGTCATGACGGGGGTTCTTGCATCATTAATTTATAGGCAATAGCTGTGGACTACGCTTTTCGACGAGGTAAGGCGCTATAGATCTCGTCGAAAAGCACAGGAACAAAAATAGAAAGAAACATACTGTGATGAATAAAAAATTTAGCCGTCGTCACTTCCTGGGCCTCGCAGGACTTAGCGCTGCCGGGCTCGCATTATCCGGGTGTAATGGTGGTAAAAAAGCCAAAGTACAGGGTGGCAGCAGGACGGTAAAAGATCTCGACGGCAATGAGATTGAAGTGCCGGCAAGTCCGCAAAAAGTAGTTGCCATGTCCGAACCCACGCTTGATAATGCGTTGGCCTTAGGTGTGCCACTAGTGGGTGCTACCGCAGGTCGTGGCCAATCAACCATCCCCAACTACTTGAGTGATAAGGGCAAAGATATTCCCATCCTCGGTAACGTTGCGCAACCCAATTTTGAGGCCATTGGTGCTGCTAAACCGGACCTCATCCTGGTCGACGGCACCAGCGTGAATAATAACCAGCCAGTGCTCGACGCGTTAGCAAAAATCGCCCCAACCGTGTATACCGGCTACCCGGGTGGTGATTGGCGGGAAAACCTGCGGCTCACCGCCGATGCCCTCAACATGGTCGACGAGGCCGAAGACCTCATGAAGGACTACGACAAAAAAGTCAAAGACGCTACCAAAAAACTAGAAAAATACCAGGATAAAACCTTCAGCATTATTCGCTGGCAAGGCAATAATGCTGCCCTGATCCTCAAGGAACTACCGGCCGGTCGGGCCCTCACCGACCTGGGCCTCAAACGCCCCCCGGCGCAAGACAGGGAAGGCAAAGGACACTCGGAACCAGTGTCGCAAGAAAACCTCAGCGATATCGATGCCGACTATATTTTCTTCGGCACCCTAGGCGGTTCCTCGGTGGGGAACACCCAGGCAGGCGGTTCCGTAGATACCGAAGGCGCCAAAGAAGCTATTGCCGAAGCCACCAAGGTCCCTGGTTTTGAAGACCTTTACGCCTACCAAGAGGATCACATCATTCCGGTCGACGGGTCCCTGTGGACCTCTACCGGTGGTGTGTTGCTCATGAACACAATCGTCGATCAGGTTGTCGAATTCCTGGTATAAAACTCGCCCTCACGTTAAGGATCGCACTATGGTTACTTCTCCTAAACCAGCTCGTCGAATACCCCGCCGAGCTCGGCGTACCGCCGCTGTCATCACAGCATCGTTGCTGACGTCCGGATTCTCAATGGCAAATGCTATTGCTGAAACCCCTCAACCCGGTAATGATGCTACAGAAGTAACGAAACAAGCTGGTAACGTGCCGCATGAAACAGCGGATAATATAAGCGAATCAAAGCAGGCCACTACTGATGCGGCTACTGAACCACCAGATAATCATGCCGGCATGACTTCGACCTCTGAGCCTACTTCCGAATCACCTGCTAGTGGGCAGAAACCTGATGCAGGACAAGCACAAGCAGGTACCGAGGGGGCAAAAGAACCAGCTGCATCTGAAACGGCAGGTGAGACAAAGACGAATTCATCACCAGAATGTCTTCCTGACTCCGGGCGCATCCCAGTCCCCGAAATTGTTGGTGGTATTACCGCTGATAACACGATTCACATCAAGGGCAAGGATTATTGCAACGCGAAGGGCGGTGGCGCCAAGATCGCCATCAAAGTAGACGGGAAGAATACCCATCGCCTCCAGCCGCTTCCCATACCATGGGATCCCAACAGCGACAAAAAGGGGGACGACACTATTTGGTTCCTGGCTGCAGCCGAAAATAATGGTGACCTTGATATCAATATGCCGCTTCCTAATGGAACAACAACCGGTGAGAACGGGACAAAAGAAGGGGTTTTTGAAGACGGCAGGCATGTTATCCAAGTTCTTAGCGGTTCCTTGCAAGATGATGACCCGGTATCTGGGGTAGAACTGACCTTTGTAAAGGGCAAATACCATCCGCTATGGGCTCCTGGCAAAGCCATTGCGAACAGTAAATTCACTCCTGAAAACCAGACTGTGGTCGCAGCCCAAGACGGTAACAAGATAAAAGTCACTGTTTCCACTGGTCAACCCGGTGACTGGGTTTATGCCATCCCCTATGTTGAGAATAAGACCGGGTGGAAGAAACGAGAATGGTGGCCGACTGGGAAGGACGGTTGGCATCAGCTTGATGCCAATAAGCAATTCACCATTCAGGACACCAGTAAGGTGGAAGCCGGTACTTTTCGGTTAGCGGTTGTGAACGGTAACGAGAATAAATACGGGGAATTTATTGGGTGGACACCTTTTAACCTCAAAGGTTCTTCGAGTGATAAAGCAGGTAATCAATCTTCCGGTAATTCACCGCAAGATATTGATAAATCCCTCAAGGACGTCAACTCGCAGATAAAAAAGGTTGATACCGCGTTTGATGGGATGCTGAAATCCATGGGGCTTGGTGCTGCAGGTTCCGGTGGATCAAATAATGCCAAGAAATCCACAACTCCTACCACCACCCCGCCCAGCAATAACCCCGATGCCGGTAATAATACGAATAATGCGACAGCGGGGGAATCGTCCAAGAAGAAAAAATCAAAAAAGAAAACTACCACAACTACCAGTGCATCTGGTGGTAATGCGACCGTGGGGCGAGCTACAACTACTGGTGGGGTCCGGACGGCAGCCACTACACGTAGTGGCGGAACTGTAGCGGGCGGCGCCAAACCTGTTACCGCTAGCTCTAGCAGTGCTACACGTACCACATCTGGCAATTCCGCAGGTTCTTCTAACTCTACAGGCTCTAATAATTCTGGTGGTTCCACTAACACCAACAATGGGTCGTCGGCTAGTTCGAAACCGCAGCCGAAAAACACACCAAAACCACCGGTGAAGAGCCGCGACCAGCTCACCAAGAAAAACGTCTTCGGGGTCACAGGAAAACTGAAGAAGGAAGTCCTCACCATGAAGATTCCCAAACTGAAGGCAGGTGACTGGGCATACCTGTACGTGTACTCGGCCGACACGTCACAAAAACCCGTGGGGGTTTCCTGGATCCAGGTTGATTCCACCGGTGCGGTCAAACTGGACACCAAGGATTTACCGGATGGTGAATACACTGTTGCCGCAGTCGACGAGAAAGGCGACCTGGTTGGCTGGGTTGATGTGAAGCTGGGCGACATTAAGAATGCCGCAGTTTCCGACGGCGACGAGGAATCAGACGATGAGATTGTGGCAGCCCAAGTAGGAATGATGGGTGCCGCCGACTGGTGGTTGATTGGCATCTCTGTGCTCATCCCCTTCGCAACTGCTGGTGTTATTTATGTGTTTCACCGATCACGCCGCAGCAACTAGTTTTAGAGGATTAGAATGACTTTTCGAATACATAATATCGCTCGGTTTGCGGCTACCATTGGTGTTTTGACTCTGTTTTGGGGTCTTTCCTATATGCCTCCTGCATCTGCATTACCCCCCGGAGGTGCGGCTACAGTCAACACTCCTGGTACATCTTCCAGTGTCTCACCCGATTCCGTAGAACAGTGCGGTTCTGTGAGCTACGAGGTGAGCGGCTTTCCCGCAGGTGAAACCGTGAACGTGAAGATTGATGACGGTAATGTTTCTGGCGGTGATAAAAGTGTTCAAGGCCAGGGTGTGGTTGATGAACAAGCAATTGGGAATGATGGTCGAGCCTCTGGCAGCGTCGAAATCTCTTGCGATTTTCCTACCGGCATGCATACATTACGCTTTCTAGCCACCGGCGGACCACAGAACAGGGGATACTCTAACCGCAGCCCCGAATTTGAGGTTACCGCAAAATCTGGTGGGGGAGGAGAATCAGGGGATTCGAATAACTCGGACAGTGGCGCCTCTGACTCTAATAGTGGGGATAGTACCTCTGGTACCACTTCGGCTGGTGGGGCTCATAGCAATAATTCCGCCTCGGGTGGCGGTACCACAAGCCGAGGCAACACTGCTAGCGGTAGTCGAGGTAATTCTGCCAGCAGTGATGATGACGACGATGATGACGAGGACGAATCCACCTCCTCCGGTGGTGGAGGTGGCGGTGCTTCGGGTGGGGCTGCCCGCGCCGGTGGCGGTGGCAGCGCGTCCTCCGGCGGCGGTTCTGGTGGTGCCAGTTCCGGCAGCACCAGTAATGGTTCCAGCCGTGGCTCCTCAGGTGGCGGAGGCAGCGGTGGATCCGGTGGATCCGGCTCTGGTGGCAAAAACTCGTCGTCAAGCAAAAACGGTAGCAGCGGCGGCTCCACGAAAGCATCCGGCGCCAAAGCCGCAGGATCCGCCAAGAACGCAACCGGTAATAAGGCCAAGGCCAGCGGTTTCTCCAATAAAAAGTCGAAGAAAAAATCCACCAACAGCGACGGGCCATCCAACGGCGGCCTCTTCGACAAGGCCGCACAAGATGAAGAAATCACCCCAACCGCAAACTCGGTACCATACATTGGGTTCTTCGTTGGGGGTGCAATCCTGCTTGTTGGCATGACCGCCATCAACGCGTGGCTCTACCTCCAACGCAACGCCGCCGCTACCGCAGCAGCCACAGCCGCGGCCGCAGTCAATGCAGCCAACCAGCGCAACCAGCAGGAGCAATCGCGCCAGGACGATAACCCCTTTGATGTCTTCGAGACCGGAAACTACCGTTCATGAGTCGAAGCAATCGGATAGTAGGATTCATAGGGATCCTCGTAATATTAGGCGCAGCATGTCTGGCATCAATGCTGTATGGGTCGAAAGCGATCTCCGCCAGCGACGTATTCCTGGCCATGCAGGGGCTGGGCGACCACGAAACCTATGTGGTGGTTGCCGAGCAGCGAGTACCCCGAACCTGGGTGGTCATCATTGTTGGCGCAGCCCTCGGCGTTGCCGGGGCCCTCATGCAGGCGCTCACCCGCAACCCGCTTGCCGACCCCGGAATCCTGGGTATCAACGCGGGGGCATCACTCGCCGTGGTTACCGCAGTCGCGTTCCTCGGCATACACGGCATCACTGCCTACGTGTGGTTTGCCCTGGTGGGGGCCACACTAGCGGCCATCGGCGTATACCTGCTAGGCGGCGCGGGCCGGGCGAACGTGACCCCCGCGAAACTCACCCTGGCCGGTGTGGCGATCTCCATGGCAATTTCTGCCATGGTGCAAACCGTGCTGTTGAGCAACCAGGAAGCCTTTAACGAATTCCGCTATTGGGCTTCCGGCTCGGTCGAAGGACGCGGTTGGGACGTGTTCGCCACAGTCACCCCATTCATCGTGATCGGCCTGATCCTGGCGCTCATCACAGCACCAGCATTAAACGCGCTCGCCCTCGGCGACGACACAGGCAAAGCCCTGGGTGTGCAAGTAACCCGCACCCGCACCCTGGTCATCATTGGGGTGACACTACTCGCCGGCGCCGCAACCGCCGCGGTGGGCCCCATCATGTTCGTCGGACTTGCCGTGCCCTACCTGGCGCGCGCAATCTGCGGCACCGATCAGCGGCTAGTCATACCGACCTGCATGATCGCCGCGCCCGCGTTTCTGCTGCTTGCCGACGTTGCCGCCCGCGTCATCGTTATGCCCGCGGAGGTACAGACCGGCATCATGTCCGCCCTGGTGGGCGGCCCAATCTTCATAGCCATTGTGCGCCGCAAAAACCTGGAGACCTTCTCATGACCAACTTCGCAGTGGCCGCCACATCGGATACCGGGCTGCAGGCCACCACGAACACATCCCGATTCCGCACCATTGCTGGCATCCGCCTGGAACGCAACGCCGTCCTCCTCGGGGCCATATTGGTCGCAATTGTTTTCGCGGCCATGATTGGTGCGTTATCGCTGGGCGACTATCCCATGACCTCCTGGGAAACCATCGCAAACCTGTTCGGTTTCAGCGATGATTATTTGGGTCAATTCTTCGTCCAAAACCAGCGGCTCCCCCGAGTCATGGCCACCATCGCAGTCGGCGCTGCCCTGGGGGTGTCCGGCTGCATCTTCCAGCAATTATCCGGGAATACGCTGGGTAGCCCGGACATCATCGGGTTCACTACCGGGTCTGCCACAGGCGCGGTGGTGACAATTATCGTCCTCGATGGTTCCCCCATCGCTACGGCCGTGGGTGCATTACTAGGTGGCGCCGGGTCCGCCCTGGCCGTGTACGCGCTCACCTTGAGCAACGGGAAACTGTCGGCGGCCCGCCTGGTGCTGGTAGGCATCGGCATGGCATCAATCCTGTCAGCAGTGAACGCGCTGCTCATGGTGAAAGCATCAATCAACGCCGCCCAAACCGCCGCCCAATGGTTGGCAGGCTCGTTCAACGCCACCACCTGGGGCGAAGTAGGGTTTGCCCTGTCCGCAATCCTGGTGCTGGTACCGGCGGCTCTGCTGCTGGCTCGACCGCTATCGGTCATGATTACCGGCGATGACCTGGCGATCGGTTTGGGCGTGGATGTAGAGCGGCGGCGCCGGGAGCTCATGATCGTCGGTGTGGCCCTGACCGCGATCAGCGTGGCGGTGGCCGGCCCAATTGCGTTCGTGGCGTTGGCGGCACCGCAGCTTGCGCGGCGCATCAGCCGGGCCTCCGGGATTGGGATGGGAAATGCGGCGCTCATGGGCGCAGCCCTGGTGGCCGTGAGCGATATTATCGCCCAACGGATTTTCGCGCCCACACAATTACCTGTCGGGGTGGTCACTGGCCTGCTTGGTGGCGTTTACCTCGTGTGGTTGTTGGGCCGACAATGGCGGAAATGAGAAATAAGGATACTATGACCACTGCGACAACAACTCCGGCCCTTCAGGCACGTAATCTCTCTGTTGGCTATGGTGGTGCCAACATTATTACCGACCTCAACGTTTCCATTCCCACCGGTGAATTCACGGTCATTGTGGGTCCCAATGCGTGCGGCAAATCCACGCTGCTCCGGTCGCTGGCCCGGGTGCTGCCAGCCCAGGGGACGGTGCTGCTCCAGGGGGAAGACATTCACTCCATGGGCACGAAGGAAATAGCCCGCATCATGGGGTTGCTTCCCCAAAGTCCCACCGCTCCGGACGGCATCGTGGTCTACGACCTGATCTCCCGGGGTCGCTACCCCCACCAGGGGATTCTGGGCCGGTGGACGCACGAGGATGAGGTGGCGGTAGAACGTGCCATGGCAAAGGCCCGAGTGTCTGGACTGCGTGACAAACGCATTGATGAGCTGTCCGGTGGGCAGCGGCAGCGGGTGTGGTTGGCCATGGTGTTGGCGCAGGATACGCCAGTGGTGCTGCTGGATGAACCCACCACATACCTGGACATCACCCATCAGGTGGAGGTGCTCAACCTTGCCCGCGACCTGCAGCAACAAGGGGTGACGGTGGTTGCGGTGCTGCATGAGCTCACGTTGGCGTTCCGCTACGCCACGAATCTCGTGGTGATGAAACAGGGCACGATCGTGGCGGAAGGCCAGGTGACGGAGGTAGTGACAGAATCGCTACTGAAAAAGGTATACGAGCTTGACTGTCGACTGGTCGATGATCCCGAAACCGGTCGTCCCATTGTGGTGCCCAGAGCGTAGCAGGCTGCGGCCGAGTTGTTGTATAAAAAACATGTACAAGAGTGCGCTTTTCGACGCTGCGTTAGGCGTCGAAAAGCACTAGTCATAGTGTAGGGAAAAACATGTATAACAAACAGCTCGGCCGCCGTGCCTTTCTCAGCCTCGCCGGCCTCACCGCGGCGGGGCTGGTGCTATCGTCGTGCAAAAAACGCCAAAGCGGTACCCGAATCATAAAAAATGCTTTTGGCGACAACATTGTGGTGCCCGCCGGGCCGGAACGGGTCGCCGCCATGTCCGAACCCACCCTGGATAACGCCCTCGCGCTGGGGGCGACACTGATCGGTGGTACGGCGGGTCGTGGGCAATCCACCATTCCTAGCTATCTAGAAGATAAAGGACATGGTGTTCCCATACTTGGCAATGTGGCGCAGCCCAGCTATGGGGCTTTAAAAGAAGCCAAACCGGATCTCATTCTTATCGATGGCACCAGCATTGGCACCGACCAACAAGCAATCGAATCGCTGACGGCCATCGCACCCCTCGCATACACCGGTTATGCCGGAGGTGATTGGCGGGATAACCTTCGGATCACCGCGGATGCCCTCAATATGACAGGCGAAGCCGATGACCTCGTGTCCGAATACAATGGAAAGGTCAAGTCTGCCCAGCGGAAACTGGAAAAATATCGTAATAAAACCTTCAGCATTGTTCGATGGCAAGGCGATAATGCCTCCTTGATACTGAAGGAACTTCCCGCAGGTCGCGCCCTGACCGATTTAGGGCTGGATCGACCCCCAAACCAGGATCGGGATGGTGAAGGCCACTCCGAACCCGTACCTAGAGAGAACCTTGCCAATATCGACGCTGACTATATTTTTCTGGGCACCTTGGGGGGAGACGACGAGGTGGGAAGTGGGGGAGGCGCTGGTACAGTTGACGTTGAAAGAGCTAAGAAAGTGGTCGGAGAAGCCGCCAAAGTGCCGGGTTTTACCGGGCTGCGTGCCTACCAAGAGGATCACATCATTCCGGTGGACGGTTCGTTATGGACCTCGGCCGGTGGTGTGCTTCTGATGAATACAATTGTCGACCAAATCGTCGGACTTCTAGTATAATAATATCCCCACAATATTTAGGATTGCATCATGGTCTCCTCATCAAAGTCTCATTACCCATCGCGTCGGTCACGTCGGACTGCTGCAGTTATTGCTACTTCACTGCTGACTTCGAGTGTCTCCCCGGTCACCGCATTTGCACAGGACCCTGTCAAAGATGCTAACAATTTTGTTCAAGGGGCGACTGGGAACCTGCCGCAGGCACCTGCGATGCCGGGAATCCCCGCCGCTCCGCCACCGGCAAACGGGGGTAATGAAACAAAGCCTGCCGATACGCCTGCCACACCCTCTGTGGCGACGCCGGCATTGCCCAACGTAGAAAACCAAATACCTGCCGAGGCGACCAAAGCCGTTCAGGATGGTTTGGATAAGGTTGCACAGGGAGTGCAGGCGCTTGGTGACACGGTTAAAGCGCCCGAAGAAACTTTCGAAGTTGAGGTGGAGGGCGAAGGCACTCCCGACAAGGCCAAGGTGACCATCACAAAGAAGATTACTGATCTCACCAACGGCAAAGTACATTTGAAGGGCGAAAACTGGAAGACCAAGGACGGTAAAGGCTCAACCATTCTGGTCAGGCTCAAGGGGTACGACGCTCAGACCGGCGCCGAGACTATCTTCAAGCAGGAAAATCCCGCAAGCCAACAATCGCCCGCCGACGGCAAGGCCGACGACCAGGAAATTTATTGGAAGATCGAGGCCAAGGATGACGGTACTTTTGAGCGGGATTATGAGCTTCCCAAGAACCTCATCCCCGGACAAGGTCTCAAACTTGAGTTCGAAACGAATGCCGCCACTAATGACTTTAGCCGCAAGAAGACTACCGAATCCCTGGTCATTGGTGGCACAGAATATGTAGAAAAACAAGCGGCACCCGCGCGAGCAGTGCCACGGGCCATGGCTGCGGCTGTCGCTCCGGTCCAAAAGCGTGTCGAGGAGAAGGCTGCCGAAGCCACAGCGAAAGCCGCCGAAATCGAATCCACCGCCAAGGAAGCCGCCGAATCCGCAAAGGCTGAGGCTTTGGCCACGGGTTCTGCTGTCGCTAATGCTGTGATGGCTCCGCAAGCTCCGGGCGGATCGGCAGAACCCACCGACTCGGACAAGGCGACCGCGTCCACCACGCCGTCTGCCGCGCCCAGCACGCAGCCTCCTGCGCCCAGTACTACACAAACGTCACCCTCCACCACCCCCTCCACCTCGGGGACGGCCTCGTCTAAAACTTCGACACCCCCAAATAATTCGGGAACCTCACAGTCAACAACCGCATCAACTCAACCCCCCAAGGACGACAAGAAACAAAACGATTCCAGCTCCACCGACACCATTAAAGACATCAACTACCTCTTGAAGGAAATCAAGAATTTTGACAAAGCATTCGAAAACCTCCTGGGTGCCGCGGCACTAGCTGCCCTCAGCTCATCTGGCGGCAGCAATATTCCCGGACTTCCCGGTGGGTCGAATAATTCGACAAAGACCACCGCACCCACCACCCCACGGGCTGGCGGTCAGGCTGGAAACGCCGGCGGCAATAAAACCGGCACCGGTACCAGCGGCAACGGCACGGCAGGGAAAGCATCTACCGGGGGTACCTCGGGAGGTAAGTCGACCACAGGCGGCGCCGCAGCAGGTACGAAAACCACCCAAAAAGGCACGTCAACCAATGCTTTGAGTGGCCTAGGAAGCCTCAGTAGCCTGCTCGGCGGCACCGGTCGGGGAACCAGTGTGGGCGGCACCCGGACCTCTGGCACGACAACTGGTGGCGCCACCCGTTCCACCAATGGAACCGGGGCTACCCGAACCACCACCGGCACTAATGGCACCAGCCCAGCCACCGGGGCCCGCGTCATCAATCCCAATACCAATGGGCGTGCCGCCGCCGGGGCTCGCGCGGCCGGTGCTGCCGGAGCCGGCTCCGCCAAGGCAACCACCAGCAACTCCGCGTCGGCAAGCTCGAAGCCGCAGCCGAAACATACCCCCAAACCACCGGTGAAAACCCGCGACCAACTCACCCAAAAGAACGCCCATGGTGTGACTGGGACTCTCAAAAACGAGACTCTCACCATGAAAATCCCGCGGCTGAAATCCGGTGACTGGGCCTACCTATACATCTATTCTGCTGACACCACCCAGAAACCAGTCGGTGTCGCCTGGGCGCAACTCGACTCCACCGGCTCCGTCAAACTCGATACCAAAGACCTGCCCGACGGCGAATACACCGTCGCCGCAGTGGACGAAAAAGACCAACTCGTCGGCTGGGTCGACATGAAACTCGGCGAAATCAAGAACGCTGCTGTTGAGGGCGACAACAACGACAAGGTAGTCGCGGCACAGGCCGGGGTCATGAGTGCCACCGACTGGTGGATGATCGGCGCATCCATGCTCATCCCACTCCTCACGGCCAGCATGATCTATGCGTTCCGACGTCCTCGACGCAGCTGACCGAACCCCCAAGGAAAAGCATGACCTCCCGCACGCATAACGTCGCAGCCGTTGGCGCTATAGCCCTGTTTTGGGCTATATCCACCACACCGACAGCCTTGGCCACGCCCGCCGCCAACCCTAAACCAGACACGCCCAACACGTCGTCCTGGATTTCCAGCACATCCGTGGAACAATGCAGCACGCTTGATTTCGAAGCGCACGGCTTCCCCAAAGGTCAAACCCTCAACATTGCGCTTGACGACGACCAAGAGGCTGACAAGCAGCCCATCGACGACACCGGCTCAGCGTCGGGAACAATCGAAATCCCATGCGATTTCCCCACCGGTACCCACCGCCTTCACTTCACCTCCACAGACGACTACACCAGCTACAGCCCCAACTTTGAAGTCACCGCAAAACCTGCGGCCACGAGCGAGGCCGCCAATAAGCCCAGCGCCACTCCCAGCCGCGATAGCGCCCACCTCGCCAGTGGAACCGGCCGAACTAGCAGCAACGCGGAACCGAACGCGGGTTCGAATGCCGGCAACCGGGGTGCGTCGCAAAACCGTAGCGGAACAGCGAAAAACACGACGGAAACTGCTGCACACAATAAAGTCAAAGCCACCGGCTTCACCGCCCAGCCCACCACCGTGCCTAACAACGGTGGACTTTTCGACAAAAACGCGGACGAAGCCATCCCCACCGCCATTTCGGCAGCCGGATCCATTCCTTATATTGGATTCTTCGTGGGTGGGGCGATCCTGCTCGTGGGCATGACCGCTATCAATGCTTGGCTCTACGTGCAACGCAACGATCCGCGTCGGGACCGGTACCGTGATCGTCGAGATCGTGATTGGGATCGGTGGGATCGAGATCGTGACCGCCGAGACCGCTGGGATGATGAACCACTAGACTAGCGCAGGTTTACTGTGGGGGTTGCGGCGTGAAATGACACCGCCACCAATAATGATGGCGGGCTACTCATTTCTCGCACAGATCCCTTATGTGGCTATATCAACGGAATCGATACAGTTATACCTGAGTATTATTTTTTCGTAACCAGGGATAGAATGGTCGCTATGAAAGATTACTTTATCTCCGATCCACACTTTGGACACCGACTAGTTTCCCGGTTACGGGGCTTCGATGACCCTTATAAACACGACCGTTATCTTTATGAACAATGGATGGATAAGCTGCCATCTAATGAGCGAATTCGCCTATGGATGCTTGGCGACCTTTATTGCGGCAAACCTCCGGCGGAGGAAAAAGCCCTGCGATTTATTGCCCAATTCCGCGACGATCTTCTTTCCCGTAAAAACACCGACATGTGGATGGAAGCACTATTAGGCAACCATGACCAGGCTCATCCCATGAAGCGAAATAATTTACGTTCCTTACGCAACTTCAACCGGGTATTTGACAGCGTCCAGACTGTGGCGCGGTACTCGCTTAACGGCTCATTAGTAATGCTGCACCATTTCCCGTACTCCGGTGACTATGAGCCGGAAAAAACCATGCAATTCCGCCTGCACGATCTTGGGCAAACCCTTATCCACGGGCATACTCACTCCGGTGAACAAATCTCCTGGTCCGACAAGGGCACCCTCCAGGTGAACGTCGGGGTGGAGGCCTGCCCCGGTTTCGCACCGATGAGTAGCGAGGAGGTAGCCAAGGTCATTGCCGAGGCTAGCCGCCAAAAACCAAAATCCCCGCAAAAACAGTAGGTTTAGTGGGGTAGTGCGATAGCGTCAGTATGATGCTCGTATGCTGATGATAATCGCACTCGTTTTTATCTCCCTCGCAGCCTTACTGCACGTATACATCTTTTACCTAGAAGTATTCGCGTGGGAGAAGCCCGCCGCTCGAAAGGTATTTGGTGAGGCCTCGGCCGAAGAGCTGGCTATAACTCGATTCTTCGCCTACAACCAGGGTGTGTATAACCTATTGCTGGCAATCATCGCCGGCATTGGGGTGGCGATGCGCAATCCCGCCCTGATGCTGGCCGGGGCTGGTTCCATGATTGTGGCTGCCGCTGCGCTGGCGCTCAAGTCCCCGAAACATCGTGGGGCGGCCATGAAACAGTGCGTGTTCGCGGTCATCGGCGTGGTCTGCCTGGTGGTATCACTCCAATCCGCATAATGAACAAAACCATACAGGAACAGGTAAGTCGTGGAGACTATCAAAGGCATTGTGCTTGCCTGAATATCGCAATAAGCTTGAGTTAGTTTTTGTTTATATTGTGAATTGAGGTTGTGTGTTATGCGAAAATTAGTTTCTCTTATTGCCGCAGTGGTGGTGTCCGTTGGGGCACTCACACCGGTGGCACAGGCAGATGATATTTTCAACGGCGGTCGCTCCAGCGGTGGTTCTTCGCAGTTGATCCCACCTGGCATTACGGGATCTGAGCTGCCGGAGATTGACGGATCGGTGGACCTTACAAAGTATGTGGGCAAGTGGTACCAGGTTGCGGCTGTTCCGCAGCCATATACGCTTCAGTGCGCGAATAACACCACTGCTGAGTACAAGTTGGTGAACGATACAACCATTTCGGTGCGTAATTCGTGTGGTACCTCGTTAGGCCAGCAGTCCTTTATTGATGGCTCGGCAACCGTGCGGTCGAAGGCTTCGCTGCGGGTGAATTTCCCAGGTGTGCCGTTCCAAAAAGAAGATGGCGCAACGAACTACCGGGTGACGTATCTGGCTGATGACTACTCGCTGGCGATTGTTGGTTCACCGAATCGGTCGGCTGGTTTCGTGCTCTCCCGCACGCCGCAATTGTCGAAAGAGCAGTGGCAGATGGTTCGTTCCACCGTTGAATCGCGTGGCTGGTGGTCATGTGCATTCTTGACTGTGCCAATGGCAGGTGGCCGCGGTGACGCCGTGCCGGTGTGTAGCTTGTAGATTAAAGAGTACACGCTAGCGGTGCCGTTGATGCGGGTTACCCACACTGCACGGCCCAGGTGGCCCCAGTGTCCCACCTGGCTGCACATGTGCTCAGCTGGAGTTTGGCGAGGGGAGTAAACTCTAGCTCAGCATCTTTGCAGCCACACTTGAAGGTGGTGTGATCATGGCGAAAGATATATTTCAACGGGTCGCTGACGAAGCCCGGCCACCGGCAATATGGGGTCGGCCAGGGTGCGGCCCACCTGATTATGCTGTTTATGTGCTTTTGGATGATTTAGTGGAGTCCGGTGCGTGGCTTGACCTGGAACTCAAAAGGCCGTTTTTAGCGTTGTGGGTGAATGATCAGGATTTCGATAATCCTGATTTAGATGATCCTATCGTTGCGCTTGGGCAATCGGATCTGCGCAAATTCGCAGCAATGGATCCGGTAGTTGACTTGGAATCGCTACGAGGAATGAAGGTGAAACTCGTTTACGACGATGAAGTATAGCTTCGTCGCAAAACCCAAGCTGGACTTTCTCGATTCAGAAGGGGGCGCCGAGGCGTCGTAAAGCTAGAACTCCAGCTTCAGTCGATGTGCCCGCCCGCGGTGTGAGCCCAGGAGCCGCGAGTCCGCGTCGGGAATATTTGCGAATTTTACCCCCAATGTGGTTGAATAGCGGGGTTGTTCCCATGCTGCATCTTCGCGTAATGGGGGCGGCATGTACATAGACCGCGTGTGGCAGTCCAGAAATCTGTCACACATAAAATTGAGGTCAGGAGACCAAAGTGATTCAGCAGGAATCGCGTCTGAAGATCGCCGATAACACCGGTGCTCGGGAGATCCTGTGCATTCGCGTGTTGGGCGGTTCTACCCGACGCTTTGCTGGCATTGGCGACGTGATCGTCGCTACTGTCAAGGAAGCAACCCCTGGCGGCAACGTCAAAGCCGGTGAAGTTGTGAAGGCTGTTGTTGTTCGCGCCAAGAAGGAAACCCGTCGTCCCGATGGTTCCTACATTCGGTTCGATGAGAATGCTGCCGTGATTATTAAGAACGATAACGAGCCGCGCGGTACCCGCATCTTCGGCCCGGTTGCCCGTGAACTGCGTGACAAAAAGTTCATGAAGATCGTTTCGCTTGCCCCGGAGGTGATCTAACTTATGAAGGTGCATAAGGGCGATATGGTTTTGGTTATTTCCGGCCCCGACAAGGGTGCCAAGGGCAAGGTTATTCAGGCCTTCCCGCAGAAGGATAAAGTGCTGGTTGAAGGCGTGAATCGGGTGAAGAAGCATGTTGCTAACTCCGCCCCGGAACGTGGTGCTTCTTCCGGCGGCATTGTCACCCAAGAAGCCCCCATCCACGTGTCCAATGTGATGGTGCTGGACTCCGATGGCGTCCCCACCCGCGTTGGCTACCGGTTTGATGAGAACGGCAAGAAGGTCCGTGTCTCCCGTCGTACTGGGAAGGACATCTAAGCATGAGCGAGAATTACACTCCCCGGTTAAAGACCCGGTACCGTGAAGAAATCCGCACCAAACTCAATGACGAATTCAACTACGACAACATCATGCAGATTCCTGGTGTCGTCAAGGTTGTCGTGAACATGGGTGTCGGTGCTGCTGCCCGCGACTCCAAGCTCATCAATGGTGCTTTGGAAGACCTGGCCCTGATTACCGGCCAAAAGCCCGAACTACGGCGTGCCAAGAAGTCCATCGCTAACTTCAAGCTTCGTGAAGGCATGCCCATCGGCGCCCGCGTGACCCTGCGCGGCGACCGCATGTGGGAATTCCTGGACCGGTTGCTGACCGTGGCCCTGCCCCGTATTCGTGACTTCCGGGGCCTGTCCGACCAGCAATTCGATGGCCACGGTAACTACACCTTCGGCCTGACCGAACAGACCATGTTCTACGAAATCGACGTGGACAAGGTCGATCGGCCTCGCGGTATGGACATCACCGTCGTGACCTCTGCCACCAATAACGACGAAGGCCGGGCGCTGCTGCGCGAACTGGGCTTCCCGTTCAAGAAAGAGCAGTAAAACCCACCGCGACAGTCGCACTGCCGCGCGTTTAGCCACCTTTAGGGGTGGCTTTTGGTGTTTTTAGGAAAAGGTGCCTACCTGCGGGTTTTGGTCCCAAGGTTGCTACCGTTCATGGGTTACGGTGGGTATGACCAATGGTATGTCGGCGGAAAACCCAAGGAGGACGCCATGAAACCCACAGCTGCTATCACCGCACTATTTTTGGTTGTGGGAGTGCTTATATCCCCGGGGGCTGCCGTGGCCCAGACTGCCCATGAAACCAACCCCTACCAGGTTCGTTACAAGAACGGGCACTGCATATTCAGCCTCGATGAGACAAACCCAGAGGCCCGGAAATACCTAGCCGACAGCGATCTTATAAATCGAAGCTATGTCATGGAGGCGGTGGCGCGGGAGGTGCCCGACTATGGTCCCATGGTGGCGGAGAATCCCCGGTTGGAAAATAAACTGGCCACCGATCCGACATACCAGAAACGGTGGGGCAAGGTTGTCGCAAAGCTCAAAAGCGCAGGATACACCGGTAACGACATCATGTGGTTGGACGCTATCACGCTGAAGCGAGGCGTGCGCGACCTGGATGAGGAGGTGGCTCATGCGATCACCCCACGGGAGGCGACGTTTGCGGTAAAAGCCCAGTCGCGGACTGCGCGGATGCATTATGCGCCATCGAAATTGGGGGCCGATGAGGTTGATGGGGAGTTGGCGCCGCAGCACTATTGGCGTCGTGAAGCCCCTTACCCCGAGCTGTCGCAGAAGATCACCGGCCCCGCCAACGCCGGCTATCAACAACTTGTCGAGCGGGCCCGTACCTTCGCCGGTTACCGTTACGATGCGCTCATGGAATGCAGCGGCAAAGGGGAGCCGCCGACACCGAATCCGTCGCTTCGTAAGGATCCCATTGTGCAGTCGTATACGATTATTTCACAGGTTAGTCCAGTCCTGC
>ERZ773062.389-NODE-389-length-24751-cov-3.414602_pt1 | contig 24751 bp, 24 predicted proteins | sample MGYA00580626_ERZ773062 | MGnify/ENA primary metagenome ERZ773062 (study PRJEB29015, sample SAMEA2738003) | human oral metagenome | biome: human oral; feature: human-associated habitat; material: dental | place: China | collected 2058 ... | reverse complement strand
CTGGTCAGCGCGGCGGGCGGCAGGCATCTTTCCGGAGCGCGCACCCTGTACAGGCCGATAACGCAGTCATCGCTCTACAATTGCCTGACAGGGATTTTTGGCCGGGATCTGGGCCTTGCAGAGCGCGACAGGGAGCGCCGCGAGGAGGAAGACCTTGTGGCCCGCTACAAGGGCAGCCGGATACTGCTGGTGGAAGACAACGAGATCAACCAGATGGTGGCCGAAGAACTGCTCACCCAGGCGGGCATGCATGTGACCATCGCGGAGAACGGGGTGGAAGCTCTGGACATTCTGCACGAGCAGGAGTTTGATCTGGTGCTCATGGACATCCAGATGCCCGAAATGGATGGCCTGACGGCCACGGGCAAGCTGCGCGCGGAGCGGCGCTTTGCCAGCCTGCCCATTGTGGCCATGACGGCGCACGCCATGCAGGAGGATCGCCAGAAAAGCCTTGACGCCGGAATGAATGCGCACCTGACCAAACCCATCAACAATGTGGAACTGCTCAACACCCTGGCGGAATGGCTGGGCAAAAAGCGGTAGCGCGTTTTCTCACGAAAAGTATACCTGTTTTGTATATCCCAAATAGTGGATGCAGCAGGTTTTTTGGCGCTCCTCGCCGGACAAAAAGAACCCCGGAAGCTTTTTTTCTCAAGACTTCCGGGGGCTATATCAATCCTGGCGGATTTTTTCTTGGTAGCAAGGGAGGGATTTGAACCCCCGACACTGCGGGTATGAACCGCATGCTCTGACCAACTGAGCTACCTTGCCGTACTGCGTCCGGTAGCGGGGCGTTGATTTTTTATACAATTTGCTCCTGCTTGGCAAGCGTTTTTTGCACCGCCCGTCAGTCAGATACCCCGGCAAAGCCGTGGGCTTGAGATAGCGTGAACCGCTCAAGGCGGTTTGGAAACGCGTGAGCCGCCTAAAGGCGGCAACTCTCAGATCAGGCTTAACTGGTCTATCCGTTTATCTTCCTCTTCCTGATGTCTTGTGCGGTTTCGGATTGTTTCCTCATCCAGTCCTGCGGGTGAAACATAAAACCCTCTTGTCCAGAAATTTTCTCCTCCAAAATTTCGTTTTCTGTCATTGCATTGACGGGCTATATATAAGGCACTTTTCCCTTTTATGTACACGATCGCTGAAGATACATAACATTTTTGAGGAATGGACATGAGCATATGCACATGCTCGGCAGGCAAACAGCATTCAAATATATTGATTTCACGGTGTTCAGCCAACTTATGCGGAACAGCTCCAAAATCTGCTCGTATTCCCTTAAATATTTTCTTTTTCCTGTATATGTATCCATACTAAATGATAATTGCATGCCAATGTTGAATGGGTTAGAATTTGAATTTCCACTACTGACCTCCTTTCCTGAAACCCTGAACGGTTCAAGAATGGAGGTCTTTTTCATTGCCCGAAATGAGTTTTGACATGTGATTGTCCCGGTATGACAAAGCGGGCGCTTGTAGACTTTCCCGTTCCGCAGCCGGGGCGATTCGTAAGCGGGCCGTCCGGGCCGTTGCCGACCAGGGTATGAGCCGGAAAAAGGCGGCGCGGGTTTTTGCGTTACCCCGGAGTCTGTATGCCTGTGAATGAAAGCGTGCCGTTCCGGAGGCGGGAAACCCTTATGTGACAAGCCGTTGGGGAGACCAGAAGGACAAAAGCCGGCTGGAAGCCAGGCCGCCGGGATACGCGGAAGCATTGTGGGCCGGTGTCCCGGCCAGTTGCGTTTGGCTGGGCCTTCTCTGGGCCCGTGAGCTTGCGGGGGACATGATGGAACGCCGCCGCGGCATCTTCTTGTCGCGCTGGACTGTTGGCCGGTATGTGAAATCTGGGGCTTGCGGTGCAAAAAACCATGTGGCCGCGCCCTGGAACGCCATCCGGCGCGGATGCGGGACCGGCTTGTGCCGGACCGGGACCGTCTGGGGTGAAAAAGGCAAAACCCCGGTTTTTAGAGACGCCCTGTATCCTTGAATGCCACAAACAGGATTGAGGCAGTGGAGGCATGATGCGGCTTATCGAAGTGGCGGCGGGCATCATCTGGCGGGGCGGACGTTTTCTAGCTGCGCAGCGGCCCACGGACAAACCTCTGGAAGGCTACTGGGAATTTCCCGGCGGCAAGCTAGAAGCTGGCGAGACAGAAGCCCAAGCTCTGGCACGGGAAATTAAGGAAGAACTGACCCTTGAAATTGAAGTCGGTGACTGGGTGACGACAGCAGAGTACGCCTATGAATTCGCCACTATCCAGCTAGCAGTCTACAAGGCTAAGATTCTATCTGGCAGTCTGACCCTGCTCGAGCACCAGGCTAGCCGTTGGGTCCAGCCCCAAGACCTCATGAGCCTAGACTGGGCTCCCGTCGATATTCCAGCGGCTCAGCTACTGACCCAAGAAGGCTCCTCCCTATAGAGATAGACAAAACAAAGGCGACCAGGACCCAGTCCTAGTCGCCTTTATTTTAATGTCTGCGGAAATCAACAAAGTCATCATGCTGATGCATGTTGCTGTCGATGAAATAAATCAAGGTTTGCAACTCATTGGTTAAGTCCACATGTTGCATACGAACATGACTTGGCACATCGAAACGCAATGGCGTGAAGTTGAGAATCCCTTTGATGCCTGCTGCCACCAAACGTTCTACAGCTTCTGCTGCCTCTTCTTGCGGTACGGTCAAGAGCGCAATTTCAATTCCTTGGGCTTCTAATTGTTCTGACAATTCATCAATGGAATAGACAGGAACTCCTGATTGAATGGTCCCAATCAATTTAGGGTCTACTTCGAAGGCTGCCCCGATTCTCACATTATTATTCTTGCGGAAGTTATAATGCAGGAGCGCATTCCCCAGATTCCCTACCCCGATGAGAGCAACCGATGTCAGACGATCTTGGTTCAGGGTCTTGGTGAAGAAGTCTAATAAGTAATCAACATCATAGCCATAGCCCCGTTTGCCCAAGGCGCCAAAGTATGAGAAGTCACGACGAATGGTCGCACTGTCTACTTTCACCGCATCACTGAGTTCAGTAGATGAGATCCGCTTCTTACCGGCATTCTGTAAAAATCGTAAATAACGATGGTAAATAGGAAGCCGGTTCACAGTTGCTTTTGGTATTTCTCTACGCATTTGATCACTTCTTTCACATAAAAATATTTCGCTTATTCTCCAGTCGATATCTTTAGTATATCATCATATTTGACTAGACTCCATTATTTAGGGGTGAACTTAATACAATTATTATAGTTCAGTAATAATTGTCGCACTCCTGCCTTTATCCGCTTTCATTTACGTGATAACACAAACTTCAAATAAGAATCTTTATGTGACTCAGGCTACGATGAGAGAACTTCTCATAGTGCAAACCTTTTCACTTTAGCATTTTTCCTTAAATATTCAACCCCCATTATGGCCATATGCTAGCCACAATGGGGGTTGTTTTATTCGCTCAGTGACAAACGAAAGCGAGACCAGTCGCCCCGAATATAGTCCAGGAGGCCTAGATCTGAGCTATCCACTTGGCCGACAATGGCTTGACGGTCATCCGCTGGCAAGTCGGTCAGGCAAATTTCCAGTTCATTGACATAGCTATCATAGTTGGCCCGGCCCAGAACTAGGTCCCCTCGCTGGCGAGGGCCAGGCTGCCCCACCACTTCTTGCCCGCGCAAGGCTTGGCGGGTTTCCGAGGCCCGAATGACCCAATCACTGGCATCCGGCCGGTTAGACCAGACCTGATCTAGCAAGGCTTGCGGAGCCTGAGCCCGCAACTCTACTAGACCATCATTAAGACTGGCCAGGCGTCTCAGTTGATCTTGGCTGACATCACAATCCCCTATGTAGACCCGGTCAACCTGGCAATGTGACAGGAGATAGAGGGCCGCCTGCTGACTTGGCCACTGGCGGGTCTGCTCGACTGTACAGAGGCCATCAAAGTAAGGCCCCCTAGCTACCTGGCCACTGACGAAGGCTAGACAAGGAATGCCTAAGGCATGCAGTCTTTGATTTTGGGCCAGAACATAGGCCTGGCTGAGGCCACTATAGACCTTGGGATAATAGTTATGGGCAGCCCAGACCCGGCTCAAATCGACCCCTGCTTGAGCTAAGGCTTCTAGCAAGGTCTCCGTAAGGGTCGAAGCATTAAGGACCAGGTGACTGGACTGGCTGAGGACGGCCATCTGCTGGGGACTTAGTCCGGCATCTACTCGCAAGGAGCCAAAGCCCCAGGCTTGCAGGCGGTCCAGGCCATAACGATCCAGGCTGGCCTCATTAATATCCGCCATGACCTGGACCCCTTTTTCATGGCAGGCCGCCATGATTAGGTCTAGCTCAGCCGGCTTATAGTGAGGGCTTAGGTTAAGACTGGTAAAGGCATAGCCAAAGCCCTGCTGACTAAAACGCTCAATCCGAGCCAGATTATCGTCCAGGGACTGATTACTATAGAAGGAAAAGCCGACTACTTGTCCTTTCATTGCTTATCGCCACCATAGACTTGAGCAATCCGAGCTTCATCCACCCCGAAGAACCAGGTCAAGACAAAGCCACCTAGATAAGCCCCCAGCATGGCGATGACATAGGAGATTTGTGTGCCCGGCACCATAATCAGCAAGCCGAAGAGACCGGATACCCCTTGGGAGACAGCCCCTAGATGGAAGAGGACCGCTAGGACACCCCCCAGACCTGAACCCAAGCAGGCCGTAATAAATGGTTTACCTAGAGGTAAAGTCACGGCGTACATCATGGGTTCGCCAATCCCCAGAATGCCGACTGGCAAGGAGTCGCGAGTCAATTGTCTCAGACGTTTGTTGCGTGATTTGAGGTAGAGGGCCAGACCCGCACCGACTTGACCGCCCCCTGCCATCATAAGAATTGGCAAGAGATAGTTGACCCCGGCCGTTGGGCCTTGCGGATTATTCAACATGGTATGAATTGGCGTTAAGGCTTGATGGAGCCCCACAGAAACCAGTGGCAAGAAGCCAACGGAGAGGAGGAAGCCACCGAGGGCACCCAATTGGGTATAGAAGTAATCTAAACTAGCATAAATCCCGTCCGTAACCAGAGCAGCCAGCGGTTGAATGACAATGACCGATACCAGCACCCCGACTACGACGGTTAGGAGTGGCGTGAAGAAGGTGTCCAAAAGATCGGGCATGATACGACGAATGGCCCGCTCTAGGTAGGCGAAGAAAATCCCCATAAAGAGGGCGGCTAGGAGCCCACCAGCCCCTGGTGAGAAGGCCTTATTAGTTATTGGCAGAAGAATTGGCGCATCTGCCACCTTAGCCAAGAGGGGCATGCTTGGAACCGCCACGGACAAGGCCCCGGCCATGCCACCCAGAACAGCACTACCCTTGAATTCTTTGGCCGCATTCATGCCCACATAGATTGGCAAGAAGGCGAAAAGGGCCCACCCCATGGTCCGAATGGCTTGGAACCACCATTCGCCGGCCCAGGCATTCTGGTTGGAGACATTGATGACATTGGCAATCCCATTAATCATACCGGCTGCAATAATCCCCGGCAACAAAGGAATGAAGATATTGGCAATCCGTTGCAAGAAGCGTTGCAGGGGCTTATCATACTTAGCCTTTTGCTGGTCTTTGTTGGCCTTAGCCACTTGATCGGCTGCTAGCTCTTCGTAGCCCAGACTGAGACCTGTTAATTGGGCAAAGGCTGACCCAACTTGATTGACCTTGCCCGGTCCTAGGATGACTTGCACTTGGTCTTGGATGACTAGCCCCATGACCCCATCCACTTGCCTGAGGGCCTCTTGGTCCACTAGGGATAGATCGCGCAGGGTCAGGCGCAGACGCGTCATACAGGTTGCATTGGCCAGGACATTGTCCTTGCCTCCCACTAGGGATAGAATTCGACTTGCTAATTCATTCATGGTAATACCTCCTTAATTTGATCTTGCTTATTGACTGATTGCTGGCTGGCTTGGATAGCCTGGGCAATGTGGTCTTGATTATCAGCCAAGAGGGCTTGAGCACCCGCCAAATCACAAGCCGTTAAGGCCATTAGAATGGCGCATTTGACCTGGCCCTGGGCTGCTTGAAAATAAGTCGCTGCCTGCTCCAAGGACAAACCGGTTGTGGCGGCAATAATACGATGGGCGCGGTCAATCAATTTTTGGTTGGTGGCTTGGACATCGACCATGTAACCTTGATAGACCTTACCTAATTGAATCATGGCAGTGGTGGAAATCATATTGAGCACCAACTTTTGCGCTGTCCCAGCCTTGAGTCGGCTAGAACCGGCAATAATTTCTGGGCCCACCGGAATTTCGATTGGATAATCTGACCACTGGCTAATCTCGGCCTCCTTAACACATGCAAGGCCCGCCGTCAAAGCGCCCTGCTCCTTAGCATAACGTAAAGCAGCCACCACATAGGGGGTGCGGCCTGAGGCTGCGATACCGACTAAGGCATCTTTGGCTGATAGTTCGAGGGCGGCTAAGTCCTGGACAGCTGCTGCTTGGTCGTCTTCAGCCCCTTCAATGGCCTGAGTCATGGCCTCTAAGCCACCAGCCATAAGGGCTTGGACTCGATCAGGGGCGACGCCAAAGGTTGGGGGACATTCTGAGGCATCCAAGAGACCTAGTCGGCCTGAAGTTCCTGCCCCTATATAAAAGAGGCGACCGCCTTGAGCCATAACGGGTACCAGGGCTTCTATAAAGGCATTAATCTCTGGCAAGGATTGCCTGACGGCTAAGGGGACTCCTTGATCTTCTTGATTCATGCGCTGGGTGATTTCGGCCACTGACAGGGTCTCAATGGCCTGCGACAGGGGGTTGGCTTGTTCTGTTGCTAACTTGCCTAGTTCCATAGTAGTTCCTCCTTCCTACAAGCTTATTATACCCCTTATGTAAGCGCATTACAAGGCGCTGTCTAGCTTTTTGTCACGACATTTCTTGTATGATAACAATTATCGGACTCTTCTATCATATGAAGACAAAAAATGCCACAAGACCCCTTAGAATTAGAGGTCTTGTGACAGCTTATTTGATACAACGGAAACCAATATGGCTAGCCGTCACCAAGGCATCCGCCCCATTGCGGGCTCCTAGGCGATAGCGTTGGCAGTAGGAGGCATGACAGAGGAAGGAACCTCCGCGAATGGCGTACTCCCCTTTCAAGTCAGCTAGGCTTGGAAGAGGCTGGGCCTGCTTAAAGTCCTGCAAGACTTGATAGCGGGGATTGGCGCACCATTCCCAGACATTGCCGATGACCTGATAGAGACCCCAGTCATTAGGGGCATAGGTCTTGACCGGCGCTGTGCCTAAGTAGCCGTCCGCCTGGCTATTAAAACCAGGAAAATCCCCCTGCCAGGTATTGGCGTGATAGAGGCCATCGGCTTCTAGCTCCTGGCCCCAAGGAAAGGTGGTGGCCCGACCGGCTCGAGCCGCATACTCCCACTGGGCTTCAGTGGGCAAGCTTACCCCCGCCCACTGACAGTAGGCTAGGGCATCGGCCAAGGAGACATGGACCACCGGATGGTCCGCTAAAGCTTCCGTGGCCAAAGCCCCATCAGGACCAAAAGGATGGAGCCAGTCGGCGCCCGCCACTACCCGCCACCAAGGCGTGCCCGGCACCCGCGGGGCCTTGGCTTGTAAGTCTTCTGACAGGAGGGCTTCAAAAACCAAGGAGCCTCCCGTCCGACTGGCAATGGTCTGGTAGCCAGTGGCCGCCACAAATTCAGCAAATTCCTGGTTAGTAACAGGGGTCGTGGCGATGCTAAAGGCCGCCACTTCCATTGGAATGGCAGGTGCCTCATAGTCCTCTACAAAACCCTGACCTAGGGGGGCTCCCATTTGGAAGTGCCCTGCTGGTAACTCGACCCACTCCATGACTAGCCCTCCTGACGAGGATAGCCCATGACATCCCCACGTCGTGCTGCTGCCAAGGTGGTCACTAGGGCTGACAGTGGCCGCGCCACTAGGCGCCCATCCTCAACAAAGCCTTCTTCACGATTGGCTAAATAGGCAATCAGCTTCTGGGTCAATTCCAAGACTACGGGCGCATAGGCTTCTTTCCCATAGAGATTAACCTGCTCATGCGGATCGGTCACATAGTCGAAGAGTTGATAGCGGTCCTGGACCGGATACCAGATTAACTTATAACGTTCATTGAGGACAAATTGACTGGAATCTTGGCCTAGAACATGTTCCCCGTGGATATCGGTCCGCCAGCCATCAATTTGACCTAGCAAGAGCTGGCGCACGCTACGACCGTCCGTGGCCACTTGCTGACCCAAGACCAGGTCTACCAAGGATGGGAAAATGTCTTGAATCTTAACCAGCTGGGGAATAGTATGATGGTGGGCCGCAATCAGATGGCCAGGGTCATAGATAAAGGAAGGAATTTGGATGCTACCCTGATAAGGATAGCCTTTGCGGAAGAGGTCATGCTCTCCTAGTTGGTCGCCATGGTCGGAGACAAACCAGAAGAGGGTATCCTGAGCATGGCCGAACTCTTCCAAGGCTGTCAGGAAGCGACTAATCTGATGGTCCAGATGGGTCACCAAGCCATAGTAGCCAGCCAGCAAGCGCCGTTGATCGTCGGGCTTGAGGCGCCCTTTCTTACTATCAATGCTAGGAACAGCATCCACTAGCTGCTCCCAATCGCCTAAGTGACGGTCCCATTCTTGCCCCAAGAGTTGATAGTACATATCAAAATAATACTGAGGCGGATTAAAAGGCGAATGTGGCTTCTCAAAGGACAACTTGAGGAAGAAAGGCACGGTTGGGTCCTTGGTCTTGAGAAATTCAATAGCTTCCGTCACCAGCCAGTTGGTTGGATGGAGGGCCTCCGCATAAGGCCAAGGTCGGGCCATCCAGGAATTACAATTAAGGCCGTCGTCCATGAGGTCGGCTTGAGGCCCCAACTGGGCCTTGAGGAACTTAAGATAGTCACTGGACTGCTCAAAAGAAGCCCCATAAGCCCAGTCATAGTGGCGATCCACGTGCAGATAGCCGTCATGCAGGGTCACATGATCGAAGCCCAAACGCTTGCGAGCCGGGTAGACGTGCATCTTGCCGATACATTGGGTTTGGTAGCCCGCATCTCGGAAGGTCTGGGGCAGGGTCTGAGTGAAGTTCCAAGGCATAGCGTCCTCGTAGCCCACCCGTCCCGAATTAGCCTGGTCCAAGCCCGTTAAGAGGGCTGCGCGGGCCGGTACACAGGACGGCACCGGCGAATAAGCATTGACGAAATTATAGCCCTGGCTGGCCATCATATCTAAGGTTGGGGTTGAGAGAAAATCTGGCCCCTGGTTAATGCCTAAGGCGTCGGCCCGCATCTGGTCGACGACAATCAGCACCACGTTGGGGCGTTGCTTCTTGCTTGTCATGGTAGTGGAGTCCCTCCTCATTGGGTCGCCTGATTAACGACCTGTCTTCGCTTACATTATACACCCTCTGGCATCAAATTGCCTATCCCCTACTAAAAAAGATGAGAATATTAACAAAAATTATAAAAGCAGGCTCAAACTTGAGCCTGCCTTGACCCTAAGAATTAAAGCAAGCAAAAAGCCTGACTGAGCGTCAGGCTTTTGTTTTAAGATTTTGCTTTTTTTAACTTGGCTTGCATATATGTTTCCAAATCACTGAGAAGAGCTACGGGTTGGTCCTTGGTCAAGCGGAAAGAGCGACTTTCAAAGACTAAGATTAAATCCACGCTGACTAATTTACCCCGACTAGTCGTCCGATCCAAACGCACCTTGCGTAGGCTAGACCAGGGCAAGAGATAGTGACGGCTGCCCAGCTCAATCCGAACCTTGTCCCCCAAATCTTCTATGGTGACGGTTCGCGTCCAGAGAAAATTATAGAAGGCATTGGCCAGGAAAAATAGTAGGAGCAACAAAACAACGAACAATAAGGGCGCATATTGATTATCGCGCGGGTAGAAGTCCAAGTCCAACAAGAAATTGACAAGGTCCTTGATGCCTAGTTGTGCTAGACCTAGCAGCACCAGAATAGAGATCAGGCGTTGGCCGACAAAGCGACTGACCCTTAACTTGACTTTATTCAGTAGATACTTGTTTTTACTTGTCATTTTGGCCTAGGCCTCCTTTTTGGGCTCGCTTCAGGCCCTTTTCTAAATATTGAATCAGCCACTCTAGCTTAGCTACCTGGTCATCTGAGGTCAGGTAGAAGCTGCGGCCATGAAATTTGAGGACTGCCGTCTTGCTGAAGATTCCACCATGACGTTTGGGTGCGATGAAAGTCTTGACACGACGCAGGCTAGTCCAATCATAGCGATAGAGCTTGTGGTTAATCAGGATTTCCAGACTTTGGCCCCGATTATAGATAGTGACTGAGCGTTTCCATAGGCTATTGTAGAGCAACCAGCCCAAAATGACTGCCCCTAGGAAGACCAAAAGCGCTAGCCAACTCTTAGGGTTCAAGTTGAGTCTCTTGGCCAAGTCTAGGCTCACAGGCGTCAAGATAGAATAGATGAGGATAAAGGATAGGGCCTTAGCGCCCCAAAAATAAGACACCCGACAATCCAAGGTCATGACCAGGTCTTCTTGGCCTGGAGCCAAGGGCTTGGCTTTAGCAATAATCAAATTGGTCTCCCCTTTGGTCTAAATAGGCTTTTAACTTTCTAGCGACTTGCTCTAGATCTTTGCTAGCAGGTCCCCAGGCTTCAATGAGATAGGTATTGGCTTCGAAGAAGATATCTAGCTTGTACTTACGCATGTCACTGGATCTAACACTCATGCGGCGGAGTGTTGACCAGGCATAGCGGCTCTCCTCTTCTCCTACCTGAAAAGAGAGTTGATCTCCCAAATCAATGATTCGTAATTTCTTTAACCAGGTTTTGCGATGGTATCGCCAGCCTACTATAGCAAGAAGGACGATTGAAAGAACTAGGACAACCACCATTACTTTCATTAGGGTCAGGCCATCCACGCCCAAATATAAGCCAAACATTAAGACCGTCCCATTTATGGCCGTCCATAGAATATACAAGCAGAAGGCAATCAAACAGGCACTGACAAGACGCATACCGAATCGGTGGCTAAGTCGGACCGTATGATCAAAAAGTAGTTCGCCCTGATTTTCTTGCTGGTTAAAATCCATCTTATCAACCTCCTTATTTCTTTCATTATAACTTAGCTCTGGGCACTTGAGAAGTCTAAGCTTTCTTAGAAAAAGGCAAACGAAAAAGGCCAGGAATACTTCCTGACCTTCGGGTTCTTTTAATCGGCTCGGCTTAGCTCTGTACAAGATAGGTCTCTAGGGTTTGGGCTAGCTCCAGCAGAGCGCCCATGGTCTTATCGGATGAAGAGAAACGGTAAGTCCGATCCTCAAAGACTAAGACTAGGCTAACCACGACTAGGCGACGTGATTGGTTGCGAAGCTGGGATGGCTTGACACGGCGGAGCTCCCGCCAGTCATAGCAATACACTCGGCTAGCTACTTGCACCAAGACTTGAGTCCCCATGTCCACAATCCGCACCTTGCGCTGCCAGATTCGATCATAGAGCCAGAAACCTAAGCCCAAGCATAGAAGTGCTGTAACTAGCACATAGGCAAGGCTCCATTGCTGCAAGTCCCGATTCAATAGTCCCCAAGTGACTAGCCAATGCAAGCAATAGGCAAATAAGAAGGCCATGAGGATGGCGATGACTACGCCACTATAGAAACGTAAGCCAAATAGATAGCTGACCCGAAGCTTTCCCTCAAAGAGTAGCTTTTCCTCTCTATTCGAATTTCGATATTGCATCTTATCTCACCCTTCCCTGTCTTCTCATTATAACTTAGCTGGCAGGACTTGAGAAGCCTCATCCTACTTGGAAAGAATCACATGAAAAAGGCCAGGCACAAGGCCTGACCTGCTACTTCTCATTGCTTATCTCTGCTTTAGATAAGACTGGAGGGCTTGGCCTAGCTCGCTCAGGGCCACTATTCTCTTATCCGATGAAGAGAAACGGTAGGTGCGCCCCTCAAAGACCAAGACTAGGTTATAGGTGCTGACCTGTCCACGTCTAGAGTAGAAGCGATAGGCTCTGACCTTGCGGAGGGGCTGCCACTTATAATATTCCTGTTTTGAGCCAACTTGCAGGCAGACTTGGTCTCCCCTACCCACGATACGAACCTGTCGCTCCCAAAGCTTATTATGGAGCCAGTCACCCAGCATCCAAACCAGGATGCCCGAGATTATGAAAGAAGCCACGCTCCAGCCTTTCAGGTCCTCCTGCCACAAGCCTACTGCTTCCAACAAATGTAGGCAGAGGATAAAGCAAGCGAACATGACCAGGGCCATGAGACAACCCGCTAAGAAGCGGACGCCAAAGACACGGCTGACCCGAACCTTGCCTTCAAATAGTAAGTGATTGGCTTGATCATTCTGTCTAACTTGCATGCTTTCACCCTTTCTAGTCTTTTCATTATAACTTAGCTAGACTGCCTTGAAAAGTCTCAATCCAGCCACTTACCTATCAGCCGGTCCAGATTTAATAAAGATTTAGAGCAGACTTAAGAAAGACTTAATACTTGCTTCAAGAAGGCTTCAGTTTCACCCCCTATAGTAAGATCATCAAATAAATCCAAGGAGTGATTTCCATGTCAACCAAACACACACTTACCAAACTCAGCCTAGTCGCCCTACTTAGCCTAGGTCTTGGGGCCGGCACTTTATCCCAAGTCGTCTTAGCGGAAGAAAGCAGCGCATCATCCAGCCAAATGCCAGATGATAAGAAAAAAGATGAAATGAGTCAAGATCTTGTCGGCCAATTGATGGGTCAAGAAAAACACAAGGTCATGGGGATGGCTAAGGTCACCAGCAAAGAAGTAGTCCTCACTGGCTTCTCCAGCGATGAAGCACCTGACCTCCACGCTTACCTAACCAAGGATGGCGATGTTGAGCACGGTCTAAAATTAGGCAAGGTCGACGCTAAGGGGGCTATCCAAGGCTATAAACTCGATAAGGTCGATCTCAGCCAATACAACACCTTAACCATCTACTGCAATGAAGCTAAGGAAACCTTCGGCTCCGCTATGCTAACTAAATTGGCTGATGCCAACATGGACCAAGCTATGAAACGCATGGGCGAATTCATGGGCGATAAGGGCAAAATGGTCATGGGTTCTGTAACCATTGAGAAGAACCAACTCAAGCTCAGCAACTTCAAATCCGACAAAGCCCCTGACCTCCATGTTCTCCTGAGCAAAGACGGCAAGTTGGAAACAGCCGTTGAAGTTGGCGCTGTAGATGCTGACATGATGGAACAAAGCTATGACCTCAATGGTTTGAAGGCCGACGGCTACAACAAGGTCTTAATCTACTGTGTTGAAGCACATGAAGTCTTCGGTCATGCTGATCTTAAATAAGATTTCTAGCACCCCTACCACCTGAACCAGCGTCAGGTGGTTAAACTGCTTTTAGCTTAAGCGTGACTTACTACTCCTACTCTCAAACTGTGCTATAATGGCCTTGTCCCTGCTATTTGCGGCAGGATTTGAATTCAGTCATACACCGAAAGGAGGGTCCCTATGACCCACATCCTCCTAGTCGACGACGAACCAGCTATCCTGGATATCGTCACGCGCTACTTGACTAAGGAAGGCTATCAAGTCACGACTGCCTCCAACGGCCAAGAAGCCCTGGCCCGCTATCAGGCCCAGGCCATGGATTTAATTATTACGGATATTATGATGCCTCAAATGGATGGCTATGACTTCATTGATGCCGTCTTACAGTTACGAGAAGATCAGCCTTTTATCTTCATCACCGCCAAGGATCAAGCGGTCGACCGGATTTATTCTCTAACCCTGGGGGCCGACGACTATGTGACCAAGCCCTTCAGCCCACGAGAACTGACCTTGCGCGTCAAAAATCTCATGCGTCGCATTCAACCCAGCCAAGCCGCGCAATCCGTCTTAACTTGTGCTCCCTTTGCCATCGACGAGGGTCAACACCGCATCACACTCTACGACCAGGCCTTACAGCTATCACTCAAAGAATTCCAGCTTCTGGCCCTCTTCCTCAAAAATCCCGGTCGGGTCTTCGCCAAATCAGAGCTCTTCCTCAAGATTTGGGAGACAGACTACATGGAAGATGCCAACACCCTCAATGTCCATATCCATTCCTTGCGCGATAAATTAGCCAAGTCAGCGGGACAGCGTCCCTACCCTAAGATTGAAACCGTCTGGGGGCTGGGCTACCGCTTAGGAGGTGGTGACTCATGAAACTCCGTTCGCTTGTCTTCCTCGCCTTTCTTACTTCCACCCTCTGTGCCCTCCTACTTGTCTGGTGGGGACTGCAACAAATGTTAGTCTCCCCCAACGTGGCCTACATTATTATCTGGATGACCTTAGGGGCTAATTTGCTTGGTGCCCTAGTGGGCTTCTGCCTACTGCAGCCCAGCGTCAAATCCCTGCAGCAACTGAGCCGTGACGTCCGCCGCGTGGCCAACCAGGACTTCCAGCCAGTCCAGACCATCAAATCACCGGCAGAATTGGCCTCACTCGCTGCCAATATTAACCTCATGATTCATGATCTCAACCAAAGTTTCCAGGCCCTAAGCCAAAGCGAGCAAGACAAGACCCGCCTCATGGCTAGCCTAAGCCACGATATCAAGACGCCTCTAACTGCTCTCCAGCATCAAGTGGAGGCGCTGCAAGATCAGATGGTTCCAGCAGATGAAATGGAAGCCCTCTGGCAGGCCATGTCCTGCCAAGTCGATAGACTCAAGACGCTCACCCAGCAACTTATGGAAGTCGGTCTCATGGAGACCCAGTCCAATCGGCATGTGACGGAAGGTCAACTAGAGACCCTACAACTCGATGATTTCCTAATTCAGTTGCTAACCAGTATCCAGCCCCATTGTAAGCAGAGGGAACAGGAACTGGACGTCCAGCTAGCGCCTGACCTAGAGACCATTAAGACAGATGGCGACAAACTGTCCCGTATCTTACTCAATCTCTTAGAGAACGCCAGCAAGTACTCGCCGCTGCATAGTCGCATCCAACTCCAGATCAAAAAAGAAGCCCAGGGGACGGCCTTCCATGTCATTGATCAAGGCATGGGCATTCCCGCCCAAGACCTACCCCACATCTTCGACCGCCTCTACCGCGTCGAACAGTCCCGTAACCGGGAAACAGGTGGCGCAGGCTTGGGACTCTATATCAGCCAAACCCTGGCTCAACAATTAGGGGGCCATATTACGGTCACTAGTCAAGTAAACCAGGGTAGCCACTTCAGCTTATGGCTCCCACTATAGCCATAGCAAAAAGGCCAGGATCTTCCTGGCCTTTTTCTTTATGGTCTAAATAGTTGAGAAGCCCGCCAGGTCAAGTGGCTAGAGAGGCGACTGACCGGCTCCCAAGTAAGCCATTTGAGTGAGACTAGCTCATAGAGGCCCTCTTGCGCATAAGCAAGCGCCTCTTTAGCAATTGAGCCCCAGCCCCCCTGGTCTAAATCATTGTAGACAGCACCAGGTGGCAGTGGGCGGTTTTCTCCTTGGTCAGAAGACTCGGACTCCCGCTGCTGACGGGATTCGGTCTCATCAGAGGAAGACGGGTCTTGCTGGCTAGAGCCAGATAGCTCACTGTCCACCTCAGCCCCCTCAGGCAGTCGGAAATCTGAGGCCTCTAATTGATTATAGCCAAAGAATTCAAATTGGCCCTGCACCTCACCGGACGGATCCAGACAACGGTAATTGAGACTGGTCATTTGGAAGTCCTCCTTGCTGAAGCGGACTTCCATATAGTTATAGATATCTTCTACCGGAGTATCTTCAGGTACTAAGGTGATTCCCAAGGTCTTAGAGGTGAAATCCGACAATTTAAAGTCACGTTCTAGGACCGTGAGACGATAATCATCCTGGCCTTCTTCAAACTGGAAGTCGGCTTCATGGTCCAGGATCCAGTCTAGCATGAGACGGTAGTTAGGTCGTAGGCGAAAAGCCGCGGGCATCTGGATGGCAGACCATTTGTTAGTCTGCTCTGTATAGAGGTAATACTTGTGGTTGCTGTCCCCCAGATAGTAGACCTCCATATGGTCAATACCCCGACTATAATCCAAATAACCCTGGAGGACCTGGCCAGTCTTGGCATCATAACGGTAGGCCGCTTGATAATTAGAGGTGGCATTTTTATCCCCCGAAGAGCCTTTCAGAGCCACCGAGGTCAAATGATCGCGACTTTGGCGCACGGCTTTTAGAAAGTCCGCCCGAGAGAATTGGTCACAATCATGGTCCGACCATTCTTCCGAGCTCTCCTCAAGGTTGGAAGACTGACTAGTAGACGATTCACTTCGGGTCCTGGCCTGACTCTGGAAGCCGGGCAGACTGAGGGCCAAGCTATTGGCTAGCAAGGTAGAAACAAGTAAGTATTTGAGACTTTTCTTCACGTCACATCCTCCTCTATCTAATCCATTGGACTGCTATCTTGTCTCCCTTATTATAACAAAGTAGCCAAAAACAAACAAATCCCTCGGGCCAGTCTAGACTAGGCCGAGGGCTTGCTTAATACTTAGTTGGCGTCTTGGGCGACAATTTCTTGCACCCATTGGATGAAGTTAGTAGAGGCATGGCCGGTCCGTTCAGCTGTGGTATTACCTTGCCCCCAAACCGTGGCAAAGTCTACTGATTTGACAGCCCCATTAGCTTGATTCTCTAGGGCTAGGGCCAGGTTAGTTTCCACCGTCAAGGCCGTGTCTCCTTGGCTAAGGCCGGAACGAATCCGCCAGTGAGGTGCTGGTTTAGAGGTTTGGTAGCCAGAATAAGCGGACGTCAGATAGAACATTGGATTGTAGAGGTCCTGACGTTCTGCAATGGTCTTACCCAGACTATCGGTCTTAGCCAAGTCAGACTCAAAATCCGTCACATACTGGCTGTTCCAGTCGGTCAAGCTCTCATACTTGGCCTGATTGTTCTTGAGCAGGCGGGCCACTAGCTGGTCAAAATGAAGCTCATTGGCATCCGCTACCCCGAAGACCGCATTCTCCGCTAGGCTGCGGTCCAAGGCATCGAAGGCAGGCACAGACTTGCTGGCCGTCTTAACATACTTGGCGAAATCCGCCAGGCTGGAAATCTTGGCGGTATTAGTGGCCGCATCATAAGTCACCCATTGGGTCTCAGCATTCAAGCTATCAATATAGGCTTGAGCCGTCTCATAGGTGACAGATTCTGTCGATCTACCCGGACCAGCACCATCGCTGGTATAAGGGAAGCTGGTATCGGCTAGGAAGTTATTGAGGGATTGATTGACTACCCCTTCTAGATAAGTGGCATAGGAGCCTTGGGTATAAATCCCCTCACTAGATTCTGTCAGGGTCAAGGCTTGGCCTTCATGTTTGAGGCCTAGCTGATTGATATAGTTGGCATATTCCTTAGCCAAGTCTTGTGATAAGGCCTGGGTAAAGGTACCCTCTGCCCGTGTATTGCTGTCAGCGAACTGACCCAGGTTCCATTCATAGGCAGCATCCGCATAATCCAAGCTGGTAATGGGACTCCAAGTCATAGTCCCATAAGGTGCATCGGAAATTGGGTTGCCTTCCTTGTCCTTCATGGCTGCCCCTAAGGCTTCCAAGTAAGGATTGTAGAGGGTCGAATCCCCACTAGCCCCTAGGACAGCAGACTGAGCCCCACCGCCACTATGGCCAAAACTCACAATCTTGTCGGTGTCACCTGGCAGAACATCCTTGTTATAACGAACATAACGGATAGCGGCCTTAAGGTCGGTGACGCCCCATGGTGCACCGCCCACTACTTCTTGGCCCTGGCTATCAGTGGTGTTGTCGCGGCCACGAATACCAGGTTGCAGATAAATCATCCCGGCTTGGGTATAGCTGGCAATGCCGTCAGCAAGCCAGGTTGGTGCCTGAGAGGCATTAAAACCCGGCGTGTTAACCGGTAGGACATAAGGAGCAGTCGCAGCGGTAAATTGGCCCACTTGGGCGTCAGACTTGACGCTGGCAGTATAGGTCCCATCGCCATTGGCACTTGCCTCTAAATAGGCACCCGGCACATAAATACCCAGGGTCTCATAGTCCAAGGAAGCAGGGTTGGCGACATAGACCACGCCGACCTGCCAGTAGATATCATTGCTTTCATCGTATTGCCAAGCCGCATTGTCAAAAGCCAAGCTGTATTGGCCGACGGCGGTCCTTTCTTGGCTCGACGCTTCTTGGTTATTGGCCTCTTGGGCTAGGACAGGCACTTGGCTAGCCAGCAGATTGGCACAAAGCAAGGTCAGGGCGCTTAGTTTCAGTTTTCTCGATAGGGTCATATCATTCAGTCCTTTCACTTATTAAGGGCTGGAGAAAATGCATGGGGGGATTTACTTGTCGTCTAGCCAGCAAATGACTTCCTGGCGCGGCTTACGGCTACGGGGATGTTTAGGGTCCTTGAGCCGGTAGCCCAGGGACAACATGCTAGCCACCCCTTCGCACTCCGGATCCAACCAACCTTTGGCAGCCAGCAAGGCATTGACCGCCTCATAATCGAAGCCTTCGATTGGGCAGGAATCAATGTCCAGCAAGCTAGCAGTCAACATCATATTGGCCAGGGCGATATAGGTCTGCTTACCCGTCCAGTCAAAGAGGGCCCGCGGACTATCCAGACGCATGTGTTGGGTTTGGAAGGTTTCATAGAGGGTCAAACGACTATTAAGGTCCTGGTCAGAAGTCAGGCCGCGACGAATCAGGCTGGCCCGCATAGAAGGACCGTCATAGCGGGCATTCTTCTCCGCTAGGAGGATCACAAAGTGGCTGGCGGTATCCAATTGCGGTTGGGCACCCCAGGCTAGGGGTTGGAGGTCAGGCCGGATGGCTTGAACTTGGTCCCGGTCTAAGACCAAAAAGCGCCAACCTTCCAGGCCAACTGAAGAAGGGCTGAGCCAGGCAGCGTCTAGAATGACGTCCATATCCTGACGGGAAATATCGCGATTTTCATCATAAACCCGTACAGCTACCCGATGGTCCAGGGCTTGACGAATTTGTTCTTGAATGGCTTCTTGTGTCATGGCATACATCCTCTCTAGGCTTTTGTTTTAGTATAGTCTACTGGCCCCCTTAAGTCTAGACAAACGCTTTCTTCTAGCCCTGACCCAACTAGCGCGCGGAGCGGGACTTTGTTATACTAGAAGATGACAAAGGAGCGATATCAACCATGACATTTTTTAAGATTTCTGACAACAAGTGGGCCAGCTGGGCCAAGATTCTAATCATCACCGCCCTGTCCTATGCCATCGAAAGCCTGGTGCCAGCCCTGGGGGCTTCCATGCTGGCCATTGTACTGGGTATGGCCCTGTCCGCCTGGCGTCCCCCTGCCTCGACCAAGCCAGCCAAGCAAATCAGCGGCCAACTGCTCAAAATCGGCATTGTCTTTTTAGGCTTTGGCTTGTCCTTTGCTAAACTACAAGCAGTGGGCCTCAAGGTCTACCTGGTCTTGATTCCAGTCGTGGCGGTGGCCCTCTTGAGCGCCCGCTACCTAGGCCGCTGGATGGGGATTGGGTCGCGTTCAGCCTTCTTAGTGGGTATGGGGACGGCTATTTGTGGTGGCTCGGCCATTGCCGCCGCTGCGCCTATTGTGGAGGCTGAGGACTCAGAGATTGCCTTCTCCATCACCACCATCTTCCTCTATAATACCCTGGCCCTCTTTCTCTTCCCTCTCTTAGGGGCTTGGTTGGGCTATGGCGACCAAAGCTTCGGCATCTTCGCTGGGGCCGCCATTAACGATACCTCTTCGGTCGTGGCAGCTGGCTTCGACTTTAGTGAGGCCGCTGGTACCACCGCCACCATCGTCAAGATGGCCCGGACCCTACTCATTGTGCCGGTTTGCCTAGGCCTGGTTGGCGCCCGCTATCAACAAGCAAGCGCCCAATTGGCTGACGGCCAAAGGGCTCAAGTCAGCTTGTGGGCACAAGCCCGCCGCCTCTTTCCTAGCTTCATCGCCTACTTCCTCTTGGCGGTCCTGGCTAGCTCCCTCCTGCCTCTACCTGCTTGGCTGCTAGACGGCTTCAAGTTGCTAGCCCGCCTGACCATGATTGCAGCCCTAGCTGGGGTGGGCTTGGCCGTTGATCTCAGACAGTTGCGCCGGGCCGGTAGCCAGTCCATCTTGCTAGGTGGCCTCTGTTGGGCCCTGGTCATTGCCACAGCTAGCCTAGCCATTCATTTCTTCTATTCTTAAGACAAGCAGCGAAAGGATGAGGACCTTGAAGCATCGCGATAAAGTCGATCTCTTCTTAACCCTACTGGCCGGCCTACCCCTCCTGGCCAGCGGCCTCTTCGGCCTTACTTATATCACTAGCCTCATGCTAAGTGATTATCAGCATGGTCTCTGGATTGCCCAGGCCATGTCAGTCCTACTCATTTGGATTGGGGGCTATTTCTGCTATTATGCTTGGCGCAAGAGACGACGGATTCTGAGCGACTATGATGTCCTCTACCGCCACTATCCTGAACTGGCTGACGACTGGAGTCGCTTAGGTCGCCAAGCCCAGGTGGCCGATTTAGAGCTAGGGATTTACTGCTATAAAGAGCATCTGGTCATCACCGCCCAAGGCCTCTACATTTGCCCCCTCAAGCAAATCGCCGCCATAGGCTACCAGGTGCAAAAGGTCCCCGTCAGCCGCCACCTCAAAGAAGCCCACCTCCTAGTCTACTGTCGCGACCTGGCTGGTCACAAGGAAATGCGGGACCTAGGTCGGTGGACAGGCGACCGCCAGCGTGCCCTATCTAATTTCCTAGCCGACCTTAAGACGCTTGCGCCCCAGGTCCAAGATGTCAGTCATAAAAAATAAGCTCACACAAGAAAGAGCCCAGCTAAGCTGGACTCTTTTTTTCATCTTATTTATCTGCCAAGGCTGGCAGAACCGACACCACTTGGTGCTGACAGTCTACCGAAGCCTCAAGCGCCGCTAGAATGTCGGCCACTCGCTCCTGAGGGCAGAGAGTCAAAATGCTAGGACCCGCCCCCGAAATGACGGTGGCATAGGCGCCCTTTTCAAGAGCCGTGGCCTTAACCGCCGGGAACTCTGCGATTAGAGACTGACGGTAAGGTTCATGGAACTTGTCTTGCATCATGAGCTGCCCCATGGTCGGATAATCACCCTGCATCATGGCCATTAACATGACACTGGTCAGGGCATTCTGGCCAATGGAATCCGGCTTGGAGTAGACCTCAGGCAAGACACTGCGGGCTGCCGCCGTCGACAACTCATAGGCTGGGGTGGAAATAATGACCCCGACCCCTTCCAAGTTGCCTACTTGATAGAAGAGCTGATCGGTCTCCGGCTCATAGTAACCCACGAAGAGGCCCCCAGTGATGCAGGCCCCCACATTGTCGGGGTGGCCTTCCTTGGCACTGGCCAGGCGCACCTTATCGAAGGTCGACAGACCCAAGTCAGCAAAATCATTGGCCAGCTCAATACCAGCCACAATGGCTGAAGCCGAGCTGCCCATGCCATGGGTCAGGGGAATCTGACTCTTCATGGTCAAATGCAGGGGCGCTAAAGTCTTACCATAGCGGGCTGCCGTTTCCAGAGCAACTGCCACCACTAAGTTGGACTCATCCTGGGGTAGACCAGCCATAAAGTCGGTCTCAAAATCCACCTGCCAGCGCTCAGCCGGACGGGCCGTCACCGTTAGATAGCGGTCAACCGCAATCCCAATTGAGTCAAAACCCGGGCCCAAGTTGGCACTAGAGGCAGGAAAATCCTTTTGCCATACCATGAATTCCGCCTCCTAGACCATGAGGTAGCGGGCTACCACAGTGGCATTGGCTTCTAACTTAGCCAAGACTGCTGGGCTGATGGCTTCGGTCTTAATGGTTAAGCCTGGCGCTTCGGCTAGGGTCAAGTAGCCGATTTCTAAGGTTTGGAGAACCGCGCGAACATGGCTAGCTGGCGCGTCAAAACGTAGGTAGTAGCAAGCTGGTGCTTCCTGGCTGACAATGGCTAATTCTTGGCTTGGCAAGACAGCCGGAATGAAGCCACGGTCGACAATCTGCAAGATGTCAGATACTACGGCAGAAGCGGTCTCCAGACTGCCGGCACCCGGCCCCCAGAACATGGTTTGGCCGACCGCATTACCTTCCACATAGACGGCGTTGAAGGCTTCAGAGACACCAGATAAAGGATGGGCGTTTGGCAAGAGGACAGGCTCTACCCCGACTTGAATGCCGGCAGCTGTCTTGGTGCTCTTACCCAAGAGTTTCATGGTATAGCCAGCTTGGGCTGCAATGGCGATGTCGCTGGCATCCACTGTGTCAATCCCCTTGACGCTGACTTGATGGAAGTCCACGCGGGTGTCATAAGCTAGACGAGACAAGAGGGTAATCTTACGGGCTGCGTCAAAACCACCCACATCATTGGTTGGGTCGGCTTCGGCATAGCCCTTTTCTTGAGCAATAGACAGGGCATGGTCATAGGTCCAGCCGTCTTGAGTCATGTGGCTAAGCATGTAGTTAGTGGTCCCATTGAGAATCCCCATGACGCCGGAGATTTGGTTGGCCGCCAAGCCAACTTGGACCCCGTTAATAATGGGAATCCCACCGGCTACACTGGCTTCATAGAGTAGGCTGACGCCCTTTTCATTGGCTAGGGCTTGCAGCTCATCGATGTGGAGGGCTAGCAGATCCTTGTTGGCAGTGACCACGTGACGGCCTTGGCTCAGGGACTGACGGATGACTTGATAGGCGAAGTCCACGCCCCCCATGACTTCCACCACTAGGTCGATGTCCGCTTCATAAATATCTTCTACCCGGTCGGTGAAGACTGCTGATTCTAAGCCCAGACGGTCCACCTTGTCGGGATCCCGGGTCAGAACATGGCTGATAACTAGGTCTTCTTTATATTTTGCTTGGAATTGGGCTTGGTTCTCAGCTAAGACCTTAACGACCCCGCCACCTACCGTACCGATACCACATAATGCGATTTTCATTTCTGCTCGCCTCCATTTCAATTCTACTCCTCTAAGTTTAGTGGGAATGGCCTGTTTTTTCAAGTAAATTTCATAAGAAAGTATATCGTTTGGGCAAAATATAGTGTATCATAGTAACTGTTAGGCTCTAGCGCCAATCTGATAGAAGGATGGATAGATATGATGATTGTAGCAAAATTCGGAGGCTCCTCCCTGGCCAACGCCGGCCAGATTAAGAAGGTAGCCGCCATCATCCAAGGCAAACCAGAAATTAAAGCCGTCGTCGTCAGCGCCCCAGGCAAGCGTTTCGCTGAGGACATTAAGGTCACCGACCTGCTCATCGCCCTCTTCGACGCGGTGCAGGCAGTGGCAGGACAAGTAGGCCACCAGACGGAGGCCCTATTGCAGGCTGAGCCAGTGGCGGAAGCCCGTCAAAAGGTCCTGGACCGCTATGCCAGCATCCTGATCGAGTTGGGCCTGTCGACAGAGCTTTTGGCTTATTTTGAAGATATCCTAAATGGCTACATGGCCGATATTCAGGAGCCTGAGCGCCTGCTAGATGCCCTCAAGGCTTGCGGCGAAGACTTCAACGCCCAAGTAATTAGCCACTACCTGGTCAGCCTGGGCCTTGACGCCCACTATGTGTCGCCTAAGGAAGCCGGCATTTTAGTGACCAACGAACCGTCTAATGCCCGCCTCTTTGATGAGTCCTACGCCCAAATCGCCAAACTCCGCGACCGGGCTGGTGTCCTCATTATTCCAGGCTTCTTCGGCTACTCCAAGGGTGGCGACATCGTGACCTTCTCCCGTGGGGGCTCCGATATCTCTGGGGCTATCATCGCCAACGGCCTAGGCGCCGACCTCTATGAGAACTATACCGACGAGTCCTTTATCTACTCCATGCATCCGGGCAAAATCGCACGGCCGCATCCCATTAAGGAAATTACCTATAGCGAAATGCGGGAGCTATCCTATGCCGGCTTCGGGATTTTCCATGAAGAAGCCCTGGAGCCTGTCTATCGCAATGATATTCCGGTCATGATTCGCAACACCAACCAGCCTGAAATCGCCGGCACTAAGATTGTCTCCAAGAAGGAGCTAGATCCCCGCTATCCAGTCACCGGGGTCAGCTCGGCGACCGGCTTCACCGCTATCTCCATCAGCAAGTACCTACTCAACCGGGAAATGGGCTTCATGCGCCGCGCTATCCGCTTCTTCGAGGAAGCTGGCGTGCCAGTCGAACACGTGCCTTCAGGCATCGACAGCATTTCCCTAGTTATTCGCTCCGCTAATATCCAATCGCCAGAGCATTTGGCCGGCATCCTGGCCACCATTCAGGACAAACTCAATCCTGACTCCATCCAAGTGGAAGACGACCTCTGCATCTTCGCTATCGTCGGGGAAGCCATGCGGGAAAATGTCGGGGTGGCGGCCGCAGCCAGCCGGACTTTCGCTGAAAACCACATTAACATCCGCATGATCAGCCAAGGTGCATCCGAAATCAGCATGCTCTTCATGATTAAGGCCGAGGACGAAGACATCGCCCTCCAAGGCCTCTACCAAGCCTACTTCCCACGCGAAGCCCTAGCCACCCTAGCCGCTGCCGCGCAAGGAGAATAAAGAAAAGTGCAGTTCAGGACCTGAACTGCACTTTTTGTCTGCTGGTTTGGGTTGAGGTTGGTGGCTCGCACACAATTTCGGCCTAAACAGCCTTTTTTCTGGCCTGAAAGCCTGAGCTAGTGGGCCACTGGCTCGGAGCTTTTTCTGGCTTTTGCCCTGTTTTCGGCCTTTTCTGAGGAGCTAGTGGGCCACTCTCCAAAGTGGACCACTGGCTCGACGCTTTTCCTGACTTTTGGCCCGTTTTCGAGTCAAGTCCAAAAT
>ERZ773062.387-NODE-387-length-24906-cov-4.039676_pt1 | contig 24906 bp, 31 predicted proteins | sample MGYA00580626_ERZ773062 | MGnify/ENA primary metagenome ERZ773062 (study PRJEB29015, sample SAMEA2738003) | human oral metagenome | biome: human oral; feature: human-associated habitat; material: dental | place: China | collected 2058 ... | reverse complement strand
AGACCATCGGTCAGGGTCGCGACAAAACTAAATTGTATCTGAAAGAAAACCCTGAGGTTCTGGCGGAAATTGACCAGAAAGTTCGGGACAAAGTGAAAGAAATCGAAGCGTAGCTATCGTGGAGTCGGTTTTTACTACAATTATTCGTGATGAAGGACGAGTATTTGTTGAAAATGAGCATGCTTTTGCCTTTCCGACGAATATTCCCATAACACCAGGACATAGTTTAGTCTGCCCTCGACGAGTCGTTAAGACAATTGATGAACTGACTGCTGAAGAATTGGTTAGTGTGTTTAAGCTGCTTGAGCTAGTTAAGAGCGGACTTCGCACTGTTGTAGGAGCTGAGGGTTTTAATTGTGCATGGAATGAAGGCGGCAAAGCCTATGGCCAATCAGTGCCACATTTGCATATTCATATTGTGCCACGTACGCCAGGTGATACGGGTATTTATACTTATGATCCGCGTCAATTTCTATATCGTCCTGGTGGTAGGGAGGAGGCTTCAGTCGAAGCACTAAAGGAATTTGTACTAAAAATGCAGCTGGAATTAAGGTAGGAAATCGGTAATGATCATCACTGACATCTCCCTCCAAGCGCGTAATAATAATCGGGTGAATGTCAGTATTGATGGCGTATACAGCTTCAGTTTAGACATCACTCAGGTGACTGACTTAAACCTTAAGGTCGGCCGTGAATTGAGTGATGGAGAGCTGGAGAAACTGCAAGAAGAGAGCCAATTTGGCAAGCTGTATATGCGAGCACTTGCATATTGCTTGCGGCGACCACATTCAGTTAAGGAAGTCAGGGATTATCTATGGCGAAAAACCCAGCCAGCGCTTCGTAAGAGGCAAACTGGTATGAATAATCCTGTGGTCTATTCAGAGCGGGTGGCGTCGCGAGTGCTGCGTAAGCTCCAGCAGAAAGCGTATGTTGATGATGAAGCGTTCGCGCGGTGGTGGGTGGAAAATCGTCAGCTTAGTAAAGGCGTAAGTCGACGTAAGCTAACGGCTGAGTTGCGCTCAAAAGGCATTCACGCGGACATCATCGCGCAAATGCTTGAAAAAACTGACCGTACGGACGAGCAGGAGTTGAGGAAAGTTATCGCCAAAAAGCACCGTCGATATGCGGGCGATAGACAAAAATTTGTACAGTATCTAGTGCGTCAAGGCTTTTCCTATGACGATGTGGTGTCTGCTTTGAATGATGTTGAGGAAGTAAATAGCTGAGGCTTTACGACGCCTGCTTTTTGCGGAAAGGATTTTCGTATGCCTGTAAAACCGGCTTCTCGACGTGCTGTTCTTGACGTGGAACAGTTGCTGATTTTACGACTATCTGATCGTCGGTCACTTTGACGATTTGTGAGCGATGAATGAGCATTTCGGTATCGCCAAAACTGCGAAGCAGCGGACGCTTCACGCTAAGTTGTTGGATGAGAAAGCTGCCAGCCATCACCGTGTAGCCAATGACCTTACCGACTTTACGACCGTCTTTTTCTACGACATGTTTGCCCATCAAAACGAATTTGTATTCGTAAATTTTTTGTAGTTCTATGACGTCTGAAACACCGACGAGTTCATCAGCCGAATCAATGATCATGCCGAGTGGGCCGATCTCTCGCACGTCATCTAGCCTAAGCAGCGTTGGCCGCTGGTCGAGAAGCGGACCTTCCAGCTCATAGGCAACGATTGATAAGTTACGCGGATCGATTATTTCGCGAGCAGTCCTGCCTAACTCCGCACCTGTCTGGAGGCTCATCACCGGAGTGTTCATAAATCTGCTGGCTGAAATTAACATACAATATCTATTATACTACCTTACTCAACAAATGGGTTAATTCTTCCGCTGCCCGGCAGAGAGAATGGCTTTGCTGCTTGTGATGAGCTGTTATATTCTTTGATGCGATCGATAGTATTGGTGTCAAACTTGGTAGTCTCTACAACTTTTGCATCAACATCGTCACCGGAGCTGGTGACGCTACTGATCAGGAATATGGCTACTGAAACTGCGATCACGATGGTCATGGTGTACAACGTGATGTGGTAGCGATGTAAGAACCGCGCTAGGATTATGCCTAATTGTCCGACAGATGGTGAGTTGTTCATCGTAAGTAAAGCTCCAATTTTAATGCTTGTGATTCAACATGTTGAGGACTATCTCCTTTAGCGAGGGATATGTTTGCCACTTGCATGCGGGTTAGGTTTTGCTCTAGTAGGTGCAAGAACTGCAAGAAACGCACGTAGTCGAGGTCTTTACTCATTTGGATAGAGACTGACGTACTCTTAGCGCCAGACGGGCTTGGTGTAGCTGGTGTTTTAGCGGCTGTTGATGAGCTGCTTTTGCCACTTGAAGCTGCGCTATCATCTTGAAAGGTAAATGATGAAATACCAACACCGGCCTGTCGTGCATAGGCAGTTATATCGTTGATGATCTGGTTTTGATACTTGTAGCTGGTAGATTCGGCAACAATTTTCTCTGCCTTTTTGACGCTGTCTTGATATTTTTCCAGTTTGCTCGAGAGTGATCTAACGTCTTGTAATTTTTTGTCAGCAGCTTTCGCATCAGCTTGCACGCTGGCGACTTGTTGAGCTGAATCTTTCATGAAATTGTACGCCATGTAGAACCCAGCAGTCATGACAAGCAATATCAAGACGAGGGCTAATGACAATAAAATGCGAGCTAATGTTGCGTTTAGTTGAAGTTTTTGTATATTCATGATTTTATCACCTCCGGGCGAATAACAACGCTGATGACGATTGACATTGGATAGCCGTCCTTTGCTTCATTGGCAGTTACTGACACTAGATGGACGTTTTGGAAGACGTCTTTCTTGTTCTCTAGGGCGGTTTTTAGCTCCAGAGCGTCACTGTAACTTTTGCCTTTTGTAGTAAGGCTGATTGGTTTACCAAAGGTGGTTGCGTCCAGATCCAAAGATTGTAGGACGATGTTTCTTGGTAGTGCCTGGGCTATTTTGACTGCAATTTTTGAGTACGGCTCTTCTTTGTCTAAGATGGATTTGGCGACTTTGAGGTTGTCTGAAAATTGCTTGGCTTGTTGCTGGACTTCTTTGTACTGTGACAATTGTTGATTACTTTCGGCAATAGTTTTTTCGGCATCTGACTTGGACTTCATCAGGATAAAGTAGGATATGCCGATATAGATGAACAGCAACGCTGCTAGTGCCAACGAGATGACGCAGTAGCGTGCGAGCAACCTATTGGTTTGTCCAGCGATAATTTGACGTTTTTCGTCTTGAGGTAATAAGTTTATCATTTCCAAATCTCCTTTGGATCAACCAGTGCTAAACCTGCAACTGTCATCAGGTGAGTTCGCAGCTGCTTTGTTGGTGGCTGCAATGAGCTAAAGTTCAATGCCTGCCAAGGGCTCGCCGTACGGCTTGGCATCATCAGCTCGTTAGTAAAATAATCACCCAATCCTGGAATATTACTACCGCTACCGACGATGAGCAATTGTTCCATCTTTGGCTCGTTCGGGAAGTGTTCAGAGTAGTAGCGGATAATTTTTTCGGTTTCTTTGACGACTGTTTCCAAGCTTGGCTTAAGTGCACTGGTGATTTGCGCTTGCTTTGGTCCAGAATTCAGACCGCTCAGAACTTTCAGCTGATGGGCTGCTTCCAGCGGTGTATTGAGCTTTTTAGCAATATTGAGAGTGAAGGTATTGCCGCCGATGTTGACACCAGAAGTCACGCGTATGACAGAGTCAAGAACTGCGATATCTGTGGTCGATGGCCCGATGTCCAGGATAACGGTTGGTAGTCCGCCGCTCTCGGTTGATTTCAAAATACGGGCGATGGCGTTGATGCTTGGTTCGATCATGGCAATTTCAATACCACACTGTTTGGCGATGGTCGTCATCACTTCGATGTCTTTTTTCGGCGCAGCGCACATGAGTACGGTCAATGAATCTTTGTCACGCTTGATGATCTGGTGGTCGACATAGAGCAGGTCTGGTGGCATCGGTATATATTGTTCAACTTCCAGGTTGACCGCATCTCGCAAAGACGCTTCCTGAGCTTTAGGCACGGTGAAGGTACGCGAGAAGGTGCGTGATGTTGGCAGACTGAGCACAGCTCGATTGCTGTTCAGTTTGCCGACTAGGTTTTTTTCAAACAATTCGTTAATACGCGTAACGATATAATCCGAGCAGACTTCTAAATCGTCAGACATCTTGGATGGATCGAAATCAATAGCCCCGTAGCCGTGAACGCTCATTTTTGCGACGTCCAGTGACATGACTCGGGCGCCCACCTTGCTGAAATCAAATCCAATGATTGGTTTATTTTTGTAAAATATAGAACTCACAATATTGCCCACACATTTATATAATTCTTTTTTAGTATACCATAACCAATTTGATTTGCTAACCCTTAATTTGATTTGCTAATCCGGTGATTGGCATCATCACACTGGCGGCGATCAAACCAACCATGCCACCCATGAAAACAATCATCACTGGCTCAATGGTGGAACTGATACTGGCAATGGCGGTATCGACTTCTTCTTCGTAAAAATCAGCCACCTTAACCAAGACTTGATCGGTTTGACCGGTTTCTTCACCAACTGCTAACATCTGTGCCACGATTGGCGGATATAGTACCTCGTCTTCAGCGATGATTTTTGAAAATACCTCACCGTTTTTTACGCGCTTGGCCGCACTATTGAGTGATTCTTCATAGACGTTATTACCAACTGCTTTGGAGGTCACTTCAAGTGCTTCCAGCACCGCCACACCAGCACCAATGAGTGAGGAGAAGGTACGAGTGAAGCGAGCGATGGCAATTTTTTTCATGATTTTGCCGATAATCGGTCCATGTACCAAAAAGTGATGGTATTTTTTCTTGCCACCAGGTGTTTTGATGTAACGCAAGAAACCATAAATTGCTGCACCAACCAGTGGCAGCAGGATGTACCAGAAATTGACCATGAAGGCGCTGATCCCTAGCATGGCTTGGGTTAAAGCTGGTAGTTCGGCGTCTTCTCCCGCCAAATCTTTGATGGTTTTACCGATCATTGGTAGGACAAAGATCATCAAGCCGAAGAATGCACCGATAGTGATGACGATCAGTACCATCGGGTAGGTCATGGCTCCTTTAACCTTTTTCTTGATGGAGGCTGACTTCTCTTGCTGCAAGGCTAGACGCTTCAAGATGTCGTCCAAAATACCACCAGTTTCACCAGCACGAACCATGTTGACATACACATCATTAAACGTGTCAGGGTGTCGCGCCAGGGCGTCGGCAAACGATAAACCACTCTCGATGTCTTTTGAGACGTCGCCAATGATTGAGCGGAATGATGCGCTTTCGGCATGTTCTGTCATTGACTCTAGCGACCGGAGGATTGGCACACCAGCCGAGACCATGGAGCTTAACTGACGGGTGAACATCACCAATTCATCAGACTTAATTTTGCGACGGCGTTTGCGACCAGGCTTGGCGTCTGTCTCTTTGAGGTTGACCAATTTTAACCCTTGCGCTTGAATTGAGCGGATGGCGGCCGCGCGATCACTGGACTCTATGGTTGATGATAGCGTTGAGCCATCTTTTTTTGTCGCGACAAAACTAAAATTAGTCATGTGTTATTGCTCCCTCGTTGCACGTAAAATTTCCTCAATGGTTGTGACGCCACGGAATGATTTGATCAATCCATCCATCTGCATGGTAATCATGCCTTCGCTAATCGCTTGTTCCTGAATATCATTGCTGGTGGCGTTCGCGGTGATCATTTTCTGAATAGCCACAGAAATACCCAACACTTCGTAAATACCAACGCGACCCTTGAAACCATTGTGTCCACATTCGTCACAACCTTCCGGTGATGGCTTCCACAATTGAACGATGGTTGCGTCTGTCGTGCCCATTGGTGTATCGCCTCCAATGTTCTCTGAGGCGGCCTGTTCTTCAAGCTCGTGTAGGTGCGGCATTGACTCTGGCGTGATGTTGAACATTTGAGTAATATAATTTAGTTCTTCTTGGCTGGGGGTGTATGCTTGACGGCAGGATTGACACAGACGCCTCACCAGTCGCTGACCGATGACAGCTTTGACAGTGCTGGCGATCAAAAACGGCTCAATATCCATGTCGAGCAAACGTGGCAAACAGGTGGCTGCGTTGTTGGTGTGGAGGGTTGAGAATACCAAGTGCCCAGTCAGCGCTGCCTGCACGCCCAGGTTGGCAGTTTCACCGTCACGGATCTCTCCAACCATGATGATGTTCGGGTCTTGACGGAGCAATGCGCGTAGTCCTGAAGCGAAGGTCATGCCAGCTTTGGCATTGGTCTGGGTTTGGTTGACACCAGGGATTTTGTACTCGACCGGGTCTTCAATGGTTGAAATATTAACGTCAGGAGTGTTCAATTCTGACAACACACTAAACAAGGAAGTTGATTTTCCCGAACCAGTTGGTCCGGTCACTAGAATCATACCGTTTGGTTGTGCCATGGCGTTTTTGATAGTAGCCAAGGACAGCCCCCAATAGCCTAATTTGTCCAGAGAAATTGCCTGATTTGATTCGTCCAACACACGCATGACGATTTTTTCACCGTCAGCGATTGGCAGTGTCGATACACGCAAAGCGTATTGTTTACCGGAGACTTTGATTTTGAAGCGGCCATCTTGCGGTACACGGCGTTCGTCGATTTTCAAATTTGACAAAATCTTGATGCGGCTGACCAGCGCACCCAGAACATTGCGGGGCAGCTTGTTCACTTCTCTGAGGACGCCATCGATGCGGTATCGCACCTGGACAAATTCTTCGCGCGGTTCAATGTGGATGTCGGAAGCGTGTGATTTGATAGCGTACTCGAGCAGCAGGTTGACAGTCTGCGCAATTGGTGAATCTTCAGCAAATTCTTCCTCTTTGGCATTTTCGGCATCACTATCGTCCCTCTGGATGGCGATGACTTCATCAAGTTCGTCGTTCACATCACCGCGGTAATTTTCCAGACAATCCAAAATATTGCTTTTCGTCGCCAAGAACACGCGCAGGTTATAGCCGATTTCTTTTTGGATGAAGTTGAGAGCCTGTACATCGTCAGGGTCTTCCATAGCCAGCATTGGCGCACCATCTTCATCAACCGCAAACAGCACGACATTGTACTGCCGGGCGATATGCTCTGGGATGCGCTTTAGAACGTCATCAGGAATATCTTTTGGCTCAATTTCTACAAACGGCGTCCCGATATAATCACCAACCAATTTGGCCAGTTCGCGTTCTTCTAGCACCTTGTCTTCAATGATGGTCTCTTGCAGGGTGCGTTTGGAACGTTCGGCGGTCGTCTTTAAATCAGCAAGCTGCGATTCTGTTAAGATCCCACCCTGTTTCAGAATTTTCTCAATCGTATTATCTGAGATTCTCATATCACTTATGCTTTAGTATAGACCAGTTGAATTGAAAAAACAATGATATACTAAAAGTGTGAAGATACATGATGAAACGGAGATGAAAGCACTGGGGCGGGCGATTGGTCAGGCGCTGGCTGGTGGCGAAGTGATAGAGCTGATCGGCGATGTGGGCGCTGGCAAGACTACGCTTACTAAAGGTCTGGCGGAAGGATTAGCAATTACCGAACCAATTCAAAGTCCGACATTTACCATTTCGCGCGTGTACGATGCGCGTGACGGTTTGCGCCTTTGTCACTATGATTTTTACCGCCTGGGTGAAGCCGGTATCATGGGTGATGAAATTTCTGAGATCATGCAAGATGGCTCAACCATCACAGTCATTGAATGGGCGGGCGCGGTTAATGAAGTGCTGCCGAGTGACCGATTGATAATCACGATTACCGCCACGACTGAAACAGAGCGACAGTTGGAGATTACTGCTAATGGTGCTCGTTCCGAACGGCTACTTAGTGCTATTGATGCGTTTTTTGAGAGGAGATGAAATGTTATTGCTACTTGATACATCAACCCCGGTTTGTTATGTGACACTTGTCAGTCAAGAAGGCGCAGTGTCGTATGAGTGGCAGGCTGATCGCACCTTAGCCAAAGGACTATTGGGCTTTCTCAGGGATAGCTTAGCCAAACAAGACGCCGACATGCACGCGTTGACTGGCATTGGTGTGATGAAAGGGCCGGGAAGCTTTACTGGGTTGAGGATTGGGCTGACGGTGGCCAATACCCTGGCTGACGGTTTGCAGGTGCCAATCGTTGGCGCGACGGGCGAGAACTGGCAGGAGCAAGCGTTGGAAAAATTACGCTCCGGTGAAGACGAGAAAATTGTCATGCCAGAGTATGGTGCTGCCGCTCACATCACCACGCCACGAAAATAATGACGGCTATGGTATAATCTACGGCATGAAAGAGCGCGCCATGAAACCAAAACAACCTCTAAAACGCAAGAAAACCGCAAAAATTGTAAAGACGAGCACTCCGCAGCCGAATAGCGCAGCAGAGGCAGCTATTTTTATTGGTAGTCTGGGGATAATGTTGTATGCGGCCGTTATGCTCTTATTGGGAATTGTTAACTCAAATGGCGATACTGACCGTGGTAATACGGCGGGGCTTGGCTTTATGCTGTTTGTATTTGGCATTAATCTTGCAGCTCAGAGCGCTTGGGTTATTAAGGAGGATCGTCGAGTTGATAGGTATCGCCAAAGAATTATCGCAGTATATGTAACAGCGTTACCTCTACTGATATTTATTGTCCTCAAAATATTAGGTTTTTGCTATCTGGTTTATGGATGCGAACGTAGTGAAGTAATGAATACATCATGTGTCATTGCGCATGATGTATTGATGACTATGAAACATTCTTATGGAGTAGCGGCTTGGATATCTGCGGTTGGGTCAATGTATCTATGGTATTTACTGACATGCAAAGACAAGCTGGTCTGGATATATAATAAATCTCGGAATAGCAGTAAGGTCGATAAGGAGGTGGCTGAACGTGCAAAAAAATATCGCAAGATTGGTCTTACATTATTGGCGATTCTGCCAATAATGTTGATTGGGAGGATTATTACTGCTGTTGTCCTGAGCTATTTAGCATTATATGTCAGCGATATAGTGTGGTTTATACTCATACCATTTGATTACTTCTTTAACTCTATGATTTGGGTTCTGTTTGTTATTGCTGGCCTTATATTTTTCGTAAAAAGCAAGTAATTAGAGACATTGCGTGCTTTCCGTGTCAAAACTCCAGAAACCGTGTATAATTAAATTACGGCGATTTGTAGGATGTGATTCGCTGGATTAGATAGTTTGAAGTTGATTGGCTGTTGATATATTTCCTTGAGGCGAATACTCAGGGGCAGTCGGTCGGAAAGGAATACTGAAGTATGGCAGGAATTGTCATTGGCGCACTTGTTGGGGCCAGTTTAGGCGCGGGCGCGCTCTATGGATATCAAACAGTACGCCGTTCACAGGCAAAGTCGCAAATTGACAAAGATTTGGCGAATGCAAAAACCAAAGCGGGTGACATCGTTCTCAAGGCAAAAGATGAGGCGCTGAAAATTGAGAATGAGCGTCGTCGAGAGTGGCAAAAAACGGAAAATCGTCTGGCGGACCGTGAAAAGGCGCTTGATAACAAGCTTGAAGAGCTGGACCGTCGGTCAGAAAAATTGCGGGCGCACGAAGATGAGATCGATGATTTGAAAAATGAGATTCGGCAGATTCGTACTCGTCAGCAGGAAAAATTGGAAAAAATTGCTGGCCTGAAAAAGAAAGATGCAGCCGAAAAATTGATGCAGATGACTGAGCGTGACATTCGTGACGACCTCATCAAATTGGTTGCAAAATTGCAGCACGAGGCCATGGACGATGCTGAAGAGCGGGCCCAGACTATTTTGCTTACCGCCATGGAACGAATGAGTAGCGAAGTGACCGCTGAGCGCACCGTGACGGCGGTGAAACTGACTGATGATGAGATGAAAGGTCGCATCATCGGTAAGGAAGGTCGTAATATTCAGGCGTTGCAGCGTGCCACTGGCGTCGACATTTTAGTGGACGACACACCAGGTATGGTGGTGTTGTCGAGCTTTGACCCAGTTCGTCGCCAGGTCGCGCGTTTGAGTTTGGAGATGCTGATGAAAGATGGACGCATCCATCCAGCGCGCATTGAGGAAGTTGTTGCCAAGGCGCAAAAACAGATTGATAAAGAAGTCAAGCAAGCTGGTGAAGATGCCATGCGTGAAGCGGGTGTTGTTGGTATTCCAAAGGAAATGCTGCGCCTATTGGGTGAATTGAAATTCCGAACCTCGTATGGTCAGAACGTGCTGAAGCATTCTACTGAAATGGCGCAGATGGCAGGGATGATTGCTGAGGAAATTGGCGCTGACGTTCGTATATCAAAGATCGCGACGTTGCTGCACGACTCTGGTAAGGCAGTGACGCACAAGATTGAAGGTAAACATCACCACATTGCGGCAGAATTGGCGCGCAAATACGGCATGGATGAGCGAATTGCTCACGCTATCGAAGCGCACCATGACGATATTGAAGCGACAACGCCAGAGGCATTGGTGGTCCGTGTGGTAGACGCTGCTTCAGCAGCACGGCCGGGCGCACGTAATATCTCAGCGGAGAACTTTGCTGAACGCATGCGCGACTTGGAAAACGTAGCCACCAGCTTTGAAGGCATCGATAAGGCCTATGCAATTTCTGCCGGACGAGAAGTGCGGGTGATTGTCAAGCCAGAAAAGATTGATGACTTGAGTGCTATCAAATTGTCGCGTGATATTGCCACTAAGATCGAATCAACCATGCAATATCCAGGTACTATCAAAGTTAATGTTATCCGCGAAACGCGGGCAGTGGAGTTTGCAAAATAATGGATGGGTTTATGAGAGCAGAACGACGTCAATGGCTTGAAAGCTTGGACGCCCGACCATCCGGAGCCGCTGTCTTGTTGGAGGATGTTGAAGGTCGAGCTTTGATCGTTAAGGCAAACTACAAGACGTATTGGGCTCTGCCGGGCGGCATGGTTGACACTGAAGAGTCACCACTGGTGGCAGCACTGCGAGAAGTGAAGGATGAAGTTGGTATCGTCATCAATCCAAGCGATGTGTCATTGATGGGTGTAGCGCAGCGCATGGGTGACGGATTTATCACCTACCAATTCATCTTTACGGCGTCCATCAAAGAATCGCAAGTTAGTGCCATCAGTCCACACGATCCAGAAATTGAAGAGTGGCGATTTATCAGCAAACAGGAAGTGCTAAAAGGCGAATTGTTGTTACCATGGTCACTGAAAGCCTGGGCTCACGACCAGTCGGGATATTTTGAAACAGCAATTGCTGATGATGACAATGCTGACACGGAAACGATTGTTTTCTCTACAACAGGCGGTGATATTAGTAGTGGCGACACACCAGTCCGTAAGGGCGCGTCTGGGCGATTATTTATTAGTCGTCATGGAGAAAGCGAATGGAATTTACAAGGTAAATGGACAGGTTTGACCGATATCGGTCTGACGGAAAAAGGCATCTCGGACACGGTGCGGCTTGGTCAATTACTGAAAGATACGACGTTTGATGTGGCATACACATCTGCCTTGAAACGTACTCACCAAACACTTGACGCGTTGCTCAAAGGCGCAGAAATCACCACATTACCGACTATTCATGCAGCAGAACTCAACGAGCGTGATTATGGTACATTGACAGGTAGCAACAAATGGGAAGTCAAAGATCAGATTGGTGAAGAAGCATTCAATGGCATTCGTCGCGGTTGGGATTATCCAGTGCCAGACGGCGAAACCTTGAAAGATGTGTATGCACGAGTTGTGCCGTACTTTGAGACCGAAATATTGCCACGACTGCAGGACGGTGAAAATGTGCTATTGGTGGCGCATGGTAATTCCATCCGCGCCTTGGTGAAATATCTTGACCAAATCCCAGACGACAAGGTCGCAGACTTAGAAATGCCGTTTGGCAAAATCTTAGTCTATAGCTTTGATCATGAACACGCGTTGCCAGTTGATAAGGCTGAACGCTCCGTTGACATCTCACCAACCAAAGCGTAAGCGCCAGCTGTACAATTATAGCTACAACAGACTAGCTTTTACTGCGCCAATGTGCTACAATACCTTGCAGGTAGTTACCTCATTTCGGGGTGTGGCGCAGTTGGCTAGCGCGCGCGGTTTGGGACCGTGAGGTCGAAGGTTCGAGTCCTTTCACCCCGACCATCGAAGTAATATCAAATCCACGTCATGGAATTATGGCGTGGATTTTTCATTGGTATAATAGCTAAAGACTAATCTTGGTGGACATCGCGGTTGCTTATCGAGGTCGTTCAGCTGCAACCTGTTGCGCCGTCTGTGCCAGAGTATCAACTTTAAGCGGTTTGAGGCCTTCGGTAGATATACCGCGGCGTTCCAAAGCCTTGGCTATCAAAAAATCAGCGATCGTTGGATTTTTCGGCAATAACGATCCGTGCAGGTAGGTCGCTATGACGTTATTGAACCGAACTCCTTCGGTGCCGTCAGTGGTATTATTGCCAGCACCACGGACTACCTTGCCCAGTGGCTGAACTGTGTCGTCCAAAAATGTCTGGCCGCTGTGATTTTCGTAGCCAACGATTGTGCCAAATCGTTCGCTCTCCAGGGTGATGTTGCCGATGAGTCGTTCCTCTCCGGCGGTCGTTTCCACGGGCAGCACGCCAATGCCGCGGATGACAGAACCGTCATTGGTAATAAATTGTCGTCCAAACAACTGATACATCCCGCAGATGAGCAACATGGGAACGCCGTTATTCGCCAGGTTTTTTAGCTCCTCGCCGCGTGACAGTAAATCATCTTGAATGGCTAATTGCCCAGCGTCTTGTCCGCCGCCACCCACAAAGATATCTCCAGTCGAAAAGTCGGTCGTATCTCCTGGGTTGTGGTCGATGATTTCGACACGAAAGCCTCGCCACTCTAGCCTTTTTTTGAGCACCAAGGTATTACCCCAGTCGCCGTAGAGATTCATGTCCTTAGGGTATAATTGGATGATGGTGATCGTTGTCATGAGATATCCTCCACGTCTGTTTTCTCGCTGAGTAATCGCCGTAGGGTGGTCATGGCGGTGTAGCTACAAAAAATCTGTTTTGGCTCCGTCGGCTCGTGTGCCAAAAATTCATCAAGCGCCTTTGCTAAATCCTGTTCGACAGTACCAACCGCCACTTCATCATAGCCTAGCCGCAGTGCCATGTCATAGGCTCGAACACCGCTAACGACGCTGACATCTTCCAGCACAGAAAAATCAACATCCCACAGCCAACTCATGTCGCGACCGTCAGCATAATTATCATTGATGGCGATCATGGTCTGGCGTTGTCGCTTGCCAAATGACAGGAGACTGAGTCGAAAGCCGCTGGGATTTTTCACTAATAGTAAATCAATTGATGTACCGTTATAGGTGATGGTCTCGCCGCGACCAAACGCTGGTTTGACTTTTGATAGTGCCTCCAGTAAGACAGGAATTGGTGCTTCTGGCACGATGGTTCGAACGAGCGCCAAGGCCGCCGCCGCATTCAACAGGTTGTATACGCCACTAAGCGCGACCTCAGTTCTGTGACGTGTGCCATCTATCAAGAACTCAGCGCCTTGTTCCGCTACAGCTGTGAGTACCACTTCTGCAGGTACCGATTCATTAGCTACAGCATCACCAGTCTTCAGGGAATCATCGGTCGGCATCAGTCGCAACAGGTCAGTCGTCAAACCAAAATACGTTGCTGCCGCTGAGGTTTTTTCATGGATGCGAAAGACCCGTGGATCGTCACGATTCAAAACTACATGTTCGGTGGTGGCTGCCGCAATTTTTTCCAAGAAACCGGCTGCCGTGTCTATCTCGCCAAATCGGTCTAACTGGTCACGCATGACGTTGAGTAGCAGCGAATATCTCGGCTGCACCTGTTGCACAAATTTAACAGCCCAGGCTTCGTCCAGCTCTAGGACTGCGATGTCAGCGTCCAATTTACCTCGCTGGTTGACAGCACCCAATAGTGCCGCTGCCACGCCACGAGAAAAGTTACTACCAGTGCGGTTGGTGAAGACCTTCAGGCCTGTCGCCTCCAATAACTCGACGACGATTTTTGTTGTGGTGGTTTTGCCGTTGGTTCCTGACACTACGACCACGCCGTAGGGCAAATCTTGCAGCGCGCGAGGGATGAAGCCTGAGTCAATTTTTTCTACCACCAGGCCTGGCAGGGCCGAGCCGCCGCCGCGTAATCTCATGCCGCCACGGACAGCTTTACCGATGGCGGTTGTTACTATGTGTCGAATCATATAGAGATATTATAGCACCAACCGCGCGAGTCGTGATATACTGATAGTATGTTTTTGGTGGGAATCTTTCAGTGGTGGTATGGTACTGGACTATATAAGCACGTCAGGCAAGTCTATGTTGGTCTATTAAAAACAGCTGATTTTTTCTCAATTGGCTTGCTGCTCAAGACTTTGTTTAATCCATTTCGGCAAATATCTGCCGGCGTGGTGCAGGGCGGATTGCCAGAACAATTTCGAGCGTTTCTCGACAGATCATTCTCCAGGGTGTTTGGCGCATTTTTGCGGACAATCTTGATTTCAGTTGGGCTTATTTGCCTTCTGGTTAGAATGTTATGGAGCGTGCTGATCATCCTGGCTTGGCTGCTGCTGCCACTGGCACCACTGATAGGCATCATATTTTGGCAAATGGGAGTAGCGTCATGAATATCGAGCCGATAATTCGCTATGATAGCCAGCGGTCGCAAAAGGCGCGATTTTCTGTTCGTTTTGGTGATGTTTGGCATTTACTGCTGGGTCTGTGTAGTCTGGCGATGATCTTGTTGGGCTGTTGGTCGGTGGTTCATCACGGACCAGTTGGTTGGCTCTTGGTGGGTATGAGTGGTCCTTTTGTGATGCTGACTATTTGGTGGCAAGGTGATCTCAAAACTGCTGAAGTGAGCAAGCATCCGACGACGCTTGATGATGTCATGGCTGCAGATTTGCTGGGTCAATTGAGCAAAAACCCAACGCCACAAGAATTAGTGATGGCTATTTCAAAAACTCGGGCTGGTCAGTTTTTGGCGGTGCGCCTTGGGCTGACGCCGAACTTCCTGAGTAATATTGCGTCCGATGATCCACGGATGACCGACGCTATCTGGCAAGCGGCGATTGACATCTGGCAGGAGACTGATAGTCCCAAGGTGACGGGCGCGGTCGTAGCAGCAGCCATCGTTAAAGTATTCCCGAGCCATGACGCTATTTTGGCAAGTTTGAAGCTTGACTTTCAGGATGTGCTGGAGGGAATTCGCTGGTATGAGCGGCTAAAGGCACTGGTTGAAGATTTCAAAGAAAAGCCGCTGCGCACTGGCGGTATAGCGCGAGATTGGTCGTTTGGTTACACGCCGCTGCTCAGCCGATTTGCCCAAAACCTGAGTCAACAAGTGTCGGGCGGTACGATCATGACGCGTTTGGACGCACATACTGATGTGCTAGATCAGATGCTACAAATTTTCAATACGGGCGGTCGTCAAAATGTTGCCTTGGTTGGTCCAGATGGCGTTGGCAAAAGTACGCTCATCGCGGCATTTGCAGAAATGCTGATCGATGGGCACAAGGAAGTGCCGTCCAATTTGCTATATCAGCAAGTGTTCTTGCTTGACGCATCCGCGTTGATTTCTGTGGCAGGCGGTCGTGGTGAATTGGAACAACTAGTAACGAGACTACTCAATGAAGCGTTTGCCTCAAAAAATGTTATTTTGTGTTTGGAAAATGCTCAGCTGTTTTTTGAAGAGGGCGTCGGTTCGGTGGATATGAGCAATTTGCTATTGCCCGTTTTAGAAGCTGGTCGCCTGCGTATTATTCTGTCTCTGGATCAGCAGCGATTTTTGCAAATTTCTCAACGTAACACCCAGCTGGCTCATGCGTTAAATACGCTAGCAGTCCAGCCGACGGATCGTGCTGAAACCATGAAAATTATGCGCGACCAATTGATTTCCTTTGAACATCAATTTAGCGTGACGTACATGTTGCAGGCGCTCAATGAAGCGTATCGAGTTGGTGATCGCTACGTCCAAGATTTGGCTATGCCAGGGCGAGCGCTGAAAGTATTGGAATCAACCGCCAGCATCTCCAAGGGTGGTCTCATCACTGCGCAGTCAGTTGATGATGCGGCGGAAAAAACCATGGGCATCAAGATCGCTGCGGCTTCTGGTGGCGATGAACGTGAAAAATTGTTAAACCTTGAATCATTGATTCACCAGCGTATGATCAACCAATCACGTGCCGTGTCAGTAGTATCCGATGCCATCCGTCGAGCGCGAGCTGGCGTGAGAAACCTCGATCGCCCCATCGGTACTTTCCTGTTTTTGGGGCCAACTGGTGTTGGTAAAACTGAATTATCAAAGGCTTTGGCGGAAGTGTATTTTGGTGGCGAGGGTAATTTGGTGCGACTGGACCTAAACGAATTTGTTCGCGCTGAAGACGTTGCTCGTTTGATCGCGGACGGGGCTAATGATCCGCTGAGTTTGACAGCTCAGGTACAAAAAGCGCCGTTTTCGGTGGTGCTGCTTGACGAGATAGAAAAGGCGCATCCACAAGTACTGACGACGTTGCTGCAGCTGCTGGATGAAGGTATTCTGCGTGATGAGAAAAACCGAGAAGTTAGTTTTCGCGACTGCATCGTCATCGCGACGTCAAATGCTGGTGCTGACCGCATCCGTGAATACATCGAGCGTGGCTATCAGCTGGAACAATTTGAACAAACTTTCATCAACGAACTAATCAATGCCAATCTGTTCCGTCCCGAGTTTCTGAACCGATTTGATGAAATTGTGTTGTTCCGTCCTCTAGGCAAAGCTGAACTATTGCAAGTCATCGACTTGATTTTAGCGGGAGTTAACCGTACGCTTGAGCCTCAGAAAATTCAAGTTGCCGTCGAGCCCGAGGGCAAGCAACTACTCGTTGATGCTGGATACGATCCACGTCTTGGTGCGCGACCTATGCGACGCGTTGTGCAGCGCGCTGTCGAAAACACCGTTGCCAAGCAGCTGTTGGCGGGCACAGTTGCGCCAGGCAGCACAACCATCATCACTGCTGAGCAGATTCGCGCGGCAGTAGGTGAGGCCCCGAGCGACCGTCAAATTGGTTAGAATTTGAGGCATCAAAAAACCTCTGTAATCTATATACAGAGGCCTGAGTATCATGTGTGGTACCCCGCACAGGAGTCGAACCTGCAACCTTCGGTACCGGAAACCGATGCTCTATATATAATATATAGACTATACCATTATTATAACATAGCTTTTGCATGAAGTTGTTGTAATTTTGTATTAGTACAATGTGTATATCTTTTGGTAGTGTTTATATTTTGATGACCTAACATTTCACCAACGTAGCGGATATCAATACCACGGTCTAAAGCCTTAGTAGCAAAGCTATGTCGTATCGTATGCGGTGTAATATCTTCAAAGCGCGAATTTAAGCAGGCAAAAAAGAAAATGCGCCGAACCGAGTCGGTTGTTATACGATCGCGCGGGCCTTGGTTAGAAAGAAAAAGAGCCGGCAGGTCATCTGTGCGCAGCGCCAAATATTCATCAATCGCTTTAAGCGTCTTACTATTCACAAAACAAAGCCGGGGATCCTTTGACTTGCCAACCACCTCAAATGATCCGTCGCGGATGTCATCGCGATTAAGCGCGCACAGTTCACCGACGCGGACGCCAGAGGTTGCGAGCAAACGAACGATAGCCACATTGCGTAAGCGATTGACGTGCGAATAACCGCGACAACGACGACCGACGACGTCGATAAATTCCTCAATTTCGGCAGCTGTGAGATATTTTGTCTTCGCCTTGGCACGCTTTGGTAATTCGATCTCCGAATAATCCAAAACACGATACCGATGCTTTTTGAGATACTGAAGCACACGGCGAAGATGTGAGGCGCGCATACCAACGGTATCGCTACAGCATGAAGAACCGATGTAGGCGCGCCACTCTGCAATATCCGCAATCTTGATCCGGCGAAGCGGGATATCGCCAAAAAAGCGGATCAAAGAAAGCGCCGTGTATTCATAATTAGCAATTGTACTTTGTGCAAAACCACGCGCTTGAAGGACATTTACGCGGTACATATTGAAGGCTTTTGAAATTTTCATAAAAGATCTTTCCACCCTCCAAAATTAGTTGTATAATTCACACCAGATACCTAAAAAAACAAAAAGGAGCAAAAAAATGTATGGTACTAACACAAACGAGATCGGCGGACTTTTCGGTAGCCTTGGCCTAATCGGTTTGATTATACTGGGCTTGCTTAGTTTATTGATTCCGCTTTTCATCGCTGGCATCTACGGCAGCACGCGGCGAATTGAAAAGATGTTGAAGCAATATATAGACGATAAGCCAAAGCGAATCAATAAAGAAATTCACGATGCGACACACCCATTTGAGCGGCGTGAGGGCTCGGTATATCCTGAAGTTAAGAATTAGCGGCGTTTTTCACTTATCAATGCCTCCCCAGTATATAGGGCAAAATAATTTTTCAATGTCGTGCAGTCAGGAATAACTAAATTATTATGCAAATTGAGTTATTCGCTGTGCCTCCACATTGATAAATGATTTTTAGCCCTATAGCTAGACTCCGTCATTGATAAGATGAAAGGAGTCGTAGGATGACAAGAGTGATAAAGCTTAAAACCGCTCATAGAGGCATACCGATATATCGTTGGTATGGCTCAGACGGTAGCAATGGACTCGCTGTGGTCAATTTTGACGATGAAGAGAAATATAATTACTTTGAGTCGATCAAAGAAGCAAAGCAATATATCGACGAGGAGTTGCCTACGTAGGCAGCTCCTTTTTTTTATTTTTCAAGGCGGTAGCAGTCTGGTTTGTTGGAATATGCCCGGCAGCGACTGCGGCTGTCGCGGTGGTTGGTAGAGCGGTTGCGGCGTTGATATTGGTGTTTGTGATTTTGGTGGCGCGAAGATGTTGTAAATAGCGTCTAGCGTTGGATCTGGGGTAAACTGGTAGATGGCCAGGTGGTGTTCGTCGGATTGGTAGGTGAGGTTGTCGTCATGGATGTAATGCACGATGCCCAGCTCTTCGAGCGACTCATAGTGTTTTTGTGGTTTATTGAGGTTTTTGGACGCCCAGTAGCGACGTTTATTAAAAGTTAAGATCATCTCCTTTGTAATGTATTTCGTGAGGTAAGCGGCAGCTTTGGCTTGGTCGTCGTCTAATTCTTGGGCATTAGTGAAGCCAGCGGTAAACCCTGTGAGATTGTAGACGCGTTTGCCGTTTTGGACGACTTTAGATTCGTGGAGATGCCCGTTGTAATTCTTGATGAGGGCATGGAAATGTATGGCTTTATCTTTATGAAACTCAGGAACTATTACATACGCAAAATCTGGCGAATGCTTCTTTTGACGATTTAACCAATATCTCATGATATTACTGGTTGACTCAATTGAGTAGCGATCAACCTTTTTAGGATTAAAAGTAAAGGTTACAAAATGAGTAAAATCATTAGATAAAGCATAGTCAAAAATGGTAATGCGAGTGCGACGCAATGACTCCTCAATAGCCTTATCAGATGGGTCGGATGAATTACGGTTTGGTTTATGCCCTATTTTTGGCTTAGGAATAATAAGAGGGCGTTCAAAAATAGTAACTTTATACATCGAAGGATACTCCTTGGTTATATGTTCAATAACAGTCAATGATTGATTATTCACGATTAATCATATCCCTCTTCTAACTTATGTGTTGTATCTGTTAAGCGCTTATTAAGTGTTGGGGTATCAAGAAGGCCAGGCTGCGCCTGGCCGGGGCGGCCGGCGTGCAGCGCACACGCCGGCCTTGCCCCTTGGTTTTTAGCGGAATTTCATTTTTTTCTCCATTTTTTGCTGAAATTTGGCATGTCGTTTGGACATATACGGAGCTTCTTCAAGTGGAAGAGCTGATGACCAAATTTTCTGAAAGGTATCGTATGCCTCACGATCTTTAGTAGTGTGCCAGAATATACCAGTTTTCTTTATGCGACCGATCAAACTACCATCACGGGCTTGCTCAATTTCCATGCCGTCATAAGCACGTAACGTTGTAAGACAGCCAGCGATAGTATTACAAATGATGATATTATCACATTGCTCACGTAAGGCCTTTGAAACACGCATAAACAACTGAGACGTACCAAGAATTAATTTACGTTGTTTACGCTGTTGTGATATCTCCGCAAAAATAGTAATAGGAGTATCCTTAGATTCAAGAGAATTAAAATAAGCATGAATCTCATCAATCAGATAAATAACACCGTAAAAACCATTATTGACCTGAGTAAGAACCGCATGTAAATCTTGAACCTCAGAAAAATGAATATAATCACGCTCAGGATCAAATTGGCTATTCCTAGCATCAATATCGGAAATATACTCGACCGAACCAGTAAGCGGATCAGTAACAGTGGCACTGGCATACTCAGGCGAAGCCTGAACACCTTGCCCTGAGCGGTTTTGGGTATTATAGCACATCTGGAGGTATCCAGATGTGCTGATAGCCCTGTAACCGCTCAGCGACAAGTTCGTGACCAAAATAGCTTTTGGATACTGCGCCTTTAAGCGAAGAGCGGCCCGTACAGCGGAAATAGTCTTACCAGAACCTTGACGACCGCAGTAGATCTGTGTACCAAAATACGGAAAGAAATCAGGATCCCTAGCAGCACGACGATCAGCCAAAAAAGCAGAGATACGAGGATAAAATTCTTTTTTGATGAATGAAGAATAAGACATTAGAAGAAACTCCTCAACCTATACACTAATCGAATAAAAAACACAGAAAAATGAAAAACAGGAATAGCAAAAGTAGTAATAAAAAGAGTAGTAACAAAAAAGTAATAAGAATTGGAGCCAAAAAGCCATGCAAAGAAAGTAGAGATAGATCGTAAAACACTAAATACAGGATCAAGAGTAAACTCAGGAACCGAAAATGAAATCATAGAAAAAGGAAATATGACTTTAAGCAAAATGAGAGCAGCTTCTTTTACAAGACCAACTATAAACTCAATCAACATATCAGAATCTCTCCTCCGCTACACGACCAATAAATCTATGCCAAAGAAGAAAAGAAACGGCCAATAAAACAGTACCAGTAAAAACACGAATCTTTTGCATTGAAGAAACTCCACCGATCATCCTTTCAAAAGAGCAAATATCAGGATTAAAAGTAGAACCAAAAAAAGTTGATTCAAAAATATACAGATGGCCAGATGAGTTAAAACCACCCGGACCATAATATGAATGGCCAGAATGACAAAAGGCAATACCACTAGAACTGGCAGGATAAAGAGCAGAGATAGTTGTTTTCAAAAAATCCACCGAAACAAAAACAGGCTTCAAGGAATCATAAAAATAATCAGAAATAACAGAAAAATTAAAAAGCTCAGAGATGTTTTTAGGAATTAGTACCAATTTTGCAAGCTTCAAGAAAAGATTATTTTCAGAAAAATCAAATACTCCTAATAAAATAGAAAAGAAAGATTTAATAGCACCAGCCATATTACCGATATGACAAACAACATCAATACCACAATTATCATTCCAATTAGGTACATCACGATCAAATGAATTTTCCCGAGCTTTAGGCAATGTAGGAACAGACCATTTAATAGAAGGATCAAGAGAATACTCACCATTAAAGGAAAAAAGCTTCGAAGTATTGAAAAGAGAAAAAGAATCAAGATTTGTTGATGAATTAGCAGTAATGTAATTTGAATATAAAGTAACACGACGCCATTTATGAGAAGAACCATTACAAAGAAAACTATAAGAATCATTAAAATAAGAAAGAGTAACAGGACAACGATACTCAATCCAATACAACTCAATAAAAGAGTAAGAAGCATTATCAGAAGACCTTTTTTCCTCACGAATAGACACACCCCAAACACCATCAGAACGAGCTTTATCAAAAGAAGAAAGGCTAGATTTACCTAATTCCTTGTCTTGCCATAAATTAGGATTAAACATTTTTGACAAATAAGTATTTGTCACATCAGCAGAACTACCATTAAAATCACGCAATATCAACTTATCTGTAATAGCAGGAGGGGCAGGATGATTAGACTGGGCTTTTACGACCAGAGGATTAAAAAGCAAAGAAAAGCCAACTAGCACCGTGAATAAGAGGGAATACCTTTTTACTAGTTGACTCATTTTTGCCTCCTATCGATAAGAAACCAAAAAATATACCAAATAGGAAGAACTATCGATAACACTAACGTAAAAACAAACAATCTCATCTATGACCCCTTCTACGAAAACGAAATTGTAAAGCAATTTGAAGCGAGATCCATAGTGCAATAATTACGCCAACTTTTTGTTCAAACGTCATTAGAAACACTCCTCCAAGAAAAGATCAACTTCATCTTCGCTATAACCAAGCTCATCAAATTCTTCAATTAACCACTCACGACCTGATTCTTCCGACATGACAAGCTACCTTATATTACGCACAGCACCAATTGTAAACTCATAAAAAACACTAAAGACAAAAATCAAACCGGCCAATAATGCGGTAACAGGTAACAGATATACAACCATATCTGCTACTGTTTTGATAATCAAATTGATAATCTCAGCATTAGCCATTATTTTTTAACACCCGCAATCTCAGAAAAACGTTGACGCATTTCTTTTAAACGCGCTTCTGATAAGGTTGACTTACCTACAACAATAGAGCCTAAAATTTTAGCTATTTTGTAGCTGATAAAAAGATTGATTGATAAAAGGATAAAGATTATCACGGACTAACTCCTATTCGTTAAAAATAATTTCATTGAGGAGGTGAAATGAACGTCAATGATCATTCTGTCACCTCCTGTGGTGGACAATCGTATTACACTTTGCCCTTCAAACCACGGTTCAACATTCGACGAGCGAAGTTGATACCAAAGATCACAGCAACAACACCAATGATCATACCCATGTTGTCAGAGATGGTTGTGGTGATCGTATCAGTAAATGTGGTTACAGTGTTTGCTGGAAAAATACTAGCCATAAAAATGCACCTTATAATTTAATATTTACTAGAGGTATCGACCAAGCCCCTATTATCAGAGAGAACGACCGGATGAAAAATCATCGGCAATCGCTAATAATGCTTTATCATTCTTTCTGATACGTGATTCAAAACTTACATCCTCATTACCAACCGAAAAAACAACAACAAGACGAGAATATTTCACAGTTTTACCTGCATCATCTTGAAATTCACGATCATCAACATAACATCGAGCAATCTTATGTCTTAGATCGGATGGCAACTGTTGTGGCCGTGATTGTGGTTGATATTGTGGTTGTGATGGAAAATCTGCCATTTTACTTCTCCTCTACATGGCTTATTTTTTTATCTGAGGTATCAAAAAAACCTCTGTAGTCTATATACTACAGAGGCATAATTATCATTTCTGGTACCCCGCACAGGAGTCGAACCTGCAACCTTCGGTACCGGAAACCGACGCTCTATCCAGTTGAGCTAACGGGGCGTGTCAACTCGTCAGTAAAGATTTCAATGTGATTATGACGAAAATGGTACACCCGGCAGGATTCGAACCTGCGACCCCTTGGTTCGAAGCCAAGTACTCTAATCCGCTGAGCTACGGGTGCATACCGAGTTAAATTATACCATACTTATCATTTGATGAAAATGACACAGTATATCAAGGGTGGTATAATATCACCATATGAATATTTCCACAGACATTTCTCTCAAACAATACACCACCATGCAAGTGGGCGGTAGCGCACGCTTTTTGACAGAGGCCACGACAGCGGAGGAGATTCCACAGATATATCACGATGCCCAGTCGCGCCAGTTGCCAGTTTTTGTGTTGGGTGGCGGCAGTAATGTGATCGCCAAAGACGAAGGTTTTGAGGGCGTTGTACTACTCAATCGTATCAAGGGTTTTGAGGTTGTGTCAGAAGATGAGGAATCAGTAACGCTTAAAATTGGTGCTGGTGAAGTTTGGGACGAAGTGGTGGCGCGAACGGTAGACATGGGTCTGAGCGGGATTGAAGCAATGTCTGCTATCCCTGGTACGGCTGGAGCTGCCCCAGTGCAGAATGTTGGTGCGTACGGGCAAGAGATAGCAGATACCCTGGTGGAAGTTGAGGCGTATGATTCGACCGAAGATGCCATGGTTATTTTGCCAGCTGATCAGTGTCATTTTTCTTATCGCCACAGTATTTTCCGTGGCTCACAGATGGGTCGCTATTGCATCACGGCCATCACCATTCGTTTGTCGCGCCGCGCTCCACAGCCGCCGTTTTACGCTGGTTTGCAGCGATATCTCGATGAGCACCACATCACCGATTACACCCCGGCAGCCATTCGCCAAGCAGTGATTGCCATTCGGCACGACAAACTGCCTGATCCGACCGTGACGCCCAATAGCGGCTCATTCTTTAAGAATGCCATGGTCAATCAAGAGACGCTGGATGCGATTCGTCAAACTCATCCTGATGTACCAAACTACGCTATGCCAGATGGGACTTATAAAATTCCGACTGGTTGGCTGATCGATCAAGCAGGTTTCCGCGGCAAAGAGCTTCACAACATGAAAATTCATGACAAAAACGCGTTAGTACTGACCAATCCTCATGCCGCAACCTATCATAACCTCGAATCTGCTCGCCAAGCCATCATCCAGGCGGTGTATGACCAATTTCATGTCCGCATTGAGCAAGAACCATTAGAATTATAGGCTTGCACTGACGACCATTTCTGGTTATGCTTATACTATGAGTCGACGAACTGGTTTCACGGTTGTGGAAGTGATTATTGTGATGGCTATCATGGCTATTTTGCTGGCCATCGGTACCGTTAGTTTTCGGTCATATCAAGTTTCAACTCGTGACAAAACACGTGAGGGCGACATCGCGACTATTCAAAATTACTTGGAATCATTATATCCTCGTGAACTGCGTGATTCAT
>ERZ773062.386-NODE-386-length-24963-cov-18.638108_pt1 | contig 24963 bp, 22 predicted proteins | sample MGYA00580626_ERZ773062 | MGnify/ENA primary metagenome ERZ773062 (study PRJEB29015, sample SAMEA2738003) | human oral metagenome | biome: human oral; feature: human-associated habitat; material: dental | place: China | collected 2058 ... | reverse complement strand
AATAGGAAGTAGAACACCAGTTGTTTTACCTCAAAGAATTACTCCTGAATTATGTGATATGTTAAAGAAATATCACCCAATCTGGTTAAATACACACTTTAACCACCCTCAAGAAGTAACTCCAGAAGCTAAACAAGCTTGTGAAATGTTAGCAAATGCAGGAGTTCCTTTAGGAAACCAAACAGTATTATTAAGAGGAATCAATGACAGTGTACCTGTAATGAAGAGATTGGTTCATGATCTAGTAATGATGAGAGTAAGACCTTACTACATCTATCAATGTGACTTATCTATGGGACTTGAACACTTCAGAACACCAGTTTCTAAAGGTATAGAAATTATTGAAGGATTGAGAGGACATACATCAGGATATGCAGTACCAACATTCGTTGTTGACGCACCTGGTGGAGGAGGAAAAACTCCAGTAATGCCTCAATATGTAATTTCTCAATCTCCTGGTAGAGTAGTATTAAGAAACTTTGAAGGGGTTATAACAACTTATACTGAACCTGAAAACTATACACACGAACCTTGTTATGATGAAGAAAAATTTGAAAAAATGTATGAAATCAGTGGAGTATATATGCTAGATGAAGGATTAAAAATGTCACTAGAACCTAGCCACTTAGCAAGACATGAAAGAAATAAAAAGAGAGCTGAAGCTGAAGGGAAAAAATAAAAAATGTTAGATACATATAAGTTTATTGAGAAATATAAAAGAATATCTATAATAGGTATGGAAAAGAATGTAGGTAAGACTACGCTTTTAAATAAACTTATAGCTGACATTGGAATAAATAAAAAATTAGGCTTAACTTCCATAGGGAGAGATGGTGAAGACATAGATGTTGTAACTAATACTGATAAACCTAGAATATACGTTAGAAGAGGTAGTATTATAGCAACAGGAAGGAACTGTTTAGCAAAATGTGATATTACAAAAGAAATCCTTTATGTAACTGACTTCACCACTCCTATGGGGAGTATAGTTATAGTCAGAGCCCTATCAGATGGCTATGTTGACATAGCAGGACCTTCATATAATAAACAAGTGAAAATTGTAGTTGAACTTATGGAGAAGTTTGGTAGTGAAATTTCTATTGTAGATGGAGCTTTAGGAAGAAAAAGCACAGCTATAAGTGATGTGAGTGAGGCAACAATTTTATCAACTGGAGCAGCATTATCTTTGGATATGCTAAAAGTAGTTGAAGAAACAAAGAAAACTGTTTATTTTTTAAAATTAGATGAAGCAGAAGAAAATATAAAAGAAAAAGTAGAAGAGTTTAGAGATAAGAAAGCTGTTCTATTTTATAAAAATGGAGAAGTAGCAATTTTAGAAGTGGATAACTCAATAGATTTATCAAACATCTTAAAGGAGTATTTGAAAAAGGACTTAGAGTACTTCTATATAAGGGGAGCAATAACTCCTAAGATAATAGAAGCATTTATAAATAATAGAGGAAGTTATGAGAAAATAACTCTTCTTGCTGAAGATGGAACAAAGTTTTTCTTAAGTAGTTCCTTGTTAGATAAAGCTAAGTTAAGTGGTATGGAGTTTCAAGTCTTAAATAAAATAAATTTACTCTTTGTAACTATAAATCCACACTCACCATTGGGTGTTGATTTTAATAAAGAAGAATTTAAAAGTAGATTACAAAATGAAGTTTCTGTACCAGTGATTAATGTTCTAGGAGATTGATTGATATGAAATTTATTGATGAAAATAGTTTAAATAGATTAAATTTTAAAGATTTATTAGCAAGAGTTGAAGTTTTTTCAGCTTATGGTAGAAATAAATTGAATAATTTAGAAAATTTTTTAGTAGGTGAAGAAGAAAAATTAGAAGAAGAATTTGAAAGAATGCAAAAGATTTATAACTTCATTTCAGAAAATAAAAAAGAAGAAATGGAAATAGAAATAGTTTTGCATAGATTTAAAGACATTAAAAAGCTTGTTGAGAATGCAGAAGCAGGAATAATTTTAGACACAGTAGATATATTTGAGATAAAGGCTCAACTTATGGCTATGGTCGATTTGAATTCTTATTTGTTAAAGAATAAAGAAGTATTTTCTAATTTTGTACTAAAAGATATGAATGAGCTATTTAAAATATTGGATCCCAATGATGAAAAAATAGCTACTTTTTATATTTATGAAGCTTATTCTGTTATTTTAAAAGAAATACGTAGACAGAAAAAAGAAGTCGAAAATAGACTGTTCAATGAAACAGATTATGAAATAGTAAAAAGATTAAAAGACGAAAGATTATCTATATTGGTTGATGAAGAGAAAGAAGAATTTAAAATCAGAAGAAATTTAACTAAGGCTATAAAATCTTATGCAGAAGATTTTCTAACTAATGTTGAAAAAATATCAAATCTTGATTTTATAATAGCAAAGGTAAAATTTGCTAAAGGATACAACGGAATAAAACCAGAAGTATCTAAAAAGAAAGAAATAATCTTAGAAGATGCTATAAATTTAGAAGTAAAAGAAGTATTAGAAGCTAAAAATAAGAAATATACTCCTATTAGTATAAACTTAAATGTAGGGACTACTATGATAACAGGAGCTAATATGGGAGGAAAAAGTGTAGCTCTGAAAACAATAGCAGAAAATGTATTACTTTTCCAAATGGGCTTCTTTGTATTTGCTAAATATGCAAGTATACCTCTTTTAGACTTCATATTCTTTGTCTCTGATGATATGCAAGATATTTCAAAAGGACTTAGTACATTTGGAGCAGAAATAATCAAATTAAAAGAAATAAATTCTTATGTGAAAAATGGTAAAGGACTTATAGTTTTTGATGAGTTTGCAAGAGGAACAAATCCAAAAGAAGGTCAAAAGTTCGTAAAAGCTTTAGCGAAATATCTGAATGATAAATCAAGTATATCAATAATAACTACACACTTTGATTCTGTTGTTGAAAACAATATGAAACATTATCAAGTTGTAGGTTTAAAAAATTTAGATTTTGAAAAATTAAAAACGAAATTAAAGGTTAATAATTCTTTGGAAACTATTCAAGATAATATGGATTTTACTTTAGAAGAAAGTACAGATACAGAAGTTCCAAAAGATGCTTTGAATATAGCAAAGCTAATTGGCTTAGATGATGAAATTTCTGAAATGATATATAGAGAGTATGAAATGGAGGAATAATATGGGAAAATTGGATCTAGATTGGGGGCTTGTTAAAGAAGCTCGTGAATCTGCAAAGAAAATAGCAGCTGATGCACAAGTTTTCATAGATGCTCACAGTACAGTTACAGTTGAAAGAACAATCTGTAGATTGTTAGGTATAGATGGTGTTGATGAATTTGGAGTTCCATTACCAAACGTAGTTGTAGACTATATAAAAGATAATGGAAACATAAGTTTAGGAGTTGCAAAATACATTGGAAATGCAATGATAGAAACTAAACTTCAACCTCAAGAAATAGCAGAAAAAATTGCAAAAAAAGAATTAGATATCACAAAAATGCAATGGCATGATGATTTTGATATAAAATTAGCTTTAAAAGATATAACTCATGCAACAGTTGATAGAATAAAAGCTAATAGAAAAGCTAGAGAAGATTATTTAGAACAATTTGGTGGAGATAAAAAAGGCCCTTACATCTATGTTATAGTTGCAACAGGAAATATCTATGAAGACGTTACTCAAGCAGTTGCAGCAGCAAGACAAGGAGCAGATGTTGTTGCAGTTATAAGAACAACAGGACAATCTCTACTTGACTTCGTACCTTATGGAGCAACAACAGAAGGTTTCGGAGGAACAATGGCTACTCAAGAAAACTTCAGAATAATGAGAAAAGCTCTTGATGATGTTGGAGTTGAATTAGGCAGATATATCAGATTATGTAACTACTGTTCAGGACTTTGTATGCCAGAAATAGCAGCAATGGGAGCATTAGAAAGATTAGATATGATGCTTAATGACGCTTTATATGGAATACTATTCAGAGATATAAATATGAAGAGAACATTGGTTGACCAATTCTTCTCAAGAATTATAAATGGTTATGCTGGAGTTATAATAAATACTGGTGAAGATAACTACCTAACAACAGCTGATGCCATAGAAGAAGCTCATACAGTTTTAGCTTCTCAATTTATCAATGAACAATTTGCTCTAATTGCCGGATTACCTGAAGAACAAATGGGACTTGGACATGCTTTTGAAATGGAACCAGGAACTGAAAATGGATTCTTATTAGAACTTGCTCAAGCTCAAATGGCTAGAGAAATCTTCCCTAAAGCTCCTTTAAAATATATGCCACCTACAAAATTTATGACAGGAAATATATTTAAAGGACATATACAAGATGCACTATTTAACATTGTTACTATAACAACAGGACAAAAAGTACACTTATTAGGAATGCTTACAGAAGCTATCCATACACCTTTTATGTCTGACAGAGCATTATCAATAGAAAATGCAAAATACATTTTCAATAACTTAAAAGATTTTGGAAATGATATAGAATTCAAAAAAGGTGGAATAATGAATACAAGAGCCCAAGAAGTTCTTGCTAAAGCTGCTGAATTGTTAAAAACAATAGAAACAATGGGTATCTTTAAGACAATAGAAAAGGGTGTATTCGGTGGAGTTAGAAGACCTATAGATGGTGGAAAAGGTCTTGCAGGAGTTTTTGAAAAGGATAGTACATATTTCAATCCTTTCATTCCTTTAATGTTAGGAGGGGATAGATAATGAGTTCAGGATTATATTCAACAGAAAAAAGAGAATTTGACACAACATTAGATTTAACAAAACTTAGACCTTATGGAGATACAATGAATGATGGTAAGGTTCAAATGAGTTTTACTTTACCAGTTCCTTGTAATGAAAAAGGAATAGAAGCTGCATTGGAACTTGCAAGAAAAATGGGATTTGTTAACCCAGCAGTAGCTTTTTCAGAAGCACTAGATAAAGAATTCTCATTCTATGTAGTATATGGAGCAACTTCTTACAATGTAGATTACACAGCTATAAAAGTTCAAGCCTTAGAAATAGATACTATGGATATGCATGAATGTGAAAAATATATAGAAGAAAACTTTGGAAGAGAAGTTGTAATGGTAGGAGCAAGTACAGGAACAGATGCTCATACAGTTGGAATAGATGCTATCATGAATATGAAAGGATATGCAGGACACTATGGACTTGAAAGATATAAAGGTGTAAGAGCTTACAACCTTGGAAGCCAAGTTCCTAATGAAGAATTTATTAAAAAGGCTATAGAATTAAAAGCTGATGCCTTATTAGTTTCTCAAACTGTAACTCAAAAAGATGTTCATATAGAAAATTTAACTAACCTAGTTGAATTATTAGAAGCTGAAGGACTAAGAGATAAAATAATTTTAATAGCAGGTGGAGCTAGAATAACTAATGATCTTGCTAAAGAATTAGGTTATGATGCAGGATTTGGACCAGGAAAATATGCTGATGATGTTGCAACATTTATTTTAAAAGAAATGGTTCAAAGAGGAATGAATACTAAAAAATAATCATTAAAATAATATAAGTTAAATATTAATTATATATATAGAAATATATGTAATTTTTATAGACATTTTTTTATAAAAATGGTATATTTAACATATCGTAAAACACTAATAAAAAGATTTAAAGATTTCAGAAGTTAAATAAGGTTTTAATTTTTCATTTTATAACATAAAAAAAATTATATTATGGAGGTTTTGGTATGAAAGCATTTTTAAAGTTAAGTCCGGTAATTGTATTGGCGGCACTTATGATGAAAGGTTTTGATGCACTTCTTGCTGCACCAATTGCAACTATTTATGCTTGTATTATTGCAATGATTTTTTCTAAACAAAAATTCTCAACAGTTATTGATCATGCAATAGACAATGTAAAAGAAATTCAAGTTGCATTATTTATCCTAATGGCAGCTTATGCGATGGCAGAAGCATTTATGTCAACAGGTGTTGGAGCATCTCTTATATTAATTGCATTAAAAGTTGGAATTACAGCTAAAACAGTTGCAGTTGTTGGAGCTATAGTAACATCTATACTTTCAATAGCAACTGGAACAAGTTGGGGAACATTCGCAGCTTGTGCACCTATCTTCTTGTGGTTAAACCACATAGTTGGAGGAAATTTATTATTGACAACTGCAGCTATAGCAGGAGGGGCTTGTTTTGGAGATAATATAGGACTTATTTCAGATACTACAATAGTAAGTTCTGGTATCCAAAGAGTTGAAGTTATCAGAAGAATTAGACACCAAGGTGTATGGTCAGGATTAGTTTTATTATCAGGAATAATCTTATTTGCTATAGCAGGTTTCACAATGGGATTACCTTCAACAGTTGGAGATCCTGTAGAAGCTATCAATAGTATCCCAGCTGATGTATGGACAGCACTTGCTGAAAAGAGAGAAGCTGCTGTTAAGTTACTAGAACAAGTTAAAAATGGAGTTCCTTTATATATGGCTGTTCCATTAGTAATTGTTTTAGTTCTAGCATTTATGGGAACACAAACATTCATTTGTCTATTTGCTGGATTATTCTTTGCTTATGTATTTGGAATGATGGCAGGTACAGTTACAAGCACTATGGATTATCTAAATATGATGATGGGTGGTTTCGCTTCAGCTGGAGGATGGGTTATAGTAATGATGATGTGGGTTGCTGCCTTTGGTGGTATCATGAAGAGTATGAATGCCTTTGAACCTGTTTCAAAACTATTATCTAAAATTTCTGGAAGTGTAAGACAATTAATGTTCTACAATGGACTTCTATGCGTATTTGGAAATGCAACTCTTGCAGATGAAATGGCTCAAATAGTTACAATAGGACCAATCATCAGAGAAATGGTTGAAGAAAACGTTGAAGGATCAGAAGAAGACTTATATACATTAAGACTTAGAAATGCAACATTCAGTGATGCTATGGGTGTATTTGGATCTCAACTTATTCCTTGGCACGTTTATATAGCATTTTATATGGGTATAGCTACAGTAGTTTATCCTCTACATGAATTTGTAGCAATAGATATTATAAAATATAACTTTATAGCTATGATAGCAGTAGCAAGTATCTTAATTTTAACTTTAACTGGTTTAGATAGATTAATACCATTATTTAAATTACCTTCAGAACCAGCAGTAAGATTAAAGAAACAAAAATAGTATTTAATAGTCAATATTAGACTATTAAAAGTATTTTTTAGTTTAAAAAATTAAAAAAAAAGTTTACAAATTAAAAAAAATGTAGTATACTAACTTTAATGGGAGATGTCTATACGGGATTATAGACAAATTAAAGTTTAAAATAAAAAAATAAAAAATTAAATTTAAGGGGGAAAAACCATGAAAAAATTAGCATTAGTATTAGGTTCATTATTAGTAGTTGGATCAGTTGCATCAGCTAAAGAAGTTATGCCTGCACCTACTCCAGCTCCTGAAAAAGTAGTAGAATATGTTGAAAAACCAGTTATAGTTTACAGAGACAGAGAAGTTACTCCAGCTTGGAGACCAAACGGATCAGTAGATGTTCAATACAGATGGTATGGAGAAGTTGAAAACAGAGCTCCAAAAGATGAAAAGAGTGGAACAAGCTGGACTGATGATGCAAAAGTTAATGCAGGAAGATTACAAACTACAACTAAAGTAAACTTCACTGAAAAACAAACTTTAGAAGTAAGAACAAGAAATTATCACACTTTAAGAGATAACACTATGGGAAGATCTGCAGGAGCTTCTGATGAAGTAAGAGTTAGACATTTCTATAATTTAGGAAAATTTGATAAAGTAAATGCTACAACTAGATTAGGATTTACTCAAAAAGCTGGAGATGCTGGAAAGAAAACAGCTGAAGCATCAGTATTATTCGATTTCTCTGATTATATCTACTCTAACAACTTCTTTAAAGTTGAAAAATTAGGATTAAGACCTGGATATAAACATATTTGGAAAGGACATGATAATGATAAGTCTGTAAATGAATATCATTTAGCATTTGAATCTGATTTTTCATTACCATTTAATTTTGCTTTAAATTTAGAATATGATTTATCATATAATAGATTAAGACCAGGAAACAGATTCTCTACTGTAGATAAAGATAAAAAAGGTGAATGGTATGGAGAATTAACAGCTGTTTTATCTAACTACACTCCATTATACAAAGCTGGAGCAGTAGAAGTAGGATTTAATGCTGAAGGTGGATATGATACTTACAATATGCACCAATTCAAGAGAGTTGGTGGAACTGGAGAAAATGGTAGAGGAGATTTAACTGCTACTGACAGAAGAGACTATGAATTATACTTAGAACCAACTCTACAAGTTTCTTATAAACCAACAGATTTCGTAAAATTATATGCTGCAGCAGGAGCTGACTACAGAAACAGAACTAACAATGAATCTGAAGTTAAAAACTGGAGATGGCAACCAACTGCTTGGGCTGGTATGAAAGTTACTTTCTAATCTAGCTTAGGTAGGGTTTAAAACAAAATTAAACAATATTTTGAAAACCGTGAGATTACTCACGGTTTTTTTTGCATATATTTTTTTAATGAAAAATTAAGTTAAATTTTAAAACATATATTTCATTTAATAAAATATTGTACTAAAAAAGTAGAGTTTATAGTTGACATTAGTTAATAAACAAGTTACAATAGGAGTAGAGAGAATTTTTTAATTTAAAATTTATATAAAAAGGGGAAAATTTATGGAAAACGTAAAAGAAAAAAAAGGAATCTTTAAAAGATTTACTTCAATGTGTGTACGTGTTATGGAAAGATGGTTGCCAGATCCATTTATATTCTGTGCATTATTGACATTTTTAGTATTTATAGGAGCTGTGGTTTTTACAAAAGCAACTCCTTTAGATGTGGTTGGATTTTGGGCTGACGGATTTTGGTCTTTATTAGCTTTCTCAATGCAAATGGCATTAGTCCTAGTAACAGGGCATACTTTAGCAAGTTCAAGCCCATTTAAAAAAATGTTATCAACATTTGCTTCAGGAATAAAGGGACCAAAACAAGCAATATTTACTGTATCAATAGTTTCAGGTATAGCTTGTGCATTAAACTGGGGATTTGGACTAGTTATTGGAGCATTATTTGCAAAAGAAATTGCAAAAAAAGTTAAGGGAGTTGACTATAGACTTCTTATAGCTTCAGCATATACTGGATTCTTGGTATGGCATGGTGGAATTTCAGGTTCAATTCCTTTACAACTTGCAAGTGGTGGAGAAGCATTGGCAAAACAGACAGCAGGTGCTGTTACAGAAGCTATTCCAACAAGTCAAACAATGTTTTCACCAATGAATATATTTATAGTAGTTGGGTTATTGATTATAGTACCTTTATTAAATACAGCAATGTTCCCAAGTAAAGATGAAGTTGTTGAAGTTGATCAAAAATTATTAGCAGAACCTGAAGAAGTAGTACTAGATCCTTCAAAAATGACACCAGCAGAAAAAATTGAAAATAGTAGAATAGTATCTATCTTACTTTCAATTATGGGCTTTGTATATATAGGATATTATATAAAAACAAAAGGTTTTGCATTAAACCTTAACCTAGTAAACTTCATATTCTTATTCTTAGGAATATTATTACATGGAACTCCAAGAAGATACTTAAATGCTTTAGCAGAAGCAATAAAAGGTGCAGGAGGAATATTATTACAATTCCCATTCTATGCAGGAATTATGGGAATAATGGTTGGAGCAGATGCAGATGGAATGTCTCTTGCAAAACTTATGTCTAATTTCTTTGTAAATATATCAACAGAAAAGACATTCCCAGTATTCTCATTTATCAGTGCAGGAGTTGTAAACTTCTTCGTACCTTCAGGTGGAGGACAATGGGCAGTTCAAGCTCCAATAGTAATGCCTGCAGGTCAAGCAATAGGAGTATCTGCTGCAAAATCAGCTATGGCTATAGCTTGGGGAGATGCTTGGACTAATATGATTCAACCGTTCTGGGCTTTACCAGCATTAGGAATAGCAGGTCTTGGAGCTAAAGATATAATGGGTTACTGTTTGATAGTAACAATAGTTTCAGGTTTATTTATTTGTACAGGTTTCATATTATTCTAATTACAAAATTAAGAGAACAAAAAGTTTAGAATATTAGCTATATAGTTATAAGTAATTTAGAATTATATGTTTGAAAAAAGTTTAAGACTAAGGAGGAAAAATTATGAGACAAAAATTAGTTTCAATGGAAGAAGCAATATCTCACATTAAAGATGGTATGACTATTCATGTTGGAGGATTTTTAGCTTGTGGGACACCAGAAAATATAGTTACAGCTTTAATAGAAAAAGGTGTAAAAGATTTAACAATAGTTTGTAATGATAGTGGATTTGTAGATAGAGGTGTTGGAAGATTAATAGTTAATAATCAAGTTAAAAAAGTAATAGCAAGTCATATAGGAACAAACCCAGAAACAGGAAGAAGAATGCAATCTGGAGAAATGGAAGTAGAATTAGTTCCACAAGGAACTCTAGCTGAAAGAGTTAGAGCAGCAGGTTATGGATTAGGAGGAATCTTAACTCCAACAGGACTTGGAACAATAGTTCAAGAAGGAAAACAAATAGTAAATGTTGATGGAAGAGATTATTTATTAGAAAAACCTATAAAAGCAGATGTAGCATTAATATTTGGAACAAAAGTTGATGAATTAGGAAATGTTATCTGTGAAAAAACTACAAAGAACTTCAACCCATTGATGGCAACAGCTGCAGATCTTGTTATAGTTGAAGCTTTGGAAATTGTACCAGCAGGTTCATTAAGTCCAGAACATTTAGATATATCAAGAATATTCGTAGACTACATAGTTGAAAGTAAATAATGGAGGTGTGAGAGAATATGGAAATGGATAAAAATTTAGTGAGAGAAATTATAGCGAAAAGAGTTGCTCAAGAATTTCATGATGGATATGTTGTAAATTTAGGTATAGGTCTTCCTACATTAGTTGCTAACTATGTTGGAGATATGGATGTTATTTTCCAAAGTGAAAATGGTTGTATAGGTGTAGGACCTGCACCAGAAAAAGGAAAAGAAGATCCTTATTTAGTAAATGCAGGAGGAGGATATATAACTGCTGCAAAAGGAGCTATGTTCTTTGATTCAGCTTATTCGTTTGGAATAATAAGAGGAGGACATGTGGATGCTACCGTCCTAGGAGCATTAGAAGTAGATGAAAAAGGAAATCTTGCTAACTGGATGATTCCTGGAAAGAAAGTTCCTGGAATGGGTGGAGCAATGGATCTAGTTGTTGGAGCTAAACATGTTATAGTTGCAATGGAACATACATCAAATGGAGCAATAAAAATATTAAAACAATGTAAATTACCTCTAACTGCTGTTGGAGTTGTAGATTTAATAATAACAGAAAAAGCTGTTTTTGAAGTTACAGATAAAGGTTTAGTTTTAAAAGAAATCACTCCTTATTCTTCTTTAGAAGATATAAAAGCAACAACAGAAGCAGATTTTATAGTTTCTGATGAATTATTAAATAAATAAAACTTAATTTAAGATAATTAAAAAAAATGAGGATAACATCCTCATTTTTTTATTCAAAATTTTTTAAATAGAGTTTTTTAATTAAAATAGCATGTATAAAATACGATAAAAGTTTTAAAATAGTACACTTAGAATAAAAAAAATAAAAAAAAACTTGTAATTTTAAATTGGTATGTTATAATAGGATAAATTTAAGTAAATGAACAACTAAAAACTATATATAAAATAAATTTTTAAGGGGGATTTATATGAAGAAATTAGCATTAATATTAGGATCATTATTAGTAGTTAGTTCTGTAGCTGCTGCTAAAGAAGTTATGCCAGCACCTACTCCAGAACCTGAAAAGGTAATTGAGTATGTTGAAAAACCAGTTATAGTTTACAGAGACAGAGAAGTTGCACCTGCTTGGAAACCAAATGGATCAGTTGCTCTAACTTATAAATGGTATGGGGAAACTGAAAGAAAAAATGTTGGTGAAGATAAGGATCAAAATTGGGCAGCAAGTGTTGCTAATGCAGGAAGATTACAAACTTTAACAAGCATTAATTTCACTGAAAAACAAACTTTAGATATAAGAACAAGAAATTATCATACTTTAAATGATACTGACAAAAAGAAATCAACAGGAGCTAGTGATTCACTAAGAGTTAGACATTTCTATAACTTTGGTACTTTAGGAAGTAGTAAAGTTAAAGCTAAATCAAGATTACTTTTTAATCAATCTAATGGAGATGCAGGAGCTAAAACTTTAGAAGGAAGTGTATTCTTTGATTTTGCAGATTACTTCCCTTCAAATAACTACTTCAAAGTAGATACATTTGGACTTAGACCTAGATATGCTCATAGTTGGACTGGACATGGTAATGATAGTACATCAAATAAATATGCATTAGATTTTGAATCTACATATACATTACCTGCAGGATTTAGTGCTGAATTAAACTTATATTCTAACTATACTAGAAAAAGAGTGGAATATGAAATAAAAGGTGGTCAAAAGAAAAAAGGACAATTTAATGGAGCTATGGAAGCATACTTATACTATACTCTTCCATTATATAAAAATGATAAATTCTCTTTAACATTTGATGCTGAAGGTGGATATGATGCATATGAATTCCATCAATATAAACTTAAAGATAGCACAAATAGAAGATCTTACAGTCTTTATTTAATGCCTACTGTAAGTGCTTCTTATAAAGCAACAGATAATGTAAAATTAACTGTAGGTGCAGGAGCAGAATATAGAAACTTCAAAGTTGAAGAAGAATCTGAAGCTAAAAACTGGAGATGGCAACCAACTGCTTGGGCAACTATGAAAGTTAGCTTCTAATAGTTAAAACAATAATAAAAAGTCGTGAGTAATTTTATTCACGACTTTTCTTATTTATTAATTATACTATACTTCTACAAGATATTTTTTCATTATTCTATATGCTATGTCAGGATAATCGCTAGCAAGTAAGCCCATAGCTGACATAATATAAGTTTTATCTACTAAAAACTTAGGATATTTAGGTTTTAAATCTAAAGGATTATTTTCATTGTATAAAGTTAAATCCAATATTTTCTTAGGATTTCTACTATTATTTATTATTCCACCTGTTCCTATTACATATTTTACATCAGTTAGATCTTTTCCATTTTGAACGAAAAGAGTTCCCATAGGTGAAAAAATAGATTCTAGAGTACCAACATGTCTATCTATAGCAATTTCAGTACATAACATAGCCATCATTTCATCAAAAGTTATGTCATCTTCAGTTTCAGCTACAAAATCAGGATTTTCATGTCTAAATTCAAAATTTTCTCTTATATTAATTTTGGAATCTTTACTTCCTAAATATTCTCTAATCTTATTTAAACTAGTTGCTTCATAGAGAGCAAGTGCTGAGTATCTCATTCCTAAATCACCTTCAACTGTTCTTTTTGAATAAGGTTCTTCCATACCTTTTAGCTGAATATTATTAGCTTTTGGTAATCCTTGTCCAATAGAATGTACATCTGTTGTTGCTCCACCTATATCAATAATAATAGTATCATTATCATCTTGTGAAAAAATTTCAGCAGCCTTCATGACAGCAGTTGGAGTTGGCATAATTATATTACCAACAATTTTTTGAATACTTTCCATACCTTTAGCCTTGATTATATTTGTCATAAAAACTTCCCTTATAACTTCTTTGACAGGAAGTACATTAATTTTATTTACAACAGGCATAACATTTTCACTGATATAATATTCAATATTATGAGGCTTAAATATTTTAGCTACTTCTTCCTTAACTTCTTCATTACCAGCAATTATAATAGGTTTCTTGATATTGTTTTCTGCTAGAGTCTTTGCATTATCTAAGATATATTCTCTATTCCCACCATTAGTTCCACCTGTTAAAAGTAGGATATCATAGTCAAGGGAAGATATTTCATCTATATCTTTAGAATTTAGTCTAAAAGCATAAGTCTTTACAACTCTTCCACCTGAGCTTAGAGCAGCTTTTTTAGCAGCCTCAGTAGTTAACTCAGGAACTAAACCAATGGCTATAATTTTTAAACCTCCTGCAGCAGAAGAACAGGCTACTTTTTTAACTATTTCATAGTCTTTTAATTTATGATTTAACTTTTTTGTTAATTCTTCAAAGGCTATATTAAAACCAGTTAAAACATTAGTTTTAACAGTTGTTGTTGCTCTTGTTGTAGAAATAATTTCCTCTTTATCTAAATCTATTGCAGTCAATTTTGTGTATGTGCTACCAAAATCTATACTGAGATAAATACGACTACTCATTTTTTCACACCTTCCCTTATATTGAAATTAAAGTTTAAAATCTTTTTTGAGATCGTTTATAGTTTCTTCTATTGGTGTCCCTGGTTTATATATCCTATTAAAACCCATCTTTTTAAATCTTTTTTCAGTCTTTTCCCAATCTTCATTATTTGAAGTTATATTTCCACCAACATATAGAAGTATATCTTTTAACCCATATTCATCACATTTTTCTCTTATACCTTGACAATCTAATTCACCATAACCATAGATTGAGGAAACAATTATTGCATCTGAATTTGTTTCAAGAGCAGCATTGATAAAGTCTATTTGAGGGGATAAAGCACCAATATTTACTACTTCAAAACCACTTTCTTCCAATTTGTTATGAATTATTTTATTCCCTACTGTATGACAGTCTGAACCAATAACACCTATAACTACTTTTTTCTTATTCATTTTGTTCCTCCATCCAAATTTTGATATTATAAATTAGGAATATTGATTTGCAAGTTAAATAATAAGTAAAATAATTCCTTTGCTTTAATTTAATTTTATTATATTATTGATTTATTATAACATTCTTTAAAAAAAAGGTAAAATAAAAATCCCTCTATATAAAGGGATTTTTATTTAGGAAATCATTAAACTTATTAAGATTTATTTAGCTTCTTTTTTAGGTAATCTGAATGGTCCTAAATTTAGACCATATTGTAGAGCAGATCTAACTTTCATTTCTCTTACAGTTGCTCCACCTTTTTCTATTTCTTCAGAATTATACATAGTAGGCATAACATCTTGGATTTTTTTATTAGTTATTCTTTCAAGAAGTTTCATATATCCATCATTTTTAGCAATATATTCATCTTCTTTTAACCAGTCATGTCCTTTATAATGTAAAGCTCTGTAAGTAATTTTAGTTATTACATCATCTTTTAAGTCAAATTGAACTTCAACTTCAGTATCTTGTTTTGAAATATATAGTCCTCTATAAGTTCCATCAGGATATTGAGATTTTGGTGCAGATTTAGTTGCAGCAACAGCTGAAACAGCTCCTAATAACATTAAAGCAAGTAAAAATTTTTTCATAGTAGTACCCCCTAAATAAATTATTCTTCACATATTTTATAATAAATATATCTATAAGTCAATTATTTTTTTATCAAAATATATAAAGATAATATTATTTGAGATCTCCTTTTACATTAAAATATTTTTAAGTTCTTTTTTTAATTTTTCCAATGCTTTAGCTCTATGACTAATTTTATTTTTAAGTTCAGGTAGTTCAGCTAAAGTTTTTTGATATTCCTCTACATAGAAATGAGGGTCATAACCAAAACCAGTATTTCCTCTAGGATTATCAACTATTTCACCAAGAATTTCTCCTTCAAAAGAGAAAGTTTCTCCATTAGGTTTTGCTAAAGTTATAACAGAAACGAATTTAGCCTTTCTATTTTCTATACCTTTTAGATTTTCAATAAGTTTTTCATTATTCTTTAAATCATCACCAGTTCCACTATATCTAGCAGAATATACACCAGGCTCTCCATTTAATGTATCAACACAAAGACCAGAATCATCAGCTATGGTAATCATATTTAAGAATTTAGCAATTTCTATTGCTTTTTTCTTTGAATTTTCTTCAAAAGTTTTTCCATCTTCAATAACTTCAGGAATTTCTATACCATCTTTTATTGAAAGTATTTCAACATTTTCTATACCTGAAAAAATATCAGATATTTCTTCTATCTTATGTTTATTTCCAGTTGCTAGAAATATTTTTAAGGTTTCTTGTTCAATAACCTTATCCTGTAAGTCTATAATTCTTTTTATAGAAGCTTCTGCTAGATCTAAAAGTCCATTTAGTTCAGCTCTTGTAAATGTACTTTCTTCACCAGTACCTTGAACTTCAATGAATTCACCTTTTTTATTCATGATGACATTCATGTCAACCTCAGCTGCTGAATCTTCTGAGTATTTTAAATCTACCATTAATTCAGAATTTATTTTTCCTACACTTATAGCAGCAACATTGGCGATTAAAGGATTTTCTTCCAAAATTTCTTCCTTTAATAATTTTTTTATAGCAAGGGCAAGGGCAACATAACCACCTGTTATTGAGCTTGTTCTTGTTCCTCCATCAGCTTGAATAACATCACAATCAATAGTTATAAGTCTTTCACCTAATTTTTCTAAATCTATAGCTGATCTTAAAGCTCTACCAATAAGTCTTTGAATTTCAACAGTTCTACCTGTTAGCTTACCTTTACTTGCTTCTCTTTGATTTCTTTCATTTGTGGCTCTAGGTAACATAGAATATTCAGCAGTAACCCAACCTTTACCAGTTCCTCTTAAAAATGGAGGAACTTTTTCACTTACAGAGGCAGTACAAATAACTTTAGTATTTCCAACTTCTATCAAAACAGAACCTTCTGCATAGATATTTATATCTTTAGTAATTTTAATTTTTCTTTCTTCGTTAAATTTTCTCCCGTCTTCTCTTAACATCATTAAATCTCCCTTTTGTATGTTTTAGATTTTTATTAACATCATATTTGTAGTAAGCCCAGCAGCAGTACCTGTAAGTAATATTATATCACCATTTTTAATTTTTTGCTGTTCTAATCCATGTGCTAGAGTCATAGGGACAGAGGCAGAAACCATATTACCAAATTCTTTAACTTCATCTATAAATTGACCTTTAGCTACTCCTAATTTTTGCATAACTATTGGCATAGCAACACTGGCTTGGTGTGGAACTACCATGTTGATATCAGATACTTTCATCTTATTATTTTCTAAAAATTCTTTAAACATTTTAGGGATTTCTTTGATACAAAGAGCCAGGATACTTTTTCCATTCATATCAAACATATATTCTTCTTTTGTACTTTCAGAATAATATTTAGGGTGAAAATTACTTAAACCTCCACGAATTTCAGTTGAATGTGCTCCTTCAGACCAAGTTTTTAGTGTAGAATCTATGATTCCTACTTCTTCATCAGACTTTTCCACAACAAAGGCTACTGCTCCATCACTGAAAAGTTGGAAACTTTCCTTTTGATTAGGATTTAATGCTGATGAAGCAACATCACAAGAAACAATTAAGACTCTTTTGTATCTTCCAGCTTCTAAAAGATAAGACATAGTATCTAGTGCTGTTATAAAACTTGTGCAAGTAGTGTTTATGTCAAGTGCGGGAATAGAAGTTCCTTTTGCTATCTTTTCATGAATTAAGGCTGCCATACAAGGAATAGGTTGTACACCTACAGCAGAAGCTGAAACTATACAATCAATATCATTTATAGAAATATTAGAATTTTTTAAAGCTTTTTCACAGGCAGCAACAGCAAGTTGAAGCTGAGTTTCTCCTTCACTTATTCTGTAACGAATATGATCTTTAAAACTAACTGTATTTTTAGGTAATACTACTCCATATCCTTTAAATTTTATTCTTCTCATTTTTCTACCTTCCTCACTATTCTTTTTAGTTTTTTAGTTTTATCTATTTCATAATTAATAAATTTTATTTCTACATTTTCAATATTTAATGAAGTAAATAATTTATTAAACTCATTTTTTATTAATTCTTTTTGCACATCACTTATATTTAAAATAGCTACTTCTAATAGCTTATCATCCGTTTGAAAAACTTGATATTCTCTTACATTTTCAACAAAGAGTATAGTTCTTCTGATAAAATCAGGAAAAACTACTATTTCTTTTCCAAACTTGTTTATAAATTTAAAAATATCATCTGAACGCCCTTCAATTTTTTCTATTCTCTGCAAAATGGAACCACATTCACAAGGCTCTGTATTTTCAACTAGGATATCATTTAGATAATATTTTACAAAAGGTTGACTAGTTCTTCTGAAATCAGTGATTATAGGATAAAATCTTTTTTCATCTATATACTGTTTTTCAAATTTTATTAAATCTTCGTTGAGATGTAGATGTCCATATTCACAAGTACAAGCTAAGAAACCTTCAGTAGCTTGATAAATTTGATGTATTATTTTTAAATTAAATTGTTTCTTTATATATTCTTCGTCAGCTTTCTCCAAAATTTCTGCAACTGAGATAAGTCTTTTTGGAGAAACTTTTAATTTTCCTTCTTCAATTTTTTTAGCAAGAACTAAAAGTAAAGAGGGTGGTGCAACTATCATAGTTGGTAGATATTTATTTAATCTTTCAACATGCTCATCTATATCCTTAAAAGTATCGAAATACTCTAAACTTATTAAAAACGAATTTATAGCTTTATATAGATCATTATCTGCTCTTAGGAAAAATGCTATTTTATGTCCAAAGATATCATTTTTAGGTAGCATTTTAGCAAGAATTGTTCCTGCCCATGTCCCCTGTTCTTCAGGAGTTGTTATAAACATTCCTCTATGACCAGATGTACCTGATGATAAGCCTACTGAAATATTTTTATATTTTTGATTGAAATTTCTAGTTTTTTCACTATTTAAAGCAATTTCCATAGCCTCATCTTTTTTTACACCTAAAGTGTTAAGTTCGTCAAAATTTTCCATCATAAATGCTTTATTCATAGTGAAAGCATCTGTGATTTGATGAGTTTTAAAATATGGTGAATTCTCTTTTAAAAATTTTAAGTGTTTTTCTACCTGTTCTTCTTGATACTTTAAAAGTTTCTCTCTTGAAGTCCACTTAGAAAAATATCTAACTTTTACAAAAGTAGATACAATTTTCAAAATTTTATTCATTCTATTTCTTCCCCCCTTTTTTTATTAAAAAGAAAAAATAATAAGTAAAAATTTAAAAAATAAATGAGTTATACTATAAGTTCAATATGAAAATTTTCTTTGAAGTAAATAATTAATAAATTTGATAAGATTACTGCGATGTCCTATAATGTTGAGGGAGCCTTTGTGGAGCTCCAGAAACATTATAGGCTGGCAAGTAATCGTTATATATAATTAGAAATTATTTAAATCTTTCAAAGAAAATTTTTAAAGTTTTACCCAGTAACGAATTATTTTTTAAATTATTCAATAGTTTTCAATATATTTATTATTTTTTCTTTTTTATCGTGACTGACAATGACTGAAATTTTATTTTCTATTAATTTTTCTAATAATTTAGTACCTTTTTTATATTCTTCAAAGTTATTTTGAATTTTTCTAGGAAGCCATTTCATTTTCTCTGTAAAAGGTAAAAAATCTGTTCCCCAACATACATCAGCAGCAAGAAATAAATTATTTTCAGGGAGAAACAAACAAGCTTGCCCTTTAGTGTGCCCATTTACTTCCACAAAAAACATAGATGAATCAGAAAATAAATCACAAGAATTTCTATAAGGAAATTGATTATTTTCTTTATAATCATCTATTATTATCAATCTTTTTTCAAAATCTTCTGGTAATAGTTCATCAAAAATTAATAGTCCATCCTTTTTTAACTTATAATCATTATAACAAGTTTTTGTTAAAATTAGGTAAGAATTTGGAAAAAATTTTAAACCTCCAATATGGTCAGGATGTAAATGAGAAATAATAATATACTTAATCTCATCTGGATTTATACCTTTTTCTTTAAGTTGATAGTCTATCATATCTTCCCTTTTTAAAGTTATAGGATTAGCAAATCTGTATAAGAAATACTTAATATTATTTTTTAAAATATCCATAGAATAGCCAGTATCATAAAGTATATAGCCTTTTTCTCTATGTTTTATCAAAAAAACTCCAGCATTGAAATTGACTATTGTTTTATTAAAATCTTTAAAAACTCTTTTTAAATCATTGGTACAATAGCCACAGGCAAAATAATCAACTCTTTCTATCATTTTTTTTACTGTGTTCAACATATTTCTTAACTCCTTCTAATATAGACATCTTTGGAGAATAGCCCAATTCTTTTTTTGCTTTATCTATATTTAAAGTTTGGCTATATTTCATTAAATATAGAGTATATTTAGTGATAGGAGGTTCTTTTTTTATTCTAAATAATTTATAAATTTTCTCTAAAAATGAAACTAAAGGTAAGATTAAATTATAGTTCCATTTTAAATATTTTCCCTCTGTTCCCATTTCATTGAAGAATAGGGTTAAAATTTCTTTGAACTCTATAGGTTCACCATTAGTTATATTGTAAATTTCTCTTGAATGTTCTTTGTTTTCCAGTGCCAATCTTAAAGAATAGGCAACATTCTCAACACAAGTTATATCAACTTTTTGCTTACCATCAACAAAAAGAGGAATACCCATTTTTTTATTTAAGTCTAAAAGTCTTGGTATTATACTAGTATCTCCTACACCAAATAGTCCTCTAGGACGAATTATTATATAGTCAAGATTAGAAGATTTAATTATATTTTCTGCCATAATCTTACTTTTTATATAGTAGTTTAAATCATTTTCTTTAGGTGCTTCATCTTCTTTGACATCTAGTTGATTCTTTGCCCCTGCATATATACTTGGAGATGAAACAAAAACTAATTTTAATTTTTTTTCTTCACAGACTTGAACAATATTTTTAGTTCCAATAACATTTACATTATAGAAGTCTTCCCATAGTCCCCAAACAGTAGAAAGAGCTGCAGCATGAATAACTGCTGAACAATCTTGAGAAGCCTTATATAGATCATCTAAATTATCTATATCCCCCTTAAAAAATTCAACATTTTCATCAATCAATGTCTTTCCTATCTTTTCGTTTCTACCAAAGGCAACAACTTGATAAGAGTTATTTTTTAATTCATCTATAACATATTTTCCTAAAAATCCTGTAGCTCCTGTAAGTAAAATTTTCACTTTTCTACCCCCTTCAATATTCTATTAATTTCTTTTTCTAATAAGTCACTAGGAGAATAATTATTGAAAGCTTTTGATAATTTTTCTAAATTTTTCCATTCTTTTCTTTCTAGCATTTTCTCAAAGGCTTTTAAAATAGATTTTCTTGATTTTAATTTAGCTGTAAAAGCAATTTCAGCTAAAACAGCCCTCACTCCATAATCAAATTGGTCATAATCATGTGGAATAATAACAGCAGGCTTATTGTGTTTAATACAAGAGTAAAGTATACCAGCTCCACCATGATGAATTACATAGTCAACCTTAGGTAAAATTTCATCATAATCTAAATAATGATATACTTGTAAATTCTTTTCCCTTATAATTTCCTTTTCTCTTTCTAAATAGCTTCCTAATGAAATCACAAATAGGTATTTTGGATATTTTTGAGAAAGCTCTTGAGCTATATCAATTATGGAATTCTTAGCCCATTTTAAATGGGTTCCCTTAGTCAGAAATATAGTTTTTTCAAATTTAGTTTCAGTTTTAAATTTCACACTATCTTTAAAAAGAGATGAACAACAAGGACCAGCCCAAGAAAATTGGCTAGGAAAGTCATCTCTAAATTCAAGCTCTTTCATACCTAGTCCAAGTATTGAATAAGGAGAATATATATTTTCTTCCCCCTTTTCATTATATAACTTAAAATTTAATTCTTTTAATTGTTTTCTTAAAATGAAGCAAAGTAATTTTTTGAAATTTCTAATAAGTCCACAAGCAAATTTATCTCTTAATTTAAAGAAAAAATTATTTTTGGGATATAGTCCACCAACATAGGCAGGAGTTGTTGACTTATTTTCTATAGCAAAAGGAGTAGGGATACTAGTAATCCAAGGGATATTTAATTTTTTAGAAACAAAGTAAATAGGAACAGCAATAAAGTCAGCTACAATTATGTCAGGTTTATCCTTGCTAAAATAATCTTCCATCTCCTTTATAATTTTAGGCATAAGTCCTAAATTTTCCTTAAATTGCCTGTAAGCTATGATGGGATTAGTTTTCTTATCTGTATCAGATATGTTTTCAAAGACAGTAGGTTTATCTTCAAGTAAAATTTTTACAGTAAAACCTAGCTTTTCAACAACTTCCTTTTTTTGAAATCCTGTGAAAACACAGATATTATATTTATCTTTTTTATTTAATAAAGGTAAAACTAATTCTAAAATTGGGTAAAGATGTCCACTGAATGGAGGAGCAACAACTGCAATTTTAATTTTTTCTTTGTAAATATTCATAGATTATTTCCTTAACCTTTCTATCTTTAAAATATCCTAGGTGTCCACAATTTACAATTTTATCAAACTTATGAAAATCTAAAAGCCAACTATAGATATCAAAAATTCCTTTAAAAACTATTAAATTGTTAAGTTTACCATAACCTTTTCCAACAGGACCCAGTGCAAACATTTTAATATTTTCATTGTTGAAGCTAGAAAGCTTCATAAATTTTTTCCATACATTTAAACCTGAACTTTGAGAAATGATAATAACATCTTTTAAAGATTTTATAGGCTCTAAATGTCTTAAAATCTCTTTTTCAAATCTCTTATTAAAAAGAGTATGAGGATAGTAAATGATATTGGATAAACTAGCCCTTAAGATATTGATATCTTCAAATTTATCATAGGGAAAATCTTCATTGTAAGGGAAGTTAGAGCTTATCACTTTATAGCCAAATTCTTTAAAAATATCTAGTATCTCAAATCTATCAGGTTCTAAGGCGGCAGTTTTTAAGTTGCTACTTCCACTTATAACAAAGACAATTTTATCTTCTTTTAAAAGAGTTTTTGAAACATCTAAACTTTCTAATTTTTCTAAATATTCTTTAAATCTCATAGTGTATCTTCCCATCTTTAACTCTGATTTTTTTATTTCTCCATAGGATTACAGGAGGAGTTAAAATAGTATATAGCAACATAAAAGGTAATAAAAATTCACTTATTAATTCATATAGAAGTTCTGTAGTCTGAGCTGAAAAAGCAAATAGAGATTTTTTAGAATACTCTTCTTCTCTACCTTGGTAAATAAAAACTCTTGCTATATGAAATAGTGCTATTTTTCCTATAAAAAGATTAAGTACTATTACCAAATAATTCACACCTAAATAGAGACTAAAAAATAATAAAATAGTTGGTAACAATGCAGGTAATAATATGATTAATAGAAACTTTAGTGAGAAAGCATTCTTCATATATACATTGCTAAATAGAAGCCATCTTTTCATAAGAAGTATGTATCTTTTTAGATTAGGAACTGTATTTCTTACATTGCAAAAAATAGTACTCTGTATAATTTTTACATTTTTTGAAAGGAGATAAGTTGCTAAGGCTAAATCATCACAGAGCCAATATTTTATTTCATCAAAAGCAGAATATTTTTTTAAAATATTGGTTCTTAAAATATAGAACATACCATTTATAGTCTTATTTTCTTTTAAAAATGACAGAGAAAAATATGAAAAAATGGAATTAGAATTGATAAATGCAGAAATCAATTTTGAATAAAAGCCCTTGATATTGTAGTTAAAAGGAATTCCTGTTACTATCCATTCAGTTTCATCTTTTTCATATACACTCAATTCATCTATTTTTTTTCTATCTATAACAGCATCATCATCTAAAATTATAGAGTACTCAGTCTTAATTTTATCTACAACTTGAGCAAGTTTAAATATCTTAGGATTTACTTCTTGAGGGACATCATCTAAATAATAAACATCTATTCTATTTAAATAATTTTTATCTTTTAATATATTTCCAACCATATCTATAGCTATTTTATCACTTTTGTCAATAAGCCATATAAAATTCATATCAGTAGTATTTTTTAAATTAGCTGTTAAATCTTCTTTAAGTCTAGGATCACCTGAAAGAATAGGTTGAATCACAGTATATTTCTTTTCATCTAATTCAGTTTTTCCAAATCTATCTACTTTACAGAAATATATAAGAGAAGATATTAATTTTAAAAGAAGTAAAATTATTGTCATTGTTAATAAAATATAGAATAATCCTATCATTTAATCACCTTTTTTAATACTAAACCTACAAGTTTTAATTGTAAAGAAGCAGGTAAAAGATTTAGTAGAAACATAGAAAGCTTATTTCTAAAACCTATAATAGAGAGTCTTTTCTTCTTCTCTATTACCTTTATAATTCTTTTGGCAACATCTTCAGAACTCATCATAAATTTTTGTGAGCTTCCAAATTTAGCCTGGATGTCCTTATCAAAAAAATTACTTGCAGTTGGACCAGGACAGACAGATAATACTCTTATATTTTTATTTTTGTTATGAAGTTCTTCATCAAGTGCCAAAGAGTAATGTAAAAGAGCAGATTTCGTTGAGCTATATATTGCCATATATGGATGTTGATATAGGGCAGCAGTTGAGCAAACATTTAAAACTATTCCTTTACCTTTTTGTAAAAATTTTTCAGAATATTTCTTTGTCAGTAACATAGGAGAGATAAAATTAACATTGATAGTATCTAGATCCTCCCTATCAGTCAACTTTGAAAAATCAGTAATTTTCCCAAAACCTGCACAATTAATAAGTAAATCTATATCATAATTTTCTATAATTTTATCTAGCTCATTTATATTGTTTAAATCATATTTTATACATTCACATTTTAGTGAAGGATTTTTTTCTTCTAAGTCTTTTTTTAAAAGTTCTAACTTGTCTATAGATCTTGCCACTGAACCTCCCACGACTGAAGTCGCAGGGTTCCAAAATCTTTAAAAATCTTTAAAAATTTTCTAAGAAGTTTGATAGCTTTACACTACCCTTATTCTTTTAGGCGTGTTCAGCTCACCTCTATTGTATAGGACACTTAAGTCCACAACTTTACTTTTTC
>ERZ773062.383-NODE-383-length-25078-cov-3.396435_pt1 | contig 25078 bp, 35 predicted proteins | sample MGYA00580626_ERZ773062 | MGnify/ENA primary metagenome ERZ773062 (study PRJEB29015, sample SAMEA2738003) | human oral metagenome | biome: human oral; feature: human-associated habitat; material: dental | place: China | collected 2058 ... | reverse complement strand
AAATGATATTAAGTATTGAAAGAAGTAAAGTAATAGAGTATTTAAAAAATATTTATTTTAAAGATTTAGATAAACTTATTTTAGAATATGAAGATAAATTTTTTGACAATTTAGATAATATACTTGAAAATATAAGAAAAGATAGTAAAGATTATATGAATAAAGGAATTATATTATCAGATTATGATAAATTTATACAATTTAAAGAAGTTAATGGTATGAGTGATTATATAAAAAATAAAAAAGGGGAAGTTACAACTAAATTAACTGATAATAATATAGAAGAATTAGATAAAATATTTTCAAGTAATAATGAAATTAAATCTTTATATGAAGAATGTAAAAATTTAGTATATTCTTTAAAAAATTTAGATATTTATTCAAGAATAATTAATGAAATGAAATCTTATATTTTTTATTTAAAAGATTTAATTAGTAAGTTAAATGATAATAATTTTAAAGTTATAAAAAGATTAGTTCCTGATGTTATTACAGTTAGTGTTGATATTAATTTAAAAGTTAATTTATATTTAATGAATGATGATACTGTTAATGCTTATAATAAATTTTTAGATACTATTAATAAAGTAAAACATATTGTGTATTGTAGTGCTACTATGAGTATTGAAGGAGATTATTCATTTTTTGTTAGTAGATTAGGTTTATTAGAAAGTGAAACATATAGATGTTATATCCCTAATAGTCCTTTTGATAAATATAATAAAAGATATATTTTCCTTGATAAAAATTATTGCCTTGACAAGTATGGTAAAGAAACAAAATATAAATGGTTATTAGATAAAAAATTAGATAGTATTGTTATTAAAGGAGATAGTGGAAGTTTGATATTATGTACAAGCAAAGTTGATGTTGATAATGCTTATAACTGTTTGAAAGATAATTTAACAGATAATAAATATTCTATACATTCTCAATATTATTCATCTTTACCTACTATAATGCAAGATATGAATAAGAATATTAATAATGATACAATAGTTATTGGTAATACAGGATTTTGGGAAGGTATAGATTTTAAAGGCGACAATATGACAACTCTTATAATAACTAAATTACCTTATATGAGAGTTAATGAGCCTAGCATAATATCTAAGTTTAATAGATTGTTATTTGATAAAATAGAGTATGATAAGGAAAATTCATTTATTAGTGAATATTGGGATTTTTACAATAATATGATGAAAATAGTATTTTATCAAGGTATAGGTAGATTAATTAGAAGTGTAACAGATTATGGTGTAATTGTATGTTTATTTTCATATGATAATTTTATTAAAAAATTTAATGTTATTACAGATAAACATTTAGGAATTGATGATGGAATTGTTTTAGAAGCGTTTGATTTAAATATATTAGAAAATTTAATACAATCAAGTATGAAAACAACAAAACAGAATAGAGAAAAATATTTAAAATAAGGTATTGACATTTTAATTTTTATATGATATAATTATGTAGAATTTAAAATAAAGTAAATGGGGATGGTATTAGATGATTAAAATGGTTTTATATCCAAAAACAACTAGATATTCAGAAAATGAAAAAGGATATGTTTTAACAGAGAAATTAGATGGAAGTAATCTGGGTATTGGTAAAATAGGGAAACAGATTTATATTTGTCAAAGAAATTATGTATTTACTTTGGAAGAAATTATCAATGGTACAAAATTAGAGTATAAGGGATTAAGAGATTGGTTAGTAGAACACGAACAAGACATTAAAGAATTAATTTATGATGGGTCTATAATGTTTGGAGAGTGGCTAGGTATGGGCAAAATAAAATATTTACATTTAGATAAATTTAAAAATAAGTTTTATATGTTTGCAAAAGGTAGAATTAATCTGAATAATGATATATTGGAGTTATCAAATTTAGTTTATGATTTAGACTTATTGCATTATGTATTTAATAATCAAGAATTTCCAGATTTTATTTCAAGAGTACCTTTAGTTAGGGGGATAAAAGATTTATCTTTAGAGAATTTAGATAATCTTTATGAAAATTATGTTGAAAAAGAGGAAAGAAAAGTTGAAGGTTTTATAATATATGATAAAAGAAGTAAAGTAATAAAGAAATATGTAAGATATAATAGAAGTGGACAATTAGTACCACATAAAGAAACAGGAGGTAAATAATGATTAAAATTTATGGTAAGAGTAATGGTTGTGTAAATTGTAACATTGCTAAAGATATGTTAGAAAGAAATAATATTGAATATAAATTTATTGATATTATAGAAAATGATGAAGCATTGAAATTAATTAGGTCATTAGGTTACAGACAAGTACCAGTTATTGAAAATGAGGGAGATTGGTATACATTGAAAACTTTAGATGATTTATTATTTACATTAGGATATTAAGGAGGTTGAAATGGTTACAGAGAAATTTGAATTACTTAGTAAGTTAGTAAAAGAAATTAGAGATTTAAAAAGTAAAATAACAAAATTAGTTAAATTTACTGAAACAGAAGATTTTAATAATTTAGATGAAGAAAACAAGAAATTATTATTAGAACAAAAAAAAAGTATGAGTAAATATTTAAATACTCTTGAAAAAAGATTTGAAATTAATAAGTAGTGAAAACTACTTATTTTTTATTTGACAAGTAGATATTTTTATGTTATAATTAGTATGTAAAATAAATATATTAAGGAGATGATTTTTTATGGAAAATGAGGAAAAGATAAATTTAATTTTTAAAAATTTGAAAATTGCATATGATAATATACTAGAAATTACTAGAGAATATGATTTATATAAATTTTATACAGAAGATGGTTTAGATGATTTAAATTATATTGAAACAAGTTTATATAATTCTATTAATATATTAGAAAATATTGAAGATATGGAGGAAGAAGATTATGAATAATAAAATATATGAAGCAGTAAATTGGAATGAGCCTGACAATAATTATATTATGGCTTTTTGGGAACAAAATTTGAAACAGTTTTGGATTGATACAGAATATACACCAAGTAGAGATAAAGATGGGTGGAGAACACTTAGTCCTGCTTTCAGAGAATGTTATAAGAAAGTGTTAGGGGGTTTAACATTACTTGACACGGTACAAGGGGATTTTGGAATGAACAATCTTGTAAATCATATAGATAGTTTACAAAATAAAGCATTAGTAACATATATGAGTTTCATTGAAAATATCCACTCGAAGTCTTATTCTACGGTGTTTACTACTCTTATTGATAGTAATATGGAAATTAATGAGGTTTTTAAATGGGTAGAAGAAAATAAATATTTACAGTACAAAGCACGAAAAGTGGATGAACAATATCAATTATGTAAAAAAGATAAATTAACTGATTTTGAATTATTTAGAGTGTTAAGTGCTTCGATAAATCTCGAAAGTCATCTATTTTATAGTGGGTTTTATTTACCATTGTGGATTGCTGGAGTAGAGGGTAAACTTGTGGCAAGTAGTGATATTATTAAAAAAATAGTGCAAGATGAAAGTTTACACGGTGGATTTTTAGGTATGATTGCTAGAGAACTTTATAACAAACAAAATGAAGAAACACAAAAAGAATGGTATGATTGGTTGATTGAGTATTCATTAGATTTACATAGAAATGAAATAGAATATATCGAAGAAATTTACGATGACTTAAATAAAGAAGTTGGATTTGATATGATAAGTGAAATTAAGGATTATTTAAAATATAATTTTAATCGTGCAATGAATAATTTAGGATTTGAAGAATATTTTGATGTAAATGAGATAAATCCTATTGTTATGAATGGAATATCTTTAGAAACAACACAACACGATTTCTTTTCTAAGAAATCTACAAATTATGAAAAGATTGTAGATAGTGAAGTATTAGATGATATTGGAGGATTATTCTAATGGATAGTAGTGATTTAGTACAGTTAATAAATAAATGCACAAATAGTGAATGTATAAAAACTGTATCACAGAATTATATGTTATCTCAAATTTTTACATCATTAATTTCAGGGATATTTATATGTTTAGGATTATTTATAGTATGTAAATATTTTATTAAATATTTTAAATAAGGTGGTAGAAATACCACTTTTTAATTTGACATAAAATTTTTTATGTGGTATAATAAAATAGAATAAAAATTATGTAAAGGAGAAATAAGTATGAAAAATTTAAGTTTAATTAAAATTACAGAAAATGAAAAAGGAGAGCCTACTATAAATTGTAGAGAGTTATATGAATTTTTAGAAGTAAAAACAAAATATATTGATTGGATTAATCGTAGAATAAAAGATTATGGATTTGTTGAAAATATAGATTTTATAGTATTAAATGAACTTTCTCAAAAAAAAGAGGGTTCGAGGGTAGTTAAAAGAGAAATACAAAATCATATAGTTAAGTTAGATATAGCAAAAGAATTGGCTATGATTGAAAGAAATGAGAAAGGTAGACAAATACGAAAATATTTTATAGAAATTGAAAAAAAATATAATAATCCAATGTATCAAATGGCAAGAAGTTTACAATATGCAAATAATATTATAGAACAGAATAAAATTGAAATTAATAAACTAGAATTAGAGAATAAAGAACAAAAAGAAATAATTATTGAACAAAAACCAAAAGTAGATTATTATGATAAAGTAACAAGTAGTAAAAAAGCAATTAGTATGAGTGAAGTTGCTAAGTTATTAAAATTTAAAAATAAAGATAATCAAAGACCTGTTGGTAGAAATATATTATTCGGTATATTGAGAGGAAATAGTTTATTAAATAAATATAACCAACTTTATCAAAAATACATAAATGCAGGTTATTTTGAAGTTAAACAGTCTTATAATAATTATACTGGAGAGCCTATCTACACTACGTTAGTAACATCTAAAGGTATTGAATATATAATTAAACTCCTAAGAAAGTTGGGGTTTGGAGAATATGAAATGCAATAAGAGAAAATTTACAAAATTTGAAGCAATGTTATATCTTGCACAAGCAAATATGAGTTATAAAAAAAGAAAAGGTAGAAGTAGAAGAAGGGAATGTAGGTATTATTATTGTAAACAATGTAATGCTTATCATTTAACAAGTAAGGAGCGAAAATTCAATGGTTAATTATTTAGATGATGAAAATGATATGAATGTCAGTGAAGAAATTATTAGATTAAATAAATATTTTCAAGATATTATGTTATCTAAGTCTTTGAGGGTATTTAGTATTACTGGTTATAATTTATATGAGTTTAATATGTTTGTAAATGAATTTAATGATGATATGATAATATTGAGTTATAATTTATTAAATGAAAAATTAAATAGAGTAATTTGTTTTGATATAGTGTTTGAATTTAATAAGGATAAAAATGTAGAAAGTTGTATATTTTTGAAACACTATAAACTAGAAAAGAACATTGATATGTTTGGATTAATAAATAAATTTAATAAATTATTATTAAAGGATAAAGAATTAATGGTTAATTTAGAATATTATTTAATGAAATATTATAATAAAAATATAGATTAAAGGAGAAAGTAAATGATTGATAAAATAATAGGTATGGTTAAAAAACAAGATAAAATTGATTATAATAGATTAGGGTATAAGATTATAGATTTTAGTTGTAATGTTAATATTAATTTACAAGAATATCATATAATAATTTTAAATATTAACGGAGAAGAATATGGATTTTTATGTGGTAATGTAAATAATTTAAATAATTTATTAAAAAATTATGGATTTGATGATATATTGGAGGTAAAATAAAATGGAGAATTTAAGGAATAAGAATGAGGTAACGAGTTTAGAGTTGTTAGAAGAAATTAATAGATATAGAGAAATGGAGTATAACTATAAGGTTGAAAATAATTTAAAATTAGGTAAGGTTGAAGAAAAGAACGGAAGATATACAGAATTGCAACATAAAACATTATTAGAAATAATAAAGGAAGAATTTGATGAGGAAATACGACAGCAAAAAATTTTGCCGTCCATTTATATAAATTCTCAAAACAAAGAACAACCAATGTTTATACTTAATTTAGAATGTTGTAAATTAATTCTTATGAAAGAAAGTAAATTTGTAAGAAGAAATGTATTAAAATATATACATAAATTGGAAGAATATATTAAAAATACTCAAAATAGTATAGATAATAAAGTTTATAGTTTGAGAAATGAAGAATTACTTATAAGGAAAGCAGAATTATTAAAAGATATTGCAGAAAATATTGGAAACGATTTATATAGAGAAACATTATTAATTAAGTCTAGTAATATGATTGCAGGAGAAAATATACTTGAATTGCCAAGTGTTGAAAAACATACATATAATGCAACTGAAATAAAAGATATGTTATTTAATAAGTATGGTTTAGAAATAACAATACAGAAATTAGGTAGAATTTCTAATAAATATAATTTAAAAACAGATAAGTATGGTAAATTTTTCTATGATAAAGCAAAATTTAGTAATAAACAAGTTGAAACATTTAAGTATTATGATAATGTAGTTGATGTATTTTATAACATATTAAAAGGAGAAAAATAAAATGAGAAATATTGATAAAGCATATAAGAAATATTTAGAGGAAGTATTATATTATGGTAAATATAATGAAGTTAGGGCAAAATGGAGTGATGGGGTTAATGCAAAAACAGTAAGTATATCTCAAGTATTTTTTAAAGAAGATAATCCACAAAGTGATTTTCCTATAACAAATTTTAGAAAAATAAATTATAAGAAAGCTATTGATGAAATTTTATGGATATTTCAGAAAAGAAGTAATAAATTAGAAGATTTAAACTCAAAAATATGGAATAGCTGGGAATATAAAAATACAGGAACGATTGGGAATACGTATGGTTACATTACAGGTAAGGAGTATAAATCAATGTTAAATAAATATCCTGATGTATTTGGAGGTAAAAAATATCTAAATCAAGTTGAATATTTATTTCAAACTATAATAGATAATCCTTATGATAGAAGAATGATGATTAATCTATATGATTTAGATGAAATACAGAAAAGTAATTTACCTCCTTGTGCATTTATGACATCATATACTATAACAAATGATGAATTAAATATGCACTTAACACAAAGAAGTGGGGATATGCTAGTTGCAAGTCTTTTTGGGGGTTGGAATACAGTACAATACGCTTTCTTACATCAATTAATTGCTAAATGTTGTGGGTTAGATGTAGGAAGTTTTTCACATTTTGTAATGAATAGCCATATTTATGATAAACATTGGAAAGACAATAATTTGTTTGAATACATTGAACAATCATTAGATAATGATTTAGTTAAACTTGAAATAAATATAAAAAATAATATTGATGATAGTATGACAAAAACTGAAAAGCTGAAAATTGCTTGGAATAATTTTATAAATTTTAAAGAAAGTGATTATAAATTAATAGGGTATAATCCTAATGAATATAAACTAAAGTTAGAGGTGGCAATATAATGGATATAATTGTTTTTAATGTATTGTTATTTGTTATGTATATTATTGGAATTATTTTAAATCTAGTTATTACATTGGATATTTTAACATATGCTTATGATGGTAAATGTAGTAATATAATTTTTAAAAGGTATGATAGTAGTTTTAAAACATTTTTTACATATTTATTAGATATTTTAATGTTAATTGCTTTAATTCTTTTATCTTTTATAGGTACAGTATTTTTATTAAATATTATTTGGAATATTGAAGATAACATTAATAATTAAAAAATATTTAGTCAATTACTTAAAAAAGTAGTTGACTTTTTTAAATTTATATGGTATTATTGAGTTGTAGAATAAATGAAAGGAGATAGAACAATGTTATTAGTAAATGATGTAGGTAAAAAATATGTATTGTTTTATGACACAATGACTTTGAATACAAAAAAATTTTGTGATAAAGTCAAAAAAAAATTCGGAGATAGAATAGCAATACATAATATAAAAGAAATATTAGATGATTATGGTTACTATAAATTAAGTGGTAATGGAGAATTAATAAATAGTATAGAATATCATTTAATTATTTATACTATTATGCAAGGAGAAATACCACAAACTACTTTAGAATTTCTTGAAAAATATCATTGGAAAGATAAGATTAAAACTATATCAAGTACAGGACAAAAGAATTGGGGTAATGATTTATTTGCTAAAGCAGTTGATGTAGTAAATGAAAAATATCCTAACATACAAAAAGGATTAAAAATAGAATTACAGGGTACAACAAAAGATGTAAATAATATGGGAAAATTAATTTTAGGAGATGATTATTATGTGGATATTAAAAAATGATGAATTAATTAATTTAGATAATATTGATAATATTGATTATACTATATGTGAAAATGATGACCAATTTGAATTAGATTTTTATAAAGATGGTAAAATTAATTCTTATTTATTTTTTGATAGTAAGGAAGAATTAAAAAATGTTTTTATAAATATAAAAACAGCATTGAAAACTGGTAAAAATTTTTTAGAATTATAGTGTTGACAAATCATAAAAAATATGATATATTAAATATGAAAATAAATTAAAAGAAAAGGAAGTGTTAATAATGGCTTTTAGTCAATTTAGAATTAATTTTGAATTTGTAGGGAAATTAGAAGTATTAAAAGATGGAAAAGATAGTAATGGAAATGGTATAAGAGGTACTGTTAGAGATAATGGTAAAGGATTTATAAAATTGGTATTTAAGGGTAATGCTGGAGAACAAGGAGATTTTTATTTAGAATTAAATGGTTTTTCTAATCCTGTTAAGTTTACATTAAATGAAGTTGATAATAAAGGTAATAATAAAACTTATGATTTTAATGGTGGTAAATTGAAATATGATGAAAGTGAAATTAAAGATTTATATAAGTCTACATATAAATTAATAAAAGGTAAAGATGAGCAAGTGTTTTATCATAGTAAAGATTTTGTAAATACATTAATTAAATTAATACCTAATATTGAGAAAAATAAAAATACTTTATATAAAATTAAAGGTACTGTTGATAGAAGTGTTTATAAAAATAATATGTATGATAAATATATGATTAATTCTGTTGAAATATTGACAAAAAAAGAAGAACAATATTTAAAAGTTTACGAGGTATTTGCATACAAAAGAGATGAATTAAAAGGTAGTACAATAGTACCTTATGAGATTATTAATCTTAGTACAAAAGATAAAGGAAGAAAAGATTTCTATTATAAATCAAATAAAAAATTAAAATTGGATAATAAATGGTTACTTAACGGAGTTATGAAAAGTATACCTCTAAAAGATAATCCAGTTATTATGGGGTATATTAAGGATTTGATGGCTAACGAGATTGGTAGAATTAAAGTACATTATAAACCAGTCATTAATACAACTAAACAAGAGGAAACTGAATATAAACCTGATTTAGAAAGTTTACCTGTTGAATTTAGAGAAGCATATAAGAGTTTAATTGAAAAAGGGTTAGAAAAACAGGCAAAAGAACTTGTTAGTAGGGTAGGAAATGCTATTAAGTTAAGTGAAGGTGGAGGATTTAGAGATTATTATATTGATGAATTTGAATACTCTTCAGACTTTGCATTAAAAGTTAGTGAAACAATTACAAAAGCAGAATTTTTAGAAACTAACTTAAAAAATATCGAACTTGCTACTAATAAAGAAACTAGAGGTAAGTTATTGTTAAGTAAAATTGTAATTAATAGAGAAGATACAATATCGGATAATACTGATAATATATTTGAAAATGATAGTGATATTAGTTTTGAAAATAACTTAAATTTAGAAGATGATACATTAAAAGAAGATAATAAAGAAGATATAAGTTTTGATGATATTGAGGATAAAAAAGAGGAAGCTAAAGAAAAAGAAGTTGGAGAAATTAAGGAGGAAGTAAAAGAAGATATTGACGATATTTTCAATGAGATTTCTGAAGATAAAAATAAAACAAAAATAAACGAAGAAAATAAGAATACTGAAGAAAGTGAAGATGAAGAAGGATTATTTGATAAATTCTTTAATAACAATAATTAGAAAGGTAGGAAAAGATATGAAATGTAGTCATTGTGGAAAAGAGATTGCTGACATATCTTTTTCTTTTAAATTAGGAGAAAGATATTACCATAATGAATTATGTTACTTTGATAGCATTAAAAAAGATTTTAATAAAAGGATAAATGAAATGTTACAGTATTATTATTCTTTTAATGATAAGAATGTTAAAGTACCAAAGCATTATTATATGATGTTTAATAAATTAAGAAAAGAGTATAAAGATGAAAAATACACTATGTTTTTTCTTTACAATTCAAGAGATATTATTAATGAATTAAATAATAAATATCAATATTGCAAGGTAAATACTAGAATGTATAAAGTTTGGGAATATTTAAGAGATAATTATTATTTAATGTTACCACAATATTTTAAAAAGACTGAAAGTATATCACATATATTTGAAAGTGAGAATAAAGAAAGAGTAATTAAAAAAAGATATAAAAACAGATTATTGGAAGATTAGTCAATTAATATTGACTAATTTTTATTTATATGTTATAATTTATTAAAAAGTTAAAGGAGAGAATATATGTTAAATTTAGAAAAAGATTTAAAATTAGCAAAAGATAGATTAAAAGAATTTAAAAAAGACAATAAAAAGATAATATCATTTTCAATGTTGAATGTTATTGAAACTTGTTATAGACAGTATAAATTTCAATATGTTGATAGAGTAAAAGTAGAAGATAGTAATAATATTTATACTTTTTTAGGAACACTAGCACATAGTTTGATTGAAAGATTATATAGAAATGAAATTACAAAAGATGAGGCTGTAAAAGAGTGGTTAGATAACATTGAGAATAATCCTTATTATTTTTTAGATTATACTAGGTGTGAAAATCCTAGTACAAGAAAAGAAATGTTTAATAAGAATGAGTTATATAAGAATAATTATAATTTAAATATGATACATTATTTTGAAAATTTTACAAAAATGAGATATGTTAAATTTTTTCAAGAAAGAAAGATTTATTTTGAATTAGGAGAATTGTTTAAAAGTCCAATGTTTGATAATTATATATTTAATGGTATTATTGACTTTATTGGAGTTAATGGAGATGGGTCATTAGATATTATTGATTATAAAACAAGTACAATATATAAAGGATATAAGTTAGAATTACATAGTTTTCAATTAATATTGTATGCACTTGCTTTGGAGAAAATGGGATATAAGATTAATAAAATTGGTTGGAACTTTTTAAAGTATATTAGAAAAATTACAAAATTTAAAAATGGGAATGTTAGATATACAAATTGTGAAAGAAAAGATTTTATTAAAAAGAATAACATTGATTTTGAAGATTGTCTAGTATTTATTGATTATAATATTATGAATAAAAAGAAAGCATTAAAATATGTATTTGATAATATTATGAAAATGATTAAAGTTGATAGTTTAAAAGATTTAGATACAAATAAAATACCATATAATTATGATAAATTCTTTTGTGAGAATTTATGTAGTTTTTATAAATTTTGTAATGTAGGAGTATGATATGAGTGATAACACTTTTATAAAATTACTTAGGAATAACAAACATTTATTATTTGAATACTTAAAAAATAAAAATATTAGATATACTGTTAATGTTGATGAAAGCAGTATAAGGATGGATAGTATTGGTAGTGATAATTTTAATGGGTTATCATTATCTTTAAATTCTATGATTTATTATGATTTTAAAAGTACAGAAAAAGGTAATGTATTGGACTTACTAAGTATTATAACTAATTTAAATAAATATTTAATAATGTTTGAATTTAAATGTTTAATTGAAAAATTAGATTATGAGATACAAAAAATAGATAATGATGATTACATTGAGTATGAGAAAAAAGAATTATTAGAATATCCTAAAAGATTGTTGGATTTATTTCCTAATATCATTAGTGATTTATTTCTAAATGATAATATAAATGAGCCTACACAATTATTATTTAATATTAAATATGATAAGGAAACTGACAGAGTATTAATACCTGTTGAATTTAAAGGTAAATTAGTAGGTATGATTGGAAGATATAATAATAGTGAAGTACCTAAGAATATACCAAAGTATTATCCAATACTTGTATACCCAAAAAGTGAAGTATTGTTTGGATATGATTTATGTAAAGATATTATAGAAAAGACTAAGACAGTTATATTGGTTGAGAGTGAAAAGTCAGTTATGAAAAGTATTCAATGTGAATTATACAATACTTTAGCAGTAGGTGGAAGTAATATTAGTAATTCACAAATAGAACTATTAAAAGAATTAAATATTAAAAGAGTATTTATTTGTTTTGATAGTGATAAAGAAAAAGAAAAAATATTAATTCAAATAAAGAAATGGTTTAAAGATGAACAATTTGATATTTATTTTATTGATAATAATACAAAGTATATAAATGAAAAAAGTTGTATATTTGATATGTGTTGGGGTAGGAAGAATATATTAAAATATATAAAGAAATTTAGTGAAAAAGTCAAGTCATAAATTAAGGCTTGACATTTTTTTATTTATGTGGTATTATTATAATGGAACACTAATATAATTTAAATTAAATATAAATATATGAAAAGGAGGTTAATAAATAGTGAGTGAAAAATTTTATGATGTAATTGGAAATATTTGTATTTTTATTTTAATATCTACACCTTTTATACTTATTTTAAGTGTAGGATATATTTATAATACTGAAAATAAAAAAGAATTTGTAAATTATTGTAAATTATATAAAGATGTAAAAATAATTGATAATTCTTATGTGAAGAAAAATTATGTAGTTAGAAGAAATTTTATTTATTTCATACATAAATATAGAATTGAAGAAGATAATGAAAAAGTAAAAGACATTAAATTGTATTTCAATGATAAATTAATTTATAATTTAAATGAAGTACCAACTAATTATATTTTAAATAATAAAATTACAGATTGTAGTAATTTCTATGATGAATATGTAAAAGATAAGGAGGATTAATGAAAAATAAAGGTTATGTATTACAAGATAATATAAAGAAGTCTTGTGAAAAACAAGATATATTATTTTATAGATTTAGAGATAGTCCCTTTAGTTTTGCTAATAGTGATAAGACAAAGTTTACTACAAATAATATATGTGATTGTATGATATTTTTAAGTGGTAAATTATTATTTTTAGAGTTAAAGAGTGTTAAAGGTAAAAGTAAATCATTTACCAATCACGAATTTAGGCAATTAAGTGATATTAATAAAATTATTCATAATAAAAATGGATATGAAAGATTTGGAGTATATGGAGGTTTTTTAATAGAATTTAGGGAAATAGAACAGAGTTATTATTTTCCAGTAAAAGAAATATATAGATATTTTGAAGAAAATAATACAAAAACATTGAATATTGAAAAATATTTAAAAGGATATTACTGTATAAAGGTTAATCAAGAAATTTTAAGAAAAAATTACAGATATGATATTAGAAATATATTTATAGAATTAGGAGGAAATTATAATGAATAAAATAATGAAAAAAGTTATAAAATTTAAAGTAAAGGTAATATTAGATTGTTATGGGAGTTTTATAGTATATGAGCCTTATACTAAACTATCATTAGGGGAGTAAAATATGAAAAAATTGGAAGAAGATTATACTGGTTATGAATTTACATATTTTACTTATGAAGAATATGATAAAATGTTAGATTTAATGTTATATAATATCTATAAAAATACATTTATAGATAAAGATGATTTAAAACAAGAGTTAATAATATTTATTATGAGATTGGAAAAAAAGATATTTGCAAAAGAAGATGAAATTGATAACATTAAAGGTTATATAGTGCATTGTGTTAAGATGAAAACTAGAACATTGGCTAAGGAATTTTTTGAAAGATTAAAAAAAGAAAATTCAAGTAGTCTTGATATTATAGATGATGTTGTTAGTGATGATTTTAACATTGAAAATTATATTGTAAATAAATCTTATATAAATGATTTATTTGATTATTATGAGATATTAGAAGAAGATAGAAATTTACTGTTAGGACATAGACCTAATAGTAGAAGAAATGAGAGATATTTATTAAATAGGTGGTTAAAAAATAAAGTATTGAAAAAAGATAAAGAGAAATGGAAGTTAAGTAATGAGTAATATTATTATAAAACAAGAAAATTTTATGGAGCAAAAAACTAATTATGATTTTGAACAATTAAAATTATATTTAAAAGATTTAAAAGATTATGGTTATGTTGAAAAGATTGATGAAACAGTACCTTTAAAACACGATAAGGTTATACAGTTTGGAAAATTTAGAGTAAGGTTAGATACAAAATATAGAGTATTTGAAACAGATGTTTGGAAGGATTAATATGAGAAAATTAGATAAAAAGGTAGATAAATTAAGAAAATATACTATAAAATTAAATGGTATTTCAAGGCAAAATGGTAAATCAAGTTTAGTAATTAGAAAATTCAAGGAGGAATTTGATAGAAATATTAAAGAAGATTAGGTATAGTTTTTTAAAACGATATCTATAAAAATATTTAAGGGGTATGGAATTTATTTTCCATACTTTGTAAAATAAAGAAAATAAATAATATTTAGAAAGTATACGGAAAATTTCGTATACCATACAAAATAAAATAAAAGAAAGGATATTAAAATGAATATATTAGATTTAAGATTAATTGATAATGAAAGAGTGTCAAGTTTACAATTATTAGAAATAATTAATAAATTAAGAAGTGAAGAATATGAGTTAAAAGAAGAATTAAGTGTATTAACAGAAGTAGAAATTAAAAAAGGTAAATTTACAGAATTAAAACATAGAAACCTTTTAGATAATATACGAGATGAGTTTAATACAGATATTTATGGTGTTTGTGAGGGTATGCAAAAAATATTGCATACCCCCTATATACACCCACAAAATAATCAAAGATATTATTTTTATGAATTAACTACATCTCAAGCAAAACAAATTTTAACAAGAGAAAGTAAATTTGTAAGAGGTAAGTTATTTGAATATATTGATAAATTAGAAGAAGAAATTTATAGACTTAGATATTCAAATGATAGTAAAAAAGATTTTGAATGGTTTAAAGTTAGAGAAAATGGAAAACTTGTAAGAAGAACTATTACAGACAGAATACAAACTTTAATACCTTATGCAAGACAACAAGGTAGTAAGAATTATGATAAGTTATATATGACTTATTCAATACTTGTAAATAAATTGTTAGGTTTGAAAAAAGGAGATAGAGAAAAGGTTGATATTAATACATTGAATTATATATCACAACTAGAAGATGTAATGCAAGGTGTTATGTATAGTGAAATGGAAAAAGGAACTCACTATAAAGAAATTTATCAATTATGTAAAAAACAAGGACAACAATTAGTAGATATATGGAGTATTGGTAATTTTAAAGTTAAGTATTTAACTGAAGAGGAGTTAGAATTAGAAAGAAAAGGTGGTAATTTAATTGAAAATTAAATATTTTAAGTTATATTATAATGATAAATTTTTGTATATTATTAATTATAAACAGTTAAGACTATTTTGTAAAGATAAGGGTTTGATTATGGATAATATGTTAAGAACTTTACCTAATTATCCTAATGAAAAAAGAAGAAATAAAAGTTATAGAGGTTATAAGGTTATAGAACAATCTGAAAAAGATTTAATCAAGGAAAATATCAAAGAAGAAAATAAACAGCCACGAAAGTCAAATATGACTGTTTTAGGTAGTGATAAGAAAGAGATTGATTTTATAAATGGTAAAATTAGAGCAGAGAAAATAATCCATTTAAATATTAATAATATTAATGAAAGAGATATATTGAAAGAATTTAATTTGGATATTAAAGGATGGCAAATTGAGAAATTAAATTATTCATTATGGGATAGTCCTAATAAAGATAAAGAAATAATACCATTATATTCTGTTAAGTGCCAATTTAAGAAAAGAGATAAATTAGATTATGATATTGAGGAATTAAAGAATATTATTGATAGTTGTTTTAATAAAGTTGATTTTATAAGACCAGTATTAAATAAAAGAGATAATATTGAAAATATGATATTAATTGATATAGCAGATTTACATTTGAATAAATTTAGTGATGATTATGATATGGAGATGGCTAAAACTAGATTTAATAATGCTATTGATACATTTTTAAATGAAACAAGTGCAGAAGAATGTATATTTGTAATTGGGGAAGATTATTTTAATATTGATACAATTAATAAGACAACTACAAAGGGTACACCACAAGATACGGAAGTAGATATTTATAAAATGTTTGATTTTGGATTAAAATTAATGATAGAAACATTACATATATTGAGTGTATTTTTTGATAAAGTTAATGTTATATTAATTCAAGGAAACCACGATAAATTATTAAGTTATATGTTAGTAAAAGCATTAGAACATTATAATTTTGAAAAAGGGAATATTGTATTTAATAGTGAGATAAAAAGTAGAAAATATATAGAATATGGAAATTCTTTGATTGGATTAGGACATTTAGATACAGAAAATAAGAAACAGAAACAATTTTTAATGCAAAATGAGGTTAAAGAAATGTATGGAAAATCTAAGTATAATTATTTTATTAGTGGACATTTACATAATTATTCTGTTGAAGAAGTTGGGGGAATACAGTATATAAGATTACCTAGTTTAAGTGGTAGTGATAATTGGCATAATGAGATAGGATATATTACACAGACTAAAGGTGCTATTGCTATTGAATTTAATAAAGATAAAGGTATGGTTAAAAAGATTGTTTATAATGTGTAGTAAAAGACTACACATTTTTTTTTTATAAAAGTGTTGACAAGAAGATAAAAATATGGTAATATATTTATAGATAAAACTTAATTAGAAGGAGAATTTATGAGATATAAATTGTTTAATAGTGATTGTAATATAGAATTAGATAATTTAATTAATAAAAAATTAAAATTTGATTTTATATTAATAGACCCACCCTATGAATTAGAAAATCACGGTGGAACAAGAAAAGCAATGGCTAAAAGAATGGCTAAAGTTAGAGATGAGATAGATTTTATTTCTAATGGTTTTGATTATGATACTATTTTTAATAAATTAATTGAATTACAAAATGTAGTAAATATGTGTATATTTTGTAGTAATAAACAAATTAGTAAAATAATGAGTTGGTTTGAAAATAAAGGTTATTCAGTTACATTACTTGTTTGGAAAAAGACCAATCCTAGTCCTTTATGTAATTTAAAACATATAAGTGATTTAGAATTTATAGTTTATGTGAGAGGTAAAGGAGCATATTGGAATAGTGATGAAAATTTAGAAATAAAATATAAATTAAAACAACACTCAATAATTAATGGTAAAAACAAATTCCATCCTACTGAAAAACCTGTAAATTTATTAAAAGAATTAATAAGACTACATACTAAAGAAAATAATGTAATTTTAGATTGTTTTATGGGTAGTGGTAGTACAGGAGTTGCTTGTAAAGAATTAAATAGAGATTTTATAGGTATTGAATTAAATAAAGAATATTTTGAAATTGCAAAAAAAAGAATGGAGGAATAAATGGATATAGTTAAAGATATAAAAGGTAATATTGTTAATGTAGGAGATAAGATTAAATTTATGTATTGTGATTTTGATAAACCAAAAGAAAGAAGATACATTACAAGTAAGATTAGTAAAATAGATTATGAGGAAAAGGAGGTTTATATGGAAAGTGGGCATAGTTGTAGATATTCTATTTTATCTGAATATGAAAGAGAACATTTAAGTGAAAAAGAAAAAGAATTGTATGATAATAGAATAGGTGGAGAAAAGGTAAATTAAGGAGGGATTATGGAAAAAAACTTATATAATTATAAAATTAAAAAAGGTAAAGATACATTATTTGATTTTACTTTTATAAAATTAGATGATAAGAAATATAGAATAAAATATAATCTTTATTTCGATAAGGTTGAAAAATATTTTAAAAATAATGAATTAGGGATTATTGCTAAAGGTTATCTAGCAAGAATATTAAGTAATTTTCATACTACATTTAAGATAAAACCATTAAATGAACAACAAGGATTTGATTTTAGTTTAGATATTGAGTTTAGTGGAAATATAGTTGAAAGTATTTATATTGATACATTTAAAGAATATATACAAGCATTAGAAAATATATTAAAAAATATGAAAATAGTGTTGACAAGAGAAAATATTAATGCTATAATAGAGATGTATCAAAGTTTAGATAATAAAGTTGAAAATATGATTGTATTAGATGGTAAAACAAACAATATATATCAAATTAATAATTCACAAATTAAAAAGCAAGATAATACAACTTTAGGACTTTATTTGACAGATAGAGATATACTTGAAATTGAAAGAATGAAAAGACCAATTATTATTCATAATCATCAAAACAACTTAACATTTTCAAAGGAAGATTATGAGGTATATGAAAAGTTAAAAGAAAATATTAAAAAGAAATTTCTTTTTATGGTTTATTCAGTTGAAACTCAAGAATTGAAAGAGATAAATACAGGTGTAGTATTTTCTTAAATAAAATAGATTAGGAGGAATTAAAAATGGAAAGAGGGAAAACAGTATTAGTTTTAGGACAAGCAGGGTCAGGAAAGACAAGTAGTTTGAGAAACTTAAATCCTAGTGAAACATTAATAATTATGAGCCACGATAAAGATTTGCCATTTCCAGGCTGGGCTAATAATTATGTTTACGATAAAATAGAGAAAGGTAAAGGAACTATATTAATTTGTAAGAATTTTGACACATTAAAATCTACATTAATAAAATTATTTAAGGATGGTATTTCTTTTAAAAATATAATTTTTGATGATTTTCAATTTTATTCTCAAAGAGATTTATTTGGTAAGGCAGAAGAAAAGAATTTTGATAAATGGATAGTCCTTGCTAAGAATATTAGTGATATTTTATTAAATATTATAGGAGTGTCTTATTTAAGAACAATAAATTTAGTTATTATGTGGCACGCAAACTCTGATGAAGTCGCTAGAGAAAAAGGTACTATGGTTAAAACAGGTAGTAAATTTATAGATGAGAAACTAACAATAGAAAGTTTATTTACTACTGTGTTATTGGCAACTGTGCAAGATGGGGAATATTTATTTCAAACTAATAGTACAGGGGAAACAACGAATATTAAATCCCCTATGGGAGCATTTGATTTATATATACCTAATGATATAAATTATGTTCTTAAAAGATTAGATGATTATAGTAAAGGTAACATTTAAAAAATAAATTTTAAGTCAAGTAAGAAATTGCTTGACTTTTTTATTGTATTATTATATAATAAGATAGGAAAATATTTTAAAGGAAGTGATTTTATGGGAAATGAAAATATATTTAGTATTAGAAAAATTTTATATACTAAAGATAGAAAAATAACTTTAATTAAAAATCATACATTTAAAGTAACAAATAATACTGTTGAAGTACAATATTTATGTAATGGTTTAGCAATAGTTAGACAATTTATGTTGCCTTTTAATGAAATTTATCATTTACTTAATACAGAATTTGTAAGTGAAGTTATGAAAAAAGATAAGGATTGGTTTGTAAATAATATCTATGTATTTATATCATTTACATTAAGAGATAATATAATATATAATAATTTATCTTATGAAAATTCAAATAACTTAGATAAGTCCAATATAGATGATGAGGAATATGAAGATTTATTTTCTATTACTTATAAATTAGGTAGGGAAAATATATTAAGAATGTATAATTGTTTCATATCATTAGATAAAGAATATAAACTTGGTATTAAAAAGGTTGCATATACTAAAATACATAGATTAACAAATTCATTAGATAGTGTGAATTTAGTTGACTTTAATAAGTTTAAAAAATTAATTGAAAGGATGAAATAATGGAGTTTTTGGAGAAAAATTTAGAGGAGAGCGAAGTAAAACTAACTCAATTAATTTATAATAATAGAGATAATCTTATTGAAATAAAAAATAAAATAAATACAGATGACTTTATTAATTCAAATATGAAAATATTATTTGATTATGCTGTTATATTATATCAAAAATATGATTTTCAAATATTAACTTTGGATAGAATAAAACAGTTAATAGCAAACAATGAAGATATAGATGAGATTACTAGAGAACTGTTATTAATACATACTGATATTATGAAAATAGATTATGATTTAGATATAAAAGGGGAATTTGAAATATATTTAAAAAATCTTAGTTTATATAGATATTCTACTTTTGTTGATGATAATGGAGGAATAGAAGGTATAATTAATAAGTTGTCTGATTTTGCAGATAATACAGATGATATGAGAGATTATTTGTTAGATAGTATTGATAGATGTTTTCATATCTATAAATCCAAACCTATTGAAAGTGATATGGAACAAGGTATGGAAGAATTATTAAAAGAGATAGAAAATGATGAAATGGAAGTAGGAATAAGGCAACGATTTAATGAATATACAGATTATTTTACAGGTGGTATATTTAAAGGGGTACATTTTCTAGGTGCTTCAAGTGGGAAAGGGAAAACTACTTGGACTTTTCCATTTTATATTTTACCTTTATTATTACAAAAAGATGAGGATGGAGAATGTAATGAGAAGATACTAATTATTGCCAACGAACAGGATAAGAAAACATTTCAAAAATTATTTCTAGTTGCTATTTATCAATATGTATATAGATTTACTGAAAATAATAAAAAATTAAAAAATAGATTTATTAGAAGGCATAGAATTGAAAGAGGTAGTCCAACTGATTTAGATAAGAGATTGTTGAAAGATACTTTTACATATTATGTAAACAATTTTAAAAAGAGAATAAGGTTTGTATTTATGCCAATGTTTACACCTGATGATATAGAAAATTGTATTATTTCTAATGCTAGAAAAGGTTATAAAAATATTATATTAGATACTATGAAAGCAGAAGTTAAGGGGGAATATCAGTTATTATCTAACCTTGCAACTAGACTTGATATGATTGCTAAGGCTAATGATTTAAGAATTGTTGCTACGGTGCAGTTAGCAATACATAGTATGAATAGAAAGTATTTAGACCATACTTGTTTAGCAGAGAGTAAACAAATAGTGGAAATAGCAGAACATAGTTTATATTTTAGATATACAGATTTAACTGAATTATCTAAATTAACTATTATAAGATATAAAAGGGATATTATGAGTGATAAAAGTATTACAGTTACAGAAGAACAAATATTACATACTGAAATTGAAGCATTTATGGAACAAGGTTTACATAAAAATAGGGATTTATTCTTGGGTATGAAATTAATGTTAGTGTTTGTTGGTAAAAATAGACACGGAGAAAGTGATAAGATTGTTTTAGCAATGATGAATTTTGATAATATGTATTATAAGGAATTAGGTGTTGTTGAGGGGTTACAATATGATAAGTTTTAGGTCAAGTTTATACTTGACTTTTTTATTTATGTATAGTATAATTTATTTATATGAAATAAAGGAGGTTATAAATGGAAATTTATAATAATTTAGATTTAGATATTGGAAGTGTTAAAGGTTTTAATAATATAAAACAATTCTTTATTGAAAATAAAGATATATTTATGGATAAAAATAAAACTATTACATTTGATATTGAAACTAAAGATTTAAATATGCGAGGAAATAAATTATTAGGTTTTGGTATTGGATTTTCCATTACTAAATCAAGATATTTGATAACTAGAGATTTAAATTTAGAACAACTAAAAATAATATTTAAGGCTTTTAATAATTTTAAATGTAATGTTGTATTACATAATTCTTATTTTGATATATCACAATTAAATTATATGCTGGATATGAAAATTAGATGGACTTATTGTACATATATTATGGCACATTGTCTACATACTGATATATTGTTAAGGGCAGAAGATAAGGATAAGGGGAATAGTTTATCTTTGAAGGAGTTATGTAGGACTTATTATAATGAATTATATGGTTATGAAGATGAATTGGAAAAAGTGAAATTGAGTATTATAAAAGAAAAAGGGATAACAAAAAATAAATTTACTTATGATATGTTTTATGATGAAATTTTGATACCTTATGGTAATTATGATGTTTTAGTTACTTATGCTTTATTTAATGGTTTTATTAAAGAAATTAAAGAAAATGTTAAAAATGGTTGGGAAAAGTTACCATATTTACTTAATTTAAAACATAAAGTAACAAATATTTATATTAATGCAAAAGTAAATGGTATTAGAGTTGATAGAAATAAAGTATTTGAATTAAATATTCAATGGAATGAAATATTAGAAAAAAATTATAATGAAATTGTAGGAACTGAAGAAGTTAAGAAAACAGAAGATTTATTATATATGAGAGAATATCGTAAGATTTTGAATAAAAGACAAAAAGATTATGATGACAAGTTAGATAGTAGGTTAGAAAAGATTAGGTTAGGGAAATATACAAAAGAAAGACTATTAAAGGATAAGGAAAGAATTAGTCAATTAACACCAAAAATGTTAGAAAATATTGAGAATAAAAGTAAATTTAATTTAAAAAGTCCTAATCATAAGGCAACTTTATTTATTGATATTATGGGATTGAAACCTATAAAATATAATGACCCTAATAAGAAAACAGGAGAACGTACACCTAAAACTGATAAGGAATTTATGGGTAAATATTCATATATACCTTTAGTTGATAAAATTAGGGAGTATGCTTTATATATTAAAGGAGTAGATGGTTTTTTAGGGGTAAATGATGAAAATAAGGAGAAAGGATTATGGAACTTAACGAGTGAAGATTATCCATTTAACCACCCTAATTCAAATTTACAAGGTACAATAACTCATAGAGTGGCACAAAATAGTGTAAACTTGCAACAGTTGCCAAGTCGAGGCAGTCTATCAGTATTGAAAAAGTGTATAATACCTTTACAAGATAATCATAGGATTGTAGCATTAGACTATTCAAGTTGTGAATTGTATATATTAGGTGCATTAAGTAAAGAGCCTAATCTAATTAATGCAATTAAAGATGGATTAGATTTACACAGTAATATGGCTTATGGAGTTTGGGGAGATACGACAGAGATAACGAAAGAGAAGTATGAAGAAATTAAAACCTACCTAAAACAGTCGGAAATGGGGGTACACGTTCGAGGAATGACCTTAGCCGACCTAGACATACCCTTAGAAAAAAAATTGTCTGTAATCAAGGATTTAATGGGTAATATGAGGTATAATGCTAAAAGTATTAACTTCGGATTACCTTACGGAATTGGTGCAAAAGGGTTAGCAGAGAATATGAAAGTTAAAACTAAAGAAGCAGAGAAACTTTTAGAAGTTTATATGGAAAAAAATCAGAAAATAAAAGAATTTATGGATAATAATAAAGATTTTTTATGCAAAAATAGTTATGTTGAAGGAACTCACGGACAGAGATTATATATGAATAAATCTAAAGGTATTAACTGGAGAGAATTAAAGGATTGGAAATATAATGATAAGAAAGAGATATTAGAGGAATTAAGAAAATCTACTAACTATATTATTCAAAGTGAAAATGCTATGGTTATTTATGAAGCATTGATTAGATTTGATAAAAAAATTAAAGAGTTAGGTTGGGAGAATGATGTGTTTATTCTAACAACTATATATGACGCTTGTTATTTGTCAGTAAGTGATAAAATTAGTGATAACGATATAAAAAAAGTATTGACAGAAGTGTTTGAAGTATGGTATACTAAAGATGTAAAATTTAGAGTTGATATTGAAAGTGGTAAAAACTTTAAAGAATTACAACCAATAGAATGAGAGGAGAATTAATATGGAGAAAGAAAAAATTATAAATAATGATATTATAGATTGGGAATATACTAAAATAGGAGAATTATATTGTTGGACTATTTTAGAAATTAAAGATTATAAATTAGTTAAAGAATTAATTGAGAAATTTAATAAATATGAAAGTAAGATAAAATTTAGATTGGGATTAGATTTTTCAAAATATAATTATTTATCAAGTAGTGGAGATTTTAATTTTGATAACTATTTATTAGAATTATGTGATAAAGAAGGCAAGGATTATGATGATAGTTGCGATAATATAGGTATGAATTATGAATATGATTTTAATAATTTAAAAAGATTAATTGATTATATCAATTCTTATGGGAGTAGTATTATTGAAATAAATAATAATGATAATTTTGATAGTGTAAATAAACCTAACCACTATCAATTAAATGTTAAAGGTAATAATATTCAAGTAATTGATATTATTGATGAAGTAGTTAAGGATTATAAACCACAAGAAGCATTTAAGATTGCTAATGTAGTTAAATATGTTTTAAGAGCAAGTAAAAAAAATGGAATTGAGGACTTAAAAAAGGCTAGGAAATATATTGATATGTTGGTAGATGATGATAATGAATAGAATTTTAATTTGGTTATTTAATTTAATAGAATTGAAATTATATAAAAATAGAATATTAAAATTAGAAAAAGAAAGAGAAAATACAAAATATATTGTAATGAATGGTTAAAATACAAAGGAGATATTAATGAGTTATAGTTTTTATATTAAAGATAAAGATAAAGTAGTTTCATTAAAAGGAGAAAAGTATGAGATAAATATTTTTAAAAGTATGTTTTATTTAAGTGATAAATGTTATTTTATAATAGATTATTTAAAAAATAAATATAATTTTAAAAATGAATTTTCATATTTAAAATTTTCTTTAGATGATATTAAAAAATTAATAGACAGAGTAAATAATAATTTAAATGAATTATTTATTTATACAGATAATGAAGAATGGTTTAAAAAATGTGTAGGAAGTTATTATATATTTAAAACAGATGATATTTTAATACAATATAATTATCATACAGGAGAAGAGCAGTTATTCAAAAAAGAAGAATTATTACAAGAATTATATAATGATATAAAGAAAGAATTTAAAAGATTGAATGATATTATAGATAGAAATAATATAATAAATAT
>ERZ773062.382-NODE-382-length-25126-cov-3.178972_pt1 | contig 25126 bp, 19 predicted proteins | sample MGYA00580626_ERZ773062 | MGnify/ENA primary metagenome ERZ773062 (study PRJEB29015, sample SAMEA2738003) | human oral metagenome | biome: human oral; feature: human-associated habitat; material: dental | place: China | collected 2058 ... | reverse complement strand
ATTGATTTTATTATACGAAAGGAGATTCCTATGGCAGCAAAAATTAAACGACTAGCTGATGGCGAATTTACCATTTTGAAGGCCATCTGGCAATTGCCACAGCCAACTACTTCTGCCCAGATTATTGAATATCTAGGTGAAGACAACCATTGGAAGCCACAAACCTTGCTCACGGTCTTAGCTCGCTTAACCGAAAAGGGCTACCTTAATAGCGAACGAGTGGGGCGTGAACGCCATTATACGGCACTCGTTTCGGAAGCAGATTATCTAGAGGTAGAGGCCTCTGACTTCTTAAATCGTTACAAGGGTCACTCTCTCAGTGGTTTCATCAATAACTTGTTCCGCTCAAATTCCTTGACTGATTCTGACATGGACGAATTGCGTGATCTGCTTAATCAGCATAAATCCTAGTGAGGAGGGGACTAGATGCAAGATTTACTCTTTAACTTTTTTTTGACTAGCTTGTCAGTTTCTTGCTTAATCCCACTTGTCAGTATTTGTTTTATGCTCTTCAAGAATCGACTTTCAGTCCGGAGTAAATATTATATCTGGATTGGGGTTATCCTGAGTCTCTTGTTACCATTTAGACCAGCCTTTAGTTTAGGCTTAATTGAGGTGCAGCCACCCGCACCATTACTCCCGACCTCAGCTCCGACTCATTTAGGGTCGACACCATTAGAAGCTTCAGGAGCACCAGTGCCAACTCCTACATGGTCCTTTAACATTTTGCATGCTATCTTGTTGGTCTGGCTGTTAGGTGTCTTGATTTGTCTTGGACGTCAGCTCTATAGTTACATCAAGTTCCAGACCATGCTCAAACGATGGGGCGACCCTGTTGAAGATTTAGCCATCTGGGAAAACTTAGCTGAGATGCAAGCTCTTGTGGGTGTAAAACGCGAAATTGGGCTAATTTATTGCCCTTTGGTGCACAGTCCTCTCTTATTTGGCTTCAGAAAACCAACCATTGTGCTTCCTGAGCTTGACTATACAGAGGAAGAATTTAGTTTAATTTTCCATCATGAATTAGTCCACTATAAGCACGGAGATGTTTATGTTAGTCTCTTAGCCATGTTTATTAAGAGCCTCTACTGGTACAACCCATTGGTTCGTTTCGCAAGCAAAGAGTTGTTGGAAGCAGGGGAAATGTACTGTGATGCTACCGTATTAGCCCAACAAGATGTTAGCTATCGCATCTTCTATGGTGAGACAATTCTGACCATGATTGACCGAAGCAAGAAAAACCAAGTAGCTTTAACCACTTGCTTCTATTCCAATCGTTTCAATTTGAAGCGACGCATATTAGCCATTATGGATAATCGCTATCCAATTCGCTTCTTATCCGTTTTGGTCATTCTAGGAGTGACTACTTTAGTCTTACTATCACGTTCTGTCTTTGTGATGGCACAACCACCTGCTAATCAGGTGACAGATAGTCAGATAAGCGAGCTCAGAGTTTCCAGCAATCAAGCCAGAGATTATGCCTTAGCAGAGGTGGGCTTGACATTGGATCAAGTCCAAGCCTTAGAAATAGAACTGTCTCAGGACCGCTATTTTGTCGCTTTTCAATATCAAAATACCGTTTATCAGTACCAAATTAGTGTGATAGATGGGCAAATTTTACGAGTTCATGAGACCAACCAAGTTTTAGTCTCGAATGCTCAACCAAGTGAGAGTCTCGCAAGTTCTGAACATATAGCTAGTCAAGCTTCTAATGCAGAGTCATCACAGGCACCATCAGTATTTAGACCTTTACTCAATGTGCAGTCCATCTTGAAAGATAGCGATGACGATGAATCTGATGACAAAGATGACGTGGATGATCCATATGATCCAGACGACCCAGATGTAGATGATTAATAAATAAATATAGATTTGAAGTCTAACGAGAGACGATAGAACTCTCGTTAGGCTTTTTATATGAAGTTTTTCAAGTATAACAATCACATGACAAAAGTAGGAACTACTTAAATCGCAAAATCAACATATATAGAAGATGGTTATAAACGACAGCTGTAGTATATCTATTAGCTCCTAGAGAGCTTATCTTTATCACTTATCAGTTTATGTGGCTAATGAAGCCAATGCAAAGCCTGAAATGCTAATGATGTCATTGGTAGTCGCCTTAATAACTGGCCTCTGGTTAGCTTGGGTCTATAAGTACAAGACACTCTATACAAAGGATTTCGTTATAACTTTGGCTCTCTTGCCAACCATTATAGCCATGATTATCTTCTTAGTGAATGGTAATTTGGGTACCAGTGTGGCGGTGGCCGGGACCTTTAGTCTCATTCGCTTCCGTTCAGCAGCAGGGGGTGCCAAAGAGATGCTAGTTATCTTCATGGCGACCGCTATCGATTTAGCTTGTGGGATGGGCTATGTCTTCCTAGCCTTGGTCTTTACCCTTGTCTTGACTTGTCTGCTCTTGATTTTGGAGCATGTCAATTTTGCTAATGCAAGCCAATCAAGTCGTTATCTTACGGTGAAAATTTCGACTGATCAAGATTATGATTTGCTCTTTGAGGGAATTTTTGAAGCGCTTTGTCAGTCTGTAGAACTAGCCTCCATTTCTTTTGAAGATGGCGATTCCTTGCTTAAATTAGACTATATCGTAGACCTTAAGCGTGAGGTTAGTGATCATGCCTTTATTAATCAATTCCAGGCTTACAATACTTTAGCTAAAGTTAGCTTGAGTAAGGTAGCCAAGAAAAAGAAGACACTTTAGACAGCCCTTAAGCCAGCAGATTTATCTAGTCTGCTGGCTTAACTATACTTACTTGACAGTTTGTTGAAAACGCTTTATGATAGTTGTATAATCTATTTTAAAGAGAGGGTTTATTGGGCGAAGAAATGCTCATGAGTTAACAAAATGAGTGGTAGGATGCCTGATTTATTCATCAGAAAGGGAGAGTGTTATGAGACCAAGAAAATCTCTAGTGTGGGACTTACTTTTAGCGCTTGATCGTCAGCTGCCCGGTCATTTCGAATTGGAAAACCTATTAGACTTTGTAGATGCACATTCATATAGCCAAGACCAGGTGATTTCAGCTTTAGAATACCTTAAGCACGAAGGCTATTTGTCAGGTCTTATTCTCTATGATGACCAAGGACAGCCATATCACTTCATTATTGATGGAATTTCCCGTCAAGGGCTTGACTTGCTAGATAGCTTATCTAAAGAAGGTAGCATATAAGATCTTTAACTAGAATAAGGGGGACTGGGATTCAATCCCAGTTTTTTCTTATATATGCTTTTCTTACTATTTATATAGTCTTGTAACTTTTTATCTTTTAAAGACGTGTTTTATTCTCCTTTTTGCCTATATATAGTATGAAGGGGGAATCTTGATGGATTTTTCGATGAAGGAACAACTCATTCTTTTAAGCCTTGAAGGTGCTAACTATCGTGAGATTTGGTATTACCTTAAGCATGCCATTAATAGAGCTTGTCATCGTCATGCACTTAGCCTTGTAGACTGTCAGGCTATGCTGATAGAAGTCCAGAAAGAAGAAGGCATATTAGAAAATCCAGGCTTCCATTTTTATCTGGATGACCAAAGCTATCTGCGAGTCAAGGATTTGGCTAAGCGTACGCTTATGATTGGAGAGCCTACTTATCCTAGGGCTTGGTTAGAGATTCCTAAGCCTCCCTTACTAATCTATTATCAGGGGCATATTGAATGGCTACAAGAGCCACTAATTTCCATTGTTGGGACTCGAGCCATAAGTCTCCAAGGCCAAAAAGATGCGAATTCTCTAACTCAAGCCTTATGTCATTCAGGCTATGTCTGTGTCTCAGGGATGGCCTTGGGAGTAGATGCTATAGTTCATCGAACAGCTCTTAATACCCCTGACGGCAAAACCATTGCCATCTTACCAGCTGGTTTTAGCACCTGTTATCCACGAAGTCATACAAGCCTTATGGCTGAATTAGGGCAATCCCACTTGCTCTTGTCAGAGTATTTGCCTCATATAGGAATCAAAAAACATCATTTTATTATGCGTAATCGATTGGTGGCGGGGATTGCGCCAGCACTAGTGGTTGTGGAAGCAGCCTTGAAGAGCGGGAGTCTCATCACAGCTAATTTTGCCCTACAGTATAATCGAGAGATTTATGTCTGTCCAGGACATTTGAGTGAGACCAATTCAGCCGGATGTAATCAGTTAATTGAAGCGGGAGCTAATGCCATTTATAGTCTGCCAGATTTCTTGGGAGAGCTGGAAACTCTCTATCGTCTCCAAGCAATAAAGAATTAAAAGTGTTGACAAGCGATCCGGTTTCGTCTAAGATTGATACGATTTACATTGAAGCAAGCCCCCTTGCTCGAGAAAGGGATGTGTCGATCAGGTGACTTATAAATATCTGGTGATTGTCGAATCACCGACAAAAGCAAAAACTATTGATAAATACTTGGGTAAGAACTATAAAGTAGTAGCCAGCAAAGGACACTTGCGTGATTTGCCTAAAAGTAAAATGGGTGTGGACATCGACAACCATTTTGAACCTAGCTACATTAACATTCGTGGTCGCGGAGATACCATTAAAGAACTGCGTAAATACGCCAAAAAGGCTGAAAAAGTCTACCTAGCAGCCGACCCGGACCGCGAAGGGGAAGCCATTGCTTGGCATCTTTCACATATTCTTGGGTTGGATCCTAATGACAAGAATCGCGTGGTCTTTAACGAAATTACCAAGGATTCTGTTAAGGAGGCCTTCAAGAATCCACGTGCCATTGACCATGAGTTGGTCGATGCTCAACAGGCGCGTCGTATCTTGGACCGGGTAGTCGGTTATTCTATTTCACCTATATTATGGAAGAAAGTTAAAAAAGGTCTATCTGCTGGTCGGGTACAGTCGACAGCATTGAAACTGATTATTGACCGTGAAATGGAAATTCGCAACTTCAAACCAGAAGAGTATTGGGATATTCCGACAACCTTCCTTAAGGGCAAAAGCAAGTTCCAGGCTGATTTTTATGCACTGGATGGCAAGAAGCGTGAGCTTAAGAGTCATGACGATGTCCAAACGGTGATGAAACGCATTGATCAAAAGGCCCCATTCAAGGTGGATGAGATTGAGGAGAGGGAGCGTCGTCGCAAGTCTCAAGCGCCATTTACAACTTCAACCCTACAACAAGAAGCGTCTAATCGTCTTGGCTTCCGTACTAGCAAGACCATGATGGTTGCTCAGCAGCTCTATGAAGGGATAAGCATTGGCCGCAACACCGTCGGTTTGATTACCTATATGCGTACGGATTCAACCCGCATTGCGCCAAGTGCTCGTCAAGCGGCCCTGGATTATATTGATGAGACCTTTGGATCTGAATACCTTGGACCTGGAAAAGTAGTTCGTAATGGTCAAAGTGCACAAGATGCCCATGAAGCTATTCGTCCATCTAATGTGACACTTACTCCAGAGTCCATCCAAGCATCCTTAACTAAGGACCAATATAGACTCTATAATTTGATCTGGTCCCGTTTTGTGGCTAGTCAGATGGCAGATGCAGTCTACGATACCATTCGTTGTGACTTAAGTCAGAATGGCGCAAGCTTTCGTGCAAATGGCTCTAAGATTAAATTTCCTGGTTTCCTTAAGGTTTATCCATCTCAAGGGACTAAGGATAACTTCCTGCCAGACTTAAAAGTTGGAGAAGCAGTCAAGGTGGCGGATATGAATCCAAGTCAGCACTTTACCCAACCACCTGCTCGATACAACGAAGCCTCCCTGGTTAAGGTCTTAGAAGAAAAGGGGATTGGCCGTCCATCTACCTATTCACCAACTATTGAAACCTTGCGCAAACGTTACTATGTCAAAATGGTAGCTAAGCGGTTTGAACCAACTGAACTAGGCGAGATTGTCAATAATCTCATGACGAGTTATTTCCCTAATATCGTGAATACCGAGTTTACGGCTGGCTTAGAAACGGAACTGGATGCCATTGAAGAAGGCAAGTTCCAGTGGGTTCAAGTCCTAGAATCCTTCTATGAAGGCTTTAAAGGCAATTTAACCAAGGCCGAAGAAGAAGTTGCTAAGATTGATATCAAGGATGAGCCTGCTGGGTTTGCCTGTCCTGAATGTGGCCACGATATGGTCATTAAGATTGGCCGTTTTGGTAAGTTCTATGCTTGCAGCAACTTCCCGGATTGCCGCCATACAGAAGCTATCGTCAAAACCATTGGCGTGACCTGTCCGCAGTGTCATCAGGGCCAAGTGGTCGAACGCCAATCCAAGAAGAATCGTCTCTTCTTTGGTTGTAATCGATATCCTGACTGTGACTTTGTCTCTTGGGATAAGCCGGTTGGTCGCGACTGCCCAGTCTGCCAACACTATCTAGTAGAAAAAACAAGTCGCAAGGGCAAACAAGTTGCTTGCAGTCACTGTGACTATCAAGAAGACATTCAAAAGTAAGTAAGTCCCTTGCCGGCATGAAAGAGATTAAACCGTGGTTTAATCTCTTTTTGTTTATCAATTCTTAACAAATGACAGCAAATGAGGCGGGGCAGTCGCTTCAAGAGCAAAAAAGTGATACACTAAAAGACATAGAAAGAATGAAAGATGGTGGTCTTATGCAGGAAGCTATTGCGCGTTTTCTCCAATACATCAGTGTTGAAAGACGCTATTCCCAGAAGACCCTGGCTGCCTATCAGCAAGATTTAGCGGCTTTTCAGTCTTTTATTGAGACTAGCGGTGGCGGCGATTTGAAGCAAATTGCCTATCAAGACCTTAGACTCTATCTGGCTTACCTCAATGAACAAGCTTACGCCAAAACGAGTATTCGTCGCAAGTTATCCAGCCTTCGATCATTTTTTACCTACTGCCTAAGCCAAGGGTGGATTGAGACTAATCCCATGGAATTGGTTCAGTACCAGGTGAAAAAGAAGACCTTGCCACAATTCTTCTATGAACAAGAACTGACTCAACTCTTCGACGCACTTTATAAGCGGGAAGATGATGCAGCTTGGCGTGACAGAATGCTCTTGGAAGTTCTCTATGCGACAGGTATGCGGGTCAGTGAACTGAGCGAATTAAGCTTAGATCGCCTCAACCTAGAGGTACAACTTATTCGTGTTCTCGGTAAGGGAAATAAGGAGCGTATCGTCCCCTTAGGAGATTCAGCAACCCAAGCCATTCGGGATTATTTGACGCATCTAAGACCCAAAATAGACTCTAAGAAGAGTCAATACCTGCTACTGACTGACAAGGGTGCTCAAATGACACCTAGACAGATTCGGACGCGACTTAACAGTTTGGTTCAAGAACAGGCTATGAACTTGAAGATTTATCCTCACAAATTGCGACATTCTTTTGCCACACATTTGCTAAATAAGGGGGCAGACCTGAGAACGGTTCAAGAACTACTGGGCCACGCCAACCTCAGTTCAACCCAAATTTATACGCATGTAACTAAAGACCAATTGCGCAGCCAATACCTTAAAGCCCATCCTAGGGCCAAACAAGCCAAGCAAGATAAATAATCACGCTAAAAGGAAGTGACCATCATGACAACAATTTGTGCTGTAAAAAAAGATAATCAACTAGCCATGGCTGGGGATGGCCAAATTACAATGGGCCAACAAGTCATTATGAAAGGCTCTGCCCGTAAGATTCGACGCATTTATCATAACCAAGTTCTAGTTGGCTTTGCGGGTGGTGTAGCGGACGCTATCACCTTATCAGAAATGTTCGAGACCAAGCTCAGTGAGCACCAAGGACAATTAACCCGAGCGGCTGTCGAACTAGCCAAGTCTTGGCGTTCTGATCGTACTTTACAGAAGCTAGAAGCCCTACTGATTGTTATGGATAAGAACAATCTCCTCATGGTCAGTGGGACTGGTGAAGTCATTGAGCCAGATGATGGCATTTTGACCATTGGTTCAGGAGGTAACTATGCTTTAGCGGCAGCCCGTGCTCTCAAGCGTAACGCGCCTGAATTAAGTGCCGTAGACATAGCCAAACAAGCGCTGCAAATTGCCAGTGAGATTGATGTCTTCACCAATGACCAAATCCGTGTGGAGGAAGCCTAAGAGGGCTGACTTGCCATTATAATAGAAGGGATGAATTGATTATGAGTCAATTAACACCACGTTATGTTGTCAATGAGTTAAATAAATACATTATCGGACAAGATGAAGCCAAACGTGCTATTGCTATTGCTTTGCGCAATCGTCTGCGCCGTCTCAAGCTAGATCCAGCTATGCAGGCTGAAGTAAAGCCAAAGAACATCTTGATGATTGGGCCAACTGGGGTCGGGAAGACCGAGATTGCGCGACGCTTGGCTGAAATCGCCAATGCTCCTTTTGTCAAAGTAGAAGCGACCAAGTATACCGAAATCGGTTATGTTGGTCGTGACGTAGAGGCCATGGTACGTGACTTGGTAGAAGCCAGCATACGCATGGTCAAGAAGATTAAACATCAAGAAGTGAGAGAAGAGGCCTATGAACGTGCCTTGACTCGTCTAGCTAAGGCTCTTAAACCTGGTATTAAACAAGAGAAGAAACAACAAGCTCAACCTAATGATTTTATGGCCATGTTGCAAAAAATGACTCAAAGCCAGGAGGAGCCTCAGGAAGTGGTGACAGATGACATTAAAGTCAGTCGCCGCCAAATCAAGGAGCAATTGCGCCAAGGCTTACTTAATGACAAGGAAGTCACCATTGAGTTAGAAGAGAAGAAACTGCAACTCAACAACTTAAACCCTATGATGGAACAAATGATGGATGTCCAATCCGAGTTTCAAAACTTACGGCCTAAGAAAAAAATCAAACGCAGCGTGACCGTCAAGGAAGCCCTCGAATTACTGACAGAAGAAGAGTCAGATCACCTAGTTAATCAGGATGATATCAACCAACAGGCTTTAGAATTGGCTCAGAACAGTGGCATTATCTTCATCGACGAAATCGATAAGATTGCGACTTCTTCCAACCATGGAGGAGAAGTTAGCCGTCAGGGGGTCCAACGTGACATCTTGCCAATTGTTGAAGGTAGTGACGTTCAGACTAAGTATGGCATTATTTCAACTGATCATATTCTCTTTATTGGTTCGGGTGCCTTCCATGTGGCCAAACCTTCTGATTTAATTCCTGAATTACAAGGCCGCTTCCCAATCCGTGTCCAGTTGACTGATCTTAAGGTGGATGATTTCCGCCGTATCCTGCAAGAGCCCGCTCACGCTATTTTGCATCAATACCAAGCCATGCTAGCGACTGAAGGGGTAGAAGTTATCTTCACGGAATCTGCCATTGATAAAATGGCGGAATACGCGGTGCTATTAAATGAGTCAACCGATAATATTGGGGCTCGTCGTCTCCATACCATTGTCGAGACCGTCTTGGAGGAATTACTCTATGAAGCCGCGGATATGAATATGGGCCGTATTGAGATTAATGGTGCCTATGTCAGTCAACGTTTAGATAAGATTGTAGAAAGTCCTGATTTAAGCCACTATATCTTATAAGCAATTCGTAAAACGAGATTTGAGGAGGTATATCCATGATACAACTAGAGAATGAGCAAGTGATTGTAAAAATTAAGGAGATGGGGGCTGAATTGACCTCTGTCTTGGACCGTGCCTCTGGTTATGAATTCATCTGGCAAGGAGATCCCAACTACTGGGGACGTCAGGCACCCATTCTCTTTCCGATTGTGGGTAGCGTAAAGGAAGGGGCTGTCTCCTATCAGGGGCAAGACTATCGCTTACCACGTCATGGTTTTGCTAGAGATAGCTACTTTCGTGTCATTGCTCAGTCGCAACAAGCGGTTACCTTTGAACTGACATCAAATGATGAGACTAAGAACCTGTATCCTTTTGACTTTGTCCTGCAAGTTTCCTATATTTTGTCAGGTAGACGTTTGACTGTTTCATATACGGTCCATAATCCTCATACGAGTCAGGTTCTTTATTATAACATCGGAGGACATCCGGCCTTTAATGTTTGCCATAATGACAAGGAAGAATTTGACGGGGTATGGCTTAGCTTCCAACCGCAAGAGATGTTGCGCCATATTCCCCTAGATGTTTCGAGTGGCTTAATTGAGCTTAATAAGGCGCGCTACCAAGAGCTTAGTCGAATGGAACTTAGCCACAAGACCTTTAAGAAGGATGCGCTCATCTATCAAATCAAGCCAGAGACTGAGTTGCTCTTAGAAGACGCTCAAGCCAGCATTGGACTTAGTCATCATGGCATGACCTTTGTGGGGATTTGGTCTCCTTATCCTGTTAAAGCACCATTTGTCTGCCTAGAACCATGGGCGGGCATTGCGGATAGTAGCGAGACAAGCGGCCAGTGGCCAGAAAAATACCAGGTCATAGAAGTGGGACCATCCAATGTATCCACCCATGACTACACCCTGACCTTTACTAAGAAAAACTAAGACAAGAAATTTAGGAATTAGTAGAAAGCGAGGCTAGACATATGCCTTCCCTTGAATTGGCGCCCCAAACCAAAATGGGGGTTCTAGAAGCCTATTATGGGTATGATCATTTTCGTCCTGGTCAAGAAGCCATTATTGATGCCATTCTATCCGGACGAGATTGCATGGCCATTATGCCAACATCTGCCGGTAAGTCTCTCTGCTTTCAAGTGCCAGCTATGCTCATGCCAGGGGTCACCTTGGTGATTTCGCCGCTGATTTCCCTCATGCAAGATCAAGTTTCTAGCTTGGAAGCCATGGGCATACCTGCCGTACTGATTAATAGTGGGCAAAGCTTGGAAGAAAATCGTCAAGCGGTAGCGGCCTTAAGAAGTGGGCAAGTCAAACTAGCTTATATTGCGCCAGAACGCCTGTCAAATGATTATTTTTTGAATTTACTTAGTCAAGTAGAGGTCAGTCTGGTGGCAGTGGACGAAGCCCACTGTATCTCCCAATGGGGCAATGACTTTCGTCCTTCCTACCAAGCCATTCCTCATTTGCTAAACTATCTAGCCAAACGACCGGTCATGGCGGCCTTTACAGCGACAGCCACGCAACAGGTTCGGCAAGATATTGTCCATTATTTGGGGCTAGAAGATCCATTTGAAATGGTGACGGGTTTTGACCGGCCTAATCTTTTCTTTGCCTTGGAAGAACCAAGAGATAAGATGAGAAGGCTCAAGGAATTATTGGCCGGTGGCGAGCCTAGCATTGTCTATTGCGCCACACGCAAAGACGTGGAGGCTGTCGCTAGTAAGCTTAATCAGGCCGGAATTCAGGCCAGACCTTATCATGCTGGGATGGACATGTCGGACCGTCATGCCACTCAACGCGCCTTTCAATTTGATGAGATTCAGGTGGTGGTGGCAACTAATGCCTTTGGTATGGGGATTGATAAATCCAATGTACGCCAGGTCATCCATTATGCTATGCCTAAGGATTTGGAATCCTATTATCAGGAAGCAGGCCGCGCTGGTCGAGATGGCGAAGACTCTCGTTGTACCTTATTCTATTCAGACCGCGACATTATGACCAATGTCTACTTGATTGAACAAGGTGGCGATCCAATCGGTCGCCAGAAACTCAATGAAATGATTGACTATTGCCGAACGACTCAATGTTTGCGGAGCTTTATGTTACGTTACTTTGGTGAACCCCCTCATGAAAGGAACTGTCAGTCCTGTACCAATTGCACAACGACAGTGGAACAGGTTGATATTACGGTGCCTGCGCAAAAAATTCTAGCCTGTGTCTATCGTATGGGCCAACGTTATGGTTTGACTAAGGTGGCAGAGGTCCTTAAGGGTAGTCAGAAAGCTGACATCAAAGGGACTTATCTAGCTGACTTACCTACTTATGGGCTCATGAAAGACATACCAGAAGCCCAAATCAAGCGATATATTAGTGCCTTGGTGGTAGAAGGTTATCTTAAGATGGTGGGGCAAGACTATCCCATTCTCAACCTAACTTCTAAGGCTAAGCCGGTATTAAAGGGTCAGGAGCAGGTATCCATTAAGCATACCTTGGCCATGAGTATTGCTAAGATGAGTCAAGTCAAGGCACGTGGTAATGAGAGCCACGATGCCTATGATCAAGTACTCTTTGAGCGTTTACGGCAAGTCCGTTATGATTTGGCCCAAAAGCACCAGGTACCACCTTTTATTATTTTCTCGGATGCTACCTTGCGCGCCTTGTGTCGTCATTTTCCGACGACGGAGACAGCCTTTCTAACTATCTCTGGTGTGGGGCAGAAGAAATTATCTCAGTATGGCTATGACTTTATGCAAGCCATTGAGGCCTATTTGGCTGAAAAAGATAATTAAAAAACACGCTTAACTCTCAAGGGAGCTAAGCGTGTTTGCTTTTATTTAGCTTGTGATGAATCCTTGGATCCATGCTGATTGAGCCAGAGACCGAGACCAAAGCTGATAGTCTTTTCCTCATGGCGCAGTAGGCGGTCAATGTTCTGGCGGTGACGATAAATCATGAAGAGGGCGATCATGATAAAGGTCACACCGTAGATTTTATTGGGCTGAGTCAAGAAGAGATAGCAGGCGGTCAAGCTATAAGAAACCATGGCTGAGAAGCTAACGGTACTGGTTAGATAGAGTAGGGTAAAGAAGCTAATCACCATGACCAAGGCAATCCAGAAATGGAAGCCTAGTAAGACGCCGATAGAGGTGGCGACAATCTTGCCCCCCTTGAAGTTGGCCCAGATGGGATAGGCATGACCAATTAAGGCTGCAAGTGCAACGGCTGAGATCACCCAGGCATTATCTGTGAAGAGCCATTTGGCTAAGAGGACTGGAATCCAGCCTTTTAAGACATCAATCATGGCAACTAAGACGGCTGACTGAAAGCCGTAGGTACGTCCAATGTTGGTGGCGCCACTGTTACCAGAGCCAGTTTGGCGCACGTCTTGACGATAGCGTAGACGTGAATACCAAACCCCAGTAGGGATGGAGCCTAGTAAGTAGGTGGCAATAATCAATAGGATTTTGAGATGCATAGAGAGCCTCCTTTAAATTCCCCTTAAGTGTATCACGAATTCCTACTAAAAAAAAGGCCAGAGGACATCTTTCAGTTGCTATTTAGCGGATGATGCGCTAGAATGGGCCAGATGAAAGATTTAATTGAAATCTAGACCTAGTATTTGGTATGATAGAACAGTTGAAACAAAAAGTTGAGGTGACAATAATGGCTGATAAGCAGCAATTATTAACAAATTATGGTGATGATGCCATCCAAATCCTAGAGGGTTTAGAAGCCGTACGTAAGCGTCCGGGTATGTATATCGGCTCTACTGACCAACGTGGCTTGCATCACCTTTTATATGAAATTGTGGACAATGCTGTCGATGAAGCTTTGTCAGGTTTTGCAGACCATATTAAGGTAACCATCTGTCAAGACGGCAGTGTTAAAGTTCAAGATAATGGCCGTGGTTTGCCAGTAGGCTTGCATGCTTCCGGTAAGCCTACGATTGAAGTGGTCTTTACTGTCCTCCATGCCGGTGGTAAATTTGGTCAGGGTGGCTATAAGTCTGCCGGCGGCCTTCACGGGGTAGGGGCGTCAGTGGTTAATGCGCTCTCTACTTGGGTGCAGGTTGAGGTAGACCGTGACGGCTATACCTATCAGATGCGCTTTGAGAATGGGGGCGTGCCGGTTACTAAGCTCATTAAGACCAAGAACTCCAACAAGTCTAAACATGGGACTACCGTGCATTTTATGCCTGACAGCAAAATTTTTGGCCATGCTAGCATAAACAGTGAGACCATTGCAGAACGTTTGCGCGAGTCAGCTTTTCTGCTTAAGGACCTAACGATTGAACTAATCGATGAACGCATTGATTATCATGAAGTCTTCCACTTCAGCCAAGGTCTGATTGACTTCATTACTTATTTAAATGAAGAGAAAGATACTCTTGGAGATATCGCTGGTTTCGCTGGTGAGGTTGAGGGTTTTGAAATTGATTTTGCCTTTCAATATAATGATGGCTATTCTGAGACCATTCTATCCTTCGCCAATAATGTTCGCACAGGTGGCGGGGGTAGCCATGAGGTTGGGATGAAGACCGGCATGACCAAGGCCTTCAATGACTATGCACGTAAGGTGGGGCTACTCAAAGACAAGGATAAGAACTTAGAGGGGTCAGATGTCAGAGAAGGGCTAACAGCGGTTATTTCACTACGTATTCCTGAGGAATACCTTCAATTTGAGGGACAGACCAAGGAAAAACTTGGAACGCCTAAGGCGCGCCCACTTGTAGAAAACTTCGTTAACGAGAAAATGACGGCCTATCTCAATGAGAATGGTAACTTCTCTCAGATGATTCTGCGTAAGGCCATTAAGGCCAGAGAAACTCGAGAAGCGGCTCGTAAGGCACGTGATGCGGCGCGTTCTGGTTCTAAGAAGCAGGCCCAAGAACGAGCAATTTCCGGTAAATTAACCAAGGCTCAATCAAAAGATGCTAGCAAGAACGAACTCTACCTAGTCGAAGGGGACTCTGCGGGTGGTTCAGCTAAGCTTGGCCGAAATCGCCAGTATCAAGCCATCCTGCCACTTCGCGGTAAGGTCATTAACACCGAAAAAGCGTCTATGCAAGATATCCTCAAAAACGAGGAAATCAATACCATGATTTATACCATTGGGGCTGGAGTAGGAGCAGATTTTGACCTAGAAGCGGTTAACTATAACAAAGTTATTATCATGACCGATGCGGACACGGATGGTGCCCACATTCAAGTCTTACTCTTAACTTTCTTCTACCGCTATATGAAGCCCTTGTTAGAAGCGGGCAAGGTCTATTTGGCTATGCCTCCGCTCTTCAAAATATCTAAAGGATCAGGTAAGAAGCAAGTGGTGGAATATGCCTGGACAGATGAAGAATTAGCCAGCAAAATTGCCAAAGTTGGCAAAGGCTATGTTCTACAGCGCTATAAAGGTCTTGGGGAAATGAACGCCGACCAGTTATGGGATACTACCATGAACCCGGAAACCCGTCTATTGATTCGTGTCACGATTGATGATGGGGCACGCGCGGAGCGTCGACTAACTACCCTGATGGGGAATAAGGTAGAACCACGACGTAAGTGGATTGAGCGTCATGTCAGCTTTACGCTAGATACAGAAGACTCACTTCTGGAAATGTCGCAAGGGCAAGAATCTAGTCATGCTCATCATGAAAGTTTAGTCAAACAGCAAGAAGGGCGCCAAGAAGCCCAAGGACCTGAGTTAATCGCCCAGGATTCCGGTGAATTTTCACTCTTTAATGATGAGGAGGTCTAAGCATGAGCCAAGAAATGATTCAAGAATTAAGCTTTGCGGATGTGATTGGTGATCGCTTTGGTCGTTATTCCAAGTACATCATTCAAGACCGGGCCTTGCCAGATATTCGAGACGGTCTCAAACCGGTTCAACGCCGAATTCTATACGCTATGTATCGTGACCGTAATACAGCCGACAATCCTTATCGTAAGTCCGCAAAGACGGTCGGTAACGTCATCGGTAACTATCACCCTCATGGGGACTCTTCTGTCTATGAAGCCATGGTCCGCATGAGTCAAGACTGGAAGTTACGTAATCCTCTGATTGATATGCACGGAAATAACGGTTCTATGGATGGGGATCCAGCCGCGGCTATGCGTTATACTGAAGCCCGCCTGTCACCTATTGCGGCTCAATTACTGCGTGATATTAAGCAAGAAACCGTTGATTTTATCCTTAACTTCGATGATACGGAAGAGGAGCCAACGGTTCTGCCAGCACGTTTCCCTAACCTCTTAGTCAATGGGGCAACAGGGATTTCAGCTGGTTATGCCACTGAAATTCCTCCTCATAACCTAGGTGAAATTATTGATGCCGTCATCTATCTCTTAACCCACAAGCGTCCTAAGTTAGAGGAATTGTTGGAGTTAGTACCGGGACCTGACTTCCCTACGGGGGCCATTATCCAAGGCATTGATTCCATTCAACAAGCCTATAAGACTGGGCAGGGGAAAATTACCCTGGTTTCGCAAACTGATATTGAGACCTTAAAAGGTGGTAAGAGTCAGATTGTGGTGACCGAATTGCCATACGAAGTCAACAAGAGCAAGCTCATTCAACGCTTAGACGAAATTCGCATTCAGCGTAAGGTAGAAGGCATCGCGGATGTTCGCGATGAATCTGACCGCAATGGGGTGCGTCTGGTTGTAGAACTCAAGCGTGATGTGGACGCCAAGGGGATTCTGACCTACCTCCTAAAACATACTGACCTGCAGGTTAACTACCATTTTAATATGGTAGCCATCAACAAAAGACGACCAGAACTGGTCAACTTACAAACGATGTTGGAAGCCTATATCAGTCATCAACAGGAAGTCGTCACCCGTCGTACTCAGTATGATTTGGCTAATGACCAAAAACGTCTACATATTGTAGATGGCTTGATTCGCGTGGTTTCCATTCTGGATGAAGTCATTGCTACCATTCGCCGGTCTGATAATAAACAGGACGCTAAGGAAAACTTAGTTGCCGAGTTTGATTTTTCTATGGAGCAAGCGGAAGCCATCGTATCCTTACAACTCTATCGATTAACCAATACCGACATTACGGCCTTGCAACAGGAACGTTTGGAATTGAATGAGCGGATTCTGATGTATCAAAATATCCTATCCAATCCTGAAATCCTCAATAAGGTTTTGATCAACGAACTTAAAGCTATCAAAAAAGACTTTGCGACACCGCGTCGTAGTCAAATACAAGCAGAGGTTCAAAGCCTAGAAATCGATACTCATATTCTGATTCCAGACGAGCAGGTGATGGTTTCTTTGACCAAGGAAGGCTATATGAAGCGGACTAGTATGCGTTCCTTTGCCTCATCTGATCTAAACAGTTTGGGCTTACGTGACTTTGACTATCCAATCTTTGTTGAGGAACTCAGTACCCACCAAGAATTAGTCATTATCACTTCCAAGGGAAATTATATTCATATTCCGGTGCATGAACTGCCTGAGATTAAATGGAAGGATCTTGGGGTCCATCTGTCCCAAAACTATCAACTTCAAGATGGCGAACGCTTTGTTAATGCCTTTGTGGCCAGCCAAGAGGAGCATAAAGTCATCTTAGCGACTAAGGCTGGTATGATTAAGCAGACGCCATTATCGGCCTTCACCACTTACCGCTCCTATAAAACGCGGACGGCAAAGGCTATGAATCTGCTAGACGATCAAGATGAAGTGGTAGCAGCAGAATGCCTTAAAGCTGGTCAAAACTATGAAGTGGTCTTATTGACCAAACGTTCTTATTGCTTGCGTTACTCAGCTGATTTGGTATCAGAAATGGGTCTGAAAGCCAAAGGGGTAACAGCTATTAAGTTGAAAGAAGAAGACCAGGTGGTGGCCTGCCTAGTCGTTAATCAAGAAGCAAAACGCCCGCAACTCTTTGCCTTAACTCAACGTGGCAATGTGAAACGCAGCGACCTAACTGTCATACCTGAACTGGGACGTGGTTCGCGTGGTGTTCTCTTACTAAAAGAATTAAAAACCAATCCACATCAATTATTGAAAGTCCTAGCCCTTGATAAAGCTCAGCATCAAGTCTGTCTTTTAGGGGATACAGGACAAAGTGTGGTCTTTCCAGCTAGTGAGATTCCACTGTCGGATCGACTTGCTAACGGCTCGCAAGCGCCTGATTTAGCCAAATTAGGTAATGTCTTAGACTGCTATTTAGTTTTGGACATCCAATCTCAGGCTTCAGAAGCAAATTAGTTTTTTAACCATCGTCTGATTGGGCGATGGTTATTTTTTTGCTTAGACTTTGTGCAAGATAGTGAGGGTAGGGTAATAAAGTTTGTTCATTTTACTTGTAGAAGAAGATAGATCTGTCTTAGTATTGCTTGTTATAGATTTTTTGTAAGAAAAAGAAAACGTGTAGGACTAGGGTTAGAAGCAAATGTACTAATACAGATGACAAATTATTAGCAAACAGAATTAGTACAGGATAGATATTTCACAAACTTTTGCACAAGCTGCGCGACTTTGTGAAACCGGTGTAAACCTTGATATAATAAGATATTTTACTTGATGTTTCTGAGCTAAAGGGCTTGCATTTTAAAATGTGAGTGTTATAATGAACATATAAAAGTTGTTGTACTAGATAATTTACAGTTCAGTTAAGGAGGATATCTATGGAACAATGGCAAGGCTTTAAAGGTAAAAAATGGCAGGAAGAAATCGACGTGCGCGATTTCATCCAACAAAACTATACGCTCTATGAAGGAGACGATAGTTTCTTAGCAGGTCCTACCCAAGCAACCAAAGACTTATGGGCGCAAGTAATGGACTTGAACAAGCAAGAACGTGAAGCAGGCGGTGTCTTAGATACTGACACATCTGTTGTATCTACCATCACTTCTCACGGTCCTGGTTACTTAGATAAAGACAAGGAACAAGTGGTTGGTTTCCAAACTGACAAACCATTCAAACGTGGTTTACAACCATTTGGTGGGATTCGTATGTCTGAAAAGTCTGCAGAAGCTTATGGTTTCCATGTAGACCCAGAAGTATCTCACATCTTTACTGAATACCGTAAAACGCATAACCAAGGGGTATTTGATGTTTATACACCAGAAATGCGTGCAGCTCGTAAGTCTGGGATCATCACTGGTCTACCAGATGCTTATGGTCGTGGCCGTATCATCGGTGACTACCGTCGTGTTGCCCTCTACGGTGTTGACCGTTTGATGGAAGAAAAACTCAAAGACTACAACAACATCGGTTGCGATGTTATGACCAATGACATCTTACAATTACGTGAAGAATTGTCAGAACAATATCGTTCATTGAAAGACCTTAAGAAATTAGGGGAAATCTACGGCTTCGATATTTCTAAACCAGCAACTACTGCTAAAGAAGCTTTCCAATGGCTCTACTTAGCATACTTAGCTGCTATTAAAGAACAAAACGGGGCAGCAATGTCCTTGGGTCGTACTTCTACCTTCTTAGACATCTACGTAGAACGTGACTTACGCAATGGTACCTTGACAGAAGAAGAAGCGCAAGAATTAGTTGACCACTTCATCATGAAGTTACGTCTAGTTAAATTCATGCGTACACCTGAATATAACGAACTCTTCTCTGGGGACCCAACCTGGGTAACTGAATCTATTGCAGGGGTTGGTTTAGATGGTCGCCCATTGGTAACTAAGAACTCCTTCCGTTACCTCCACACCTTATCTAACTTAGGTCCAGCACCAGAACCAAACTTAACCGTGCTTTGGTCACCACAGTTAACGGATGGCTTCAAGACCTTTGCAGCTAAGATGTCTATCGAATCTTCAGCTATCCAATACGAAAACGACGAAGTAATGCGTCCACAATATGGTGATGACTATGCGATTGCCTGCTGTGTATCTGCAATGCGTGTTGGTAAACAAATGCAATTCTTCGGCGCTCGTGCTAACTTAGCTAAGTGCTTGCTCTACGCAATCAACGGTGGTGTCGATGAAAAATCTAAGGCTCAAGTAGGTCCTAAGTTCCGACCAATCACTTCTGAATACCTAGACTTCGAAGAAGTAATGGAAAAGTATGATGATATGATGGAATGGTTGGCAGGACTTTATGTCAATGCCCTCAACTGTATCCACTACATGCACGACAAGTACAGCTACGAACGCATTCAAATGGCGGTTCAAGATACCTACATTCACCGTACAATGGCGACTGGTATCGCTGGTTTCTCTGTAGCGGCTGACTCCTTGTCTGCAATCAAATACGGTAAAGTTAAGACAATCCGTGACGAAAACGGCGTAGTTGTTGACTTTGAAGTTGAAGGCGACTTCCCTAAATATGGGAACAACGATGACCGCGTAGATAGCTTGGCGGTTGATCTCTTGAAACGCTTCATGACTAAAGTTAAGAAGCACCCAACTTACCGTAATGCGCAACACACTACTTCTATCTTAACCATCACTTCTAACGTTGTGTATGGTAAGAAGACTGGTAACACACCTGACGGTCGTCGTGCAGGTCAACCATTTGCACCAGGTGCTAACCCAATGCACGGTCGTGACACTCACGGGGCTTTGGCTTCCTTATCATCTGTTGCTAAAGTACCTTACTCTTACGCATTAGACGGTATCTCTAACACCTTCTCCATCATCCCACGCGCCTTAGGGAAGGAAGAAGATGTGCAACAAGAAAACTTATCCAACATGTTGGATGGTTATTCTAAAAAAGGTGGTCACCACCTCAACATCAACGTATTCAACCGAGACACCTTAGTGGATGCGATGGAGCACCCAGAAAACTACCCACAATTAACCATCCGGGTATCTGGTTACGCCGTTAACTTCATTAAGTTGACCCGTGAACAACAATTAGACGTTATCAACCGGACTATGCATAGCCAAATGTAATAGTCGAGTCTTGACTGGGAAAAGTGACGGGGTAACTCGTCGCTTTTGCCCTTTATATAGAGATAGGTAAGGAGATAAATGCAATGCAATTTGGGAACACAGCCACAACACAAGTAATTGGTCATGTCCATTCAACCGAAAGTTTTGGGTCCGTGGATGGCCCAGGCATTCGATTTATTACCTTCATGCAGGGCTGTCGCCTACGTTGCGAATTTTGCCACAACCCAGATACTTGGGCGACGCGTGGGGGACATGACTACACACCTCAACAACTCTTTGACGAGGCCGTTCAATACCAAGATTTCTGGGGTAAGAAGGGTGGCGTTACGGTTAGTGGGGGAGAGCCGCTCTTGCAGATCGACTTTATTATTGAGTTTTTCAAAATCTGTAAAGCCAATGGAGTCCACACTACTTTGGACTCATGTGGGGGACCATTCACCCGCAAAGAGCCATTCTTTAGTAAATTTAATGAATTGCTTAAGTATACAGATTTAATTCTCTTGGATCTTAAGCACATTGATTCAGATGGCCACCGTAAGTTAACTGGTCAGCCTAACGAGAATATCCTAGACTTAGCCAACTACTTATCTGATATTGGTCAACCAGTATGGATTCGCCATGTCTTGGTACCTGAACGAACTGACTTTGATGAATATTTAATTCGGCTCAGCGCCTTTGTTAAGACGCTTAAGAACGTCTTGAAATTTGAAGTCTTACCTTATCATAAGTTAGGGGTTTACAAGTACGAAGCCCTGGGGATTAAATACCGGTTGGCGGGGATTGAACCTCCAACACCAGATCGGGTGGAAAATGCCAAGCGTATTCTAGAAACCGCCTCTTATCGCGGTTATCTAACAGCTTAAGGATTGAATAGCCTTTAGTGATTTCCCATCACTAGAGGCTATTTATTTTTGTGCACAAGTCATAGGCGGGAAATTTGCTAATAGGGGTGTGAAAGCGTAAAATAAAAGGGTATGAGGGACTTTGCCTGGACCTCTTTGGGGCTATAATTTTTCCCAGCTACATGTTAAAATTAAGGCAGTAATTATCTTATAGGAGGATCCACTGACATGACCCAATATTTAGTTTTCGGACATAAAAACCCAGACACTGACACCATTGCATCTGCTATTGCTTTTGCCTACTACCTCAATCAAAAAGGCCACCAAGCTGAGGCGGTGGCACTTGGCACACCTAATGAAGAAACGGCTTTTGCCCTTGACTACTTCAAGGCTCAAGCGCCTCGAGCGATTGAATCAGCAGCTGGGACTGGTGCTCATGTGGCTCTGGTTGACCATAATGAAGCTAGCCAATCTATTGATGATTTAGCTGATTTAACAGTTGACTATGTCATTGACCACCACCGGATTGGTTTTGAATCTGCGCAACCTTTGTACTATCGTTGTGAGCCAATCGGCTGTACTGCCACGGTACTTTACAAGATGTTTGGTGAAGCAGGAATTGAAATACCTGGCCAAATTGCCGGTCTTATGTTATCTGCCATCATCTCTGATAGCTTACTCTTTAAATCACCAACCTGCACCCCTGAAGATGTGGAGGCTGCTCAAGACTTGGCAAAACTGGCAGGTGTTGATGCAGAGGTTTATGGTTTGGATTTATTGAAGGCTGGGACTAACTTAGCAAGCAAATCCGAAGAGACCCTACTCAACTTAGATGCTAAGAGCTTTGACATGAATGGCCACCAAGTACGAATTGCCCAAGTCAATGCCATTGGTTTTGCTGATCTCTTGGCTCGTAAAGAAGCTTTATTAAAGGCAATGCAAGCAGAAGTTGAAGCAAAAGGCTATGAACTCTTCTTGCTAGTTGTGACAGATGTCTTAGATAGCAATTCCTTTGGTTTAGTTGTAGGCCAAGACGTGTCTGCCTTAGAGGCTGCTTTTGGTCAAAAGGTAGTGGACCAACAATTAGAACTACCAGGGGTAGTATCACGTAAAAAACAAATTGTACCACCATTAACAGATAGCTACGCAGCTCGCTAGTTATCTGCCGAAAGGGAGCTTTTATGAACAAAATTAAGAAATTACTTTATCCAGTCCTAGTCATTTTAGGATTAGTAGTAATTGGGACTAGTATCTGGCTAGCCAACCAATCGATTCAAGAACCTGCTTCAGTAGCAGTGTCTACCAACTCATCTGAGGAATCTAGCTCACAAGTTGCTAAGACTGATGCTTCTTCTGGTGAGGCGGCAAGTTCCGCGTCGTCTAGTAGCCAGGCCGTACGTGGGGTCAACAAGCCTGAACGTAAGGGGACGCCTGCTCCTGAAACTAAGTTAGTAGATGAGCTTGGCAATACGATTGACTTATCATCAAAATTTGGTAAGCCAACTATTATCAATATTTGGGCTTCTTGGTGTCCACCTTGTCGGGAGGAAATGCCTTATTTCTTAGAAGCCTACCGAAAATACGGGGATAAAGTTAATTTTGTTATGATTAATGCGACTGGTAGCCGTCCAGATGAGACAGCAGAGAAGGCGCAAGCTTATTTGAAAGAAGCTAGCTTGACTGACCTACCAATCTATTATGACGATCAACGTCAGAACCAAATTGCTTTCAACGCAGTCAGCCTGCCAACAACCTATATTCTCAATGCTAAAGGAGAAATTCTTAAACGTGGCCAAGGTTCTGTGCCTCGGGAAGAACTCTTCAAAGTACTAGAGCAAATGGTAGCTGAGCAGTAGTTTAAGTAACTAAAAGTAAGAACAGTGCCTAAGGTGCTGTTCTTTTATTCAAGTAATTAGAGAGGATGTGATGGGATGAGTTTTGATGGTTTTTTGACTCATGCCTTGGTTAAGGAGCTAGGTAGCCACTTAATAGGGGGGAAAGTTGCCAAAATTTATCAGCCTTTTGAGCAAGAACTGCAGCTTGTCATTCGATCTCAACGCCAAAATTTCCGGCTTCTGGTTTCTATCCATCCTCAATACTATCGCCTACATTTGACGGATGAGCGTCCCTCTAACCCGGAACATGCGCCAATGTTTTGCATGCTCTTACGTAAACACTTAGAGCAAGCCGTGCTACTAGATATTCAACAAGTCGAGAATGATCGGATTGTTGAGCTGCATTTTACGGGACGAGATGAGTTGGGGGATAGCCAGGTTTATCGCTTGATTATTGAACTAATGGGGCGACATTCTAATGTGATTCTGGTTAATGGTCAGGGTCGCATCATTGACTGTCTTAAACATGTTCCTATGGCTTTTAATTCCTATCGCTTGTTGCAGCCCGGTGCTGACTATCGTCGGCCACCTCAAGATGAGAAACAAGCCAACTTGTTTAAGCTCAGCCAGGTGGATAGAGCAGAACTAGCAGAGCGATTAGTTAGTGCGACTAGCCCAGGTCTGGTTCAAGCCCGCATTCAGGGTCTAGGCCGACTAGCCAGTCAATCATTCTTAGCCCAAGTCCAATCAGGGGAAAAATGGGAGGCAGTTCTAGCTGATTTCTGTCAGGCAGTAGAAGCGGGGGGCGCCTATTTCTTAGAAGCAGAGAAGCCTGATTTTTATATGACGCCTTTAGTAGGAGTGACTGGCCAGTGGGTACCTCATGAGACATTGTCCGGCTTGATTGCTTTCTATTATGCGGAACGCGTTCGCTTAGATCGAATTAAGCAAATGACGGGGGACTTGAACCAACGTTTGCAGCATTTGATTGAACGAAACCAGCTTAAGCTAGCCAATTTGGATCGAGATCAAGCTGTGGCTTCTCAATCAGAAAGCTACCGCATCAAAGGTGAATTGCTGTCTGCCTACGCCTACCAAATCCAAAAGGGACTGAGTCAAGTTACTTTACCAAATTACTATGACAATGACCAAATGATAGAAATTGACTTGGACCCGCGTAAGACAGCGATTGAAAATAGCCAGGCTTATTTCAAGCGCTATACCAAGTACCGCGATGCCCTCAAGCATATCGAGCTCCAAAGGCAGCTTGCACAAGAAGAAATTGCTTATTTGGAGTCTGTCCAGGTACAACTTAGTCGAGCTGACCTCCAGGATGTGGCGCAAATTCGCCTAGAACTAGCGGAGCAAGGCTACTTAAGTGCCAAGCAACAAAATCTCAAAAAACGTCGCCAGGAAAAGGGCTTGAGTCCACGTCTTTATCAAGCTAGTGATGGGACACGAATCTTAGTAGGGCGCAATAATCTTCAGAATGATCAGCTCAGCCTTAAACAGGCCAATAAGAACTTCTGGTGGCTACATGCTAAGAATATTCCAGGCTCACATGTCATCCTCGTAACCGAGTCAGGAGAGTCACTTGAGGATATTGCAGCCGAAACCATCTATGAAGCGGCATCCATAGCAGCCTACCACAGCAAGGGTAAAGACAGTGACAATGTGCCAGTAGACTATACGCTAGTTAAGTATGTCAAGAAGCCTAGCGGAGCCAAGCCTGGAATGGTGATTTTTACTCACAATTCAACTGTGTACGTAACGCCTAAGCTGCCAGATATCCTTAACCAAAATTAAATTTCCTTAAAAACACTGGCGAAACATTACCAAAATTACAAAACCGCTATACTTGTCGAAACTCAACGCGTATAGCGGTTTTTTGTTTCTGCATGGCAGACGATATTATTTATAAAACAACAGTATTTTATTTATTCTTAGTTTGCAGTGTTTTTTGGTTATTATATGGTAGTGAACCCTCTCAGATATCTCTTAACCGAGAAACGCTCTTATAAACCAGATCTGCTTATTGTAGTAAGCCACCTGATCCTCGAATATGGATACTCCTGAGAACCAACCTTCTTTGTCACAAGCATTTCTAAGTTCCGTAGCCTGTTTGCGAAGCTCTTCAAGGTCATCC
>ERZ773062.381-NODE-381-length-25184-cov-7.685145_pt1 | contig 25184 bp, 22 predicted proteins | sample MGYA00580626_ERZ773062 | MGnify/ENA primary metagenome ERZ773062 (study PRJEB29015, sample SAMEA2738003) | human oral metagenome | biome: human oral; feature: human-associated habitat; material: dental | place: China | collected 2058 ... | reverse complement strand
CAAGATGGTTTCGACACGGGCCGCTCCTTCGTCGCAGCCCGGCTCAACCAACTTCAGAAAAACAAAGCTGGTTGAGCCAGCACGTGAGCGCCAGCGAACGGCTGAGTCGAAACCACCACTGGCACCCGGCAGCCAAAACCCGACCCCAACACCCCGGACACCCGCAAGAGGTTTCGACACGGCCCACTCGCTGACGCTCGCAGGCCGGCTCAACCAACTTCAGGGAGGACAAGCCGGTTGAGGCGGGGCGTGAGAAACGAGCGACCCGAGTCGACACCGCCCCTCAACCGGCCTTGGCTGTGGATCTTCTGTTCCACAGCCGCTGTCGCACCGTCCAGGCGCGCCAGGAGACGTGGGCCGCGGCGGGCGCGAGGTGTCGCAGGACGGCCGGGATCTCGTAGCGGGGGTTGTTCGCGACCTGCTTCAGGAACCGGAGGTGATCATCGAGTTGCTGCCGGTTGTGGCTGTTGGAGAACGACTCCGTCCAGATGCGGAACGCGGCGTGGGCCTCGGGTTGGCCGAACATGTCGCCGCGGGTGAGGATCCGCAGCCAGGCGTCGATGTCCATGACGAACACGTTCGAACCGTCGAATCCGCCGATGGCGTCGTAGTCCTTGCGGCGGAACATCGCGCACGCGGGTTCGCCGACCGGGTTGATCCCGAACCGTACCGTCGCCCTGGCGACCTCGGAGACGCCGCGACGCCCCAGCAGCCTTGGTAGGCCCGCGTTGCGGGTCAGGATTCTGCCGTTGCCGTCGATGAAGTCGCGGCGGCACGCGACGAGGGCGAGCGACGGGTCCTCCAGGAGCGTGGCCTGTGTGGCCAGGCAGTCCGGGTGGATGAGGTCGTCGGCGCACACCACTTTGATCAGCTCGCCGCGGGCCTGCTCGACGGTCGCGCACCAGTTGGCCGGCAACGGCAGGGTTCCCTCGGATCGGATGAGCCGGATGCGTGGGTCGTCGAACCCGGCGATCACGTCGCTGGTGCCGTCGGTCGAGCCGTTGTCCCGGATCACCACCTCGAAATCGGCGCGTGCGCTGGCCAGCACCGACCGCAGGGTCGCCGCAAGGGTCGACGCCCCTTGATAGACCGGGATGCAGACGGAAATGTGCGGTTTCATCATTTGTTCACCGGACTCCCCCGAGAAGCTGCGGGCGCTCTGCCGACCCCCCGGCCCGCTCATTTCTGCATCCTAGCGTGTCGCCCCCTGCTGATGGGGCCAGCACGCTTCCCCACCCGGAGATGATTTGTGATGAGCGAACCACAAGTTAGGGTTCTTTGGTGTACAGGAAGGGAGGGATCTTGATACCAAGCCGAATAACTCGACCTTTGATGGCGCTGGGACTTGCAGCTGCGACGATCACCGGGGGACTGTTGGTGCAGCCGCGAAGCACGGACCAGGACTTGGCCGCAACCCCCGCTCCTCTCAGTACGGAGCGGATAACCCCGAGGACGACACCACCAAGCTCAAGTCACCCCGTCGACGCTGGGGCGGCCATCACGGCGGCGCCGAGCACCACGAGCGGCGAGTCCTCGCCAACCGCCACCTCTCCGACGGCCGGGACCTCGACGTCGACGCAACCGACGAGCGAGTCCCCGACCCCGGAGCGGACACCCGTGTCGAGGTCGTCAGACGAACGCTCGCCCCGGGACATCCCATCGTCCGGCGGGTCCTCGCCCAGCGAGTCCGCCTCACCGCAGCAGTCCTCCGGGGGGTCATCCGGCCACAACCGTTCCGACGCCGAGATCAACGGCTGGAACATCGATTATTTCGAGGGTTTTGACAAGACGTCGCTTGAATCCGCTGGGTGGGGGCACTATGGCTGGGGCGAACCGCCGGTTGGGCATGGGGCGATGGGGGTGATGTCCAACGAGAACACGTTCGTGCAGAACGGCGAGTTGATCGTGCGAACCCAATACAAGGATGGTCGTTGGAGCGCCGGCGGAGCCAGCTCAGCGGACAGTTTCTCCGCATCACGTGGCCGCTGGGAGGTTCGCGCAAAGTTCCCGAGGGCCAAGGGAATTGGCTACGCCTTCCTGCTGTGGCCGAAGGACCAGGGTTGGCCGCCGGAGATCGACTTCGCCGAGGGGCGGGTCAACGGGCCCGAGATCATGGGAACCTACCACTGGGATTCCGACAACAAGCAGGACCACAAGTTCGTCGATCACGAGGACCTGGGTGGTTGGCACACCTACGGCGTGATCGTGGAGCAGGACCACATAATCTTCACCCTCGACGGTAAGGAGTGGGGCCGGATCGACCAGCCGAACGTCACCGACACGCAGATGTGGTTCGGGGTTCAGACCGGGGCGATGGATCCCAACGGTAAGGAGGGCCACACCGAGACCGTCGACGGCGGTGTCCCGGGTGCACTCACCCCGCCTGTTTCCGACATCCAGATCGACTACGTCGCGCACTACACCAGGAGCTGAGGGCGCCTGATGCGGGCGGGGCTGGCGTGAGGGCCTCTACGAGGTGACGAGCTGCATCAACTCGGTGTAATCGGCAACGACGTCGTATGTGACGTCGTTGCCGTTCTTCTCGCTGAGTGACGCGAAGAACTTGCGGGCGCACTCGATCTTGGCATCTTCGACGCCCTTGAGCTGGCGTGTGGACAGCGAGCCCTTGGTCTCGGCGACGAAGTAGAGGTGCTTGACGCTGCCCTCGGTGAACGCGATGGCCCAGTCGGGGTTGTAGTCACCGACCGGCGTCGGGATGAAGAACCCGCGTGGGAGCTTCGCGTAGACAGCAACCTCGTGGCTGGTATCGAGCTCGGTGACGAACTTGCGCTCGACCTCGGAGTCGGTGACCACGTAGTCGTAGATGTGCTTCTTGAGCTTAGCCCCGGCCTTTGAGAAGTCCTGGGCGGTCTGGTTCTCGGTGAAGATCGCGGAATCGAATCGGTCTTCGAGCGCGTCGTAGGTGAGGTGCTCGACGATGACGGTGGCCTTCTGCTCGTTGATGAGCCGAGCCGCTTCGGTGATGAACTGCTCCGGGTTGAGGCGGAATTTCGCGAAGGTCCCTGGTGTGATGCCGCTCAGGATCGCGGCAACGGTGCGGCGGGTGAGCTGGGTCTTTTCGGTGATCTCTCCCAACAGGTCGTATTTCACCTGAGAGTGGGCGTTCACGGTCTCGGTGTGGGTCTGCGCGGTTTGCATCGCGAAGCCGGAGCCGCTGCTGGTCAGGTCGTCAGTCTCCAGCTGCTCCCGCTGCCGGCCGGCTCGCACGACGTATTGCAGTGCGGCGACGTTGAGGTGCCTGTCGAGGTGCGCGATCGCCTTACGGATCAGCTCTGCGGAGTCGAACTCAACCTGGTAGACGGCCCGGTGGTTGATCCGACCCCACAGTTCCTGGAACTCCTTGCGCGCGAAATTGGCTTCGTTCAGCGGAATCTTCTTCGGCTTGCGGTCATCGGTGGGCACCGGCAGATCAAGGTAGAGAACGTCGATCAGGGGCCACACGAAGTCGATGATTGACTTGAGCACCTCAGAGGTCGGCGCGGCGAGTGTCCCTTCCTTCTTGGCCTGCTTGTAAGCGTCCGCGATCGTGTTGTCATCGTTCACGTAGCCGTTCTTGGTCAAGTACTTGTAGAGCGCCTGCGCAACGGCTTCCCCGATGACCAACTCGCCGGATGGGGTCTGGATCGTCTTGCCGACGAAGAACGCGACGCTGGCCTTGCGTGGCCGCGCGGCCAACGACTCGGAGATTTCGCGTTGGAGGCCGGTCACGAAGTCGGTGTAGGACTCGTCGGTCACGACGGTCAGCTCGTTGATGTCGTGCACGGTGACGGGGTTGTCCATCCGCTCTCCGTGCTGGTCGACGGACAGCCGTAGGCCTCGTCCGATTTCTTGGCGGCGGGAGACGGTGTTGTCGCTCTTCTTGAGCATCCCCATGACGAACACGTTGGGGTTGTCCCATCCTTCGCGCAGCGCCGAGTGGGAGAAGATGAACCGCACTGGTTCGGCGAACGAGAGTAGCCGTTCCTTGTCTTTCAGGATCAGGTCATAGGCATCCGCGTCGGTGGATTGGCCCTTGTCGTCGCCGCGTCGGGAGACCTTGCCGTCGATCTGGTACTTGGTCTTCTTGTCGATGGAGAAGTAGCCCTCGTGCACCTGCCGCACGTCGTCGCGACGCAAGTAGGTCTGATACTCCTCGGTCGCCGCGTCGATGGCGAGTTCGCCGAGCACCTCGTCACGAATCGCGGCGTACTCCTCCTCGAACATCCGCGCATAGTCGCCGAGAGTGTCCTGACGGCTGTAGTCGCGGTACCTGGCGACCTCGTCGATGAAGAACAGCGAGAGCACCTTGACGCCTTGGCTGAACAGCTCGCGTTCCTTGTCCAGATGGGCACGAACGACCTCACGAATCTGGATGCGCCGTTTGGTCTCCTCGGTGACGTCCCGGTCGGCCAGTTGCCCTGCCGCGACCACATCGCCGCTGCTCAACTCGATCACGTCGCGGTTCGCGTCGATCTCGGTGATGAACAATCCCCTGTAGGCCTCGATCCCGTTCGAGGCATCGTGAAGGTTCGCGCCCACGTCGAGACGCTTGACCTGCCGCCGGATGCCCGTTGCCGTCTGCACCTCGATCTCGATCCTCGCACGCGGTTTGGCGCCCTTCGCGATCTCAATGGCGTCCAGGTACAGGTAGGCGGTCGATCCGGCGAGTCCTTTCACGGTGATGCCCCGCACGGCGATCTTCTTCACGAGCTTTTGGTTGTAGGCGTCCAGCGCGTCGAGTCGGTGCACCTTCGTGTGATCGACCTTGTGCGTGGCAGAGTACCGGAGCAGCATCAGTGCGTTGAACCGGGACAGCGCTTCCAGCGACTTGGGTGCGCCGATCTTCTGCGGCTCGTCGATGATCACGATCGGGCGGTTGGCGCTGATGACATCGATCGGGCGGCGGGACTGGAAGTCATCGAGTTCGTCGTAGATGCGCCGGTTGTCCTTGCCGGTGGCGTTGAAGGCCTGGATGTTGATGATCATCACCTGCACCCCGGCATCGGAGCTGAACCGCTCCAGCTCATACAGCTGGGACGAGTTGTACATGAACGAACGCGGTTTGGTGCCATAGAGCTGTTGGAAGTGCTCGGCGGTCACGTCGAATGACTTCTTCACTCCCTCGCGGATGGCGACCGACGGCACCACGACGATGTATTTCGACCAGCCGTACCGCTTGTGCAGCTCCATGATCGTCTTGATGTAGACGTAGGTTTTGCCGGTGCCTGTCTCCATCTCCACATCAAGGTTCGGGGCGCCCGGCGCGGCGGCGCTGGAGGTGAGTTTCGCCGACAGCGGGAGGTTCCGCGAGCGCTGCACCGCGTGCACGTTCTCCAGCAGTTGCGCGCTTGACAGGACGATCTCGGCGTTGCGCAGGCCTGCGTCCGGGCGTTCCACCGCCTCGAACAGTGCCGGGGCGGTCACGGGGCCAACCTTGCCGGGGTCGATCCGGTAGGAGATGCCGTCATACTTCGGCTGCCCGGCGAAGGTCTCGACGACAGCATCGACGGCATCAGTCTGGTACTGCTGGACCTTGAACTGGAGCTTCATCGAGTGTCTTTCTTTCTGCAACCGGCGCTGTTCGTCGTCGCTGCTAGAAGGGTGTGGGCGGTGTGGATACCTGTGTTCACGCTGAGAGCTCGTCGCTCGTCAAGGTCACGGGTGTTCCTCAGATGGTTCTTACCTCAGTCGCGGGCGATACCTCGCGGAATACCTGCTCCGCGTTGATGCGCGCCGCGTCAGAGTCGAAGGCGTCGTCGCGGAAAACCGCACGTAGCGGCCCGCGCTCTGCGATCCCCCGCACGACCTCGGGAGTCACAGACTCCGCGAAGCACGCGACCAGCGCATCGGCATCAACAGAAAGTACCTCCCGGCCATCTATGTGCTCGCGCATCATTGGTAACGACAGCTCAAGTCCCCAGTCAAGGAGCACTTGGAACAACAGGTCCTCACCGGAACGGTCCGGCTTGACACTTGAGGCCAGATCGTCAAGACCAAGCTGTTCCGTGTCATCCGCAGTTTTCAGCACATCTGCCCTGTTGCTGCTATCGACACGTAGGGAGCGAAAACCAAGATCGAGCCCGACACTGACAAGACCAGTTCTGTCGCCAATTCCGAGGGCCATGCGCCGGATTCGTTCCCGGGAAAGGTCTGCAATGTTCCTGATGCCGATACGACCAGCGGCCCCTCGCTCGGGAATCGGCTCAGGCAATTGGACCATTACGAACCGGCGATCGCCGCCGTCCTCTGCATTCAGTTTCATCGTCGCAGCCGCGGAGGACCCGGACCCGGCAAACAAATCCATGACCAGATCTGCGTTATGAACGGAAGTCGCCTGGCGAATCAAGAATGTCAACAATTCCAGCGGCTTGGGAAAGTCGAATACCTTCTCGCCCCCAAAGAGAGCCATCAATGACTTCGTTGCATTTTCAGTCGAGTACCAGCCCAAGCTGGTAACGAATGCCTTACGGTCGTTGACATAGGAGTCGATGAACTTCTTCTGTCGAGGCATCCCCTCCGGAGAGTCCGGGAAGAGAACCAAGCCATCAGCAATCATCTCGGCAACTCGACTGCGCGAAAACGCCCAGTTCGCATGGAACTCGTTCCCTGTCCTGGGGTCACTGATCGTGAAGAAGTTGTCTTGGGCCCCAGTTGCCTTCATACTCTCTGAACGCCAGAGGCCCCGGGGGTCGCCGTCCGGGTTGGAGAAATCGGCTTCGTCACGATCCAGCCCCCGGAACCGCACGCTGTCGACGGTCCGTGCGTATACGACGATGTACTCATGGTTAGACATTAGAAGCGTCTTCGGAGGAACTCCGCGAGCGGCGTTCTTGGTCGTCCATACGAACTGTGCGACGAAATTCTGCCTGCCGAACACCTCGTCGCAGACAAGTCGGAGATTGGACACCTCGTTGTCATCTATTGAGATTGCTATGATGCCTGATTCGTCGAGCAGGTTTCTTGCCAGCTTCAATCGCGGGTACATCATACTGAGCCAGTCTGAGTGGAAGCGACCGTTTGCCTCGGTGTTCGCGACGAGGCGGTCTCCTGTTTCTGATCTCTGGCCGGATCGGGCGAGGTAGTCGGCGCTGGTTTCTGCGAAGTCGTCCTTGTAGACAAAGTCGTTGCCGGTGTTGTAAGGCGGGTCGATGTAGATCAGCTTCACCTTGCCGAGGTACGACTCCTGCAACAGCTTCAATGCATCGAGATTGTCACCTTCGATGAACAGGTTCTTGGTGGTGTCGAAGTTCACCGATTCCTCGCGAAGGGGCCGGAGGGTCTTGGCGATCGGCGCGTTCGCCGCGAAAGCGGCCGCGCGCTTGCCGGGCCAATCGAGCCGGTACCGCTCCTGCGGCCCCTCGACGATGTGGCCGGAGAGTTCCTGGCGCAACAGGTCGAAATCGACGGCTCTTTCTGGGTTACCGTCGGCGTCGAGGCTCTCGGTCATGACGTTGGGGAACAGCTCGGCGATCTTGTCGATGTTGGTCTGCGTGAAGTCGGGCGATGTCATGCGTAGTCTCTCCACGGGTTACCTCTGCTGTTCCAGTTCGTGCTGTTTCATCGTTGCGGAAGTTGTGGGACTCCGTCGATCACGACAAGGTCGTAGGCCCCAGTTGATCCGATCCAGCCGCGGACCGAGCGACTCACCCTTGGTGCGCGACAGATCGGTGTGGGCGAGCACGTCGCAGTTGAAGCGGTCGGAGGCGAAGATGCTGGTCGTGAGGTTGGCGTTGTAGTTCGTCCAGTTCTCGGCGTACACGCTGGCGATGTGGTCGTGGACGGCCTGCGTGACGTCGCTGGCCTGCTGGGGGTTGTTCCAGAACGGACCCCAGTCTCGCCGGCCCCTCGGCCAGTTCGACACTGTTCGTGGTTGTCTCGGTCATCATGACTCCTTCTGCCCTCACGGGCGATGGAGCCACTTACACCGTTCGTCGGACAGTCCCGAAAGCCCGCGGCGGTAGGAAGCTGGGCGACGAGGCGCGAGTGCCTTTTACTCCGCTCGCTGGGACGGGGGAACGTAGAGGTTCTCGACCGGGATCTCCCGGCCCGTGGGGGTGTCGACGATCCGGATGCCCAGTTCGTCGCGCACGATCTGCAGGTCGGAGCCGACGGGCAGGTCCCAGATGCCGATGAGGGCGGGCTCGATGGTGCACAGGTCGTTGAAATCGACGATCTGCCAGTTGGAGGTGTCGTTGAGGTACTCGGATGTGTCGATGTGGCTCATGATCTGCCAGCCGTTGTCGGCTGGTGCCTTCGACTCGCCCCGCACCATCCAGCGCACCAGCCCCTTCTTCTCGATGACGTTGCGGGTGGCCAGGCAGGCCCCGGCTCCAGGAATGAACTCCATTGTCTCGGCTCTCTCGTGGTCTCGGATGACCTCAGCCTAGCAACGCACACCCCCCTGCGCCGCTCGTTCGCGGAGCCACCCTCCGGGCCCGGCCGGTTGGCGTTCCGTTTCGATCAGCGAGGGTGACCCCGTACCGAGTTAGGCTGGCTCTCATCCGAGCAGGAAGGTTCGACATGGAACTCAACGGCGCGGCTTTTTCGTTCGAGACGCCAGACGCCTGGGAGATCATCCCGGCAGAGGGAATGGTGGCGGCAAGCGCACCTCCCGACTACCTGGGTTTCCGACCGACGATCGTGCTCCGCGAGTCCCGGATCGACAACCCCGCCCCCACCACCCTCGCATCCATCTCCCAAGCGAATCTTCGTGCCATCCCCCAAGAGGTGGCCGGCGCCTACGTCGTGAACGTGGAGGCGATTCCCGACGGCGACGCGGGCCCGGGGCCCCGGGAGAGACGACGGATCTGGGCCTTGGCCCCGGTGAAACCACCAACGGATGACCTACTGGGCGTGATTATGATCCAGGACCTCATGGTGGCGGGCAATTCCATCGCCGAACTGACCCTCACCCTTCCCGTGGTCACCTGGCGGCCCGACGGCTCTTTCGAACGGATCCTCGATTCGTTGCGTCCCTTGGAGCACGGAGTGTTGCCACAGCTGACCACCCAAGTCCCGGAGGCCGTGCTCGATCAGTGGGCCACCGCACGCGACGGCGTCCCTCGCGAGGACGTTACGGTGCAGGGCTACCTTTCCCCCGTTCTGCTGGGCAACACCTACGAATTGTCGCCCGGTGCGCTGACCGAGCTGAAATCCCTGTCCTCGGCGGGTTTCTTCGGAAGGCGGGCCAGGAACCAACTTCCCCGCGAGGAGCTACGGGGAGCAGGTTTCATCGACGACAACGGGTCCCCCACGGAACTGGGCGAGGTGGTCCTGGGCATGTTCAACCACGGGAAACACTGGGTCCTGGAGAACTCCGGGCCGGAGGAGGACAACCGTGGCATGGATGGCTGGAGCATGGAGGAAGCCACCTTGCTGCTCATCGGTCCGTCCCCCCAGGAACCGGTCGGCGGGAAAATCCGCCTCGCCCGTTGTGCCACCGACGACCTGGCACGCGTCCTCCTCATGTGGTCGGGCACCCAACCCGGTTGGCGTACATCCTTCAGCCTGCCAGGAATCAAGATCCAGGAGATGCTTGAGCATCTGGTGGGCCAGCCCTTGCCTCAACAGCTCGGTGGCGATGCGGCTGCATTCACCGACGAGCCTTGGCAGCAGTTCAGCTTCATCGACGACTCCGCCAAGAACGGCGTCGTGTGGATCACGACCCCGCATCGAGGCTCAGCCCTGTGCTATCAGGAATCACACCAGGACGAAGTGACCATCGCCTCCTTCGACGACCAACCGCTGTGGGCATATCTTTCCCTGACCGCAGCCACAATCAATTTCGGAGAGAAAAATGTTCTATGAAATAGATTCTGCGACATGTTTCAGTATCTTCGATACCACGGAAACCCACAAAAACACCGCAGTCAGCTCACACACCTCGGTGTCAGGAGACATCGACAGCCTCGGCTCAACCTGCGCAACGGGACCGGCCGCTCCCATTCAGTCGGCCCTCAACAGAATCTACAATCGGGCATTGACCCCAGCCATGAGCACCGCGGAACAACACACCAGCAATGCTGTGACCTGCGGAAGGCAGGCCGTCTACCAATACCAGTTGGCCGATCAGGAACAGGTTCTCAACACCACAAACTGTAGCCGCGAAGCCCAAGCAGGGTGCGAAACCACGATAAACCTCGAACCCTTGATGGGAGTCACCTCTTACGCTCAATCAGCCAATTCTCCCGCTGAAGTCAAGATCACGGACGGCAAGAAAACAGAAGGGAAATGACGGTGGCCTCATCAACTCCTACATACTATTCCGGCCCCGGAGTCACACACGTCGACACCTCTTGCCTGGACAACTGGGCCGACCCGGACACCTTGGACACCTACGCAGGAGATCTGAAGACGCACGGCTCCGATTTCAAAACCGCCATCACCGATGCCAAGAACTCTTGGCAAGGGCTGACTGCTAGTTTCAAGGCACCCGGAGACACGAGCCTTTTCGCTGCGCTCGACACTCCAGCAACCAAAGCCGGGAACGTCTCATCCGTGGCCGCATCCATCAGCACCAGCATCACGACCTTCGCGTCCACAACAAGGACCCTGCAAACCGAGCGCACCAACCTCTTGGCAAAGGTCGCAACCTTTAACAATGCCGAATTTCAGTGCACTGCCGATGACGCAAAAAACGCAAGCGACTCATCCGATTCTAAAAACAAAAGAGGACAGGAAGGGTCAGCACTTCAGGTTGAAGTGTGGGCTTTGGCCAGAAAATACCAAAATGCAGTGGACACGTGCGTTGCCGATTTGGGAAACATAAATGAAGACGGCACCAAAAAGCATCCCCTGCAGTCCGCATTCGACGGCTACACCCAAGGATTGTTCAGAAGCACGCTTGTTTCCTTTGCAACAAGCTACAGGGCGCCATTACTGAGGGGCAAGCAACTCGTCGCCAAAATCAACGGAAAAACGATCAGAGGACCAAAACTCGAGATACCCGGGAAGGGCGCCAAGTTCGATCCAAATTCTTGGTTCTTCCACAAGAAATCCGTGAGCAATGGATTCACGGACATGCCAAGCACAGTGATCAAATCTGGCCCCAAGGGAAAGTGGGGAGTCGGTTTCGAACACACTACGGGCGGCACGACCGTAGGAGCAGTCGGCAAAGCTGCTGGACGCGCCGCATTCGTGGTAGGTGCCGCACTCACCTACAAGAGCGAATACGACACCGCCCAGCAAAAGCTCAAGGAAGAGAATCCCGGCCTCTCCGACAAGGAGAGAAGATCCAAAGCAGTCGAAACCGCTGCTGTCAGGGGCACCGGGCAACTGGCCGCCGCTGCCTTGACAGGCGCAGCCATAGGCTCGGCCTTGCCTGTTGGCGGAACCGCTGTCGGCCTTGCTGTGGGTGCTGCCGTCGGCGCAGCCATGATGATTCCAACCGGGGACGGCAAGAATGTCGGCGATCGGATCGGCGACGCATCGGAAGCAGTCTGGAGCGGGGCCAAGAAAGCAGGATCAGGCATCAAGAATGCCTTCAAGAAGATCTTCTGACTTCTTACCCCGAGCAAGAGACTCGCTCACAGCCTTCACCGGCTCTTCACAGAAGGGGTAGGTTGGTGGGCTATGTGTGTGGAAGGACGTCGTCTAGGGGCGGTGGGTCGATGAGAGGGGTCCTTGGGTTGGCAGGATGAAGGTGTCTGCGCCTCATCTGAAACCCAAGAGCCCTCGTGCGAAACGCTACCTCACCATGCCTTGATGCGTTCTGCCGGCTTAATCAGCTCGGGCTGAGCGTGACCTGCCAGCGGATCGAGTCCGATCACACTGTGCTGTGTTGCCGTCCCACCACACCGCCGTCGCCGTGTCCGGGTTGTGCCGGGCAGGGGGTTTGTCATGACTCGGTTACACGTCGTTTGGTGCATGTGCCTTATGGCTGGAAACCAACGATCCTGAAAGTGGTGGTACCGCGTTACAAATGCCGGTCATGCCGCCGGGTGTGGCGTCATGACATCCGGACTGCGGCCACATCGCAGGGAAAACTGTCACGCGACGCGGTCATACAGGCAGTCAAATCAATCGTGGTCGACCGGATAATCGCCAGGGTCGCGACCAATCTTGGGGTGGCCTGGAACACCGCATGCGACGCAATCCTGGCTGCCGGTAATGAAGTTATTCATCGACAGTGCTGGCCGCCTCAATGGTGTCACCACACTCGGGGATGGGCACGTGTGGTGACACACCCGAGCTGGCGACAAGATGCGTCACTGTCATCAGTCGGTCTGACTGTGACAAGAACCAAAACCGGTTCATCGAGGTTGTTGGCGGTGGTCGAGGGCAGATCAAAACAAGCGTTCAATACTTGGCTCGAAGCCCAAACCGAGGAGTTCCGGAAGAAGGTGGAGACTTGCCGCGATGGACGGCTTGGCCGGCTACAAAACCGCCGCGGTCGAAGCGATCGAGGCCGTGCTCACCGTGATGGACCTCTTCCACGACGGTGGCCCGGCAGGAGGCAGCCACTAATGCGTCCAACAAGATACCCTGAGGCGTCGATGCCGCTCGGGTGACCCGCTCTACGGTATCCGACGCGTCGCCCGAACCAGAGCCGAGTTCCTGACCGAGAGACAACAGCACCGGCTCGCCAAGGTGTTCGCCGACCAACGCCATGCTGCTTTCAAGGTGACCTGGAACGTCTACCAAAAGGTGATCGACGCCTACCAAACCGAACTACCCACCAAGGAGAAGAAGATCATGACCCAGCTGATCACCAGCCTCCACAGCAGCATCCCGACTGGTCTACAAAAGCTACGTTCGCTGGGACAGACGATGACACGCCACCGCGACGACATCCTGGCATTCTCTTCGACCACCCCGGCACCAGCAACGGCCCCACCGAAGCGATCAACGGCTTCCTCGAACGCCTCAGAGGAACAGCCCGAGGATTCCGCAGCCTCACCAACTACATCACCAGATCCCTACTCGACACCAGCGGGTTCAGACCCCCCATCCACTCACTCCTGTGAAGAGTCCCTTCACCCAAGGGGCAGACACGCCTCCCGCAAACGAGCAGCAATAAACCGGGTTCCCCCGACCTTCGTGATCAGGGGAACCCGGTTTCTCTTCAACACCATCCTCAGACAGAAGACGTGCTACGAATACGGTCTCCTTCTCAAGGAGTCCATTTCAAGAATCTGCTCAGCAGATGTTATCGACACTCCTCTGCGCATTTCCCACGGTGTTGACGGCGGTACCGTCGTTCAGGTTCAGAACCTTTCTCACCAAGACAATCATGTCGGCGACAGCGGTACCCGCTGAACCGAACCTTGATTCGATGGCGGCGTAGCTGTCCGACACCCCGGTGGCGGTGAAATCGTTCTGGAACGAGGCCACGTCGCTGTCGTGCCCCGTCAGAACCGCCATCAACTCGTTGCAGATGTTGTTGATGTTTCCCTGAACCTCTTCGGACACGCCCGTGTCATATGCAACCATGCCAGTAGGCATACAAAACTCCTGTTCTCAAGTAATTCTGCTTTGACCGCGATCAGGCAGCGCCGCCGTGGAAATTCGCCGTGGCGTAATCAGCGGAACCGGCAGTCGTCTGTGCATTGGTCACCATCTCATCGGTGCCAGCGTCGAACGACCGCTGAACACCGGCCTGCCCCTCGCTGATGGAGGCCATCGCATTGTCCAGATCATTCGCATACTGCACGGAGTTTGCATGGAACTCCTGGAACTTCACCGCAGCATCACCTTGGAACTTACCTTCCAAGGGGGCGATGGCGTCGGACAGCTGAAGAACCAGCGACCCGATATTGGCCTGCGACTCATTCGTCTGCTTGTTCAGCGTGGGCAACGCATCATCAGTCATACTGAACTGCACGAAAACACCTTCCTCTCAAAACGACAAACCAACAGTTGCAACGCGCTCCCCCTCCAGCACGAACACAACCACCCTAACCCCAAGCTGGGTCACGTCCCCGAGCACGAGAGATGACCGATGCGCCCAAACGATGCTCCAGCCCTTCCCGTCGTGGTGTGTCCACTAGCGGTACCCGTCGATGACGGCGGCCGCCACCTCGGCCCATGCCTCCCTCGTGCGGGGATGGACCCGCGCCAAGTTGATGCGGTCACCGTCGGCGACGGCGGGATCGTTCGGAACCACGAACACCTGTCTGCTGTGGGTGGCCAGGTGACCCCGCACCGTGTCCTTCTGCACCCGCGCCGAAACCCCGTCCTTGTCGGTGAGGACGACGAGCGCCTCCTGTGCCAAGCGCGCGTAGCCGTGCTGCGCGAGCCAGTCGAGGGTGCTGGCGGCCCGTTTCGCACCCGATACGGCGTACCCGGCCGCGATCACCACGTTGTCGGCCTTCGCGAGGATTCCGCTCATGGCGTTGTGGGTCACACCGGTGCCGCAGTCGGTGAGGATCACGGAGAAGAAGTGCCGCACCAGATCATGGATTCTCGTGTACCCCTCGGCCGTGAGACTGTCCGAAACCGCCGGGTCCTGCTCGCCGGCCAAAACGTGCAACCGGTCAATCTGCATGATGTAACCGGTCAGGTCCGTCCACGTCCGCACCTGCGGGATGTCTCGCACCAAGTCGGTGATGCTGCGCGGATGGATGCGCAGCAACTCCTCCTCCCCCAGCAGCCGCTCGGCCAGGTCCCCCGAATCCGGGTTCGCATCAATGGCGATGGGAGGCGCACCCCGCATCTGAGCGAGCGTCAACCCCACCCCGACGGTCGTCGAGGTCTTGCCGATACCGCCCTTGAACGACAGGAAAGCCGTGCTGTAGGGGCGGGTGAGTGGCCGGGAGATCCGGGCGTCCCGCTCCGCCACACGAAGCTGGGACTGGCTGGGACCGAAATTCACGCGTCCCGCCGTCAGCCGGTACATCGCCCCTCGGAAACCGCCCTGCGGCACCGCTTTGGGTGGCTGCACGAACAGCACTGCTGGGCCAGGCGCCGCCGGTTGGGCCTGAGGTCCGGGAAACACCTCCGCAGGCGGCTGTGCAGTCGTCTGCGGCGGGATGACCTGCGAAACCGGCTGAACCGGAGGAGGCCCCCAATCCGGAACCGGAACCACCGCAGGACCCTGAGGCGGGGGAGGCGCATTCACAGGCACCGGGACAACGTGGTTCTGCGTCGGCTCGGGCGCCCGCTGCCGCACCACGGTTGTCGAATCCAGAAATTCGGCGGCCCGGGTTTCCTGTCTCAGGGTGTTCTGAGCGGGCGGCTGCGGCGGCCTTGGCGCAGCGGTCCGTACTGTGTCATCCCCGTACACTTGGGGAGAAGGCGCGTGTCGTGGAGCCGGTTCTTCCCATATCCCGACTCCAAGGGGCGCCTGCTGATCCCAGTCGTTGCCGGGCGCGGAAGGCCCCGGGGCGGCGGGAGGCACATCAGCACCGGGATGCGGTTGGGGCGTCGGTTGAGACCCAGTTTCAGGAGGAGTGGCGACGGCCTGACCATTGGCGTCCACGGTGAACCAGGCCACCTGATTGCCCTGGGTCTCGTCGATACCACGCGCCAGCACAGGTCTCCCCAGCTGCCGGGCAATGCCAGCCAAGTGCTGGAACACCGACGAGTAGACGTTGGTCGGCACCACCATGTCAACCGGCACCCCATTGACGGTTGCCTCACGCGACCCCCTGACCACCACATTCCAGTAGGGTGATTTCATGGGTCTCCTTCCTGTGAGAGCAGGGCCTCCGCAGGCCCCAAGGTGGTCCAAGTGACTAGGCTAACCCGTGCAAGGAGCAAGTCCAACCCTACAAAAGGACACCGCCGGCCCCGCCACAGAAAGGGAGAAGCGATTGCCATACGCCTATGACGACCAGCTCATTGACGCCGTCGCGGTGCGTCGCAAGCGGCTTCTCGCCGGCTTCCTGTTCGGGATGAAACGCACACGCCGTATCTGGCGCGACCGTCTGAGCACCTTCGCCATCAGCCTGATCATGGCCGTTGTCATCTGCGCAGTGTGCGTGGGCGTCTCCTTCGTCACGTCGATCCTCCGGGCTGAGGCCCTGAAACAACAGCAGCAACAGCAGCGCTACGGAACCTTGAGCACCACGCCCACTCCCACCAAGACATCATGATCGCCGACCCGTTCCTCCGGATCAGCGTTCTGGGCACCACCCACAACGCCGATCTCGTCGTTCCCGCCGACCAGCCCGCCACGGCCCTGCTCCCCCAGTTCCTCGGCTTACTCGGTGAACCCCACGGCCCCCAGGGCACCTACACGCTGACCACCGCATTGGGCGAACCCATCGATCTGCACCGCCCAATGGGCGAGATTGGGCTCGTCGACGGCGCTGTCCTGCAATTGTCGCGGGAAACGGAAACACCCCCGGTACCCGTCGTCTCGGACCTCGTCGACGCAACCGCCGAACACAAAGCCACGGGTCTGTGGTCCGATGTTTCTCGCGGCTGGGTGTTGAGCGCATGTTCGGCCCTGATGACGGTCGTGGCGCTCGTTTTTCTGCTTCTGCCGCGGGGACCCGACACCTTGGATGTCGGCGTCACGGCGGCCGGTCTATACGTGGTCAGTCTGCTGTGCAAAATCCTGCGCAAGGACTTGGCCTGGGCGTACTTCGCTGCAGCGGGTGTGACCGCAATCTGGTGGGCCTGGCTCCAACTCATGACAGGAACGTCCCCGCTGGTGATCCTGTTGATCCTGTTGGTTGCCCAATTCATCTCCCTGATGGTTCACACCCGACAGCATTTCGCCTACGCAATCGGCTTGGCTGTGCTCGCAATCAGTACCGGCGCGTGGTGGTTGATCCATTTTCTGGTAGCTGACCCGGTCAGGGCAGGCGCCATCACGGCGACGCTCGCCCTCCTGCTGCTCGGCCTGACTCCACGACTCGCACTCAGCATCGCAGGAGTTTTCAAGGCCGACGACGCCGTCGGACACGGAACCAGCATGGCATTGAGCGAAGTCGTGGGTCGCCTGGACCGCGCCCACCATGTTCTTTCCGTAGCCGTGACGCTACTCGCGGGGTTGTGGACCCTGGGGATTCTTCCAGTGGCCGGCGCCGCCATCGGCAACGTGTGGACGCTCGGAATGGTCTCATCGCTGGTCGTGGCGTGGACACTCCGGGGACGCCACTTCCCCCTGACCGCGGAACGGACGGCGATCTACACGGCCGCTCTCATCGCGGTGAGCACCGTCGCGTGGTCCCAACTGGCGACGGTCTGGGCCCCAGCGGGGGCCGCTGTACTGGCACTGTTTCTCGCCATCGTGCTGTTCCTACGCATATCGGACCTGGCCGCAGCCCAGCTGCGGAGGGCCGCGACCTGGATCGAGACCTTGGCAGTGATCGTCACCATTCCTGTTCTCGTCGGCATGTTCGACCTGTACACCCAGCTCTTGGGGAGTTTCCAGTGAGTGAACCAGCAGGACTTCCCGGCATCACACCGCCCGGGCAGCGCCCGGCGCAGGGAGCACCTCCACAGCAATGGGGTGATCAGGCCCCGCGACGTCTGCAGCCGGAGGCAACCGAACCGACCCACCTGCCTGTAATGGGGGTTCCTCGCCCCGGCAGATTGAGCTTCGATCCTGGACGACAAACGCAGATCCCCATCCTGTATCCCCAGCCCGTCCCTCAATCCCAGCCGACACCTCTCGACCGCGAGGCCCCGCTGGTCCCGGACCTGCGCAACCATCCTGACTACGCTCGTCTGTCAAAACGTCACGCCATGCCCGGGTGGCTCCGATTCTTCTCCTGGTTCGCCCGCATCTTCCGCAGCGACGACGTTGCCTCCCGCGTGACCCGGGCCTCCGCGGGGGCCCAGCGCCCGGTCGCCACCGGACGGCGAGTGATCGTGGTCGGCGCCAGCGGAGGAACGGGCACCACCAGCATCACGGTTGGGCTGGCCAGGACCTTGGCGGCGGCGCGCAATGCTCCGGTGGCCGTGCTGACGACGGAAAGCGGCAACGACCTGGCCTCCCGGCTGAACACCGACCCGATTCCCAGGGCAGCCTCGGATCGACCGGCCGCCAGCTTCGCCGAACAGATGTCGATCATGATGGAAAACGGCCGTCTCGCCGTCATCCGACCCCGCGAAAACGCAGCAGCCATGGCTCGGGGCCTCGCCCGGTTTTTTGCTGTAACGGTCGTCGACGCAGGACAACACCCACCCGTGCAACTCACCGCCGAGGCCCACTCGGTCGTGATCATCGCATCGGCGAGCGCCGCGGGAACCACCGCAGTTGCCAGGACCGCCACTGAGATGCGTGCCACAGGGGTGAATCCCGCGGCCATCCAGGCGGTGCTGGTGCCACGCACACCAGGGGATGACTCGGCTCCCCACGCGAAAAGGCTCCGCGACTCCAATATCCACGCCTTCGCCCTTCCCTACGATCGCCACATCGCGGGTGGAGCCGCTCTGCATCTACGCCTGATGGCCGAAAATACCCAGGTGGTCCTCGGGGAACTGGCCGCAGCGACCATGAACACACCCGACAGGTGACATGATGAGCATCCGGATTGTTCACCGACCGGCCAGAACCACCCCTGCCCTGCAATCGCTGCCGGAAGTTCCGCTGGAATCCCCGCCCACCCTCGCAGACGGGAGCGACGGGGCAGGTTCTGCCGCACTGCGAATCCTGCCCCTGCTCGGAGCCGGCGCCGCTATGACCGTCATGATGCTGTTCCGGCGCTCCAATTTCGCGGTCATCGGCGCACTCATGATGATCGTCACAGTCATCGCCTCCGGCGTCATGATGTTCAGCCAACGGGGCAGGGCAGGCAAGGAACGCCGTGAAAGCCGTGATGTCTACATCGAGTATCTGGAGAAGGAACGCGACAAGTTGCGGGCCGATGAAACCAAACGACTCGCCGACGCCCATCGCATCCATCCCGCACCCGGGGAACTACTCAGTATCGCCAGATCGCCCGACCGGCTGTGGGAGCGTCGTCGCGGTGACGACGACTTCCTAAAGCTCCGGATTGGCATCGGCACCGTCCATTCCCGCGACATCAAGGTGAAATCCCCCCAAGGGTCGATCACCCGCAGCGACCCTTTCATGGACAACGAGGTGGAACTGATCAAGTCGCGTTTCAGCAACACCCCGAACATGCCGCTGCTGGTCAACCTCGATTCCATAGGCGCAATCAGCGTCGTCGGGAAGCGGGATTTCGTTCAACAGGTGGCGCGCCTGCTCACCATGCAGGCCGCAACCTTCCACTCCCCTGAGGACCTTCAACTCGCGCTTGTCGTTGACGACGAGCATCGCGAAGACTGGGACTGGTTCTCGTGGTTACCGCAGCTCGCCGCGCAGAACGTCCAAGGCCCGTTCGGACCGGGCAGAGTGATCGTGCCGAGCATCGCGCGGCTGCGCAATGTGTTAGGCCCTGAACTCGACTCCCGTTCCTCCAGCGCGGCCGAGGCCCGTCGCGCCATGCTCACAGGCAAGGAGATACAGCACGGCCGCATCCTCGTTCTGGTGGACCAGTACGGCCAGGCGGCCACAACTTTTACACCAACGGATCCGCAAATCAAACTGAGCCAGGTGAGCACCACGGTCGTTTACCTCCTGGACGATCGCAGGGCCGAACCCGGGTTCATCACAACGCGGATCAGCGCAGGAAGGGAACCAGGGAGTTTCGTGGTCGAAACCTACCCGAAACCTGATGCCGCCCCCAAAGTCGTCACCGGTTTCCTCGATGACCTGAACCGGGACTCGACGAATGCCCTGGCCCATTTCCTCAGCCCGCTGCGTCTGTCCCCTGACTCGCACGAACACGACGCCGCACGCAACGTCATGACCTTCGCCGAACTACTGGGGGTGCCCGACTACAACAACATCGACTTCTCCCGGGCGTGGGCGCCGCGCGGCGAGACCGGATTCCTGCGGGTCGCCATCGGAACCGATGACATGGGCGAACCCGTGACCCTCGATCTCAAGGAGGCCGCCCAGTACGGCATGGGCCCGCACGGCCTGTGCGTCGGGGCGACGGGTTCCGGCAAGAGCGAGATGCTGCGCACCCTGGTGCTGGGGCTGCTGGTCAGCCACGATCCGGAGGATCTGGCGATGGTGCTCGTCGACTACAAGGGCGGCGCCACCTTCGCTCCCTTCGACGGCGCACCCCAGGTCTCGGGCATCATCACGAACCTGTCCGACGACGCCAGCCTCATCGAACGCGTCTACGCCAGCCTGTCCGGCGAGGTGCAGCGACGCCAACAGGTGTTGCGCGACGCCGGGAACATCGCGGACATCACCACCTACCGGGCGTTGCGCGCCGAACGTCCCGAGCTGGGTCTGGCCCCGTTCCCGCACCTGCTGGTCATCATCGACGAGTTCGGCGAGCTCCTGACCGCCCGGCCCGACTTCATCGAGTTGTTCCTGTCCATCGGCCGGATCGGACGCTCCATCGGGGTGCACCTGATGCTGTCGAGCCAGCGGATCGAAGGCGGCAAACTGCGCGGACTCGACACCTACCTGTCCTACCGGATCGGTTTGCGAACCCTGTCGGAGAGCGAGTCCCGCACCATCCTGGAGACCACCGACGCCTTCCACCTGCCTCCGATTCCCGGCTACGGCTACCTGAAGGTGGACACCACCACCTACACCCGGTTCCGCGCAGGTTTCGTCTCCGGCCCACTGCCGGAGGACCCGGAGCTCGAACAAAAAGTTGAAGCCCCTCCCGTCGTGCTCCCGGTGCCCAGCTATCTCGTCACCCGCGCCGAGGCAGGTGACAGCATGCCCGCAGCAACGCGTGTGAGCACGAAAACGACAGGTCCAACGGTTCTCAGCACCGTCATGGATCAGCTCCGGCAGCAGAAGCGCGCCACCCAACCGATCTGGTTGCCCCCGCTACCAGCAGCGACCACGCTGGACACGGTCGCAGGCAAACCCCGTCCCACCGACTCCGGGTTGCGGATCCACTCCAGCGCGCCGTTGCGTTTCCCCATCGGAATCATCGACGACCCAGCCCGCCAATGGCAGGACACGTGGGAACTGGATCTTCTCACTTCCGGCGGCCACACCCAGGTCGCGGGAGGACCGGGAAGCGGAAAGACGACCCTGCTGCGCACCATCGCTGCATCGCTGGCGCTAACCCATCCGCCGTCGTTGGTCAGCGTCTACGTCTTGGACTTGCTCGGCTCATCGCTGCTGAACCTGCGCGACCTGATCAACGTGGGCGGAGTGGCCGTCCGCGCCGACCACGAGGTGGTGCGACGCACCTTGGAGGAGCTGCGGGGACTGTTGAATCAACGTGAGCTGATCTTCCAGCAGCTTCGGCTTGATTCCTTGGCGACATTACGCAACATCACCGACGATCCCTCGCTCAATCTCGCGGAGGTCGTGCTGCTCATCGACGGCTACGGACAGCTCTCGGAGGAATTCGAGGAGCTTACCGACATCGTGTTCGACCTGCTACGCCGCGGCGCCGCGCACGGCATCCATGTCATAGCCACCACAACCCGCTGGAACGAGATCCGTCTGGCGCAGCAGAGTTTTTTCGGTACCAGAATCGAGTTCAGGCTGACTGACCCGACTGAGTCCGCGCACGGCAGACGCCTAGCGGAAACCCTACCCGCGGATCGTCCCGGCCGCGCTTTGGTCACCGACGGTCTGTTCACGCATGTCGCACTTCCCAGGATCGACGGGGTTGATTCCGCCGAGGACGTCTCCGACGGGTTGCAGCATCTCTCGGAAGCGGTTGCGGTCGGCGCAACCGAGCGGGCCGTGCCGGTCAGGCTGCTCCCGGCAAATCTCTCCCCCGACGGAGTCGAACTTCCCGAAAGCAGGGCGTTGGTGGCTCTAGGTCTGGACGAAACCGACCTCTCGACCACGGTGCTGGACATGAACGGACCCGACAGACACCTCATCATCTTTGGTGACTCCGGGACCGGACGCACCACGATGCTGAGGCGGGTGGTCACTGAACTGGTTCGCACTCACAGCTCCGACGAACTGGTTTTCGCGGTCTTCGATCCCCGGCGTTCCCTGACCGGCGTCGTTCCGGAGGGTTATCTAGGCGGAACTGCCACCAGTGCCGTCCTGGCACAGAAACTGGTGACCGCCATCGTGCCGGAACTCGAGGCCAGGGTGCCGCGCAGCGTGGACTCATCCGTCGAGGTGGCGCCCCCAACACCGCACATCGTTATTCTCATCGACGACTACGACGCCCTGGGATCGGGTGCCGGGCCGTTCAAGGCGTTGATGCCATTTGTCCCGATGGGCAACGAGGTCGGGTTGTCTGTCGTGCTGACCAGGCGGATGACCGGCGCGGGCCGGGCCATGTACGACCCCCTGGTCAACACGATGCGCGACTCCGGAGCCGCCGGGTTCATGTTCTCCGGAGACCGCTCCGAGGGCATGCTGCTCGGCAACCAAAGGCCACGCGCCCTACCGATCGGCCGCGCCATGTTGTTGCATTCTGGACAACCGGTGCGAACGGTACAGATCGTGAACCAACCCGACCAGGTGACGGAAACGGGCGAAAGCTGATCAAAGCCATCCGCCGACGAGGGTGTGGGCCCCGCACCAACGGGCGCACTTGCCTTGTGGATAAACGCCTGCCCTCCCTACGGGAACGCTTGCCTTACGGACAAACACCAGCGCTACAACGCAAGCAAACGACCGCAAGGCAAGCGAGTCACGGGGGAAGACGGATGATCAGGGAATCACCGCGGCCATTCCGCCGGACCGCGATCCCCAAGCCGCCCGGCCACAGCTACGTCTCCATTCCCTGCCTGTGTTTGAAGAGCAGGCGCATCGCCTCCACTTCTTCTCCAATGCTCACGCGGACCTCGTATTCTCCCGGTTGAAGGTCCGTCACATCCCATTGACGCATGTCGAATGCCAAGGTAATGCGCACTTCCTCGTCCTCGCCCACATTCTCGAGCGCCCTCTGGGGCGGAGGCGGCACGCGCAGCAGTTCGTTTCGGTGGTTCGGGCCGTTCACCTCGACGACCAGGTCGGAAGCGCAGAGCTGGGTAGACGTGCCATGGATGAAACCTGCGAGATACAGGGGTGCTCCGGGCACGTGCGTGTTGGTTCCAGCACCCACGATCGTGAGCAGCCCGTTTGCCTCCTGAGCGAACGAGCACAGATGCAGGACGAACTTCACCCGCTTCTCAGACCGAGACACTGTCATACCTGTACGTCTGTGTGGTGGCCATGCGCGGTTCTCCCTGCCTGACGATGCTCGGGCGATGATCCGCGGGGCGCCTCGGGTCAAGGGACCCGGCAAGCCATTCGTTGATCTGCGCCACCTCCCCTTCCGTCGGGACGTCCCAGTCGTCGTGCCGATGCCCATTGGCCCGCAGCCATTCGTTGACGAGCTGCCACAGCCACAACGGCGAGCTGTCGGTGAAGCAATAGGGCCCCGGGAACTCGTTGTCCCTCGGGTTGTTCACCCATTTCGACACGGCCTGCTTGGACACACCCGCTCGGCGATGGATGTCGGCCATCGTGACCAGCTCCGGCATGACTGAGCGTATGCTCACGCGGCTGAGTCGCAGGTGCTCGGCCATGGCCATGGCCGCGGCAACGGCATCGGCCGCGGAGTCCTCGCCCTCGATCACGGTCCGACCGCACCGTCGCGAGACGGCGAAACGCCCATCGGACAGCAGTGCTTCCTCAACGTCCCGAGGTACGTCCTCGACCAGAAACTTCACGACGTAGTCGCGCTGCATGAGCTTCTCCTGTCCTCGGCTGTCACTTCACAACCACCGGTTGACCACAGTCAACCTTACCCGTAGATCAATCAGTTCCGGAATCCGGTTCATGGATACAGCTCTCCAGAAAGCGACGGAAGCGTTTCCCCTCGTTGCCGTCGCTGCGCGGGGTCCCGGCCACCGAGCGCATGCACCCGTCCCGCGTGGCCAAGGGGCAGAACACCTTGACGCCATGCCCCAATTTGCACACCCGCCACCCCCGGTCCAGCGCCGCAAGCAGCGCCTCCAGTGTCTCCGGGTACCCCTTGTACATCTTGCGGAGAGCTGCTGCATCAAGTTCTTTACCATCTCCCATGGTCACCCGCCGGTTCTGGGTTTGCAGCGTAAGGGCACGACGACACGACGCATGGTTCTCCCTCGGGAATCAAACCGTTTGGATGACAGAAGAATAGCCCTGCCCCGGGAACGTCTCCGTTGGGCTTGGTCGCTTACCAACGCGCCGGCTACTGGTAGCCGTCGATCAGGGCCGCGGCTACCTCCGCCCATGCCTCCCTCGTGCGGGGTTGGACCCGTTCCAGGTTTATGCGGTCGCCGTCGGCGACGGCCTGGTCGTTCGGGACCACGAACACCTGCCTGCTGTGGGTGGCCAGGTGGGTGCGCACCATGTCCTTCTGCACCCGGATCGACACGTTGTCCTTGTCGGTGAGGACGACGATCGCTTCCTGGGCCAGTTTTTCGTAGCCGTGTTGCGAGAGCCAGTCGATGGTGCTGACGGCCCTCTTGACCCCGGAGAAGGCGTAGCCGGTGGCGATCACGACGCTGTCGGCTTTGGAGAGAATCCCGCTCATGGCGTTGTGGGTCACGCCGGTGCCGCAGTCGGTGAGGATCACGGAGAAGAAGTTCTGCACCAGGTCGTGGACGCGTTTGTAGCCCTCGGCCGTGAGGCTGTCCGAAACCGCGGGGTCCTGTTCGCCCGCGACGACGTGCAGCCGGTCGACCTGGGTGATGTAGCCGGACAGGTCCGTCCAGGTCCGCACGTTGGGGATGTCTCGCACCAGGTCGGTGATGCTGCGGGGACGGACGCGCAGCATCTCCTCCTCCCCGAGCAGCCGCTCGGCCAGGTCCCCTGAGTCCGGGTCGGCGTCGATGGCGATGGGGGGCACGCCACGCGCTTGGGCGAGGGCCAGGCCCACCCCGACCGCCGTCGATGTCTTGCCGATGCCACCCTTGAAGGACAGGAACACGGTGCTGTAGGGGCGTTCCAGCGACCGGGAGATCCGGGAGTCCCGTTCCGCGAGACGGATCTGGGTTTGGCTGGGACCGAAGTTCACGCGCCCCGACGTCAACCGGTACATCGCCCCGCGGAAACCGCCTTGGGGCACGGCCTTCGGGGGACGCACGAGCAGCGACGACGGTGGTGTCTCCTGCGAGGGAGGGGCCTGGGGCGGGGGCACGTTCATCGAGATCGACCGGAACGGCACGTCGGGGGAGGCAGTCGGCGGGGAGAACTCCTGCGGTTTCGGCCGCGGGGGTGGCTGCGGCGGGCCCTTCCTGGGGGGCGCGTCGGGTCGCTGCGAGGAGTTCGGTCGCTGGGGCGCCTTGGGTGGTGGCGG
>ERZ773062.380-NODE-380-length-25267-cov-10.631287_pt1 | contig 25267 bp, 18 predicted proteins | sample MGYA00580626_ERZ773062 | MGnify/ENA primary metagenome ERZ773062 (study PRJEB29015, sample SAMEA2738003) | human oral metagenome | biome: human oral; feature: human-associated habitat; material: dental | place: China | collected 2058 ... | reverse complement strand
CCTCGCTCTTGGGGCGGCTGGATGAAGCCTTCCCCAAGGTCTTCTCCGAAGATCTCATGGTCACGGGCAAGGACGTGCGCCGTGGTAAGCCCGACCCCGAACCCTACCTCATGGGCTTGGAGAAGGCTGGAGTAAGCGCTGCCGAGGCCTTCGTCGTGGAGAACGCCCCCATGGGGGTGCGGGCGGCCGTCGCTGCTGGCATCTTCACCATCGCGGTGAATACCGGCTTGCTCCCTGACAGCGCTCTTGCTGACGAAGGTGCACACCTCGTCTTCGACTCAATGCAAGAGCTCTCCGAAGCGCTGCCCATCCTACGCGCTCACTGGACGCTCCCCGTGTAGCCTCGCTGGAAGGTAAGAGGAGGAAGGCTCTTCTCTCGCTTTTCGCCCCTCGCTAAGGCGCTCAATCCCTCGCCTTCTTCCTATGAAAGCATGGCGAAAAAACGCTGTGCGCACAGCGATAAATTTCCGTATATGCAGAAATATTTTTTCGCATATGTGGAAATTTATTTTCGTATATACAGAAATTTCCCGCCGCATATACGGAAGTTTCCGGCCGTATATACGGAGATCTCATCCCCTTGATTATCAAAAGAAAAGAGGGCGCAAAGGAAGTATCCTTCCCTTGCACCCTCTTGTGCTAATTGAGCCGAAGCCAAAGTACCTACTTGAGGCTGGGCTTAGCGTATTGTAGGTTCGGCAAAGCCTTGCTACCGTCGGGCGTGGTGATCGCCGCGCCGAACATCCACTTATTCAGCCGAATCTCGGGGAGCGTGAAGCGCCCAATCGGTAGCTTAATCAGAATTTGATTCCAGCCCTTCTGCAGCTGGATCTGTAGGGGTCGGCGCGAAGCTGCGTTCTCGTTGGCAAGGGGAAGATCAATGTTGCGCTGCCCGACAGCATTCTGCCAACGGGGAGTCGTGATAGCTTCTCCATTGACCCACAGACGGCTGCCCTTATAGTCCCACGTGCCTTGCTGGGGAGCTACATCCGCCTCCGAACGGCTATAATTCTGCGTCTCGAAGATCAGGCCTGCCGTCGTGGCGGCATCGCTGTGCACCCAAGCCGTAGCGTAGACGGTGCTATTCTCCGATGCATTGGGGACGAGGCCGTAGCAAATGTCTCCCCACACGTGACGGAGGTAGACACCCGAGCCACCGCTGGTGCGCTGGTAGGGGTAGGCTTCTCCACCCACCTCGATAGGCGGTGCATACTGGTGCGCCTTCATCTGCTTGAGGTACTGCTCTTCGGGTAGGTACGAGGCTGCAAGGTCGCCACCGTTGGGATAGACGGGGCTGACATACCACTGGGCATGGCTCTGCGCCACATAGGGGAAGGGCTCACCGGCGAAGATGCGATCCTTATGCCACAGGAGTCTGCGCTCGAAGTCCACAAAAGCCTCTCGCGTCTCGGGGCTCGCTTCGGGGGAAAGCGCTGCGGTCGGAGCATTGAAGTAGCCCGCACCGCCCCCAAGCCAAGCACGCTCGGCCAAAGCAAGCATATTGGGGTAGACAGCATTCTCCTGCATGATAGTGCGGGGAGACTCCACATAGCGGTCGTTCCATACGGCGAGTATCGCCCCCATTACGTTCGTATTGCTCGCCGTGACACCAAGGATCTTGCTGCTGTAGAGCATCTGGATATCAGCGAAGAGATCGTAGTGATTGAGGTAATGGTAGCGACTATCGATAGCGGGTGTGCCGTACACGATGCGTCCCTTTGAGCTCCATAGGTGGAGGAGGTCGACTTCCTTACTCTTGAAGGACCAGCCGGGATTCCACGCGATAGCCTTCTTTCCAAGCGAACGAACATGCTCGACCATCTCGGGGACGAAGAGCTTATCCTTGAAGTCCGTCTCATCCGTACCCAAGTGGATGTAAGGCACATCAAGACTCTCGGCCAGCTCTGTGAGGATGTCCTTGACGATGCGCTTGCCCTCGGGCGTCTGCATATCGAAGCCCATGGCTCGCGAGAAAGCGGAGCTGTGACCCGGCATATCGATCTCGGGGATGAGTGTGATACGCAGCTCCTTGCACAGGCGCGCCAGATCCTGTAGCTCCGAGAGGGTGTAGAACTTCCCTGGCATACGCGTCGTATGGCGTGCCTCCGTCAGCTGAGGATAACGCTTGCTCTGCAGTCGCCACGCTTGATGCTCGGTGAGGTGCAGGTGCAGCGTATTGACCTTGTATTGTGCCAAGAGATGTACCTGCTTCTTCAGCTCTTCCACAGGGATAAAGGCGCGGCCGAGATCGTGCATAAGGCCTCGCATACGGAAGGAAGGCCAGTCGATGATATCGCATGCCTCCAGCTCGCCCTTCTTCTCTGCCGAGACGAGGAGCTGCTCTAAGGTCTGCAAGCCACGATACAAGCCGATACGCTCGAGTGCATCCACGTAGATACCATCTGCTCCGATGCGAAGGCGATAGGCTTCCTCCTTATTGAAATAAACCTTGGGAAGCGAGGGCACGATCGAGGTGCGCACCACGATGGGGCTACGCGAATCAATGGCACAGCCGTTCCGCTGAAGTATTTCCTTCAGCTCGTCCTGTAGATACAGCCCCTCGGGCTTAAGACGGCTCGTATTGCACTTCCCCGCGTGCATCTCCAGGTGCTGGGGGCGAGGAAGGAGCTTGTCTACCGACGCCTCGGCAGTTGCACTCAGGAGTAGGCAGCCACTTAATAATAGTATGTAATGCTTGCTTGTCATAGGCGGATTAATTCGATGCAGATAGAGATATCATCATCTCATATTAAAAGGCAATAGAAAAGGGGATGTGTCGATTGTCACATCCCCTTTTCTTTCTTTGAGCCTCTTGTCGGATTCGAACCAACGACCCCGAGATTACAAATCACGTGCTCTGGCCAACTGAGCTAAAGAGGCAGGTGGGTAAGCGATCTATATCGCACCGCTACAACCTAATACCCTTGCTGCGATCAAGCCCTGGGGGAGTCAAAGGGAGCTGGTCGTATAGGACTTACCCAGTGCAAAAGTAGTATAAATATCCGAAAATGCAAGAGGGCGCCTCTGGGAATACACCCAGAAACGCCCCTATTGACGTATGATTAGTTATCGGCGACGGCTATCTATTCCGCGATAGCCTCATCGGCTTCGATCTCGACATCGTCCCAATCGAACTCCAGGTCACCATCTTCATCCCCCCATTCTTCGTCGAAGTCTTCGTCTTCTTCATCAAAGCTGGGGAGCTCATCATCATCCTCAAAGACAAGGCTTGTGACGTCAATAGACTGCTGGATGATAGACTCGGTGCGGTGCTTCGTCTCACGATTAAGCTCCTGCCACAGGAGGTCCTTTAGCTCGGTGAGTCCTTCGTGAGCAGCAGCGGAGATGAAGCAGATAGGCAGTTCTGCGGGCAGTTCCTTGTGTAACTCGTCAACGATCCAGCCCTGGATCTCTTCATCGATCAAGTCGCACTTGGTGATGCAGAGGACCTTACGCTTCTCGGTGAGCTCAGCATTGTACTTGACCAGCTCACTGAGGAGGAGACGATACTCGGCGGCGATATTCTCCGTATCGGCTGGGATCATAAAGAGGAGCAGAGCATTGCGCTCAATATGGCGAAGGAAGCGCAAGCCTAAGCCACGCCCTTCTGCAGCACCCTCGATGATACCAGGGATATCCGCCATGACGAAGGAGCGGTCATCACGATAGCGCACCATGCCGAGGTTGGGCTCCAGCGTCGTGAAGGGATAGTTCGCGATCTTGGGCTTAGCAGCGGTGATGACAGAGAGGAGCGTGGACTTCCCTGCATTAGGAAGGCCAACGAGGCCGACATCGGCGAGCATCTTGAGCTGGAGGATTACGGTGCGCTCCTGAGCAGGCTCACCAGGCTGGGCATAGCGCGGAGCTTGGTTGGTCGGTGTCTTGAAGAAGGTATTCCCCTTACCGCCACGACCGCCCTTGACGAGAAGCTCCTGCTGCCCGTGGCGGTTGAGGTCCATGATGAATTCCCCTGTGAGGGCATCGTAGACGGCGGTACCTACGGGTACCTCGATGATCTGGTCCTCACCATCACAGCCCGTGGAGCGGTTTCTACCACCACCTCCCCCGCTTGTTGCGATGACGTGGCGCTGATAGCGTAGGTGGAGGAGGGTCCAATAGTTCTCATTGGCGCGGATATAGATGTCACCACCACGACCGCCATCCCCACCGTCAGGGCCGCCCTTGGGGATGTACTTCTCTCTACGGAAGTGGGTAGAGCCTCGGCCGCCCTTACCTGAGCGACAGTAGATCTTGACGTAGTCTACAAAGTTTGATTCTGCCATAGTGGCTCTCGTCTTCTAGGATTAATGTGGTACAAAAATAAGGAAAGGCACGTGTCTGAAGTCTGGTCAGCGATTCACCCGTGGGTGAGAAGCGCCACGCTCCAGGCACTATGCCTTGTCCTCCAACCAATGAGGCTGGGCTACATGCTCGGGTCTTGTCCTTAGTTCAGGGCGTTGACGACCTTAGCGATGCGTGCCGTGATATCAGCGATAGCGCCGCTACCTTCGATGGCGTGGTGCACTCCCTTCTTAGCGTAGTGCTCAGCGATAGGAGCCGTCTGAGCGTGATAGACACCGAGGCGCTTCTGGATGGTCTCGAGGTTGTCATCGCTACGGCCGCTCTCTTCACCGCGCTTCAGCAGGCGCTGGATGAGTTCGTCTTCGGCGACCTGAAGATCCAGGACAGCATGTACAGCAGTCCCGTGCTTGGCGTAGAGCGCATCCAGCGCTTCGGCCTGAGCTACAGTGCGGGGGAACCCGTCGAGGATAAGCCCCTTCTTGGGCTGGCGCTCCTGGAGTACCTTCTCGATCATGCCGATGATCAGGCTGTCGGGGACAAGCTGACCGGCGTCGATATAGCTCTTGGCAGACTTCCCCAGCTCACTACCCTGCTTGATCTCTGCGCGCAGGAGGTCGCCGGTGGAAATGTGATCGAACCCGAACTGTTCGATAAGGACTTCACTCTGTGTTCCCTTGCCAGAGCCTGGTGCTCCGAAGATCACTAAATTAAGCATCGTTGTCTCTAAAGTATGATTAGTCTTTTAGTTGATAAATATCTCTGAACATGCGACCGTAGTCATCGTAGTCAAGCCCATGACCGAGGATGAACTTATTCTCGATCTCCATCGCTACGTAGTAGGTGTGGACGTCACACTTCAAGGCCTCGGGCTTGGAGAGCATCGCAGCGATGTGGACTTCCTTAGCGCCCAGGCTATAGAAGTGCTTCTGTAGATTGTACATAGTGAAGCCCGTGTCGATGAGGTCCTCGACGATGACGACGACACGCCCCTCGAGGGACTGCGTCACAGGCATCACTTCCTTGAGCTCAAAAGTACTCTTGGTCCCCTGGTAGCTGCTATAGCGAGCAAAGGCAACCTCAAAGTCTTCGTCGATAGCGTACATGAGCTCGGAGGCAAACATGAATGAGCCATTCATGATGCAGACAAAGAGCGGGTCACGATCTTTAAAGTCAGCTTTCAGGCGTTCCCCGAGCTTCTTGACTGCCTGGCCTATGGTCTTGGCATCAATATAGGGCACGAAGGTAAGCCCCTTGAGTACTATTTCTCTCATTGACGGATGTTACTTAACTCTACGGTTTGCTTATTAAGAAGCCACAAAGTTAGCATTATTATATCAGACGTAACGCACGCAAGAGAAGAGGACGGCATGAGGGCTTGTAGTAGCCTACATGCAAGAGCGATAAGTACAAGCAACATGGGGTAAGTGATCATCGATCACTTACCCCATGTTGCATACTTACTTATAATAGAGGTGGTCCCACTTGGGCTTGAACCAAGGACTCCCTGATTATGAGTCAGGTGCTCTAACCGACTGAGCTATAGGACCAGTGAGAGAAAACTCTCATCTTACTCGGCTGAGTACTATGTACTTTTGCCCTGCAAAGGTAGAGATAATCGCCCTATTAGCCAAATCAAACCGCCCAAGAGACGCGTATCTACAGCGCCCTTTACCATCCTCGATAGCGCAGGGAGAGGGCGAAGAGTGTCTTCGTCGGGCGCACATCACGCTGCTGATGCTCATGCTGCACACGTCCCTCGATCTGCCAATGCGAACTCAGATGATAGCGCACCCGCCCTCCGAGCACAGCCCCCTTACCATATAATAGAGTCGCACCATACTCACCTCGTAGCATCGGCGTCAGCGTATAGAGCCGGCTATCCCAGCTGGAAGCATCGAAGGCATCTGCTAAAAGATCCAGCTGTAGCCGTTCGGAAGGAGCCCATCGTAAGCGTCCCTGCACAGCCCAGCCCGAAGATGCGGCTCCACGGGCATAGAGGAGGGCAAGACGAGGTTGCCAAGCGCCAAGATCATACGCCCCCTCGAGCTTGAAGCGATGGCTATCCTTTCGCCCCCGATAGTGTAGCCTTAGACTTGCCTCACGCTCTATCTGGAAACTGGTCATCAGGCCATAGCTCACAGCCGAACGAGCCACATTTTCTCCCGACCTCTGCGAGTCAGATCGGTAGGCATCGAGATAAAGGAGGGTCGATCCTAAGCTACTGAAGGGAGTAAGCTGTAGCTGTAGGCGACCACCATCCTCACTATGCGGACGGAGTGCATGCGTGCCCGCCCGCCCATAATAGGTCCAGTAATGCGCCCCGATATGCCAAAGGGAGAGTCGAAGATCCGCCCAACGTCCTTGGAGATAAGAGAGATGCTGGATGAATGCCCAAGCTGAACGAGAGGTATAGGCCGCCTCTCCACTAAGACGCAGGTGCCCTCGGAGTGCCAGATAGCGGTAGGAGAAGCTCCAGGCAGCATAGCTCTGCAAGCCTTCCAGCGTCGCATCACCTTGGCTCCCTGGTGGGTGTCTTAGTCGATCTCCTTGCCAATCTTGATACACACCCTGTAGTGATAGCTCAAGATCGGGTACACGATATTCGATCCATCCGCCATAGAGCCGGGTCAAGGCTTGCCGACGTGCCGCCCAAGCCACCTCTGTCGTATGCAGTCCCGTCTCCGAGAGCGCAGTAAGAAAGCCCTCGTCAGAGCGGTGTGCGTCTATACGACGATGAGAGGCGAAGAGTCCCAAGCGGTAGCTTCCCACGCGAAGCATACCAGCTGCCCCGCGGGAGAAGTCGCTCTCAGTCATACTCCGCACAGGACGCACACCCGTACCCTGGCGTGGGGTCAGTGAGAGGAAGCTCAGCGGGAAGGCTCCTTGCGAGAGGATCAACCCATTACCACGTGCCACGCGGTAGTCACCCAAGACAAGGGTCAGCGCGCGATGCTCCAGCTGGGCATGTAGGCTATAGGCATCAAATCCTCGGTGCGCTCCCCGTCGCCAAGGCTCGCCATAGTCCTTCTCCCCCGCGATGAAGAGACTCAGGCTATGGGGCGTAGCATAGCTATAGCTTAGCCGTAATGCATCCTCCGAGCCGAGAAGTGGCTTCTTCGAAGCAAAGTCAGTGCTACTACGCTTACCATAAAAGATACGAGCCTCGTGGGTGGCTTCTAATGTATTTCCCAGCAAGGGGCGCTCCTCGGCTATGGGGCGACAGACCATGACGGGGCGTAGCAGGGCGATGAGCGAGAGACTCCAGCCTGGCACCAACTTCAGCTCTGAGAGTTCATGAAAAGCCTGATGATCGGTACGATAGCGGACGAACTGATAGATCTGATAGTCCGAGAGCATCGGGAGCCGACGTAGCTCCTCCTCTCGGACGGAATTAATGTCCAGCGGGGCTCGCCTCAGCTCGTCATAGAGAGCTGCCGCTTCGTGCGCCTCTTCTTCGGTAAGCAAGCCCACCTGCAGCTGACTCTCGATAAAAGCCTCCCAGCCCCCATCCGAGCGGAGGCTATCCGTAGGCGTCTGAGCTTGGAGTGAGCTGAGTAGTGCACTTAACCCCAAGAGGAGCAGGGCTACACTACTCCTTATAAAGGGGGTGATGACATGAGGATTCATTGCGCTCATGGTGGTGATATTAGGGTGCTTGTGTGGGGCACTCTTCTTGTAAAGGTACTGAAAGTGTAGCACAGTCTCTTGAGGCAAGATAATCCTTCCTATAGAGGAGGGGAAAGCAACCTGTACTGGTTCAAAAACAGCCCCAACGCACAGATACTTTTTATCTCTGTTAACCAGCCGTATAATAGCAGGGTAACCGAATGTTTGTAGTAGCGATATGAAGCACCTAATTTTCGGCACATCGGGAACGAGAGACTAAGGTGAGCTTCCTCGTCTCAATTAGGATAGGAAAGAGCTCCAGCAGGAGAAGAAAGCAAATACAAAGTGCCGAGGGAACTGTGATTGATCTCTCACTTCTCCCCTAACATCTCAAAGAGATACAAAGCATTTCCCCAGAAGCGGTGGAGAGTAGTGAGAGGGGGACAAGGATACAGCACTAGTCATTCGCCCTCAGACCAATAATAGTTTACGAATAGGCTTCCATAACATCATCTGAGAACCGCTATGCAGTAGAGTGGCATACAGCAAGAGTAGCTTCAAGAAGGTACGAGTAATGAAGAGATGGGCTTGCTCAATGGTCCCACATATAGGTATATGGGTGCGTGGGTAGAGCTATATAGGATGGCGAAGGAAGCTATATAGCTATGGACTGATTCCTATATAGCTTTGTGAAGTGACCTCTATTAGGTTGTTGCTCCGCGTATGGATAAAAGTTGTGGACGAGTGGCAGGTAAATTTGGGCTACGTACGTGGCTCTAATATCTACGTACGTGGATATTTGGATTTGCGTGCCTGGTCTTTAAGACTACGTACATAGACAGAGGAAAACCACTACGTGAAGACGCTTTTTTCTTCACGAGAACGATGCTTTTCCCTCTGCAGGATAAGAGGAATACTCGCGATAAGGCGAAGGGCTTGTGTATCTCTTCGGAGGAGCATATCGGGGAGCAGGGCGTTGCGATGCCTTAGCACTCTAAATAGGGGACAGGAGTCTCGGCAATAGTCTCCACAGGGCAATTTTATCGAAGGATCCGCTTGGCACTGGTAGATACGACCTCCATATAGCTCCAATATTTCCCTTGATTTTGACAGGGTAGATCCGCACCTTCTCTGGATCACAAGCACATTTTATATAAAAATGTGTAATTTTGCAGGCCTTTAGACTAAGGTAATTCCACACAAGCATAGTTATAAATACAGACAATGAAGAAACTCTTTATCGCCTTCTCGCTCATCGCCCTCTCCGTGGGGCAGGTCGTAGCGCAGACGGACTCTATCCCCACTGAAGCCCCCGAAGTACCAGCTCCAGCACCAGCTTGGAAGTTCTCTGGTGTATCGGGTCTTAACCTTGCTCAGACATCACTCACCAACTGGGCTGCAGGTGGTGAGAACTCCGTAGCTTGGAACCTTTACCTCAATGCTTCGGCTAACTACAAGAAGGGAGCCTGGAGCTGGGACAATGCCCTGATCACGGACTTCGGTAAGACCTTCACGACCTCCAATAAGTGGCTCAAGAGCGTCGATAAGCTGAACTTCAGCACCAAGGTCGGTCACAACATCTCCAAGCACTGGAGCATCTCTGCTCTCGGAGACTTCCTCACGCAGTTCGCTCGTGGGTACGACTCTGACACGAACCCCAATATCCCAGGGAACAAGGATAAGTACATCTCTACCCTCCTCGCCCCTGGCTATCTGACGCTCGCTATCGGTGCTGACTACAAGCCCAACGAAGACTTCTCCCTCCTGCTCTCTCCCATCACGGGGAAGATGACCTTCGTCCTTGACAACCGTCTCTCTGCAGCGGGTGCCTTCGGAGTTAAGCCCGGGAAGAAGACGCTCGCAGAAGTCGGTGCTCTTGCTGTAGCTAACTACAAGCGTAAGCTCGCTGAGAACATCAACCTGGTCACGAAGCTCACACTCTTCACGCCTTACAACGAGAACTTCGGTAACATCGACGTGAACTGGGATATGATGATCGCCTTCAAGATCAATAAGTTCCTCACCACGACGCTGACCACGAACCTCGTCTACGACGACGATATCAAGACGGTCGACGCTGCTGGCAACCAGCGCGGTGCCAAGGTCCAGTTCCGTGAAGTACTCGGCCTCGGCCTTGCCTACAGCTTCTAAGGCAGAGCCTACCCGGCTCATATACGCCAAGGGCTACCCCATATCATCGGTATATGGAGTAGCCCTTGCTGCATCTGGGGCCGTCGAGTGCGAACGAATTGTCGAGGGATGAACGAAAAGCCAGATATATTTGTTTTCTTTGCGAGTGAAAGATAAAGCAGGATACTTTCTCTATGGAAGCAGGGTGAAAATGATGATTACCCTTCATCCTGCCCGATAGATCATCACACATATCACCACATAGTAGCATTATGATCGGAACGGAAATCAAGGAGTTTGGCCAAGTCATCAACAATGACAAGCTCATGGTCGTACACGTCAACCTTCCCCAAGGCAAGAAGATCGCACCACACGATCACCAGGGACAGGATATCTTCTTCAGCGTCGTTAAGGGCCAGGTCAAGGCAACCCTCAACAATAGCGAAGAGCATACGCTAAGCCCAGGCACCCTGCTGCACTTCGACGGTGAAGCCTTCATCGGCATCGAAGCCCTCGTCGACAGCGAATTCTTCGTCTACCTCATCAACCTCTAAGCTTCCCTCCCCGTATGGAGAATATGCGCAATAACCTGCCCGAGATAGATATGGAGAAGCTCCAGATCGTACTCGATACCAAGGAGCGATACCTCGACGGCAAGCTCACGCTCGACGAAGCGCGAGCCATACTCCGTGAGCGCGTCAAGACACTGCGTCCCTACGAGATCGCCTTGGCAGAGCAGGAGCTGAAGACCTTCGACGAAGACGAATGTCGCAAGGAAGATATCCAGCAGATGATGGAGCTCTTCCAAGATGTACTCGACCGCAGTCGCCCCGATCTGCCCGATGACCATCCCATCATGTGCTATCTGCGTGAGAATGATGAGATGCGCCGTCTGCTGAAGCAGGTCGAAGAGCTTGCCCAGTACCCTGTCATCAAAAATCAGTGGCTCGAGCTATATGATGAGCTACATAAGTTCCGCCTTCACCTCTCGCGCAAGCAGAATCAGCTCTATTCGATCCTTGAGCGCAAGGGCTTCGACCGCCCCACGACGACGATGTGGCTCCTTGACGACTTCATCCGCGATGAGATCCGCGATGCCCGCCGTCTCCTCGAGGAGGATAAGGACGATGAGTTCATCGCTATGCAGCCCACAGTCGTAGCTGACGTACTTGACCTGATGCAGAAGGAAGAGACAGTACTCTACCCCACTTCGCTGGCGATGATCCGCCCTGCAGAGTTTGAGGAGATGAAGTCAGGTGACCGTGAGATTGGCTTCGCATGGATACGTGTCGGCAAAGAAGCACCTAAGGCTGATACTCCGAAGGAAGCCGTACCCGCTACAGCTGCTGCAGGCTTTGCCAACGAACTTGCGAGCCTCCTCGGTAAGTATGGCTTCGGCGGGGGGAGCACACCTGGTGCGCTTCTCGAAGTCGCCACGGGTCAGATGACCCTTGAGCAGATCAACCTCGTCTACAAGCATATGCCCGTAGACTTCTCCTATGTCGATGAGAACGAGATCGTCCGCTTCTACACTGACACCGATCACCGCGTCTTCCCTCGTAGTAAGAACGTCATTGGTCGAGATGTCAAGAACTGCCACCCACGTACCAGCGTACACCTTGTCGAAGAGATCATCGAGAAGTTCCGCCGTGGCGAGCAGAATGAAGTGGACTTCTGGATCAACAAGCCTGGACTCTTCATCTATATCTACTACGTCGCCGTACGCGATGAGGAAGGGCGCTTCCGTGGCGTCCTCGAGATGATGCAGGACTGCACACGTATCCGTAGCCTCGAAGGCTCACGTACGCTCCTCTCATGGGACAAGAGCAACAAGGCTGCCTCCAAGCATGGGGATGACAAGCCCGCAGAAACGGCGCCTACGGCTCCCACACCCGCCGTAGAGGAAGAGAGCGAATATGTCTCCTGCTCCTGCATGAAGGGAAGCAGTCACACTCCTGCAGCACCCGAAGTAGCCGCAGCAGCCACCGAGGAAAAGACAGCGAGCTGTGGATGCTCTGGTCATAGCGCAGATGTAGAGATCACAGCCTCTACACGCCTCAAGGATCTCCTTGAGCATCATCCTTGGCTGAAGGGTGCTCTTGCCGAGATCAACCCAGCCTTCAAGATGCTCTCCTCCCCCTTGGCACGCATCATGATCCCTAAGGCAACGGTCGGCATGATGAGTGAGCGTAGTGGCATGGATCTGCAGAGCCTCATTGATGCCATCAAGAAGCGTATCGCTGAGCATAAGTAGCAAGCATTTCCCTTACAGATAAAATGACACGCCCCATGAGCAGCTCTGCTCATGGGGCGTGTCACTTAGTTTTTGTTATCTCCAGTGAGTCTTAGAACTCGTACCCGAGGGTAATGTAGCTGGTGACATAGCGAGGGGTCTTGAGGCTCACGTAGTAAGGTGCACCCAGGCTCTTCTTTGTGATGCCCGTAAGGCTTGCATCGATACCGCCACGAAGATAAACGCGGTTGTACTGATACATAAGGTTAGCACCTACACCGAACTCAAAGCGCTTGAAGGCATTCTCCTTATAAAGATCCTTATCGATGTTCTCGCCCGAAAGCTTGGCCGACAGACCGTAAGCAAAGTAAGGACCAGCATTAAGGAAGATACGGTGCTTCTCAGCAATTGTAGCCAGACGGAAGGAGAGATCCAGCGGGAGCTGGAGTGAGTAGGTCTGGATGGTAGAAAGCTTCTTCTGATTCAGGCCATCATCAAGGATCGTCCCCTGCTTCTCACCACGACCTACGACATAGAGCCCAGGAGTGAAGGAGAAGATCGTGTTGTCGAAAGGCATCACGAGACTCCCCCCAGCACGGAAGCTAGTGAGATACTTACCCGTGTCACCATTGTGGTGGACACCGAGGGCTGAGATACGCGAGATCGCAAGACCTGCTTCAGCACGATAGTGGAGCTGTCCGAGCTCCTGAGCAGAGAGAGCCGTACCGGCAGCGAGGGCGAGGCCTGTGCCGAGGAGGAGATTCTTAAAGAGTTTCATTGTTGTCTGTATTTATAGTTGGGATATTCTATAGACTATTAGTAGAGGAAGCCGAAGAGCCAGACGGGGATCGTCTTCTCTCGGGAGAGGTCACCACGCTCAAGGACATAGTAGCGGTCACTACGATAGCGACCCGCAAGCTCCTCCTCGATCTGGAGGGGATAGTGCCCATCAACCTCAAAGAGAGCTAGTGAGGAGCGTGAAGAGATACGCGCCTGATGCCCCTTGCTCAGCTGATTGAAGACAAAGGTACGCAGGAGTTCTGAGCGATCGCAAGCCTCTTGACCCAAGACGTGATAGAGGTTAGGATTACCCAGATAGACGATGGCAGGCTTACCCATCTCGGTATCTTCTGCTCGGTAGATCGGTCGTGCGACACGTGCATCAGAGAGATAGCGCAGGTAGTTCACGATCGTACTTCTTGAGGTCTCGATCTCGAGAGCCAGCTGGGAGATATTGAGCATCTGCAGGGGAGGACGCTGCGCCAAGATATAGATCAGCTTACGGAGCTTGTGCAGGAGGCGCTGCTCGAGTTGCTTAATGAAGAGGAGGTCAACCTCAAGCGTCATATTCAGCGTCTTCAGCAGGTTCTCCGAGTACAGTCGCGGCTCCAAGTGGAAGGGATAGTAGCCATACTCAAGGTAACGATCCATCCATAGTCCCGGATTAACCGAGGAGAAGATGTCTCCTACGACCTCACTCGTATGCTCCATAATATCATGAAGCTCCAGTGTAGGGAGGGTAATCCCGTTATCCAGCTGAATGAATTCACGCAGAGAGAATCCCGCCAGATGATAGATCGAAGCGATGGATGCCAACTCAGGGTCTTCCTCCTCGAGGTTCATTACAGCAGAGGCTGTGAAGACAATATGTAGTTCGGGATACCGATGATAGCATTCCTTGAACTCCTCCATCCAGCTCGGATACTTGAAGACTTGATCAAGTAAAAGCCGACGACCGCCTTGTCTGATGAAGTCACCAACAAAGTCCACCAGGCGGATGGTAGTGAAGCTGAACTGATTGAGATTGATGTAGAGGCAATCAGGACTATCGGGTGCATAGTGACGACGGGCATAGTCAAGGAGGAAGGTTGTCTTCCCCACACCACGGGAGCCACGGATACCGATGATCCGATCCTCCCAATTGATCTCATTCATTAGAGCCCGCTGTAGCGTGGGCTTGCCTTGCCTTAGTAGCGCACTATGCGTGCGGTGCAGATAATCCACTGATCTTATTCCTTCTCTCAATATGGTTTCAGAGAGAGGCCTGTGTATACACCACTCAAGCTCTCCCCTGATGAATACATATAGTATGCGGGCAAAATTACTTTAAAATAACTAAACATCTTATTGTCTATCTTTTCTGGCAGGGGATAATACCAAACTCTCCACGCAACTTAGCCTTCCCGTAAGGATATGTAAGCATTGCTGATCTAAGGGGAAGCGGTAGCGGCGAGTGGTGTTGAGTAAGAGTCACTCAGCCATCAGTCAGCACTAGCCGTATAGATAGAGAGCAAATCTATTGGAAAGTAAAACGAGGCATACTCCTAAGGAGAGATAGGATGATAGAGATGTAGGACCTCATCATCAAAAAAACTAAGGGCATACTGAGACAACATCTACCAGCACGACACAAAATTCTTTGATGAATTCGTAAATAACTACAGATCTGCACACGAATAATTATAGGTTTCGGACTCAAATGACTGTTCGTATCGCGTACGAACAACTATTCGTCCATACACGGAATAGCTACTAGTTTGCGGGCCAACGACTATTACTTTGACACTATCCGCCTACAGCTTCAGTCCCCAGGTAGCTAAGCAGTTCTCTTTTGATAATACTCAAAAGGAAGAATATGATTAAGAAGCTATATTAAGCATTAACCACTCACACCTTGAAAGTTACCGGGAAGAGAGGGAAAGCACAATATCTAAAGCTATTTATTGTTACCTTTGACATAAAGAACAAGCCTACACCTATAAAACTTCTAATAGGCACAGCAAAACCATGCTACACACCACCACCATCATAGCCCACCGCACAGAAGGGGGAGAAGAACAATCTTTATATGATCACGTGGAAGGTGTTGCTCTTCAGATCCGCCGTAATCTGACTGAAGCTGGGCTGAAGCAACTCATCCCTATAGGTGACCTCCTCGGTAGATTGCACGATGTGGGGAAGGCTCAGCCGGCCTTCCAGAGCTACATCTGTGGAGAGACTACAGCCAAAGCTCCACATAGTGCAGCGGGAGCACTTCTAGCCACCAGTCTGATGTACGAGCTCTCTAAGGAGCTTCAGCTCAAGAAGCTACCCCGTACCTCCCAGCTCCTAGCCTATGCCATCAGCGGACATCACCGAGGACTATATGACTATGCAGAGCTACGGAATAAACTTAAGGAAATAGACTGCAAGGGTCGCTGTGAGAAGACAGCAAAAGTCCTCTCTGGTCTTAGATCAGAGGTCCAAACCTGGGTCGAAGAGCATGCTGAGTCTACAGAGAATTCTCTCAAAGAACTTGCTAAGCGAATAGGTGCGACAGAGCAAGCCCAAGCCTTGATCCGTCTACTCTTCTCCTGCCTCGTGGATGCTGACTTCCTCGACACCGAAGCCTTCATGGACGAAGAGCGAAAAGGGTGTCGTCATGAGGCTACCTGCGGATATGCCCCACTCGAGACCTTGAGGGATCGGCTGACGAAGCACATGGAGGGCTTCTCAACGGAGGGTAAGATCAACCAGGCTCGTAGACTCTTCCTCAACCAATGCCGAGCACATGGGCGCACCTGCCCGAAGGGCTATTACTCGCTCTTCCTCCCCACAGGTGGCGGGAAGACGCTCTCCTCAATGGCTTGGGCACTGGAGACAGCACTAAAGCACGAAGCTAAGCGTATCATCTACGTCATCCCCTATACCTCGATCATCACCCAGACCGCGGGGATCTTCCGGGAGATCTTCGGGGAGGAGAATGTGCTGGAGCATCATTCCGATATCACCTTCTCTGGGGGTGAAGCCTCCCAAGAGGCAGAGCGCTACGAGCGCACCCGCCTACTAGCAGAGAACTGGGACACTCCTATCATCGTGACGACGAACGTACAGTTCTTCGAGAGCCTCTTCTCTCACAAGGTATCCCGAAGCAGAAAGGTGCACAGCATAGCGAACTCCGTTGTGGTCTTCGACGAGGTACAGATGTTCCCGACCGAATTCCTCCATCCCATGCTTCGCCTCCTTGAGGATCTAAGGCGGATCTACGGCACGCAGCTCCTCTTCTGCTCGGCTACACTCCCTCCCTTCGACAAGGATCATACTAGCTCCTTCAAGAAAGTAAATGACTTCCACCAGCTCAGCGATGCTATTCAGCCGATCGTCCCCGAAGATCCCGAGCTCTTCAAGGTATTCGACCGAGTCATCTACCACCTTGAGGAGAAGGAGTACACGACGAAGGAGCTGGCCGAAGAGCTATCTCAGCACGACTCTGCCCTCTGTATTGTCAATTCCCGCCGAGATGCCTCACAGCTCTACCATGCACTGCTTGAGGAGGGGAAGGGGGCACAGGATGTCATCCATCTATCTCGCAATATGTGCTCAGCTCATCTAAAGGAGCGCATCGCAGAGGTGCGTCAGCGTCTGAAGGCGAAGATCCCCACGATCGTCATCAGCACCCAGCTGATAGAGGCGGGGGTGGATATAGACCTACCCATCGTCTACCGTGCCATGAGTGGCCTTGACTCGATCGTCCAAGCAGGCGGGCGCTGCAATAGAGAAGGAAAGCGACCAGCTCCTGGTGAAGTCTATGTCTTCTTCCTAAGTGACGGCGGTAAAGCGTTGGGTGCTATAGCCCGAGGGCAGAATGCAACTCGCTTCCTCCTGGACAACGACAAGGAGCATACCCGATCCAGCATGCCTCTGGAGCTCATCGAAGCGTACTACGACCGCTACTACGCCTCGATTGAGAGCTTTGACACCAAGGATATCGTAGAGAGCCTCTATGATGAGGAAGAGGCTAAGCGCTGGCGATTCGACTTCCAGCAAGCCTCCGAAGACTTCCAACTCATAGACAATGTAGATCGTGACCTCTTCGTCCCCTACGGCAAGGGGAAGGAGCTCCTAGAGGGGCTTCAGAAACATACCCTCTACCTCAACCATAGGACGATGAGGGAGCTCCAGCAGTACCATGTATCGATCTCTAAGTGGAGATATGAGGAGCTAGAGGAAGCTCGCCTTCTCTCCGAGGTGGTAGTCGATAGGGAGATGGGGAAGAGCATCCTAGTTCTAGAGCCCCAAGGCTATGATGAAGCTCTCGGGGTCTGCACGACAAATCCCCTCCTCGACGAGCCTCTCTTCGGCTAAACGAACAAGTAACAAATACAATCAGTAACTATGGATAAGACAAACCCTAAACTCTATTGTTTAGAGATACGTGGTGACTTTGCCTGCTTCACACGACCCGAGCTCAAGGTCGAGCGTGTCAGCTACGATGTCATCACTCCCTCGGCAGCACGCAACATCTTCCAGTGCATCTTCTGGAAGCCAGCTATCCAATGGCACGTCCGTAGGATCGAGGTGCTCAAGCCCATCCGACGCACCTCCATCCGTCGCAATGAGGTGGGATCCACGATGAGCCCCAAGGCTACAAAGCCCCTCTTCATCGAAGAGAATCGTCAGCAGCGTACAGCCTATATCCTCCGTGATGTAGCCTACCGCATCTATGCCGAGATGGAGTTCATCCCCTTGGAGAAGCGTACTAAGAAACAGCAAGAGGAGTGCAAGGATCCTAAAGCTGAGACACCCGAAAAGTACGATGCGATCTTCTTAGAGCGAGCTACCAAGGGGCAGTGCTTCACACAGCCCTACCTAGGTTGTCGTGAGTTCACCTGCTCCTTTGAGTACATTCCACGAGGTCAGGAGCAAGACTTACCCATCGATGAATCTAGAGATCTAGGGATCATGCTCTTCGACATGAACTTTGAGAAGAATCTCCAGTGTCCTCCTCCCCTCTTCTTCCATGCCCAGATGGAGCGTGGTGTGATCGAAGTTCCCCATAAATCAAGTAAGGAGATACTCAGATGATACTCAAAGCACTTTACGACTACCACCAAGCGATGGCGAAGCTGGGGAAGGTAGCTCCCTCTGGTATGGAATGGAAAGCTATTCCCTTCATCATCGTCATTGATGAGGATGGTACATTCAGACGGGTGATTGATACCCGAGACAAAGAGAATAAGCAAGGCCGTGAGTACCTCGTAGCCAAAGCTAAAGGTCGTTCGGGATCCAAGAGCTATGCAATCTCTCAAATCCTCTGGGATCACTCTGGCTATGTACTGGGGATCCCCACAGATGATAGTGAAGAGAAGCAGGTCATGGCTCCCAAACAGCATGAAGCCTTCAAGCAAGAGCTAGCTAAGCTCCGAGATCTCTTCCCAGAGAACAAAGGCTTCAAGGCTATAGAACTCTTCTACGAGAAGCATGAAGAGAAAAAGGAGGGAGAGCCTTCAGATCTACTTGCAGAGGAGGTAAAAGACCTTTCGAACATCATCCCTGAAGACATCTTGCTGGAGATCAAGAAAAAGGTCGGGGCGAATATCTCATTCCAACTAAGTAGAGAGAGTAATCCTAATAAGCTGATCTCCTCCCATGAAGATATTCAGTCGTACCAAGCTGGGGGCTCTGAGGAGGAAGGAGAAGACAAGGGACGATGCTTAGTCACAGGAGAGCAGGGCACCATCGCTAGACTACATGGTGGGATCAGTCTCTTCGGTGCTCAAGCCAATGCCACGCTCATCAGCTTCCAAAAATTCTCGGGCTATGATTCCTATGGCAAGGAGCAGGGGCTCAATGCCCCGATCTCTCAGACGGCATCCGATGCCATCATCTCAGGGCTCAACATGCTTCTCGGGAAGGATAAGAACACGAACTACCGCATAGGAGAGACTACATTCGTATTCTGGAATACCCTACAGGACGATGAACTCCTAAAGAACTATCAGGAAGCCACCTTCACAGGGCTTCCCTTCGATAGTGACTTTGACGATGAAGAGGAAGCCACTTCGACCTCTAAGAAGAAAGCAGCTAAGAAGAGGGATCCCGAGAAAGAAACCAAGGTGGTGATCCAAGCTCTTCGGTCAGCACTGGGCAGTAAGAATGCATATATCGATCGGGAGCACTCGGATCGCTTCTACATCTTAGCACTGGCCCCCAACGCCAAGCGTGTCAGTGTCAAGCTCTGGATGGAGGGTACAGTCAGCGAGATCGTCGGTAATACCCTCGCACACCTCGATGATATGAATATCGTCCGCTTCGATGGTCTTCTGGATGAAGAGATACCTCCCCTTCGCCCGATCTACCGGATCATGAAGGCTATCTACACGGCGACAGATAGCACTAAGTGGCCGAGACAGGTAGTGCAAGAGCTACTTGAGAGCATCATCAAGGGACTCCCCTATCCTCCAGCTCTCCAGATGGCATGCCTCGAGCGGATCCATCATGACCATACCAGCAAGTATCCCGTCACGGAGCTCCGAGCAGCTCTACTCAAGGCATACATCAACCGCAAGCACAGAAAGAATCCTCAAATAAAACAGCTAACTATGGCACTAGACAAGTCAAACTCCAACCCAGCCTACTTAGCAGGGCGACTCTTTGCGCTTCTGGAGCGCATCCAAGAGAAAGCTATACCCGGCGTCAAGGCCAACATCACCGATCGCTACTTCCGTACAGCCTCAGCGACACCAGGGATTATCTTCGGTCGTCTCCTCCAGCTCTCAGCCTTCCACCTATCGAAGATTAAGAAGGAGCATGGAGGTCTCGGCTACTACTTCGATCGACAGATACAGGAGGTACTAGGGCTCCTCCCTGGAGGACAGGCTACCTTCGATAAGTTCTTCTCCCCTGACCAGCAGAGCATCTTCGCCGTGGGCTACTATCATCAGAAGGCCTACCGTGATCAGACGGCTGAGAGTGAAGCTACCGAAGCAGAACAAGAAACAGAAAATTAACCCAACCAAATATCCATACAATCATGAGTAAGCAACCTATCCAAAACAGGTACGACTTCATCTATCTCTTCGACGTACAAGATGGTAACCCCAACGGAGACCCTGATGCAGGGAACCTTCCTCGTATAGACTTCGAGACGGGACAAGGCCTCGTCACTGATGTCTGCCTCAAGCGCAAGGTTCGTAACTATGTGCAGACCAAGGTGGGAGGTGATCCACTCAGACAGATCTTCGTCAAGGAGGCTGCAGTCCTCAACGGCGAGATTGACAAAGCTTATGTAGCTCTCGACCTCGATGCCAAGGATAAGACTAAGGAGTCAGAGAATAAGGGCAAGGCACGCCAGTACATGTGCGAGCACTACTATGACATCCGCACCTTCGGAGCTGTGATGACTACGGGGAAGAATGCTGGTCAGGTACGAGGCGCCGTACAGCTGACCTTCGCCCGCTCCATAGACCCAGTGGTGACTTCTGAGCATACAGTCACCCGCATGGCAGTCACCGACGAGAAGGACAAGGATAAGGAGCGCACCATGGGGCGCAAGGCTACCGTACCCTACGGGCTGTACCGTGCTCATGGCTTCATCTCTGCGGCGCTGGCTCGTGAGACGACATTCAGCGAGGACGATCTAGACCTGCTATGGGAGGCGCTGAAGAATATGTTCGACCTCGACCGCTCTGCCGCCCGTGGACTGATGGCTGCCCGTCGACTCATCGTCTTCAAGCACAAAGATGACCTAGGCAATGCTCCTGCCCACAAGCTCTTTGAGCTGGTGAAGGTAGAGGCTAAGGATCCCAGCCGTCCTGCGCGCTCTTTCAGCGACTACGAGATCACTGTCGATGAGAGCAAGCTACCCGAGGGAGTCCAGCTACTTGACCTCATCTAGCGCATCATGTACACCGAGGACGAGATGCTCCCCCTCTCGGGTATCCAGCACTATGCTTTCTGCCCGAGACAGTGGTACCTCATCCATGTGGAGCAACTCTGGGAGGAAAATCATCTGACGGCCGAAGGGCATCTACTCCATGAGAAGGTGCATCAGCCCGAGGAGAGTGGTCGGCGAGGCGATATCATCACCCTTCGCTCCGTCCCCTTAGCCTCCCCCTCACTTGGCCTCTATGGATACTCCGATGCTGTGGAGCTACACCCAGCATCGGAGTCCCAAGGGGCTCACTTCCACCACCCCAAGTACCCGGGAGACTGGGAGGCTATACCGATCGAGTATAAGCGGGGGCGTCCCAAACGAACGAATGCCGACAAGCTACAGCTCTGCGCCGAAGCTATCTGTCTCGAGGAAGCCTATGGCATACACATCCCCCGAGGATACCTCTTCTATGGTGAGACGAAGCATCGGGAGGAAGTTGCCTTCGACACCGAGCTTCGCACCGAGACTCTACAGATGGCTGTCGAGATGCACCGCTTATACAAAGACGGGGCAAGCATTCCTCCACGCTACGCTGCATGCTGTCGCTCCTGCTCCCTACTAGATCTCTGTATGCCTCAGATGAATCAAGGAGAGCGAGCTTCGGATTACCTCAGTCGCTATCACCTCCTTGACTAGCCCCTAGACTAAGGGCATCATGAGCACGCATCATGAAGTCCCCATCAGCCTCTAGGGCGCATAACTTCAGCCAACCGAAGGCGCACGACTCCTGCTCCCCGCCCCTTAGATCATCCCCCTCAATAGGTACCCATTCATGGGTCCCTCCTCCGACCCATGAATGGGGTCCTCGACCGACCCATGTATGGGTCCCTTGAGGGAGGCATGCATGGGGTACTTGGAGGGCAACCTATTCTCCTTAGGAGTATCGAATCAATTCCCCAGCCCTTGCTAAGCGATGAGACACCTTCTAAACACCCTCTATATCCTTACCCCCAATGCCTATCTAGTCAAGGATGGAGAGAATATCGTCGTCCGCATCGACGACGAAGAGACGCTACGTGTACCGATTCACAACCTCGAGAGCATCCTCTGCTTCTCGTACCTAGGAGCTTCACCTGGAGCCATGTCGCTCTGCGTACACAATGGGGTGAAGCTCTCCTTCCTCTCTCCGACAGGGAAGTATATCGGTTCGCTCGAAGGGCCGATCAAGGGGAATGTGCTCCTGAGGCGGGAGCAATATCGTCTGGCAGATGATGACGTGCTCTCGTCGCATCTGGCCTCGATCTTCATTGCGGGGAAGATAGCTAACCATCGGAGTGTCTTAGCCCGCTTTTGTCGGGACCACCATCCCTCGCACGAGGTAGAGAGCGAGATCGAAGAGGCTCGAGCACTGCTCAGACAGCAGCAACACAAGCTCACCGAACAGACCTCACGCCTAGGTGTCATGGGAGTGGAAGGCTATGCTGCAAATATCTACTTCGGTCTATTCCAGCATCTGATCCTCAACAAAGAGTTCACCTTCTCTGGACGAAGCAAACATCCACCGAAGGATGAGGTGAATGCCTTGCTCTCCTTCTTCTACACCCTGCTGGCGCATGATGTGCGAGCTGCCCTCGAGACGGTGGGGCTGGATGCCTACGTGGGGTTCCTTCACGTGGATCGCCCAGGTAGACCAGGACTTGCCCTCGACCTCATGGAGGAGATGCGTGCCTACCTAGTCGATCGCTTTGTCCTATCGATCATCAACAAAAGGCAGGTCGAACGAAGCGACTTCATCCCTCAGGGAGAGAAGGGCTTTCTCCTCAAAGAGGATGCTCGCAAGCGCCTCATCGGCCTCTGGCAAAAGCGCAAGAAGGATGAGATCACCCATCCATTTCTCAAGGAGAAGATGCCCCTAGGCCTGCTCCCGTATATCCAAGCGCTCCTTCTAGCGAGACACTTACGAGGAGACTTGGATGAGTATCCCGTATTCCTAATGGTCTAAGCTCAAGATGTATATCCTCGTCACCTACGATGTCGCCACAGCGACTCCTTCGGGTGCTAAACGCCTTCGCCAAGTAGCGCGCATCTGCAAAAACTACGGCCAGCGGGTCCAAGCGTCGGTCTTCGAGTGCTTGGTCGATCCAGCACAGCTCGTAAACCTGCGCCATGAACTCCTCTCGGTGATTGATGATCAAGAGGATAGTCTTCGGATCTATCAGCTAGACAAGCACTATCAACGGCAGATCCACGTCTATGGCAAAGTCACCTCTTTCGAGATCGAAGGGGAACTCATCGTCTAGTCTCCACTACCCCAAGCCTCTTCCAAAAATCCTACTGACCTCTCCCAACTCACCTTCTCCGTAAGTCCCCAAGCACATCCGCGCAAGCCTCCAGCGAACCCCAAGCGAACAGTTATTTCCAGCATCATCCGCAGGCGCTGGTTATCAAGCACATAAGCAAGAATAAAGGCATGAGCATAGCCCCGACCTTCAGAGCAACACCGCCAGTCGCAGATTACGCTTGTTTATCCGCCCCATAATACGCAACTTTGCACCACACTGTCGCACCCCTCCCGGGGTGCGTGAATTGAAACTCCGTAGTGAGCACCTCGAAGAGGGACTCCGACGTGTCGCACCCCTCCCGGGGTGCGTGAATTGAAACGTTGCGTTAATGTACATGTAGCCCGCCCGCTCTTGTCGCACCCCTCCCGGGGTGCGTGAATTGAAACGAATGGGATGAGCGTTGTACCTGGCACTTGGCGAGTCGCACCCCTCCCGGGGTGCGTGAATTGAAACCTCTACCTCACGCCACGCTGGAACGCCGAGGGGGTCGCACCCCTCCCGGGGTGCGTGAATTGAAACCTCCTCGGCGCGAACTCCTCGGGCTGGGTCGCCTGTCGCACCCCTCCCGGGGTGCGTGAATTGAAACGCCGACTCTCTACGCGTCGCCGCCGATCAGGTCGGTCGCACCCCTCCCGGGGTGCGTGAATTGAAACCCGTACTACAAGCCAATCATTGACCGCTGGGATGAGTCGCACCCCTCCCGGGGTGCGTGAATTGAAACTCCTCCACGGGTGCGTCGATGCCCATCTTACGACGTCGCACCCCTCCCGGGGTGCGTGAATTGAAACTTGCGTGAGCGCTCGAGTTCGTCGGAAAGGTGGCGTCGCACCCCTCCCGGGGTGCGTGAATTGAAACTCTACGCCATCAAGTCCCTCGAGTTGCTCTGCGACGTCGCACCCCTCCCGGGGTGCGTGAATTGAAACGGGAATACTACTATGATACGCTCTGTCCTTTTTGGGGTCGCACCCCTCCCGGGGTGCGTGAATTGAAACTTAGCGAGTTGAGGGTGACGAGTGTGAAGGCGCTAGTCGCACCCCTCCCGGGGTGCGTGAATTGAAACTCCGAGCGTCATAGGCACGGCAGCGTTCGGGGCTGTCGCACCCCTCCCGGGGTGCGTGAATTGAAACTCTGACCAACTCTGGGTTCAGTTTCTACATACCCGTCGCACCCCTCCCGGGGTGCGTGAATTGAAACCGATGTCTCCTAATCAGCACAACGCAAAAGGGATGGTCGCACCCCTCCCGGGGTGCGTGAATTGAAACTCTATGCACTCAGGGTGTGTGTGCAGGATTACCCCGTCGCACCCCTCCCGGGGTGCGTGAATTGAAACGAGACCGAGTGGGAGATCGTCGATAAGCGTATCTGTCGCACCCCTCCCGGGGTGCGTGAATTGAAACAGATCGAAGATGAGTACGACGGCTACCTCTACCGTCGCACCCCTCCCGGGGTGCGTGAATTGAAACTCTTGCCTCACTGGCTTGCGTCGCTCCGACATAAGTCGCACCCCTCCCGGGGTGCGTGAATTGAAACAGAAGTTGGAACGTCAATAAGTCCGTCGGTGGCGGTCGCACCCCTCCCGGGGTGCGTGAATTGAAACTACAGGGTAAATAGGAAGGTTTGTGATGCTCCCTTGTCGCACCCCTCCCGGGGTGCGTGAATTGAAACTGCTTGCATAGATAGAGAGGAGTATGATTGTTAGTCGCACCCCTCCCGGGGTGCGTGAATTGAAACGTCTTGTATATAGTGTCGCCTGCCTGCCTCTCGGGTCGCACCCCTCCCGGGGTGCGTGAATTGAAACTGTAAGAATTAAAGCGCCCAATGGGCAGATGGTAGTCGCACCCCTCCCGGGGTGCGTGAATTGAAACGATAGAATAACGACCTTGCTAAGGGCAGTCTGAGGTCGCACCCCTCCCGGGGTGCGTGAATTGAAACTCATGGCGCACCCGAAGAAGCAGCAGCGGAATAGGTCGCACCCCTCCCGGGGTGCGTGAATTGAAACTCATGGCGCACCCGAAGAAG
>ERZ773062.379-NODE-379-length-25275-cov-3.208803_pt1 | contig 25275 bp, 19 predicted proteins | sample MGYA00580626_ERZ773062 | MGnify/ENA primary metagenome ERZ773062 (study PRJEB29015, sample SAMEA2738003) | human oral metagenome | biome: human oral; feature: human-associated habitat; material: dental | place: China | collected 2058 ... | reverse complement strand
AGCTGCCCCGGCCGCCCCAGCCGTTCGAAGCCCTCCATCCGGACGGAGATCACGCCCGTCAGGCGCAGCCAGCCCAGCAGCGTCCGCCAGCTGGCGGCCACGATGCGTCGCGCCAGCAGCTGGCGCTGCATGGCCTTGTGGGGCGGAGGATTGCGCAGCGGCCAGAGCACCAGCAGGAACAGGATCCCCACCGAACCGAACAGCGCAAAGGCGGCCACCACTGCCACGAAACGCCAGGCGATCACGCATCCATTCAGGACACGCTGCCAGGGCCGAAGGGAAGGCATCGACGGCGGGATGCTCATGTCTGTCGCTGCCAATGCCAGCGTTGCCGGGATCCGGGGATGGAAAATGCGCGCCTCTCCTGAAGACGATGGGCTATCCAGTCAAGCGCCCCCCAGTAGGGCACCTCCGACGGCCTGCCCCCCTCTTGCCCGGGCGCGCAGCCGCCCTGTCCTTCGGAAAGATGTTCCAACGAAATCTCTTCCCTCGCCCAGGAAAGCCGCCAGTCGTTCCCCGGCACGAGAACCATGGCCAGCGCGTAGGGAAACGGCGCCCGCAGGGCTGTCACCGGGTACTCGGAAGAAAGCGGATCGTCCGCCACGACCACCAGCACGGCGGGCACACCGTCCGCCAGCATGCCGCAGGCTTCGACCACGCCGGTTTCCAGCTGCGCCGAGCGCACACACAGGGCGGTACTCTCACTGCCGTCTCGCCGCAGCATCGACCATTGCCCCACCAGGGCGTTGTGAACGGACAGCCCGAACGATGTGGGCGAGACGGTCCCTTCTTTCAGGAGCGTCAGCCACAGCTCGAAGCTTCGGTTGATCTCGCCATCATGCGACACGTACACCACAGGCAGGTGTTCGTCGTCCTGCACCAGCGGCCAGGCCGCATCGACCATCAGGCGCGCGACTCCGCTGAGGCGACGACGCTGCATGGCCCCCAGGAACTCCAGGGCCGGACGCTGAGGCGGCAGGTCCTGGGCGATCGACGGATCCGCCGCCCACGCCCGCCAGGCGTCGTCGTCCGCCATCCTGGTGCTGGCCGCCCGCCAACCCCTGATCGAGAAACACAGCATCGAAGCCTCTTTCCTGCCTCTGTCCCAACATGAAGGTACGCCGTGATGATGCCGGAAAACCCGAAAATTGCCATCCCTTTGGTACAAATTGGCCAACATTCACGGCAATTTCCGTCCTCCCGCCTCCCAGGGCTACAGACAGTTGCCGGCGCCGAGGCCGGCACACGACACGTTCTGCCCCACCGTCCCCGCACATCACTGCATAATCGCGGTCTCATGCTCCAGGACCCGTCGTGATCCTTCAGGAGCAAGCCCTGGCAGCCACCTCCTCCTGTTTCGCGGCCAGCCTCCCAGAAGAACCTGTTCAGAGGAATCCCCGCTTTCTTGCCCACCATGAACGCGACGCAACAGATGGCCGCCTTCCGCCCCCAGATGCTGTCCTATGCGGCACGTCAGCTGGGCGATAACGAGCTGGCCGAGGACGTGGTGCAGGATGCCTTCGTGGCAGCCTTCGACCGGGCCGATGCCTTTCGGGGCGAGGCCGCGCTCAAGACCTGGGTCTTTGCCATTCTCAAGCACAAGATCACCGATGCCCTGCGCGGCCGCTATCGCCGTCAGTCGCGAGAGGTCAGCTACGTGCAGGACGAGGATCCGGAGGGCGACGATCTGGAAGCCCTGCTGTTCCGGGCGGATGGCCACTGGGAACAGGACGCCGGCCCCGGCACCCTGGGCTCGCCCGAGCAGCTGTGCACCAATCGTGAGTTCTGGCAGGTGCTGCAGCGCTGTCTGGACAGGCTGCCCGGCATCCAGGCCCAGGTCTTCATGATGCGCGAGCACCTGGGGCTGAGCACCCAGGAAATCAGCACCCAGACCCGGCTCACCGGCAACAACATCAACGTGATGCTCTATCGGGCACGCCTGAAGCTGCAGAAGTGCCTGCAGCAGAACTGGCTGGGCGATGACGCCGCCCGCTCCCCGCGAACCCGCAAGACGGATGGTCACGCCGCATGAAGTACGAAGCCCCCGACAACCGGAAATGTCTGCGCGTGACCCGGCTGATTTCCGAAGCCCAGGACCAGGACGATGCGCTCACGCTGGCAGAACGGCTGAGAGTTCGGCTGCATCTGCTGCTCTGCGCCGATTGCCGCCATTTCAAACACAACACCGAGGCGCTCCACCAGATCATGAAGCGCTATGCCGACATCAACGAGGACGGCCAGGCTGCGGACAGTGATGGTGCGCCCCAGGATGCCGGCGACGCACCGCGCAAGCCAGCCCCCTGAAACGACAAAGGGCCTCGTGACGAGGCCCTTTTCGGTCTGAGCGCAGGCTCAGTGCGTCTTGCGACGCAGCACGGCTCCCAGCAGTGCATCCAGGCTGATCCGGCCAGCCCCGAAGAACATGAGCGGCCACAGCATGACCATGAAGATCAGCGGCAGCTTGAAGTTGCCATGGCCGTCGTCGGTGATGACATAGCCCTGCGCCAGCTCAGCCAGTGAATGCCATTCGGCCGGCCAGTGCACGGCAGCCGTGGCCACGATCGTGACCACCAGTAGCGCCAGGGCAAAGAAGCGCGTGCCCAGCCCCAGCATCAGCGCCAGGCCCCCGACAATCTCGAACCACATGGCCAGCTGCCAGTTCAGCTCGGCCGGCAGATGGTTGAACGGGAACAGGAACTGCTCCTGGATGTCGGCAAACCAGTTCTCGCCGCCCAGCTTCTCCAGGCCGGACTCCAGGAACTCCCAGCCGATCAGCAGGCGCAGGAACAGGAGGCCCGCCCAGGGGGCAAGGCTGTCGAGCGCACGACGGATACGGCAAGGTGGCCGCGACAGCCCGCAGCGTCCGCTCCCGCCTTCGCCCTCCAGGCCAGAACCGGCGGCATTGGAACAGGAAACATGCATGATCATCTCCAGGTGAATGTCGAAAAAGGGGGATCAGCCGGCTGCCGCGGGCTGAGCGGTGCCTGGGCGCAGCAGCAGCTCGTCAGCCAGCCACTGCTGTTGCAACGGCACAATCTGTTCGGCCAATTCATCCGCTGCCAGCCCCCAATGGGAGGCCAGCTGCTCACAGGCGGCCTGCCAGTCACAGCCGTTGTCCTGCAGGGCATCCAGCAACTGCGCGGCCGCCGGGGTCAGCACGTTGAAGCGCACCTGGTGCTGGCGGTCCCGGTATACCGCCACGAAGGTGGTGGTCGGCACCACCTCGGCGTCCTCGGCGCCAATGGTGTGGACAGGGTAGGCGTATCCGCCCAGCTGCAGGGCCGGGCACAGCGCCAGCCCCTGCGGACCGACGCGAAGCGGTACGTCCGGTGCCGTCTCCACGGCCAGCTCCAGCCACTCGTAGTGCGCCAGCTCGGCCAGCCAGGGGGGCAAGGATTCATCGGCAGGCGCGTCCTCTGCCTGCAGGAAGTGCACGAAGGCCTTCGGGATCTCGTGAAAGAACGGCGAGGTGTGCCAGCGCCCTTCTGCAAAGAAGCGGTCAATGAGCGCTTCCAGGTGTGACGTGCCGATCAGCGCCTCACACAGGGGGAAGCACTGATGGATGAAGCTCCCGATGTTGTTGCGCAGCAGCGAGGCGTAGACATCGATGCGGCGCGGCTCCGTGCCTGTCGGTCGCGGTGCGACGCCGGGTTGCCGGAAATAGCTCGACCAGTCGCCCTGCATGCGGGCCAGGCCGGGGGCTGACGACGCCTGACCCGCGCCTGTCTGGCGTGCCGCCGGTGCAGGTGCAGTATCCGCTTGCTGGCCCTTGTTCGGCCCCTGCCTGGCTGTCATGGCACCAGCACTCCCCGGTCCTGCGGGGCACCCCGTTCCGTTTCCGCCGAGACCTTGGCAGCATCGGACGATCCAGGCACCTCGACGCCGGTCTTCTCCATGCCAGCCTTCCCGGCCTCGGCCTGCATTCGCGCCGCACGACGCGCCGAGGCCTCACGCTGCATCCGGTCGATGGTGCCCACTTCATCCACCAGCTCGGCCAGCGGCGGGAAGTTGAAGTCCCGTTCCAGACAGCTGGGAATGGCCACCGGGTCCAGCCCGGCGTCGACCAGCCGGTCGTAGGTAAATTCCAGCAGCTGCCAGACCGGATCGATCACCGGCATGCCGTGCGTGTCGATGATCAGCCCATCGTCTTCGACGTGATGGCCCGCAACGTGCATGTAGCAGGTACGCTCCAGCGGCAGCTGTCGCATGTATTCGTAGGGGTCGAAGCCGTGGTTGCAGCTGTTCACGTAGACGTTGTTCACGTCCAGGTGCAGCAGGCAGCCCGCTTCCTTCACCACCTCGCGCACGAAGGTGGCGTCATCCATCTCGGCGCCTTCGGGCGCCGCATAGTAGCTGGCATTCTCGATGCCGATCTGCTCGCCCATGTAGTCCTGCACCTGGGCAATGCGCTGCGCCACATGGCGCACCGTCTCGTAGGTGGCCGGCAGCGGCAACAGGTCATAGAGCTGCCCTTCGTGCCCGCACCACGACAGGTGCTCGGTGTAGAGGGAGATCCGGTAGGTGCGCATGAAGGCCTTCACTTCGGCCAGAAGCCGCATGTCCAGACCGTCACTGCCCCCCAGGTTCAGCGACAGGCCATGACAAGCCAGCGGCCGGTGCTCGCTGATCGCCGACAGATCCCGCGAAAAGCGTCCGCCCAGTCGGCTCCAGTTCTCGGGCGCCACCTCGAAGAAGGCCACCACGTCCATCGTGCCTGCTTCCAGCATGGCCAGCGTGTCGGCCAGCAGGCTCCGCCGCAGGCCCAGCCCGGCACGATGCAGCAACCGAACATCCCGGGAATCTCTCGTCATGACTCCTTCTCCCCTTTTCATGCCTCACCCTTCACCCCGCATGACCCGGCCTGCGACCCCCATAGCCGGCAGCCTGGCCCAGGGCTGAACGATTCGGAACACGCCCGGACCGCGCCGGGCGTGACAGAGCCGTCCCATCGTGCAAGGCGGTCGGCAACGGCGACCGCCCCACGATGGATGGCTCAATGGCTTACTTCATCTTGCGGTTGCCGCCGCATTTGCCCTCACCGCACCGGCCTTCCATGCCCTTGCTGGCCTTGGCAGGCTTCTCGGTCTTGGCAGGCTTGTTGGCCTTCTCGGCGCCGCACGAACCTTCCTTGGTCTTGGCATTGTTGCTGCCGCAGGAACCTTCCTGGCTCTTGGCATTGGCGCCGCAGGAGCCTTCCTGGCTCTTGGCGTTGCCACCGCAGGAACCTTCCGGCGCCTTCTGGTCGGCAGCAGCGACCTGATAGCCCTGGGACAGGCTCTGCGCGGCAAACACCGGCGTCGAAGCCATGACGGCACCCGTAGCCACTGCACCGGAAAGAAGCGCTGCAAATTTCTTGCTCATGAGATCTCCAAAGTTCCAGACATGGAACGCAAAGTTGGAAAGGACGCGGGCAGCACCGCGCTGCGCCGACTTCCGTATGGTCGCCGGATTCCCGGAAACATTACGCTAGTAACGAAATTTATTTTTGTTGAAATATCGTTTCCATGGAAAAGATCCCTCCACGGGATTGCCTGGGCCAGACGCGCACGGCCCGCCTCCGGACCTTGCCCGCATGCGTGGATGCAGCACGGCTCATGCGTGCAGGGGCTGCGAAGCACAGGAGCGTCGCTGCGGCAGGACTCGCTGGCATGCTCAGCGCAGCACACAAGGGGCGGGCGCTCTTGGGGGGCTGCCTGACGCAGGCGTACAACGCGGATGCCAGGACGGGGCGCAAGCCCAAGATGGGGCGCAAGGCCAAGGCGGGGTTCAGGATCGGTCCTTCGAAGCGGAACATGCCACCACCAGCCCGAATGGGTTTGGCGTCACTTCACGCCAACCCCTTGTACGAACGAGATGTCCGTCTGGAAATCGTTACCTTGTGAACGAGTTTCCGGAAAGCGATTCCGCGAAATAATTCCCGCAGACAAGGGGCGATGAATACCGCCATGAGAAACTGCGACGTGCCAGAATGAAGGCCGTTGCTCATGATGAATTTCGTTCAGCTATTCATCATTATCAGAATCTCGACATCTGATTCACAGGGGCTCGACCCTGAGCCCAAGGCTTCTTGATAAAAGTCAACCCAAAGGCGAGAAAAGCTTTTTTATAATCATCCGAATCGGCAGTGACCAAACAAACGGCAAACAACACTGTGCGATACGGATATTTCATGAAGGCATGGAATGACGCCATGGGGGCTGCCCATCCACGACGGAAGCAACCACCTTCTGGACGTCATCAAGCCCAAACGTTAAAACAACAATAATTATCTTCCCGGCGATTGCTGCCCGCCTCTCCTTCGAGATGCGGGCAGTTTTTTTGTGCGTCCGAAATTACTGACCGGCGACAGTCGCTGCGCTTTCATCGAGCAGCTCGACCGAAACCCGACGGTCCGGCTGCAGGCACTGCACGGTCTTTTCTGCACCCGCAGTGTCCTGGTGGCAACCACGGGAGAAATCTTCCGTGGCCCCCATGGCGCGAACTTCCATGGGCAGACGCACACCCAGTCGCTGCAGCTCATCACGCACCGTCACGGCACGTCGCATGGACAGGCGCTCGTTGTAGGCACGGTTGCCCAGGCGGTCGGTATGCCCCATCAGTTTCAGGACCTGATGTTCGTTCGGTCCATGGCCCTTCAGCACCTCGGCAAAGTCCATCAGCTTCTGACGATCTTCGGGCAGGATGTCGGCCACGCCCGAACGGTCGAAGCGGAAACGCACATCCAGTGTCGGCATGGCGGGCGCCTCGATCACCGGCGCAGGGACAGCCGGCTTCTCGACGGGAGCGGAAACGACCTGCTTGGGCTTGCACTGGGCGGCCAGTTTTTCCGCCTCTTCCGTCAGATCTTCAGCAATCTGGATATAGGGGCTGGCATGGCGCCAGCCACCCTGGCGAATCTCGTTGCCGGCATGCACCAGCTCGACTTCGGCGCACGCCAGACGTTGGGCAGCACACTGCATGCCTTCGGTGTCCTGACGCAGGCGGTCATGACGCGCCCAGAGATCGTCGCGCAGGCGGCGTGCATCATTGACCAGCGGCGTTTCGCTGACGTCCGGATTCTGACCGGCCTCCAGCTGGTCCAGGATGCCCTGGGCCTGCGCAAGCGAAGCCCGGGGGAACCCGCCACGATCATTGCGCGTGTATTCGTGGAAGCTCACGTCCAGCCAGCACTGGGCCTTGGCCAACGCATAGCTGCCCAAGCGGACACCTTTCCGGGCGTTGAGTTCCGCGATGCGCGCCTGCGTGTCCCGATAGATGCCCTGGTCACGGGCAATCTGCGCATCTTCCATCTTCTGGAACGGCGTGTAGGAGCCCGTGTCGGCAGTCATTTCCTGGCCCGCCATCGACCCGGAAACCTGTGCACCTGCATCCAGGTCCTTGTTGGCCTCTCCGTGCGTACCGGCGCAGGCTCCCAGCATCAGCGACAGCAAGATGGTGGCAGGTGCGCAATGTCGGCGTGACTTCATGGTGTAAGCAGCGGTCAGGCGCAAAGCCCCGGCAGCGTCGCAGCGCGCTCGGCATGCATCGGCATGACCCATCCTGTTCCTGTGGTTGGACTGATGGCACAAGGTTAAGACACGCCTTTTTCCCCCTCTCGCCCGCCCCGACAGGTGGGCCACAAGGCCCGACATGCTGGTGGAGATGGCCGGATGCTCGCTGCCTGGGTGCGACATCCAGACCTGAGCTCTCACTGGTCCGGATATGCGCCAGAAAGACGAACCCCGTGCCGGGACACATCCCGGCACGGGGTTCGATGGACCGATGCCCCCTGCCCGGCCGGTGAGCCGGGCGGGGAGCGAACTACCCGATCAGAACGGAGCCTTCTCCGAGGGGTTGATGCGGATCATCCGGGACTTGGACGGCACACCCGCCTTGTTGAAGGCAAACACGTGGTAGAAGCCCGGAGGCGTCAGGTACTTGTTCTTCGGCAGTTCGATGTCCAGACCGTTGCCGTTGACGCGGAACTTCACTTCGTTGAAGCGCTGTTCCATGTCGAACGAGTGCGTGACGGCGCCCGTCTTGACCAGCGTGACCCGAGCGATGTCGTTGGCATCGGCGGTCTCGATGTGGAAGGTGCTGGCCGGCTCGGCCACCATCGCCACCGCACCGCTGCCAACCTCACCCTTCAGCACCGGACGCTTCGCCAGCGTACCGTCGGCATTGAACAGGTACGGCGGACGGTAGATCTGGGCGTTCAGGTTGTCGACCGGACCCGGCTGACCACCACCGGTGGACAGGACCGTGGCATCCGGCAGCAGCAGGGTCACGCTGTGATAGAGGCGTTTCTCGCTGATGTTGGCGCCCGGCGTCCACTGACGGGTGTCGGGGTTGAAGAGCATCGTGGCGTAGTTGATATCGCCCGCATCCTCGTTGATGGGCTCTTCGACGTCGACCAGCAGGTTCTTGGTCGAACCACCCGAGACCAGCACGTTGCCGTCGGCCAGGACCGTGGCATTGCTCCAGTGGTAGGTCTTGTCCAGGGCCGGCATGTCGAACAGCTTGGGACGATCTCCGTTGATGTCGATCAGCGTGGCCTTGGACGGACCGCCGTTGTTCATGTTGCCGGTCATGTCACCGCCACCGAACTGGAAGATCAGGCCCGGGCGAACCATGACGGCCGTGGAGGTGGCCTGCCAGCCGCGGTAGAACTCCCAGTCTTCCTTGCCGTCTTCGGTGATGCGCGGATAGTCCCAGTGGGCACCCAGCATCTTCACAGAACCCTTGCCGGCATTGCCATACGGATCGATCTCGTACATGAAGTGCGGGTCGAAGCCGAAGATCTTGCCGTTCGGGGCAACGAAGTTGCGCGGATAGTTGTTCTCGAACGCGGCCATCTCGTTGGGGCCAACCTTGATCTTGGCCAGCGTGTCGATGGTCAGCGCCTTGAAGGTGCCGTCTGCCTTGCGGATCTCGGGGTGCTTCTCGCCATCGGTACCGCCCTGGATGTAGACCTCGCCGGTGGGCAGCGTGGTGGCCGTGCCGTACCAGCGCGGCAGCGTCATGTCGTTGCGCGCTGGGGCAAGCACGTTGCTGGTCGGATCGAAGATGTTGACATCCTTCACGCCACGGTTGGTGACGCGACCATCCTTCAGCAGGTCACCGCCCAGGATCATCATCCGGCCGTCCTGCAGCAGGATCTGCGCGGAACAGAACAGGAAGGTCTTGGTGGAGTTGAGCAGCAGCATGTGGGACGCATCGTCCGTGCCCAGCTCGGGATCCCACACGTCGTAGCGGAACTGGCTGTCCTGCCGGACGTTGTAGTCCGTACCGTAGGTGAGCACCCGACCGTCGGCCGTGATGGCGGCATGGATGGAAACCACCGGCCAGTTCACCTTGGGCAGCCATTCACCCCGGGTCTTGCGTGCCTGCTGTTCGGCAGACGTGGTGGGCGTGACAGGCTTGACCGGCTCGGCAGGCGTGACCGGGGCAACCGGCGCGACGGGCGGCTTGGGAACTTCAGGTGCGGTTTGAGGCGCAGGCTGAATCACCGGCGGCACGGGGCGCACGGGAGCAACCGGCGCAGCGGCGGTACCGGTACCCGAGGTGCCGTTGGCAGCAGGCGTGGTCGGCTTGGTATCGGCAGCCGGACGGGTTGCAGCGGCATCGGTCGAGGCCTGGTTACCCGACGGGGTGGAGGTATTGGCCGAGGCGTTGCTGCCCGACTGCGTGGTGGTATCCGTCGAGGCGATGGTGTTACCAGCACTGCCCTGGGTACCCGTGCCGGTAGCGGTGGGGCCAGGGGTGGCCGCACCGGAATCACTGCCGCCACCGCCGCATGCAGCCAGTACGGTCAGCACGGCAAGCGAGGCAAGCTTGAAGGAAGGCGTAGAGACTCTCATGGCGATCAATCCAAACGAGTGAAAGACGTCCGTCGGAAAATCCGGGATGACCCCGGAAAGCGCTGGACTCCCTGTCGCGGACATGCGCGGGGTGCAGGTGCTGCGTGACAGCCGGTTCCGACACCGCGCATCGGAGACTGTCGGCATCATCCTCCAGAGCCGGCTTTTTCACGCTCGAAAATTTCACGTTTGCATCGATCTGGCAGGCGACCATTTCCTCCTGGTGTGCCATGTACACGCCTGACGCAGGACGAGACCTGACATGCAGCACAAAAAAAGGGCCAACGCCTTGCAACAGGCAGTTGGCCCCATGGGAGCCCCGGGACTGACAGGGGCTCCGAAAGGAAGAACGCGATCAGCGCGCCATCAGGCAGCAGCCTTGGGCTGATCTTCAGCCTTGGCAGGCTCGGCGGCCTTGGCTTCCGGACTGAAGCGCGTACCGGCACGGAACTCGTCGACCAGACGGTCGGTCAGGCGCAGCGCCAGGGCGACCAGCGTCATGGTCGGGTTGTTGGACGACGAGGTGGGGAAGACCGACGAACCTGCGATGTAGAGGTTCTCCATGCCATGAACCAGGCAGTTGCGGTCGACCACGCCTTCGCGCGGCGAATCGGCCATGCGGGTGGTACCCATGTGGTGGTAGGTGCCTTCCATGTCGGCCGGCCAGCCCACGTCGTTGATGCGCGGACCCAGGGTGACCTTGGCGATCTTCTTGTCTTCCAGCTCGCGTGCCAGCAGCTCGAAGGAGGTGTCGACCGTGTCCTTGACCCGCTGGTTGAGCCGCCAGTCGATCTTGGTGCGGCGCATGCCCAGAGCATCGACGTCGTCGCTCAGCATGACACGGCTGTTCGGATCCGGTTCCGGCTCGGCGATCAGCTCCATGGTGACGTAACGCACCAGCTTGAGCGAGCCCGTGGTGTGCGCCACCGAGTAGGTGAGCGAATCCATCGGGTGCGAGAAGATGTGGCCGAGGTCGGTGCCCAGGCCCACGAACGGCGACCACTTGCCGCGAACACGCTGACGCATGCGATACAGCGCCCGGACCACATCGGTGCCGCGTACAGCGAGCGGAACCACATCTGGGCGTCGAGGATGCCGCGCTCCTTCTGGACCTCGAAGGGGATGCGCATCTGGCCGGAGATGTCCACGCCACCGATCTTGACCTTGTTGACGATGCAGTGGAACTTGATGTCGAACAGCGGGTTGTTGCGGTACGGCTCGGCAAAGTCGACGATACCGTTCAGGAAACGCGGGTGATCCTGGAAGTAGCGACCGACCAGGTCATAGCGGTTGCCGATGCCGGCGCTCTGCTGACGGTTGGAAGCCAGCAGCAGGCGGGCGTTCTCGATACCACCGGAGGCCAGCACGAAGACCTTGGCCTGGACGGTGGCCGACACCCCTTTCAGGGTGCGGATCTTGGCGCCTTCCACCGCACCGCCCCACGGGTTGCACTGCAGCTCGACGACGTTGGCCTTGATATAGACCTTGACGTGCTTGGCCGCCTTGAGCTCGCTGCGATAGGCTTCGCCCATCTTCAGCGGGGGGCTGTACTGGGAGATGATCTCCTCGACCTTCTTGGGGTCGAAGGGGTAGCTGGCCGCCTTGGCCGACAGCCCCTTGGAAGGACCATGGGTGGCCTCGCCGGTCTTGCCCACCCAGTGGGCAGGGTCGTAATCGTTGGACGGGACCTGCAGGATGGCATGCGAGCGCTGGTAGAAGGGCTCCAGGTCTGCACGGCCGATGGGCCAGCCGCTGGCCTTGATCCATGAGCGATGCTCGAAGGCGCTCTGGTCCCACGGACGGCAGAAGCCGCCCCAACAGTTGCTGCTGCCCCCCAGGAAACGGCTGCGGGTGCCGTCGGAGAAATCGTAGGGGATACCCACACTGGGCCCCCGGTAAAGGTCAGCAGTGGCTTCATCACGGGAAAGGCCGCCACTCTCAAGCACGACGGTGTCGATGCCGGCTTTCTCCAGCTCCAGCGCCATGGAGATGCCTGCAGCGCCGCCGCCGACGATACAGATCTGGGTTTGAATGACGGAGCCCGAGGCCAATTCGTTGGTGTCGATCAGCATGGATGGTTCCTTCTGGGGACGCAGTGTTGCGAAGGCAAGCACCTGACATTGAAAGGAAAATGTCTGTCATCCTCTGGATGAGGGGCGGCGCGCGTCTGGCGCGAATGTCAGGCACCCTTGGACTGTTTTGGCAGTTTTTTCCAGTATAAGCCCCGCCGCCTTGTAACGCGACGCCGACTTTGCTTCAAACCTTGACGTAATGCACACAACCAAAACAAGACATTACGTTGGATCGTACTATCGTTGCACAACGTTGTCTACTGACAACAAACTAAAGAAGTAAGGCTGTAAAATACCGACCCCTTTTGCGCTTTCTACCACATCTTCCCGACCAAGTTCGGGCCTGAGCAGCCAGGCGGCATGCAGGCCCGCCCGACGGGCCGCCAGCACATCCAGCTCCAGATCGTCACCGATGTGCAGGGTTGCCCCCGGCTCGACGCCCAGGGCGTCACAGGCCGCATGAAAGATGCGGGGATCGGGCTTCGCTGCCCCGAAGGTGGGCGCGCTGATGCTGGCGCTGAAATATCGGCCCAGCGAGGTGCGATGGACATCGGCATTGCCATTGGTGATGGCGGCAATGCGGTAGCGGCGGGCCCAGGAGGCCAGGATGCCTTCCACTTCGGGCCAGGGTGTCACCCGCTGCCGTGCTTCCAGAAAGACGGCAAAGGCAGGGTCGGCAAGCGCCGGGTCTTCGTGGAGTTCGGTCAGCAGGTCATGCAGGAGCCGGCGTCGCAGCCAGCTCATGTCATGGGCATGCTCGGGGTATTGGGACTTGAGGGCCAGGACGCTGCGACCTGCAGCCAGCGTCTGCGCCGTCAGGGGCGCACGAGGCGCAAGCCACTCGACCAGCTCGCGCTCGGCCTGGGCCAGTACGGGCAGTACCGGCCACAGCGTATCGTCCAGGTCCAGCGTGATGGCCCGAATGCCCTGGAACGGCCCACCGCCCTGCCCTGTCACTTCTGATACTTCAGAAGCAGGGTCTCGTATTCCGAGAGGATCTTCTCCCACTGGAACTCGGCCAGGAAGCGCTCGCGCGAGGCCTTGCGCATGCTGTCGAGACGGGTGGGATCGGCCAGGATGGCGTCGAGCTGCGTGGCAAAGCCGGCTGCGCCGTCGAAGAAGGCAGCACCGGGGCCGGCCACCCAGCGGTTGAAGCGGTTGTCGTGGGCGATGACGGCATTGCCAGCGCCCAGGGCCTCGACCAGCGACGGGTTGGTGCCGCCCACCTGGTGACCGTGCACGTAGGCCGCGGAATGGAAGCGCAGCGCCTGAACCACCTTCTTGTCGTAGATGGCGCCCAGGAACATCACTTCGTTGCCGGCTGCCGCCTTGACGGCCTGGTGGTAGGCATTGCTGTCTTCATACTTGCCCAGCACGGCCAGCTTCATGCCGCGCGGCTTGCGCGAGAAGCCCTCGACGATTTCCAGCAGCGAGTTCTCGGGTTCAGCCCGGGCGATGACGCTGAGGTAGCGACCGGGCTCCAGGTCCAGGGCCGTCACCGGTGCGGTGTCGGCCGACCGGATGTCCTCGGCACCATAGGGAATGACAGTGATGCGCTCGGGGCTGGTACGCCGGGACAGGTGGACCTTGATCTCGGGGTGATCGGCCACGAGGTGGTTGCCCAGCCAGGCGCCCGCCCATTCGTTCAGATAGAACCAGGCCTTGGGACCCGCGCCCCACTTGGCGCGCTGCCACTCGATGCCATCCATGTTGATGACGTTGGGCAGGCGCGCCATGCGCAGCAGCGTGCAGAAGATGGCGGTGTTGTAGCCGAGCGTGAGGCAAGGCTCACCGGCCTTCTGGGCGTGACGGGTGGCGATCCAGTCGAACTGGATGGTGCCGGCCGGGCCGGCCCGATCGACGGGGATGTTGATGCGGTGGACACCTTCCCAGGTGTCTTCGGTGATGGGGCCGGTACCGTCGATCTGGCAGTAGACGGTGACCTTCCAGCCCTTCTTCACCAGATAGAGCGCCAGGTATTCGGCAAAGGTCTCGAACCCGCCATGCGCTGCCGGCACGCCACGGATGCCGAGGATGCGAAGCGCAGGCGCGGAATGGGCGGACACGGCCGAAGATGCGGCCGCAGTGTTGGGCACGTTGCTCAAAACTTGACTCCCAGCTCTCGATAGACGGTTTCGATGCCTTCAATATACCGCGTGCGGTTGAAATGGGTGGCGCAATGAACGCGGGCCTTGCGCCCCATTTCGGCGATGGCGGCGTCGGAACGGGCAAAGACCTCGGTCAGCACGTCAGCCAGGGCGTCGACATTGCCACTGGGAAAGACCCAGCCGATCTCGGGGGTGATCATCTCGGGAATGCCGCCGATATCGGCACCGACGACGGGCTTGCCGCTGGCAAAGGCCTCAAGCACGCTCATGGGGGCGTTCTCGTACCACTCGCTGGGCAGCACCAGCGCCCGCGCGCCCTTGATCTGGTTCCAGAGGGCATCTCCCGAGCAGAAGCCCAGCCATTCGATCCGGTCTGCGCCCGGCATGGCCTTGAGTTCTTCTTCCAGGGGGCCTGTGCCGGCCACGCGCAGCTTGACGCCTGCCTGGGCAGCCGCCCTGGCCAGGGTGGCCACGCCCTTCTCGGGTGCCAGGCGACCGGCAAACAGCACGTAGTCACCCGGCTCGTAGGAGGGGGTGAAGGCGTTGACATCGACGTAGTTGGGAACGTAGGTGACCTGCCACTCGGGCCAGCCCCATTCGATGAGCTTGTTGCGGTAGAAGTGCGAGGGTGCGACCACGCGCCCCAGGTACTTCTGCCAGGTGTTCATGGTGCGGCTCAGGCCCGATTCCAGCATGACGATGGCGCTGGCGCCGAGCGAGTTGCGCACGCAGCGGTGGCGCAGCACGTTGACGACCGAGCCGTCCTTGCAGCGCTCGCAGACACCGGTGCTGTTGAGCATCTTGTAGGCCGGGCAGGCGATCTTCAGATCGTGAGCGGTGAGCACCGACGGAATGCCGGCCTCGTGCAGCACGGGCAGCACCGAGGGCGAAAGGTGGTGGTAGATACAGTGCAGGTGCGCCACGTCGGCCGGGAAGACCTTGAGCAGCTTGCGCAGCTTGTCCTGGGCCTCGAAGGAATAGATGGCCTTGGACGCCTTGACCAGCTTGTCCTTGATGCCGTGTGCGTTGCCGAATTCCAGCTCCTCCACGAAGTACTCGCTCCAGCGCGAGGGCATGTTCTTCGGGTGGTGCATGGACATGACGGCCGTTTCCCAGCCGAGTTCCTGGAAGAGCGCGTCATGTTCCAGGTAGACGACGTCGGACCCACCACGGCGATAGTGGTAGGAGTTCAGGGAAAGAAGGCGGGGGGGTGTCGTTTTCATGAGGCAGCCATTCTATAGGGGCCTCCCGGGTTGCGCAGTGCGGTAGTGTGCGCCCGCCCCACGGGAAGCGCCGTTCCGGCGCCAGTGGTGGCCCGTCCGTCAGTGCGGCCCTCCGGGCGGCGTCTCAAGCGTTGCAATATGACAACGTAACGTTCTAGCCGCACGTTTTGTGGATTTTGGGATGAGTGCCAACAAAATCAACGCATTGAAGGCTTTTTTCCCTGACAATCCGCGACGCCCAGTCATGATCAATCGCAAATTTTGTTTCAGGACAGTTACCTCCGGGAACGATTTCGGCGCCCCGCCCTGCCGGCCGGTAGCATAGGCCGGAAGTCGGACTTACCCGACGACGCGAGCGTGATGACCGGACAGGACGGCAGGACCAACAGCCGGACCCGGGCGGCAATCCCGATGAACCTCATTGAGCAGTTCTTGCAGCAGCCATGAAACCCAAGATCGTTTTTGTCGTGATGTCGGCCATCCACAGTCCCGAGTCGGTGGCCCAGCTGGCGCGCGCGCTTGCCCCCCACACGGTGGTGGTGCACCACGACTTCAGCCAGACGCCCGATTTCTCGGTGAACGAGCCCAACGTGCGCTTCGTGCCCGAGCCGAAGCGGACTGGCTGGGCCATCTGGGGCTTCTCGGAAGGCATCTTCCATGCCATGCGCTATGCCTATGAGAACCTGGAGTTCGACTATCTCCAGATCCTGAGCCCGACCTGCCTGCCGATCAAGCCGGTGAAGGCCCTGGAAGAGCATGTGGCCTCGGGCAAGACGGACGTGGACTTTGCCTGGATCGACATGCTGGCCGACGACGATGCGCTGATGTCGGTGTCGTACCGCGGCTTTGCGGGCGAGGAGAGCTTCCGCCACCGGCTGCTGCGCCGGATGATGGTGCTGTATTTCAACAATACGCCCGAACGGCGTGACCTGGCCGGCGTGCAGCTGCGTACCGGCGGCAACCTGGATGCCAACGGGAAGCTCCGTCCGGTGGCCCGGCTGGCACGCTTCGTCACGCGCCTGCTGGTGAACCCCACGCTGGGCGGCCACGTGTTCACCAAGGACTTCCCGCCCTTCTACGGCTCGACCTGGTTCGGTGCCCGCCGTGAGGTCGTGGGCTGGATGCTGGAGCGCTTCGCCCAGAAGGACATCCAGACGCACTTCCCCAAGCTTTGCATCGCCGACGAGTTTCTGATCCCGTCGATGATCATGCAGGGCGTAAAGAAGAAGGGATTCAAGTCCGGTCCGATGAACCACTGCATCGTCACCTTCATCGAGGCCAACCCGGCCTGGCTGACCGATGCCGACTTCGAGTTCCTGCAGAAGTCGCCGGCCTTCTTCGGCCGCAAGTTCCCGGACGACATCCACACCCCCATCCGCCGCCGTGTGCTGACCGAGCTGGTGGGCCTGACTCCGGAACAGGTCGTCCCGCCGGAAGACGACATGCCGGTGCCTGTGGCCCCGGCCCGTGCCGTGGCAGCCGCCTGAAAACGGCCATCTGCTTCCAACGGTCATCTGCTTTCCCCTGGCGGCCCCTTTGCGGGCCGCTTTTTTCATGCAAGCAGGGAAAGTACAGGGTTGCACTGCGCGCCGTACTCAGGCAGGGCACGGAAGGATGATCCATGCGGCAGGGAGACCAGCCGCCCATGCCGTCGAAAAGCGTCACACAACCGGCAAAAACCGGTGAAGAAACGTTAACTGACTGCATCGCCCGTTGCTCTGATGCCAACCGTTCATCGGGGCAAACCGGCCTCACACGGACACGAGGCATGGTTTTACCGTATTGTCTCGGGTATCGGTAGTATCATCGACATGCTTTGAGTGAGAGACATCGGGCAGCAGATTTGCGCGAACGCAACATTTGCTGCCGTGTCCTGCCCGAACCCCAGACTCGTACAGGAGACACCCCTGCTCTCCATCATCATCATCTCCCGCAATCAGATCGAAACGATCGACAGGTGCCTGACCAGTGTTCAGGTGGCCACCAAGGCTGCCGGCCTGGATCGCTACGAGGTCGTTTTCGTCGATTCAAAGTCCACGGACGGCACGCCGGAGCGTGTCCGCGAACGCCTGGGCAAGGACGTGACCATCGTCCATCTGTCCGGCCACACCAACGCCGCCATTGCCCGCAACGCGGGCACGGCCGTGGCCAAGGGCGACGCTTTCTTCTTCATCGACGGTGACATGGAGATCGGCCCCGATTTCCTGAAGGTCGCGCTCGGCCCCGATGGCCTGCCGCACCACAACGTCACCTCCGGGCAGCTGCCCGAGAAGTTCTATTCACCGACCGGCAAGTTCCTGACCGACGGCCCGGACCGCTACAAGGTGCGTGCCGACGGCTACCGGGTGGAACTGGGCGGCATCTCGCTCATCCGTCGTGAGGCCTTCGAGAAGGTCGGCGGCTTCATGACCGAAATGCGCGTCAACGAGGACCAGGAACTGGGCCTGCGGCTGTGCAAGGCAGGCTATGGCATCTATGGTTATGCCACGGTCATGGCCACGCACCACACGGTGGACTACTTCCAGTGGCACCGGCTGGGCCGCATGCTGCTGGACGGCAGCATGTGCTATCCGGGCGTGGTGTTCCGCCGCCACTGGATGAACCGCCACTACTGGCCGCTGCTCATCTCGCACCAGCGCCCCACCGCGGTGTTTGCCCTGTCCCTGCTGCTGGCCATCTTCGTGAGCCCCTGGTGGCTGCTGCTGTTCATTGGCTACATCGTGGCCAAGAACATCCGCCGTCCCGGTGTGAGCTTCCTGCAGGATCTGGCCGGCACGGCGGCCCGCAGCTCGGGCTTCCTGATCGGTGTGCCGTTCTTCTACCCGCACCACATCGACAACAAGGACATCCATTACACGGTGGCCGAGTACCCGAACCCCGTGTGGAAAGACGGCCAGGCCAGGCCACCCGCCCCGGAAGGCACGGAGAAGCCTGCGGCCTGAGGCCATGAAGGCCGGGCGGTACCTACTCAGGTATCGCCTTCGGTCCTTGAAACCGGTCCGGACGTCATCCCCCAAAGCGCCCTTGCTCCTGAAGCCTGGGCGCTTTTTTCATGCCTGATCGTCACACCCGGTCGTCATGCCCAGGATCGTCATGCCCAAAAAAGAAGGCGCCCCTCTGGGGGCGCCTCCGGGACGCATCGGCCACCCAACCGGTGAGAGGGTGGCCTCTGTGCTTGTCGATGCCTGCCGGCTCAGACCGTCGGCGCGGCTCCACCGTCGGCCGGAGGTGTGGCCTCGGGCTGGCCGCCGCCGCGCTTGCGCTTGAGGACGGCCTGGAAGATGCGAACTTCTTCCTGACGCGGACGCAGCACCAGGCCCAGCACCACCAGGTAGACCAGCGAGGCCAGCACCACGCGCCACCACCATTGCGGGAAGACGTGGTAGAGCAAGGTGGCGGCAATGAGCCCGATGCAGCTGGCAAACGTGCAGGCCAGGATGTGCTCCAGGTTGACCTGATACGGGAAGCCCGTGCGCCGCAGCCAGTAGGCAACCATGATGTTGGCCAGCACCAGGCCGACGCAGTTGGCGGCCGGCAGGGCCACGATGCCGAATTGCGGGGCCAGGGCCACGCCCAGCAGAAGCGAAAGCCCCAGGAACAGGTTGCTGAAGACGAGGAAGCCGTAGCGCTCGACGGTGTGCGAGAGGTTCTCCAGCGAATGCCGCCAGGACTCCAGCGCCATCACCAGGCACATCATCAGGATGAGCAGGTTGGCATCGGAACCGTACTTGCCCTTGGACAGCCACAGGTACAGGTCGCCACCGCCCGCCGCAAAGAAGGTGGCGGCCAGGCCGATCAGCACCAGGTTGACGGTGAGCGCCGCGTTGGCGACGGTCTCGGCCTCCTGGTAGGAGCCGTTGGCCGAATAGCGCGCTGCCATCACCGGACGGATCATGCCGTTGAAGAGCTGGGCCGGCAGGTAGCGCTGCAGCTGGTCGAAGATGGACTGTGCAAAACCGAAGAGCGCCACCTGGATGGCGGTGAACTGGTTGCCGGCCACCAGACGGTTCACCATGCCGCCGTAAGGCAGGATGATGAGGCCCTGGGTGTAGCCCTTGATGCCGAAGTCGATCATCCGGCGCATGTTGCTGTTCAGCCATTCACGCTGAAGCGGAACGTCGGTGTTGTCACCGGGACGATTGCGGCTGGCCTTGTAGACGCCCCAGGTCATGACGAGGGCACCGATGGCCTCGTTGAAGATCTCGACGAGGATCAGGTTGGTCAGCGTCATCTGCTGCGCCCAGACCAGGCCCACCACACCGATGAACTTGCCGACGGTGACGGCGGCGAAGGCCGTCTGACCCCGCTTCTGCTCCAGCATCGCCTCCAGGATCTGGAACTCGGAGTTGGAGGTGGTGCGGAACAGCACGACCAGCATGTAGAGCTGCAGGGGCACTACCCACCGTTCCAGGCTTACCCAGTCGGCCAGCCACAGCGGGAAGATCATCAGCACGATGACCGTGAGCAGGATCAGCAGCAGGCGCAGGCCCATGGAATAGCCGATGAGCCGCCGCAGTGCCCAGGCGTAGCGCAGGTTGAAGATCTCGGGCACGAAACGGGTGAGGATCTGCCCGGTACCGACCGACGTGAGGGTGAGCAGCACCTCGGTCAGGCCCAGCAGCACGGAGTAGGCCGCGAACTCCTCGACCGGCAGATGCCGGACGGTGAGCAGCAGGGCACCGACGCCGGCCACGGAGGTCAGCGCCTTGCCCATCAGGAAGTGTTTCATGCCGGCAGCGATACGCCGCGCACTATAGGGGTTGTGATCGGCGTGTTCCGACATGGGATCTGTTGCCTGTTCTGACAGAGAGGAGGATCAAGGAAGCGCTCAGCGTGTCGTTCCTGCGAAGCTGAGCCCCGACACCGAGTTGGGCGCGACGGTGTAGCGCGCCACACCCTGGGCGTCGAAGGAGAGCTGGATGCTCTGCCGCTTGGGGCCATCGATGATCTGACGGTCGTAGTTGTTGATCTGGGTGACGCCGCCACTGATGCTGGCCAGATTGGCTTTCAGCGTCTTGCCGGCCAGCGCCGGCATGTTGAGGGTGATCTCGGTAGCCGCCTTGTCGCGGTTGACGGCCCAGACGCTGTAGCGGCTGCGGTCCTGGTTGGTCATGACCGTGCCGCGCGCCGAATAGCCCCCGCCGTAGCTGGACGGGTTGCCGCTGGTGGTCTTCGTTTCCAGCACCTGGGGCAGCAGCGTCTCGCGCAGCAGCGCATAGGCATGCAGCGGCACCGACGGATGGTAGGCGGAGGCCCCCTCGGGCTGGTGGAACATGGGCCACGGGCCGGTGCTGCCGTGCAGGGCATGCAGATCGGTCCCCTTGACCTGCGGCAGCTGCGTGGTGGTGATGATCAGGTCGGCCAGACCGATGCTGGCCCCCAGATCACCCGACTGGCGCCAGTTCCTGTTCCAGGCCTCGCCCTGCCCTTCGGGCCAGCGGGCATGCTCGGTGACCCAGAAGCCGACATCCTTGGCCGGGACACCACCCTTCTCGGCATCGGCAATGGACTGGCAGAGGTGGTCGATGCGGTTGGTGACCGGCGGGCCATCGGGCTCGCCGTCATAGTAAAGGTGCTGGGCGAATTCGGTGATGCCACTGTCCTTCAGCCCCTTGGCCAGCGCCGTGTTGTACTGCGAGGCGTTGATGCCCCGGTCGGACTGGGCGTCGAAGTCGGCCATCATGGCCACGAAGCGCGCCTTGGGATCGACCTTGCGCACGGCCGCCATGACGGTCTGGGCGCGGTTCACGTACAGGTCGGAGGTCCACTTCTCCTCGAAGCGGTCCAGCTCATTACCCAGTTCCCAGCGCACGACCGGCACCTTGCGCTCGCCAATGTGCCGAACCAGGTCGGCGGCCTCGCCGGAGAGCTTGTCGATGTCGGCCAGCCTGTCGATGTCACCCTTCAGGTTGAGCACATACCAGACCTGGCCATCGATCTCGCCCACGAAATCCAGGTACTCATCGACCCCGAACTCGATGCGCGGCAGCTCGATCCAGTCATTGATGCGGACCGACTTGCGCGTGGCGACCTTGCCCACCGAGGTCTTCCAGCGGTGGTAGTTGGCGGTGGTGCCACCGGGATAGCGATAGACCGCCCCCGGGAAGTGCTGCTTCAGGAAGCGTGTGACCTCAGGGCGCACCTGCTGCCGCTCGGCATCCCAGAGCGAGAGCTGGAACTCGCTGTTTTCCAGGTTGAAGCCGAAATACTCGGGCCCCATGCTCTTGACGACCTTGTCGGAGACCATGAGCGACAGACCGTCTGCGCCCTTGTTGACCGCCACCGGCTTGCAGTCGCCGCTGGGCGCCACGGTGGACTTGCAGCCGACAAGGGCCAGCCCGAGCATCAGGGCCAGGGGAAGCCTGCACAGGGATTTGACATCAGGTTTTGGCATGACGATGACCCGAGGGGCTAAGGGGGTTCGAGAGGTCGGCGGTCCGGGCGGACCGGCCGGCGACGAAGCCCGGATGACGACGCGGGCATGGACACGATGGGCGCATGCGCCCTGTGTCGAAAGGCCGGATGCTGCCACGCAGCGATGCCCTTGCCCGTGAAGAAATGCACAGGGAGGCTTTCCGGCAGTGTCCTGCCCCGGATGGCTCCGGGACACGAACAGCCTCCGATTGTAAGGCGATAGGTGCCGCCGCGCCATTTTTCACTTGCCAAAACGGGTTTGTCCTGCGCGGAAGCGGCCATGGATGTGCATGAGCCCCATGCCGCACGGGTCGTTTCGCCCATGCGACGGCCTCGCAGCCTGACGTGCAAGGCGATACCCACCCGTCATGGATTCATGGGATGGCCACGATACGGCTCACCGGTGCGTCTTAGCCGCGGAATTGCTCTCCCAGGAAACCCTCCCAGGAAACCGGTCACGGCTGCCAGCGGGCGTTTCCCACAAAGTCATTGAAAAAAGGCCGCCAAAGAGTGGCTTTTCTTTTCATTCGCCTGCCCGTCCCATGGCAGCAACCGTCCATCCCGTGTTGTTTAACAACCAAAACTGTCGTTCGTAGAGTACGTCCCGCATGACGCACACATGCAAGCGCACAACGACGGCAGTTGCCCAGGTACCTGCCGGGTTCACCAACCACACGATGAACGTCAGACCATGAAAAAGCAATTCCAGATCCCGCCCGCCGAAGACTTACCTCTCTTGAACGGCATGCTCTCCTCCCAGCCGCGGACGCTGGCCGCGCTGTTCCTGAGCGCTGGCCTGCTGGCTGCCTGCGGTGGCAGCGGCGGCGAGGGCCAGCAGAGCGGCGCTCCGACATCGAGCAGCCAGCAGGAAGAAAGCCTGGCGGGCGCATTCTTCGACGCGGCCAATGAACCGGCTGCTGGCGTGGGTCAGCCGGCCGAAGGCCACATTCCTCAGTTTCACGCCGACAAGGTGGCCAAGGCCGTCAAGGCCACGGCCACCCAGCCTGCCATCCTGAAGGCCCCGTCCTTCGGCCCGGCCGGCGAGACGATCCGCGTCGGCAAGCCCGTCACCCGCGTGATGGGTCAGTATCGCAACGGTGAGCCCGTGGAAGGCCAGCGCCTCTACGTCGGCGGCAAGGAAGTGGCCAATGGCCAGCAGGCTGCCTACACCCCGACGGCTGCCGATATCGGCAAGCAGTTGATCTACCGCGAGCGTGTCGTCAACCCCCGCACCCGCGAAGAGATCTGGGCCGAGAGCGCCCCGGTGACGGTGGTCAGCTCCACGGCGCCCGTTGCCCGCAAGGCTCCGGCGTTCGGCCCTGCCGGTCGCACGATCCGGGTGGGCGAGCCCGTGACCCGCGTGACGGGCGAATACGATGGCGGCGAGGCCTTCGAGGGCTTCCGCCTGCGCAACGGCGTCGAGATCAGCAACGGCTATGCCGCCAGCTACACCCCGGTGGAAGCGGACGTCGGCCAGAAGATCATCTACGGCGAACGCGTGCACAACCCGCGTACCGGCGAGGTCAAGACCTTCTACAGTGCGGAAGTGACGGTGGTCGATGCCGCCTCGCCCGCCCAGGTGACGGCACCGCGCATCTCGGGCAATGCCCAGGTGAAGGCTGGCGAGCGCCTGAACGCCGTGGCCGGCAGCTATCGCAACGGCCAGACCGCCTCGCGTCAGTGGCTGCGTGACGGCCAGCCGATCAGCGGCGCCACCCAGATGAGCTACTCCACCGTGTCTGCCGATGCCGGCAAGAAGGTGAGCTATTCGGAAGTAGTGCGCAACCCCTCCAACGGCAAGAGCGCCACCTTCCACAGCACGCCGGTGACCGTGGTGGCCGCCAACAGCCTGGAAGTCACCACGCAACCCTCGCTGACCACCGGCACGCGCGATGCCGTGGTGGGCCAGACGCTGGAACGCAAACTGGGCGCCTACCAAAACGGCTACATCATGAACGCCATCTGGCGCGTGAACGGCCAGGACAAGGGCTGGGGGCCGGAATACACCCCGAGCCGCGAGGACATTGGCAAGTCGATCGTCTACACCGAAGAAGTTCGGGGCAGCGACGGCACCGTCAAGGAATTCACGGCCCCTGCCGTGCGGGTGGTGGCCTCGGCCGGCGCTCCGGCAACGGCCCCCCAGCAGCCGACCCAGGCTGCCAAGCCCGGGTATCCGACGGCCAGCACGATGCCCACCATCTCGATCGGCACCGCCAACGCGGTGGTTGGCCAGCGGCTGGTGCGCACGATGGGTTCCTACACCAACGGCTACGTGACCAACGCCATCTGGAAGGTGAACGGTGAGGACAAGGGCTGGGGCCCGGAATACGTCCCGACCTCGGCTGACGTCGGCAAGTCGCTGGTCTACACCGAGGAAGTCCTGGGCCGCTCCGGCGACATCGTGAACTTCTCGGCCCCGGCCGTGAAGGTGGTTGCCTCGGCCAGCGCGGCACGTCCTGCCCCCGCACCTGTGTCGGCTCCTGCCCCCGTCGCCCAGCAGAACCGCGGCGGCACCGTGAACTCGGTGCAGGAAATCATCAACGACATGAAGCTGTACAACGAGGGCGAACTGGCCGGTGTGGACAAGGGCAACGGCTGGGCCTCGGGTCCGGGCTACGTGATCATGGGCAACATCCCCCGTGGCACCAACACCCCGAGCTACTGGAAACCCGCCAACACCCACTTCAAGAGCAGCGCCACCTGGAACGCCGTCATTCCCTGGCTGGTGGTGTTCGACGGTGTGGGCAACGGTGCCACCAACACCCGGGTGCAGATGCGCAACATCAAGCTGTACATGAAGCGCAAGTCCACCAACCGTTGGGAAGTCATCATCAACCAGCCCATCTCGGGCGAAGACTACCCGAAATCGCTGCAGGGTGACCAGACGACTCGTGCCGACATCCGCTACGAAGCCGACGGCTCCCGCTCGCTCAAGCCCAACGGCCGCAACCGCGTGTTCCACGGCTGGGGCAGCCCGATCAACTTCGATGCCTGGGATCTGAAAGCGCTGGTGACCACGGTTCAGGCCCGCCTGGTGGTGGACAACCCGGCCCGTCCGGACGACCGCTCCCGTGCGAAGTTCCTGATCCACGTGGGCGCCGACTACTACCCCGAGACGAGCACGCGTGTGGCCGCCACGGCACCGGCCTACTACTTCCCGGGTGTCGGTGTCTCCCGCGCCAAGTATGTCCGCAACGAATGGCGAGCCTTCAACTTCTCGACCATCGACGCCGGCAAACCGGAACCGGGTGGCTCGATCTCGACCCAGGAACTGATCAACAACCCCCCGCCGCTGGAGTGATGCGCCACGAAAACCACTCCTGACATGACAAGGCAGTAAACACGCGCGGGACTCTGACAATCATCGTTGTGTGCGTGTGGTAACGGGGGAGGCCGGCAACGGCCTCCCCCTCTTCGTTGGTCGGTTGTTACCGGGCAAGAAAAAGGCCGGGAACCCAGGGGGCTCTGATGCCCCCGGATTCCCGGCCTCTGCCGGATGTCCCCGCGATCAGCGACGACGGCTGGAGTCGCGCGTATCGAGCCAGCCGGAGCGCCGCGACGACAGGTCCTTGCCGTTATCGGGCTCGTCATCGTCGGCAAACATCGGCAACGTGCGCGG
>ERZ773062.369-NODE-369-length-25932-cov-9.033505_pt1 | contig 25932 bp, 22 predicted proteins | sample MGYA00580626_ERZ773062 | MGnify/ENA primary metagenome ERZ773062 (study PRJEB29015, sample SAMEA2738003) | human oral metagenome | biome: human oral; feature: human-associated habitat; material: dental | place: China | collected 2058 ... | reverse complement strand
CCACGCTCGGAATATTGAGCGACCAGTTGAGCGCCTGGCGCACCGACGCTTTACCACGGCTCGTTTCGCGGCGATCGGCATCACGCGGGACGTACCCGCCGCCGAAATCCTTCACTTTGTCGTCAAATACGGTTGCGGGCGTTATCGTGCCGTCAGCGAGGGCATTTGCGTAATAAATCGGCTTAAAACTTGACCCTGTCTGGCGCGCTGTCGTCACCATATTAACCTTTCCCCACTTTTCATTATTGTAGTCAGCACTGCCGACCAGAGCGCGGACTTCACCGTTCGTCGGGTCGACGATAATGCCGCTCGCATTGCTGCCGCCCATACGGTTAATGTATTTCATCTGCGCGGCGATATTGCCTGTTAACGTTTGCTGCGCCGATGCGTCGAGCGTCGTCTTCACCTGATAGCCCGAGCGCATGACTTTTTCATAACCGTACTTTTTACTCAGTTGGCTAATTACCATTTCCGCGAAATGCGGCGCAATCGACGTTTCGTTTTTCTTCGCGCCTGCGCCATACGCAAGCTCTTGCGTAGCGGCGGCATTTTTCTGATCCTCGGTAATGAAGCCGTTTTTCACCATGCGCGACAGCACGGTATTTTGGCGTTCTTTCGCGTAATTTTTATTGCCGCTAATCGGCGAATACGCGGTCGGTGCCGGCAGCAGCCCGACGAGCATCGCGCTCTGCGCTACATCAAGCTTATCCGGCGTCGTATTAAAATACGCTTTCGCAGCCTCTTCGACGCCGAACGCATTCTCGCCGAAATACACCGAGTTCAAATACATCGCCAGAATCTGATCTTTCGAGTAATTTTGCTCTACGGCAATCGCCATAAAAAGTTCTTGATATTTGCGGAAATAACTATGCTCGTCGCTCAGCAGAGTATTTTTCACAAGCTGCTGTGTCAGTGTCGAGCCGCCGCCCGTCCGCGTCACCAGTGCGCGCAAAATACTCAGCGGATTAAAACCGCCGTGCTTATAAAAATCCTTATCCTCGCTGGCAATCAGCGCTTTTTTCATACTGTCAGAAATATTCGCGAGCGCCACATCGCTGCGGTGTTCCGCCCGCCCTACGCTATAGAATGCTTTACCACTCGCGTCTTGCAGTACGATACCGGTATTGTTGCGGTTCATTAGCCGCTCTGGGTCTTTTATGTCGTTCGCAAGCATAATGTAGGTGACAACCGGCACGATAATCAAAAACGCAAGAATCGGCAGTACGATAAACAACGCTTTTTTCTTCGCCGGCAGCCCGCGCCACCACGTTACAAACTCGCCAAGCTTGCCTGGCGGTGTCCACTTTGGACGGCGGTGCGGCGACTTTTGCCGCCCTAAATTCGCATAGCGCCCCATGCGCGCCGGTTTCATTTTTGACTGCTTCTTTTTCAATAATAAACTATCCACTGTTTCATTATACCGCGTGTCCGCGCTGCATAAAAGCGTGCGTCAGCGCCGCAGCCAGCGCATCGGCGCAATCGTCTGGCTTCGGCACTTCTGTTAACCCTAATTGCAATCGCACCATTTCCTGCACTTGCGGTTTTTTTGCCGCGCCATAGCCCGCGATCGATTTTTTGATTTCATTCGGCGTGTATTCGTAAATCTTAAGATTCGCCTGCTGTCCTGTGAGCGTCGCTACGCCGCGCGCCTCCGCTACGCTAATTGCTGTCGTAATATTTTTTGTAAAAAACAGCTTTTCGATCGCCATATGCTGCGGCTTCGTCTCGGCGATGATTTCCGTTAAACTACGGTAAATCTCCTCAAGCCGCTCCGGCAGTGGCGTATGCGCCGGCGTCGTCACCACGCCCGCCGTCACCAGCTTCACGCGTCCGCGCACGGCGTCGATCACGCCAAATCCGAGAATGCCCGTACCGGGATCAATACCAATAATACGCATGGTTGTTATTTTTGCCACGGCAAGCGTATGCGCCGGAATAATCGTGTAATTTCGCGCCGCCACTCCCAGCCGGCATAGCCCGAGCCTGCCGCCGTGATGCCGCCGACCGCCCACCACATCGCATAACTTGACGCAGCTGCCGTGTCTGACTCAACAGGGTACGATGTTAACTTTACGCTTTCTGATTTCTTCTTGCGGCAGCGGTTTGTCTCAGGATTGCGCTCCCAGCCGTCTTTGCACGGTTTCGGCGTTTTATCGGCGCTCGCGATTTTTTTGCAACGCCCAGTTTTCGGGTCGCGGAACTGATCGTCGCGGCACGGCTTAAGTACTTTTGCCGCTGCTGCCGCGATTGAACGGCAACGACCCGTTTCTTCGCTGCGGTATTGCCCGTCTTTACACGGCTTTACCGTTGCAACTTTCGCGTAATTTTTACAACGACCAGTTTCAGGATTGCGGTATTGCCACGGCTGGCAAGGCTGCAGCTCGCGCTCAACTGGCGTTTGTTTTTCTTTAACGCATTTTCCCGTCAGTTCGTTGCGAATTTTTCCGATAGGACACGGCAGCCACAACTCCGCGATATTGCCGCGCCCGGGCGTGAGTGTATACGTCGCCATCCAATCATCATCAACCAAACTCCACGACGTATTTTTTGGTAATTTTTCGTAGTAGATTTCGTCGACCGTTTCGCCGCTGCTATTCAATATTCGCACTGTGCCGGTCGTTTTGGCAAGCTTTAAGCCGGCTTCTTTTACGTTTACTGTCAAAAAATCATGCGACACAAGCTCGCTGTCGCCAAATCCATATTGCTTTTTATTGCTGCTTGTCGCTAGCTTGCAGCCGTTTAGATTAGCTACTGCATCGCCCGCGTTATAGATTTCAATAAATTGATCGTCGAGATTAGCGCCGATTTCGGTTAGTTTTATGTTAGCGCAAGCGTTAGGCGGCACTGCCGGTTCGTGCGGATTATCGAGTGGCAATGGATCGCTAGGCTGGTTCGGCCGCGGCGGATTAGGCGGCTCCGGCGCCGCACAGTTGATAAATTGTCCAAGTGAAAATTCATTTCCGGCAGTGAAATCATCCGCGTTATTATCACTATCGCGCACGACATTAGCGCCTATGCAGCGCTGCAAAACATTTTGCTTTTTTGAATCAATCTTTGCGGCAAATTTTTCAAACGCTGCCGCTTTATTCCATCCGATCAAGTCCGCCGCTCCGCCCGCTGCCGTCACGAGCCGCACTGAGCCATTTGCAGCAAGCGAGCCGCTTTTATAACTATCGTCAAATACTTCGCGAATTTCAGAGAGCGCTTCATTTTTACTGTGTCGCACTGCATAAAATTCTCCGGGCTTCAGTGCTGCATCGCCAAAATCTTTCAAAATCCGCGTCTGTTCGCGTATGCCGCCCGTAAAACTTTCTTTCAGGAATTGCAGCCGCCAACCTTTCAGATTTACCGCCTCGTTGCCCGCATTATACAATTCAACAAACTCTTCCGCGCCAGGACCAATTTTTACTTTCGAGATGAGAACCTTTGGCGGCGGGATTGTAGACGAATCAGCGGCAGCAGCTTGAGCCGGCGGCGACGTCAACGCATCTGCTTGCGGTGCGGCAGTTTGCGCTACAGACGCAGGAGCTGCGGGCACAGGAGAAGTTTCCGGCGCAGATGACGCAACTGGCGGCGTTGTTGGCTGCTCAGATTCAGCTGCCGCAACAGGTTGAGCTTGCGCTACCGAAGTTGCATCAGGCTTCACAACCGCAGATTCGGCGGCTGTTTCCGGCTGCGCCGCTGCGTGTTCGGCTGCTGAACTTTCCGTATTGCCAGACGGCACGTTAACCGCCAGTGCTGCTGGCGCAGGAAACACCAGTCCAGCAATCAGTATCATAAGTAGTCCGCGTCGCATTACATTCATGCTTATCTCCTTACTTACGCTTAATACGTAAAGTATACCAAAGCGTATTACGGCGCGCAAACTACTCGTCAATGTCAACTGTAATGTCGGCGTTTGTATGGACGTTCGTGACGTCGTCCAGCTCTTCGACTGCGTCTAGCACCTTCATTAATTTTCGCGCAGTCTCAGTATCATCAACCGGCACGTCGTTATTAGCGACATATTGCAATTCAGCATCTTCAACGTTCAGCCCGGCCTGTACGAGCGCTGCGCGGACTTTTGCTAGATCTTTCATGTCGGTGTAAACAGTCAGCCCGCCGCCTTCTTCAACCGCGTCTTCCGCGCCGGCATCAAGCACTTGCAATAGCGCATCCTCGCCGGTAGCCGCTACGCGAATCACGCCTTTGCGCGTAAACTGGAACATCACGCTGCCTGCGTCTGCCATTGTGCCGCCGTTTTTGGTCAATGCGGTACGGATTTCCGGATACGTGCGGTTTTTATTGTCGGTCGCCGCCTCAACAATAATACCGACGCCGCCTGGACCGTACGCCTCATACGTCACTTCTTCAAGCGCTGCCGCATTTTTATCGTTCACGCGGTCAATCGCACGCTGGATGTTGGCATTTGGCATATTAGCGGCTTTTGCTTTTTCGATCGCCATTGCTAGCGCTGAGTTCGTCGCCGGATCGGTACCGCCGCGCGCCGCAATCGCGATCTGGTTACCGATTTTCGTGAAAATAGCGCCGCGCTTAGCATCAACAATCGCTTTCTGGCGATGCGTCGTCGCCCATTTGCTGTGTCCTGACATACCGACTCCTTTGTTTTAATTACATCACAATTTATTACGATTATAACAGATAGCAGCGCACTATTCTACTACCGACGCGTCGCGCAATCTGTAGCCGCTCGCGCATTTCATATACCCCACTGCCGCGAGCAACACCACATACCACGCCGCAGCACCGACCCAGCCAACCTGCTGCGTGATTTGTGCCCACGGCTGTTCGGCGCACCAGTAGGTCGCCGCTATCATACACGACAGTACGAATTGCGCCGGATACCCCAATACTGCCGCCAAGCCGGGTGCAACCATCGCGCCAACGCCCGCGCCCGCCGCCAGCACCATTGTGAATGGGATAAACGGCACGATGAGTAAATTTGCAAGAAGCGAAATCACGCTAATTTGCCCGAATGCCACCAGCAAAACAGGCGCGGTTACTAATTGCGCCGCCAACGTTTCCAGTAAAATTTGCCCGACCGCCGGCGCAGTCTGCCGACCGAAAAAGTACGCCGTCATAATCGGCGCAACGATGATAACGCCCGAAAACGCCGCAAAACTCAATTGCCAGCCGACATCTCCCCACGCGTAGCTCGGATTCCATAGCGTTGTTATTGCGAGCGCCATGCCAAGCAGCACGACCGGATGAAATTTACGACCGTAATACCACGCCCACAAACTTAACCCCGTCACGAGACCGGCGCGCGTCATGCTCGGGCTGAGACCGGTCACCGCCATAAATCCGCCAATTAACCCCGCGCTTGCAAACATTGCCAAAAACTTCGACACTTTCGCAAACAAACGCCGCGCTAAGCGCACTAAAATTGTTAAATTATAGCCGCTCGCCACGATGATATGCGTCAGCCCGGCGATTTTCAGCGCTTCTAATAATTGCGGCGGCAGTTCGCTCTTTTTGCCCAGCAAAAAGCCGATACCAAGGCTCGCTTCCGGCTCGCGAATTGCCCGCCGCACCTGCGCCGCAAAACCATCGCGCAATTCTAGCGCCGGATCGCCGCCCGGCACGCGCTTAGTTTTGAGCACTGACGCCCGCGCCAGCGACGCTGCATAGTTACCAAACCCAGCGCGCAGCGTACCGCTAAGCTTCAACCGATCGCCGCGCTTGATATTACCCGGCTTCGCGATTGTCACCCAAATTTGCCCGGGCAGCGCCCGCTCGCCCAACGTTACGTCAATAATTTGCAAGCGTAAACCGCCGCCGGCCGCTATGTCGGCATCGTCTTTCACCGTGCCAGACAGCACTACTTGGCGGCCAATGAGTGGCTCGTATACTGCGAGCTGCGCTTGATCGCCCGACCCGCGCACCAGCCCTACGCACGCGCCTGCCGCTACCGCCAGCACAATCATATACCGCTGCGGCGTTTTGATAATAACTGCGAAAATGGCGAGCGCCGCCAGCCCAGCGATCCACCCGGGAATATCTGCCCGAATCCACTGCGCCGCCGCGACGCCAATAACCGCACCGTAGCACAGCGCCGCGACATGCCACATCAAATGAATCCGCTCGCGCAGCCAATTCATACCCCGATAGTACCACAACTTGACTCACCCGCCGACAAGCAGTATAATACGAATCGTTCGGGTCCATAGCTCAGCTGGTTAGAGCACCTGCCTTTTAAGCAGGGTGTCGTGAGTTCAAGCCTCACTGGACCCTCCATACTTTTTGAAACATATCCACTTCGTAGAAGTGGGTTTTTATTATCACGCAATAAAAATTCTGCGAAACCGCAGCGTCTACGTTCGCTGCTTCGCTCTATTTCTTCTTTTTATCCGCCGCACTCGCATGCGGTTGGCGGCGAAAACTAATTTCTATGATCGCACAAATAATGCACGCTGTGATAATTGTATGGCGATACTGCATAATATACGTCGCGTACTGCCGACTTGCATCGTCCATCTCGACCGCAGCGCGAAATGCGCCGTACGTCAGCATAACCGCAAAAACTGCAAATACAAGCGCTCCCGTAACGCTATGCCACCGAGACGACGCGCGCCCCGCCCGCACCATCACGATGAGCGCCGGCAACAGCGTCAACACCGCCGCCACCACGCTTGTCAGCGGCGGTTTCGTCAAAACGAGCCCCGCTTGCGCCACGACCGGCGCTAAACTGCTCGCCCACGCATCCGCAAGCAATGCACCTGCCGCGAGCGCTAATGTCGGCACGCCTAAATTTCGCCGACTCAGCCATGCCACCACAAATAAAATCGCAAGATAGATTCCCAGAATGATGAGATAGGTCATATTGCTATTTTAGCATGAGCAGTACTATGCTTCAGACAAATCAATCATCACAAGACCAAGTTGGCGTATTAGCATTAAAAGACTACTGCGTTGTTTCATAAATTCCCGTCCATTCTTTTCCGCAGCATGCGCATTGCGCCAGCCGTTACGCTCCGACCTTGTCTTTCCTCGGCCGCCGCTTGGCGTTACGCTCAATGTATTCAATGATCGGTGTCGCCACGTCGCGCCCTGTAATTTTTTCAATGCCGAAGCCTGGGCTAGCATTTACCTCCAGCACCAGCGGTCCGCGCGCCGAACGCATGAAATCAACGCCGGCAACAGTCAGGTTCATCGCCCGCGCCGCTTTCACGCACATTTTACGCTCCTCATCGGTTAATTTAATTGCTGTACCGGCGCCGCCCTTGTGCAAGTTGCTGCGGAAATCATCATCCAAGCTCTGGCGCCGCATGCTCGCCACGACGCGGCTGCCGACAACAAACGCGCGAATATCCGTTCCCGCCGATTCCTTCACGAACTCTTGCAGCAATACGTTTGTGCCGTCTTCATTCGTAAGATAAAACGCCTGCAGCACCGATTTCGCCGCCTTCTTACTCTCCGCAAGCACGACGCCGTTGCCATGCGTGCCGCGCGCTAATTTGATAATCACTGGCGTGCCGCCAAGCTTCTCAAGCAAATCGTCAATATCGGTTGAGTTGCGGCTAAACACCGTTTTCGGGATTCCGACGCCCGCCCGAGCAAGCAGCTGCGTCGAGCGTAGTTTATCGCGGCTGCGCGTAATCGCGATAGAGCTAGAAATCGTCCATACGCCCTGCATTTCCATCTGGCGAACAATCGCTGTGCCGTAACGCGTCATATAGCTGGCGATGCGCGGAACCATTGCGTCGTAGCTGCTTAAGTCTTCGCCGCGGTAACTCACGACCGGATTATTTTGCTCAATTGAAGCGTAGCATTCTTTGTACTTGATGATACGCACTGTATGTCCGCGCGCTTTCGCAACTTCTCTGAGCCGCTTCGTCGAATAGTTTCCGGGGCCATTAGATAAGATAGCGATTTTCATCAGATAATATCTCCTCTCGGATTATTATGATAATATTTTTCAAAAAAGGCTTTCGGATCGCGTTTCAATTCTTGAATGAGATCATCCGATCTATTTTCCCGAATGAACCCCTTTGACACGTCTACCAGAAATTTCTTGTTCAATATCTTACAGCCAATCAGCGCCGGATATCTATTCTTCGACCGGTCAGCCAGCGTAAACGTGCCGCGGATTTTCTTACCGCCTAAAATTATCGTCAGATGCGTAAGAAATCTCACTTGCAAGTCGCCATGCGCGCTGCGCACCCTGCTCGCCTCAAAGTTTTTCGTCCGGTACACCGTACCGCTATAAAATTTTGATTCCGGCGCAAAAAGCGTAAATGAAAGCTCGCCGTCGCTGCTCATGGCAATATTTGACGCCCAAATTGACGACCGGTCCGCACCCGTATCAATTTTCACGCGGATACTGCGCGCACTTTCGCTCGGAATGACAATATGCGCTGTCCGCCCGATGATGACTTTTCCGCCCTTCATAGTGCTACTTTATAATTCTATTCGTTTTGTGTCAATTCAGTTACCGTGCCATTTCGTCTATATACGTTTTTTATGATTCGCACGCACGATCGCAAAAATCACAGCCGCTAGCACGAGCAGCCCGATCGTAATGTTTAAGAGCGCCTGAAACTCGCGCAGCATGTAGAGAATCGCCACTGTTACACCGACCGCGCCCCAGATTGATGTGAGCTTGCGCGCAGTCGCTACGCCCATAATAACGACCGCCGCGTGTTCAACGAGAAATAGTAATTGATACCAGCCGCCATCAATAAACGCGGCAGCCAATCCTGGAATCGTCACGAGACATAATAGCGTTACGAGATGGCACATGCTCTCTATTGGACGTTTGCACACATAATATCCAGCATACAATGCCGCCGCAACAAGCGCCCAAAGATGCGTATACACGAGCGCGTGCGTATCAGGGAGCGCTACGTATAGCAAACGCTGCGCACCAAGCATCGCGATAACAACGCCGCATTCCGCAAATCCCAGCTGCTTCATCTCATAGCTTTGTATGCCAAATACGACTCCGGCGCCAGCCAGAATCGCTGCCGCGCCCGCTACGATAGCTATGTCCGACGATAGTAATGCCAATAGCCCAGCCAAACTAGCCACCGTTAAGCTTGACACGAGCATTGCGTTCCACACTCGCCCGGTACCGCGCCACAAACGGTATAACCACCCTGCGCCGTAGAATACAATCAATCCAAACGCCGCAATAGCTACAAGCGTCCCGTTAAACGATACGCCGCACCATGCGCACAACAATGCCGCCAACACAACGCTCATCATATTGCCGGCATACAATAACGCGGCGCGGCGCGCAACATACACGAGCACATACATCGCTGCTACCGCCACCAACCATCCCGCCGAGCGCATCGGATAATTCTGATCCGACAAAAGCGCAATACTGCCAAATGTTAATGCGCAGGCCGCGCCAGACCGCCACCAGGTTTTTGTCTTGGCGGTAGCCCGATTTACTGCGCACATCAGCACGCTTACCGCTCCAAACCATACAAACGGCAGCCACGCCGCTAGCGCGAAAATCTCTACATACGATAAATTGCACGCGATACCGGCAAGCAATATTTGCACGGCAAGCACGATATGGAGTACATACATCATCGCGACTTCCTTTTGGCGGTACGCCCCATGCGCGCCTATCGCTACGATCGGCAACCACGCCAGCAGGCGCCATTCATTCGCCATACTCATCGCAAGCACTGCAAGACCGATAACTGCGCCATATCCGATCGCACTGCATCGATACATCGCCGCGGTGCGCGAAATATGGTTGCGCCAGCGGAAATACTCCGCTAACGCAATCGCCGTAGCGCTATGTCCGCCGCCAAGCGTTACAACAGTTTGCGCAGCATTAAAGCTACACTTAGCGCATAGCAACCACCCCGTTGCCAACGTCGCGCCATGCGCACATAACACTACCCAACGCAGTTTTTCAACTACGACCACATAGTAAAATACTACCGCAAGAAGTGTCCACCAGCTTATATACCACCATGAGACATCATGCCCCAGCGTGAACGCATACATAGCTATGTAGAATACCGCAAACAACAGCCATATACTCGTCGACACGTATACAAACGTACCAGCGCTTAATGTAAGCCGTCTTATTAAGAGTCGTAGCGCGAGCACTAATACAATACACGCCATATAAATCATGATGTATGTATCATACGATATATGTACGATGTTATTTACGACAATCAATAGCGGCACCGTAATAATATATACCGCCGGCCACAACAGTCCGTAGCGGCGTAACCGCGCCGCCGCGAACAAAGACAGCACCATAGCAAGCACTAATTCCACTAGCTGCGGTATCGCTTCTGGATGCGCCAGCGCGGCGTCGCTCCTCGATAAAGATGGAACCGACGCAAGCAACGGCGCGACGAACGCCGCCGTGAAAAATCCAATCCATAGCATTGCCTCGTGAATTGACGCTCGTACACCGCCGACAGGCAAGTAGCGGAGCGACACAATCACATTAAGCAACGCCGCAAGCGCCACCGACAAGCTTATCGCGATATACGACGTGCCGCTTGCCCACGCCGCAGCAGTACCCGCCGCCACCAGCGTGAGCAATCGCGCTGAAAATTCCGCATAATTGCGTACCGATTTATCCGACGCTGCTAGTGCTTGTGCAATATAGTAGAGCAACCCGGCAACGAGCACCACCGTATATTCTGAAACGCTTAGTGCTGCCGCCGAAACGGTCGCTGCGAAAAGTGCTAACGGCACCGCCACCAAGCTTGACGTATAGATTGGCTGCATGAACAATTTCGGCACGCCTGGAATCTTTGCGTAACTCAAGAGCGTCATCGCGCCGCCAAACGCAATCATCACGACGTAATACCATGCCAATTGCGCATCAACCAGCGCCGGCAGCGACATCGATACCGTAAAGAGCGACAAGATAGAAATATACGATAAGAATTGATTTTTGAACGTAATGGCAGCGAACATGTACATTACCACGCCAATAAGCGATGTAATAAACCAGCACAGAGCGGCATCATGCAGCACGAGCGCGTACATCGTGATGCCCGACACTGGAATACTTGCAAGCGCCGTACCGACAAGCGCCAACGCCGCTGGGCGAATCATCGGAATATGCTTTTGTAACACAAAACCCGCTGTGTACGATGCGACAATCAGCAACCACACGAGCGCCATGCGCAACCACGATTCAAATGCAAATGTCTGCGCCAACAAAATAATACCAGATACGAGCAACAAAACAGCAATATACAGCGCAATATTAATCGTTACATGCGATGACGGTTGCAGCAACGGAGCGCTACTGTGCGGCGGTGGGGCAACATAACCTACTGAAGGCGGCGGCTGCACCGGCACGAGTGCAACATACCCTTTCGCTGGAGCAGGCTTATTCCAGGATGGAGCAACTGAATCTGATTCGTCCACGGGCGTGCTATTACCACCCTCATCTGCCGTCACAAATTTTTCGGCTGGTTCGGGCGTAACGGGCAATACGGCGACACTAGGCATTTCAGGCGAATGCGCCGCACCTTGCTCAGCCGCGCGCACGCCGTCCCAATAGCCTTGGCGGTACGACGCGCTCATCGGGTCAACCGTACGCTTCGCCTGGCTGCTCTTTTGCGACAACAAAATAGCGAGAACAACTGTTGTGACAAAAAATAGAAATCCCATGCCGCCTCCTCTTTGCAGTTATTCTTAGTATAGCAAAACTGAGAGAGATACTGGTTAGATATTCTTATTTTCGGCGGCTTGCAATTTAATTGCGATCCGTGTAACCCTACGAAAATATCCCGCGCCGCTTTGCGGCATCAAATTCTTCAAGCAGCTCACGCTGTTTCTTTGTCAATTTCGTTGGCGTATCAACGATGACGCTGACGATGTGCGGTCCGCGGCGATCGCTCCGCAAATGCGGCACACCGTGGCCGGACAGCTTGAAATCCGTACCCGACTGCGTACCGGCTGGCACCTTCATCGTGATAATACCGTCGACAGTCTCAACGTCAATCTCTGTTCCGAGTGCTGCATCAACCATCGAGATATGCTCTTCGCTTAAAATCAGATCGCCTTCACGCGTGAATTTTTTATGCGCCCGCACGCGTACGTGCACATACAAATCGCCGCGCACACCGCCGGCAACAGCCTCGCCGTGCTCGCGCAAACGAATCGTCGCGCCGTCGTCAATCCCAGCCGGAATCTTCACCGTAATGTCTTGCTCGCGCCGTTCAACGCCCGTGCCGCGGCAGCGCGTACACTCTTTTTCCGGGACTTTGCCGCGCCCATGACAGGTTTCGCAGGTCACTGCTTGCTGGATCGGACCAAACATCGTGTTCATCACGCGGATTTGCTGCCCCGCGCCCTTGCACGTCGGACATTCTTTTAGCTCAAAACCAGGCTCAACCGTCGTGCCGTGGCAGTGGCTACACACATCATTAAGTGTTAGCGATAGCGTTACGTCTTTGCCGAAAATTGCCTCTTCAAAGCTCAATGTCACGCGCGTTTCGACATCGCGCCCGCGCGCCTCGCCTGCCGTCCGGCTACCGCCCGCGCCGCCAAAGAACTGGCTGAAAATATCGCCGAATGCACCGCCGCCGCCAAAGTCAAAATGAATATCTTGCCCGTTGAAATTAAAGCCTTCAAATGGATTGCCGCCGCCTGCGCCGCCGCCAGCAGCACCGCCAACGCCCGCATGCCCAAATTGATCGTAGCGCTGGCGTTTTTGCTTGTCTTTCAGTACCTCATAGGCTTCATTGATTTCTTTAAATTTCGCCTCATCGCCGCCCGCCTTGTCTGGATGATACTTAACCGCCAGCTTACGGAAAGCCTTTTTGATTTCATCTTCGCTCGCGCCTTTACTAACGCCAAGCACTTCATAATAATCTCTTTTTGCCATAGCCTTTCGTTATTATAACGCACTGCTAGCACTCATACAAGTAGAGTGCTAATTCCTGTGCAAATCGCGATCAATTTCATCAGCAATTTCGTGTCCAATCGTCTCCTCAAGCAGATCTTCCACCGTCACGATACCAATAATTCGGTCATTCTGCTCAACCGGCACCAAGTGCGACCCGATACGCCGGAATTTATGAAACATCGTATCAAGCGCTGTCCGCGCTCCAACCATACGCGTCTTATGGAGCGGAAAACACCAAAGCGGCACCGGATTGTCATCAAAGTCAATATTAATCATGTCTTTTGCGAGCAGCACGCCGTGGCACATTGTCAGCTTATCGTCGAATACCGGAATGCGGCTATAGCCGCGCGCGATGATCTCGTTCACCATGCGCTCGTCGAGAATCGTATCAAGCGTCAGCCACTGCACCGCCTTGATCGGCGTCATGATCTCTCTCACGGTTTTTTCGCTTAATTGCAGCGTACTTTGGATGATTTCGACTTCGCCGCCATCAAGTTCGCTTTTGCTGCCGATTTTATGCTCGCTGATCAGCAGACCAAGCTCAGCACGCGTCAGCAATCGCCGGTGTTCAACGCCAACCAGATGGTCGAGCAGCAACGCCAGCGGTTTCGCCACCGGATAAACGACAATAATCATCACGCGGATCAGCGGTGCAAAGAACGCGCAGGTTTTCAGTGCAGATTTGATAAAAATCGCTTGCGGAAGCACTTCGCCGAACACTACCATGAGCAACGTTGTCGCAATGCCGGCAATCCAGCCGTTAAAATGATGCTCCAACAATAGCGAACTGCCCGACACCACTGCCATATTTGAAAACAAGATTGCCGCAAGCGACAAATGAGCGTCGCGCCGCAGAGGCAACACTTTTTGCGCCGCACGATTGCCAAGCTTTGCCTTGCGCCGCAGATCGCCGAGCGGCAACGACATCAGGCTGATATTCAGCCCGGAGCAAATCGCCGCCAACATCACGAGTACTGTAACTTGAATAAAAACAGAAACATACTGCATGTATTACGCCTTTAGTATACCATCAAACGTCGGTCGCTGCCGAACTTTTATTGTTGTGGCGCGGATTTTTTGCTGCAAAGGCGCGCAAATCGACAACGACATCATCTTCATCGACAATTTTACGCCCGAGCAGAGCTTCAATGACATCTTCAATAGTAACGACACCTGCTGTTTCGCGGTAATCATTCACGACAATGAACAAATGATGGCGCGTCTTGATAAACGCCGACAGAGCTTTTTCAAGTTTTTGATTTTGATTGATGCAATAAACTTTTCGCTCCATCGCCGTCTCTGCGCGGTGCGAGCGCTTGTCCGTAAGCGTCAGCAAATCACGGATATAGAGCACGCCGACGATATGATCAATATCGCCATCCATGACCGGAAAGCGGCTGTGCCCGGTCTTGTGCAGCTCGTCAAGTAAAAGCGGTCCAATTAGCTGGTCTTTTTTCACCGCATCAATCACGCCGCGCGGCGTCATGACTTCTTCAACTGTTTTATCGCTAAAATGGAGCGTGCTTTTGATAAGGCGTTTTTCGTCAGCGGTCAAAATCGCGCCCGATTCTTTTACCAAATGCTCTAATTCCTGGCGCGAACTGAGCAGGCTCGCTTCGGGTGGTGCCGTGACGCTCCGCAATAGTTTACCGACGCTCGGATAACGTTCGACGAACTGCAGTAACTTCGGCTCAAGCATCATATAATATCGGTCGGCGACGGCTGCTAGCATACCGTTATGCGCAATACGGCCGTATCCGAGCGCTACAAATACCGCAATCAGCACGCCCGCCAGCCAGCCGAATGCCATAATTGCACACGGCACCGCGCAAACCAGCAACAGTGCTTCAACCGCTTTCTGCAGTGATAGTATATCATTGATGAGCAAGCTGCGCCGCAGCTCTTCTGCCGCCGACACGTCGCCCGTCGCCCGCCGGCGCTGCAATTCATACGACGATAATACGGTACGTCGCGGCGATATACTTGCTACCGCAACGAGCGCGAGAAACAGCGCGGCGAAAATCAAAACCCAAAGCGTCTGCATGCTTTCATTGTACCGCAGTATCGCTTGCTTGGCGAGGCTCGGCGCGCTATACTTTACAAAGAGAAACGAAGGAGGATTATGACAAAGCGAGCCTGGATTATTTTTGCCGCAATCTGCGTGGCGATTATCGGCGGATTGATTTATTTGTCGCGCAACAACAAAGTAAACGTGGCAAATGTCGACCCTACCGCTATACAAACCGCTGCTGCCGATAACGGTAATATCGCCGACCACACCTACGGCAATATGAAAAGCAAAGTGATTTTGTTTGAGTACGCCGATTTCCAATGCCCGGGCTGTAATTCAGCGCATCCGATCATCAAAAAAGTCGTCGAAAAATATAAAGGGCAAATCGGCTACGTCTTCCGTAATTATCCGCTGACGAATGCGCATCCAAATGCGCTTGCTGCCGCTGCCGCTGCCGAATCAGCTGGCGTAGAAGGCAAATATTGGGAAATGCACGATAAATTATTTGAGCAGCGCAGCAACTGGGTCGAACTAACGGGCGCAGCGCGCACGAATTATTTCGTGTCGCTCGCAGCAGAGCTTGGTATTAACAAAGATAAGTTTTCTGAACATCTTGATAGCGCTTCAATCCGCAAAAAAATCGACTACGACCTCGCTGTCGGCGCGAAAGCCGGTGTCGGCGGGACGCCAGCGCTCTTTATCGGCAAAAAAGACGTCGGCAATCAAAAAGTTTCAAACGGTAAAATCATCTCGACAAGCAAGACCGACTCAAACGCAACATACGTCTGGGCGAACGCCGACGACTTCGAAAAATACGTCATCGTTCCTGCGCTCAAAGAACACGGTATTGCACTACCACGCGAAAACTAGCCACCGAAGAATCATATATGCAAACACCCTGCAACCAGGGTGTTTTTCATACCGCTACCGCAATCAGTATACAATATACCGCTGCCACACCGCGGGCAATATATCCACCGCAATTCGCCTGCTGCGGCTAGGCGCAAACGATACAGCTATTGACATATTTTCTCCTATTAGTGCGTGCATTTGCACGATTCTGCTCGCCATGATTTTGCGCGCTCGACCTTTTGGCTATCATTACATATCACGCGCAGCTCGCGAACTCGAGCCATCATAACGCATTGCCTGCCGGCATGCAAGCATAAACGGATTACGCGCTAGCGTTTTTTCAAGAAATAATACCCCGTCGCAATCGCCGTGATGATACTCGCGGCGACAATAATCCAGAATGCCATCACGCCGTGCGTATCAAACGGGAAGTCGACATTCATGCCAAATAGCCCGGCAAGCATCGTCGGAATCGTTAGCGCGAGCGTCGCGACCGTCAAAATCCGCATCGTTTCGTTCAGGCGCGTATCCATGACGGCGCGGAAGCTATCGCGTACGTTTTGAATCGTGCGCAAGAGCGACTTGCACCGCGCGATTAACTGCTCAATATCAACTGACAAGTCTTCGACGATCCCCTGGTCCTCTTCGCCGAGTTTAATGAGTTTATAGCGCGTATTTAGCGTGCGCTCCAGTGCAACATTCGTCGGAATCAACGCGTCTAAATAGTCGTTCAGTTTACGCTCAAACTCTACCAACGTAGCGATATCGCGCGAACGCAAAGTCGTCACATCGCCCGTAACAGCGCGCGTCTGGCGGTTAATCAGCGCCACGCGCGACTGGTACGATCGCAGCATCGCTTCAACCATTACCAAGAATAATTGTGTTTGCGACGGTGCTTGAATCCGCGTGCGGTCAACAAATGGCTGCCACACGCGCCCCATACGTTCACGGCTAAGCGTCACAACATGTTCACCGAGCGCAAACATGATCGGCGTCGTAAAATCATTAAAGTTATCATCAACACCCGGCAATCGCGTAATGAAATATACCCAGCCATCACCCTGCTCAATCCGCGGTATTTCATGCGGGTCAAGCGCGTCGTTTACTAAATCATCATCCAACCCAAGCTGATGCAAATGGAACAAATCGTCCGCCGACGGATTTTCGCACCGCGTCCAAGCAGCGCGCTTAACGTCGTCGCAGCGCTCTAAAGCGCCGTCCATAAACTGGTAGTAGGTAAGCATACGTTTATTGTACCGCGTTTACGGACGATAACGCGAAAATTATGTATTTGACGTGCTGTTCGCCGGTTGTTGAGGATTCGTTTTTGGCGCCGTCTGGTTTGCGCCTTGATTTTGAGCCGGCGTGTTGCTTGTCGGCTGACTCGTCTGATTTGGCGGTTGTTGCGCTGACGAACCAGTCTGTGGTGGCGCCGAGCCAGAGCCTCCTGGCGCACCGCCTTGCTGCGACGATCCGCCGGGCGCTACACCTTGCGAGCCCGCTAGAGAACGGCTGCTACTTGACTGCATACCAAGCATATACCCAATCACGCCAGTCAGAAGCGCCATTGAGACCGCTGCAACTACCAGCCCCGTATTCACCGCTGATTGCCGCGTTACAGCCGGCGTTTTCGATGAAACGTTAAATCCATCTTCTATTTTCATTTATCCTCCTCTTGTTCTTAGTTAATGACGAGAGGAATTGTAACGGTGGCGTGTTAAATCCAGCTTAAAAGCCTATGGCTTCGTGGCAAGTGGTAACAAAATTGTAAACGTCGTTCCCTTACCCTTAGCGCTTCGTACGGAAATCTTACCGCCGTGCGCTTGCACAATTCGCTGCGCAATCGGCAAACCCAGTCCGTATCCGCTAGTTGTGCGTGATTCCTCAGCGCGATAAAACCGCGTAAAAATCTGCTCAACCGTTTTACTGTCCATACCAATTCCCTCATCGCGCACCGCGATCACCGCCTGGCGTCCTTTGCGCGTGCTTGATATATGAACCGTCGTGTCGTTGCCGCTGTATTTGATCGCATTATCAAGCAAAATCGTCACGAGCTGTTCTAGTTTCTGGCGGTCGCCGAGTAGCATCAGCTCTATCGTCTCGTCCTCGACGGCGATGTTTTTTTCGACCGCTTGCGCCACCACCAAATTCATCGCTCGGTTCACGACCGCCTGTAGCGACACCGGTTCTTTCGTCATAGTCATGTCGTCGTCCTTCAGTAACCCGAGCATGGAGTTTGCTAATGTTTGCAAACGCGTCACATCGCTAACATTATCAGCAATGACTCGTTTCGCCTGTGCGAGCGTGAGTTTTGTGTTGCGTGCCGCCACCTCATTTGCTGCCAACAATGCTGTTAGTGGCGTGCGCAATTCATGACTAGCATCACTCACAAAGCGCGACTGCGCTGCCATATTTTCCTCAATCGGCTGCAACGTGTGCTGCGCCAACAAATAGCTCAATAGCGACGCCACGACAAACATTATCAAGTTGACTATCACCAAATTGATCCGTAGCGATGCCATCGCGAAACCTTCGCGCTTCGACAAATAATCGCTCACGCTCAACGACTCGTCGTCAATCACAATCGGCGAGAGTTTTGAATCAGTATGCCGCTGCTCTGGACGGCGGTGAAATTCCTGCGCCGAAAAATTATACAGCACAAAACTAAACACGATGCTCATCACCATAATAATAGCGAGATATGTACCCGCTAGACGCAGCACATCGCGGCGGCGCACATGCTTCATCTCATGCGCCGTCCTTGATCACATAGCCGAAACCGCGCACTGTTTGAATGAGCGGCTCGGATTGTTTGAATGGTTTATCTATTTTACCGCGTAAATAATTGATAAACACCTCAACGTTATTCGGCAAGATATCAGCGTCGAAATCCCACACGTGCGTCATGATATTTTGCTTGCTCATGATTTGATTTTTATTGCGCATTAAATATTCCAAAATCGCAAATTCCTTGCTTGATAATTTCACCGGCTTGCCAGCACGCGTTACCGTCCGGTTCACCGTATCAAGCCTGACATCCTTGGCGGCTAGTACATTATCAAGTACCTCCTGCGGGCGGCGCAGCAGTGCGCGGATACGCGCTCCCAGCACATCAAAGCTAAACGGCTTTGCGAGATAGTCATCGGCGCCGCTATCAAGCCCTTGCACGATGTCGCGATTTTGATCTTTCGCAGTAAGCAAAATAATCGGCGTTGTGTCGCCGGCAGCACGCAGCTTTTTCGCCACTTCATAGCCATTCATTACCGGCATCATCACATCAAGTACGATCGCATCGTATTCATCGGCGCGCGCCGCATTGTAACCGTCCTCGCCGTCGTGCTCAACGTCAACCGCATAGCCGTCAAGCTCAAGCCCTTGTTTGATTGCCTCGGCGATTCGCACCTCATCGTCTACGACTAAAATCTTCATTATTTTACAGTATACCCTCCTCAATAAAAATTTAGTAGGCTGGCACTATTTCCGGCCACATATACCGAACAAGTTGGCGACCACGCTTACTAGCACGCACCCACAAATCGCCGTAAACTGACTTGATCGTTACGAGTTTTTTCGCACGCAGTCGCTCCAGCTGCTGCGCCACGCGCGAACGGCTCATACGCAACCCGCGCGACAAGCCGATTACGTCGTCTTCGCCGTTTTCGGCAATTTGCTGCAGCACCAAAGCTTCGTCGCTAGTGAGATTAACTGGTTGAACTTTTTTCATAGGCTTCTCCTTTGTTTAACAATTAGTAGTATGCCGGGCGCAGCTTGGACTAAGCTTAAATGCTTAAGATAATTTTCTACCCCTGTTAAATCATAAGCGCCAAGTCTTGACACGCTTCTCTGGATAGAATACAATTTAAAGTGTCATGTTGGTTGAGCCTAGTTAGTAGACTCCCTGTTCCTTTCGAAAGGAGGTGAGCATGAAATCGCGGATAGCCGCCATCATGGCGGTGCTAGTGGCGACGTTGGTTTTTCTACCGGCTACCGCTAGCGCCGAGGAAGTGGAGATTACTCGTAGTTACGAGGTGACAGGTTACGAGGTGTGTATGCATCAAGGACACTTTGCCGCCACGACGGTAACTCCATGGGATCCGTATAGCCTCATTTGCTATGATCTCAGCTTCCCTGCTGGAGTGACTCTGTACGGTTCTCTTGACATCCAGGGGTATTGCTCTTTCAAGTACCCGGGGTCAAAGGCTGTATTGGCAGAGCACAATATCTTTGGCTGGCGATGCGAGCGTCGCGAAAAAATAGAGGTTTAAAAACCTCTATCAGCGCCCGCTCAGCCTCTTTTTCAAGAGGCTGAGCGGGCAACTTAAACTTACCAGAAAGGGGCTTATTATATGAGTAGTCAGGTTACAAATCTTTTATTTTTGATTTTACCATGGGTAATTATAATCACTCTTATTGCCGTGGCTATCTGGCTGGTTCGTTGGTTTATTCGTAATGATAGAGGAAAAACTAAAGATAAGTGATTTTTGTAAGGCTTGTTACGGTAGAAACGGTCTTGAAAAAAATGCAAACTTTCGAAACCTTCATATAAATCTTAAATATTTAAGATAAGCTCTACCCCTGTTAAATTTGACTTTTCTATGTAAATTTGGTATAATAAAAGTATAGACCTTTTTCGCTTAGACGGCACCGTATTAGCGAACTTTGCCGGTAATGCCAAGCGCGTCAAGGAACGGCTGACGGTCATGCGCGCATGCTCAAACAGCGAAAACCCCGCCAAAAACGGTATAATTATACCCATGAGGCGTATCAAAAAAATTCCCGAACCAAACCCAAATACCGAGAAGAAACTGTTGCAGTCGGGCTGGCAGCGGCTGCGCGAGCCGCGCAGCTTAAAGCTAGCTATCGCTCTGGCGTTGCCAATTGGCTTTGTGCTGATGGCGCTAGCGGCTTGGTGGGCGGCATGGCTTTTCCCGCAGTCTGTCAGGTTTTTGAAAGAGCTTCAGGTTACTATAACCCTGGATTTTTGGTTGGTAGCTTATATTTTCGGCACTTTCGGCTATCTGTTTTTGCATGAAATGTTTCATGCGGCAGCCGTGCCGGGCGGCCCGCGGTCGAAAAAGACTTACTGGGGCTTGAACGGCTTTTTCGGGTTTGTCTACTCATAAGAAGAGATTTCGAAAGCGCGCTATATAGTGGTGGCGCTTTTGCCGCTGGTTGCGCTGTCCTTTGCAATGCCGCTCGTTTGCTGGCTGCTCGGTTGGTACAGCGATTATCTGTGGTTCTTGTGGATAATCAACGCGGGCGGAGCTTGCGTAGATGTGCTAAATGTTATATTGATAGCCTGCCAAGTACCGCGCGGCGGTATCACGCGCAGCAACGGCGCGCAGACGTTTTACCGCCCGTCGAATCGCTGACGATTTTTGTTTTATTATGCGGTTAAATCGTAGACGGTGTACTGCGAGCCGCCGTAATCGACCTTTGTGCCCGAAGCTGCCGCCCACTGGGCGATTTCGGAATTGCCGCCCGGGCCGCCCCGCCCCATGCCGGTTGCATCGGCGACGTAGTAGCGTACTTTTCCGGTAGCGACGAGTTGTTTGAACGACTGAAGCGTGAGCGTCGAATCGCTGCCATTAAATCCGCCAATTGCCATAACCGGCTGCTTGGTTGACAACTGAATCGGCGCCGACGTATTTGCACTATCAACTGCCGCAATCCACGTTGCGCCCCGCTGATTCGCAAGCAGAAATTTTACGAGCGCCGCCTCGGCAAAGGCAGTTTCGTTGTTTGTATTATTCATCGCGCTTGCGTTTGGTCCCGCCGTTGGAATACTGCCGCTATGCGCCGCCATAACCGTCGAAATGCTATACGCAATTGGCGCAGCGCACGCCGAAATTACCGCGCAAGCGAGCATCGTTCGCCGGAGCCGCATTGAAATGTGCGGAGGCGGCATGGCCGCTATGACCGTAGCGGTAACTCCTGCTACGCCGATAAGCCACATAAGTATTGTCCAATCATTGCGATAGCCAAGCATAATGACGCTCGTGATTGTTGTTATCGCGATCGTTAGTGGCACAATCCAAGAAACATGCGTACGGCGCGTATAGGCTTTCCAGATATACGGCACGCCAATTCCAACGAGTGCCGCTACCGCCGGCGCCATCGCCACGACATAGTACGGGTGAATTGTGCCGCTTGTCATGCTAAACACTACAATGTGAATAAACAGCCACCCTAGCCACAAGAGCACACCGGCACGCTCTTTGTTATCACGCGGTGCGCGGCGCAATAACCAAACAACCAATCCGCCGCCAATTAGCGCCGCTGGAATCAGCCACGCAATATTCGGACCAAAGCTCTCATTGAAGATGCGCAGCACGCCCGTCTCGCCGCCAAAACCAACACCGCCTGGTCCGCCGCCTGCACCGCCAGGCGCGCCTCCGCGTCCGCCGAACAAACGCCCAAAGCCGTTATAGCCAAATATTAAACTCCAGATATTGTTGTTATTCGTACTGCCTATCCATGGACGATATGCTGCCGGTATCAACCACACGAGCACGCTCCACCAAAATGTTGACGCCACCGTCGCGATACTAGCAACACTCAAATGCCGCACGCGCGTCATAACCGCCGGCTTCGCGCACGCTATGTACAACACCGCCATGACAGGCAGCACCAGCAAGCCTTGCAGCATTTTCGTGTTGAAAGCCAGCCCGGTGAACATTCCCGCCAAACTCAGCCACGCGGCTGGTTTTTTGCTATCAAACGCCCGCAAAAAAGCGTATGCGCTCGCCGTCAAAAACAACGTCAAGAAACTATCAGGATTGTTAAATCGAAACATCAACACAGCCGCCGGCGTAAGCGCCATCACCGCACCAGCGATCAACGCCGATTTTACGCCATACCAACGCCGCACCGCCGTATATACTAGCGCCACTGTCGTTACACCTGCCAACGCATGCGGCAACAGCATGCTCCACGACGAAAAACCAAATGCGCGGCCGAACAATCCCATAATCATCGTACTGACGGGCGGCTTGTCAACGCTCATGAAATTCGCTGCGTCCAGACTACCAAACAGCCACGCCGTCCAATTCACACTCGCCGCTTGTGCAGCGGCAGCATAATAGCTATTCGCCATGCCGTTGATCGTTATATTCCATAGGTACAGCATTGACCCCATGAGCAGCAAACCGCCAAAGCCCGCCGCTTCAAACAGCGTCGCGCGGCCATACTCGCCGCGCACGCGCGACAAACCTTTGATATCTTCAACTGCCGTTTTCACAATATGAACACGCGAATCAGTATCCTCAATCCATTCGACCGGTTCTTCATGAATCATGATGTAACCTTCATATTCTGCCTTTATAAGCAACTCGGTGTCAAAAAACCACGCTGTATCTTTCACGTGCGGCAGCAATTGTTGCGCAACATCACGGCGCATCGCCTTGAACCCGCACTGCGCGTCGACAAATTTTGTACGCATCGTCCAGCGGATCAGCTGATTGTAGCAACGCGAAATAATATCGCGTTTTAGCCCACGCGTTGTCTGCGATTCTTTCATCAGCCGGCTTCCTACTGCAATCGCTGCATCGCCAGTCACGAGCGGCGTGATCATCGGCACGAATGCATCTAAATTCGTTGACAAATCGATGTCCATATAGCTAACAATGTCAGCGCGGCTTTGTAGCCACGCCTGTTTAAGCGCCCGCCCGCGGCCTTTCTCTGGCAAGCAGACGACGCGGACGGCAGGGAAGTGCTCGGTGAGCATCGCCGCCACCCGGCGCGTACCGTCCGTACTGCCATTATCGGCGATAATAATTTGATAATGATACGGCAAATTATCTTCCATATACATACATAGCGTACGCACCGATTCTTCCAGAATATACGCCTCGTTAAGTACGGGCAGGACAATATCAACCGTTAGCGTACGCGGGTTAAGCGCGCGAAGCGGCGTTGTGCTATATTTTGATTGCGCCGCAAGCGCGGCCGTGTGATTGATAGCGGTAGTTTTCACGCGCGTTACTATACGAGCGCACCATGAAAGGAACCTTAAAAAAAATACTGCAACACGTAAAGGCAGCAGACAAAAGATACTCTGTCTGCTGCTATTACGTAAATACGCTATGCTATTAAACGTAATTTATCGTGTTGCGCGTACCTTTTTCGGCACAGGTTTGGTTTCTTTCGCTCCGCCCGCCGGCACCGTTGAATGCTGAATGCGACCGTCTTTGATGCTAATCTGATAATCGCATTTGTTCGCCAAAACATTATCATGCGTAACAATCACAAGCGTAACGCCTTTCGTTTTATTGTAGCCAAATAGCAGCTTCTCAACACGCGCGCCGGTTTCGCTGTCCAGATTTCCCGTCGGCTCGTCGGCAAAAATAATCTGCGGCTCATTCACAATCGCACGCGCAATCGCCAATCGCTGCTTTTGCCCGCCCGACAAATCACGGGCGCGGCTCTTTCGTTTTTCATACAAATCAACCGCCCGCAACGCCGCATCAATTTTACCCGCCCGTTCGCCATACGGCACGTGCGCGATTTCGAGCGGTAGGCTCACGTTATCAAATACACTCTCATTGCCCTCTACAAAGAAGCTCTGAAAGATAAAACCGATTTCGTTTGCACGGAATTGATCAACCTGCCGTGGTTTTAGCTTCAAGATATTACGACCGCCAACAAACACGCGACCTTTTTGTGGACGATCAAGTCCGCTCATGGCATGCATTAGCGTCGACTTGCCGCTACCGGATTTACCGATAATCGCTACACTTGCACCATCAGGAATCGCTAGCGTAATATCATGCAGCGCCGTGAATACATTGTGCTTTTTACCGTATGTTTTTGTGACATGTTGTAATTCAATCATCGCTTTCCTCCTACTCTGTCCTCAGTGCTTCTATCGGGTCAAGTTTCGCTGCTTTGCGGCTCGGGAAAAATCCAGCAAGCATCGCCACCACAACCAATAATACTAACACGATGATGCCGGCGCTCGGCGTGAAAATAAGCAGATGATTTTTGCCAAGACCAATAGCATTACTGATAGCCGGATTAAGCGCCGCGCCCGTTATCCACGCGAGTAAAATACCGACTGCGCCGCCGAAGAAACCGATCCACGCCGATTCGTAGCGGAACAATTTGCCGATATCGCGGCGGCTCGCGCCGAGCGCTTTCATCAGCCCGATTTGCTGCGTGCGTTCCAGTACTGAAATATACTGCGTATTCACAATTCCAAACACACTCACAATCAGAGCGAGCACACCGAAGCTTAAGACAATTGTCTGAAGAATGTTAACAAACTGGAACAGCATCTGCTGCGCATCTCTCGCCGTCATTGCATGAAAACCAGATTTTTCGAGCGACTCTTTGGCGGTATCTGGCGATATGCCATCAGCCGTTGTCGCAGTAACTGTCAAATATTTCTGATACGCATCAGTGCCGACCGTGCTAAATTCGCTAATTTCTTTTGCCGCGCTTGGAGCAATAGAAATACTCGATTGATTCGCCATCTGATCCGGCGACTTTTTTGTCACCGCAACAATCGTAAATTCCTTGCGCAATTCTTTTGGCTCGACGAGCGCCCTAACCGCCGCTTCGCCGCCTTCGGCGTATGCTTTAGCTATCGCTTGATTGTCGACTTTTTGCGGCGTTTGCACCGCTACAACCGTTAGTTTCTGTCCGATGATATCGTACGGATGTTTCACTCCAAGCGTTTTCAGATACGATTCTGGAAGTACCGCTTCGTTAGCTTTGAGCTCAACACCAGCATCAAGCGATTTACCGGCCGCAGTTTCAGTGCGGATTGAATTATCGCGCATCATCACATTACCGATGTATTTTTTATCTTTCACATTGCTGAAATCGATGTACTTCGGTTGTAATTGATACAACGGTTCGACATTCTTAATCTGCTTATTTTGGCGTAATTTATCAATATCCGCTTGCGTCACCGACTCATAATCTTGTCCGTAGTATGAGGTTGCATTTGGGTTATACTCGCGCAAACCCGACGCGGCGCCCGTCGTTGCCGCCGCCTGCACAAGCTTTTTATCTTTCACAATAATCAAACCTTTCGGGTTGATGTTGTTAGCGATGATGCGGTCAATATATTGCCGCGCGCCTTCGCCAGCCATCAAGCTCGCCGTAATCGCGAAACCACCGACGCCAATCGCGAGAACAGTGAGGATGGTGCGCATACGCGCATGCCGCAGATTTCGACCGGCACGCTTGATGATGTCAATTCGTCTCATGAAAT
>ERZ773062.367-NODE-367-length-25968-cov-5.630494_pt1 | contig 25968 bp, 20 predicted proteins | sample MGYA00580626_ERZ773062 | MGnify/ENA primary metagenome ERZ773062 (study PRJEB29015, sample SAMEA2738003) | human oral metagenome | biome: human oral; feature: human-associated habitat; material: dental | place: China | collected 2058 ... | reverse complement strand
TATGAATATGATCAACATCATGTTCCCATTCTTTAAGAACAATGTTATACTTCGGACATATTTTTTCAAAAATCTCTTTCAATCTATTAGAAATTTCATCATTAATGACTTCTCTTCGATACTTTATACAAAAAATCATATGATAATTTATATCAAATACTGAATGATAATTGCTATTATATGACATTATTATTACCTACTTTTATATTATTTCACTGAATAAATTATATCATAAATATATCCTTTTTTCAATTTTTTTTACAAAAAAAAGCAATTCATCTCCCTCTTGTAGAAGCCGAAGACTTCTTGCTATCTTTTGTTAAATTTTACTTGTTTTAAAATAATCTTCATATTGTTAAATTCCAATTATATAAAAAATACTTTTTATTGAAAAAAATCACATCATATTTACAGGATCTACATCAATCGTTACTCTAACTTTCTTTTCCATTTCCCGAAATTTACTAACGCATTTTTTTATGATTTTTTTTATTTTTAAAATATCTTTTCTTTCAAATTTAAAAAATATTTGATATCTGTATCTGCCATTTATCTTATAAATTGGTGATTTAAAAGCATCTGATATAAAATCATTTGAAGTCAATTTCATAACTACATTTACATTTCTAATAATTTCTTCACGTAACATTTGAGCTTTTTCCTTTACCAAACTTTCTTCTGTTGTTGAAATTACTAAAATAACAATTCTTCCAAAAGGCGGGTAATTTAACATTTTCCGCATAATCATCTCATTTTTATAATATCCTTCGTAATCACTTTCAATTGTTTTTTTTATTACATTATTTTCCCCATTAAAAGTCTGAATAATTACTTCTCCATCCTTTTCACCACGACCCGCACGTCCTGAAGCCTGTGTTAATAGCTGGAAAGTCTTTTCTGAGGCCCTAAAATCTGGAAAATTCAAGATTATATCAGCATTAATTATTCCAACTAATGTTACATTTGAAAAATGTAGACCCTTTGCGATGATCTGTGTTCCGAGCATTATGTCATATTTATGATTTTTAAAGTCATTATAGACCTTTTCATAATTCTGCTTAGTTTTTATACTTTCTGAATCTACTCTCACAATTCTAGCCGACGGAAACACCTCTGCCAGTTCTTCCTCAATTTTTTCTGTTCCAGCCCCAATTTGTCTCATTTTATGCCCACCACACTCATCACATGTATTGTTAAATCGCCTTTCATAACCACAATAATGGCATTTCAAGCAATTGTCATATTTGTAATAATTCAAGGAAATACTGCAATTCGGACAAGTTGGAATATTACCACAGTCTTTACATTTTAGCAAATTTGAAAATGCCTTTCTATTCAAAATTAAAATAACTTGTTCATTTTTTTTCAAAGTTTGAGAAATTTTATCTAGTAATCTCTCTGAAAAATTTTCTGTAGTTTCATTCAAATCCACAATTTCAAACTTCGGTAACCTCGCATTTTTATATCGTTTCGTAAGCTCAACTAATTCAATATCCCCCTGCTGTGCCTGATAATATGTTTCAAACGATGGAGTCGCCGAACCTAAAATCACTTTTATTTTTTTGTTTTTTTCAGTTTCTTCCTTTTCTAAGTCTACATCTTTTCTTAATTCTTTATTTGTTTCTAAATCATTATCTTTTTTCAATTTTTCGTTTTTCAAAAAAGCTCTTTTTATCGCCACATTTTTTACGTGATACCGTGGGTTATTTTCCTGCTTATAAGTATTTTCGTGTTCCTCATCCACAATAATATACTTCAAATTTTGAACTGGAGCAAAAATTGCTGATCTTGCCCCAATCACTATTTTTTTTTCTCCATTTCGTATAAATGTCCATTCTTCCCTCTTTTCCTTATCAGTAAGTTTACTGTGAAGAATAGCCACTTCATTACAAAATTCCTCTTCTAGCCTTTGTATCATTTGAACTGTAAGAGAAATTTCCGGAACTAGAAAAATACTTCCAAACCCTTGTTTTAGAGCTTCTTTTATCAAATGAATATAAATTTCAGTTTTTCCTGAACCAGTTATTCCCTTTAATAGAAAAATCTGCTTTTCACTATTTTTTATTGTATTCACAGCTTTTTTCTGTTCATTATTTAAAATAATTTTCTTTTCTATAATTTCACCTTTCTCATTTTCCTTTTTTGAAATTTTAGAATTTAAAATTACTTTTTTTTCAACAGAGATAATCTTTTCATTTATCGCCTTTTCTACAATTTCACTAGAAAAATTCTTTTTCAAAGTTGTAACTGTAACTTCTTTCCGCTTTTTCATATATTCATTAAATTTTTTTATTTCTTCCAGATTTTTTTCTGAATCATCTCTTTCAACCCAGCATTCTTCCACCCAAAAATCCTTTTGATAAATAGCCTTCTTAGAATAATTTAATTTAAGTGCTCCTGGATAAACTGCCTTTATAACACTATAATAATCACTTATATAATAACTTCTTATCCATTTTATAAGTTGCATAATATCATCTGGAATGGACAAAACAGGAGCTGCAGCCTTAATTCTTTTTATTTTAGAAACATCAAACTGAATTTTGCTTTCTGCAGTTATTGCTATCACAAGCCCCATTTTATCCCTATTTATAAAATTAACAATGCACCATTGTCCAATTTCATATTTTTCTTCAGATTTATACGTGTATATTCCCCTATTATTTTCCACATAGATTTCATAATAATACATTTTTATCCCTCAAAAACCTCCCATATAATTATTCTAGCATTATTTGTATCTTAGACTTTTTATCCAATTTAGTCCCTTTTTCAGGAAATTGTGAAACAACTATTCCACTTCCGGTAACTTCATAATCCGAAAATTTTCCTTGTGGATAAATAGATAAAAATTCCCTTAAACTTATTCCTGTCAAATCTGGCATAATATTTTTATTAAAATCTTGCTTTATTTTTCCTAGATCCTTCTTCTTTTCCTTTTGAACAGATTCAGTATTTTTTATATCTATAGTCTTAATTTTTCCATCTGGCTGTATTCTTTTATACTCTATTAATTTTTGTAGTACATTTCTTGCAGATGGCAAGGCAACTTGCGCTCCATAATATTTTTCACCTTTAGGTTCACTGATAGTTATTAATATAGCATATTTAGGCTTATCTGCTGGGAAAAATGCAAAAAATGAACCAACATGACTATTTTTATATCCGTCCTTTCCAGCTTTCTGAGCAGTTCCTGTTTTTCCACCAACACGGTAGCCGGGTATATATGCTCCTCCTCCAGTTCCACGATTTACACTTGCTTCCATATACTTTCTATTTAATCTTGAAGCTTCATCACTAAATACTTTTTTTATCATATCGGGCTTATTCTGTTTTACTGTATTCCCTTTGCTGTCTTCTATCCTGTCTACCAGATAAGGCTTCATTAACTTACCATTGTTGATGACTGTATTTAATGCCATTATCATTTGAATCTGTGTTACCGCAATCCCCTGTCCAAAAGATATATTAGCCCTTCTGACTTCATCTTTCAAAGTTTTAAACTCACGAAGTTTCTGCATTGATTCAAAATACGTATCTATGCCTGTTTTTCCGCCGAATCCAACATCTGCTAAATAATGGTAAAAAGTATTTTTATTAATCTCATTCTGTATTTTTACCATCGCTACATTTCCAGAATGTGCGACTATATCTGCTAAACCTAAAGTCCCAATTGTTGAACTGTCATGATCTCTTACTATTGTATCATATACTTTTATTGAACCTGATGAATATATTTTTGTATTTTTATTAATTGCTTTTGTTTCCAATCCTATTGCAACTGTTATAGGCTTAAATATTGAACCAGGTTCAAAATAATCTGTAATTGGTCTATTTTTTATTTCAGCCTTTTCTTCTGCCTTTGGATACGATGACATTGCAAGTATTTTTCCAGTTTCTACCTCTATTAAAATTCCCATTGTAGAAGAAGCATTATATTTTACATAAGCATCTTCCAGTTCATCATTAAGAGCATATTGTAAGAAACTGTCAATTGTAAGTACAAGGTTATCCCCTTCTTCTTCTTTCCTGTCTTCAGATTTCTTTATATTCCCAAGTTTCATAATTCCCTGTAAAGCCTTTGGAATTTTTCTAAGTCCAGTTATAATACCTGTTTTTCCTGAAAGTTCCTTATCATAATATTTTTCAATCCCATAAACACCCTTATTTTCATTATTTACATATCCAATAGTTTCTTGAAAGGCATTATTTTGAATATAATTTCTTGTAAACAATGTTTCAAATGTTACGCCTTTAAATTTTCTTTTATATCCTTCCTTTTTCTTCTCCTTATCCTTTGAATTTTTAAAATCAGTATCAATTTCCGCTTCAATAGCTATTTTTGTATTATAGGGAATTATATGTTCGACTTTTAGATATTTTTTCTGAATCTGTTTATCTTCTAAATATTCACTTTTATATTTTTCAACTTCTAATTCAGGAATATATTTCTTTAACATTCCTAATACTACATCAATATTTTCCTGTTCAATCAAGCTAGGATCTAAATTAACAATAAACTTCTCATCATCATAAGCTAATACTTGTCCATCGCTTGTAGCTATTCTTCCTCTTTTAGCCTTTGTAAAACTTAAGGAAGTATATTGCTTTTCACCTTGTTTTCTATATTTCTCTCCACCTTTAGTCTGAAGCTGATATACTTTTCCAATTATCATTGCAAATCCTATTGTTGTAAACAATACCAAAAGCCCAAATCTCCCCCTAAATGTGTTTAAGTATTTTAACAGTACTTTAAAAAAGCTCTCAACCTTTTGTTCTTTTCTATTTTTTTTCACATTTGACTTTGCTCTGTCAATAATATTATCTTTTTTCTTGCCCTCTTTCATTTTTCTCCTAATTTAACCAATATTAACCTTCAAGTCTAGCTAAAATCATTTCATTAATCATTTGAGGATTAGCCTTACCTCTAGATAATCTCATCGCTTGCCCAACAAGATATTTTAACGCATTACTCTTACCATTTTTATAGTCTTCCACCGATTGTGCATTTTCAGCCAACACTTGCTCAACAATTTTCTCAATCGCACTGTCATCAGTAATTTGAACCAATCCTTTTTCTTTTACAATAATTTCAGGATCTTTATCTTCTGTCAATAAAATTTCAAATACATCTTTCGCTATTTTCGAGCTAATTGTTTTTGCTTGAATCAACTTAATCAATTTCCCTAAATTTTTTGGCGTTACATTAAATTTTGAAATCGAAATATTTTTTTCCTTCAACACTCTCAAAACTTCTGTCAACACCCAGTTTGCCGCAAGTCTTGGCTCTTTTGTATCATTTACAATTTCTTCGTAATATTCAGCTAATTCTTGTTCCGAAGAAAGTGTTGCAGCTTCCATTTCATGCAATTTATACTCATTTACAAATCTTCTCGCTTTTTCATCAGCAAATTCTGGCATTTCACCTTTTACTTTTTCCAATCTTTCGTCAGAAATTACAAGTGTAGGCAAATCTGGCTCAGGGAAATATCTATAATCCATAGCTTCCTCTTTGCTTCTCATTGGCTTAGTTACAGCATTTTCCTCATCCCAAAGTCTAGTTTCCTGAACAACTCTTCCACCATTTTCGATCACTTCAATTTGTCTATTTGTTTCATATTCAATGGCTCTCATAACCGCTTTAAACGAGTTTAAGTTTTTAGTTTCCGTTCTAGTCCCTAATTCTTTTTCACCTTTTTTTCTAACAGAAACATTCGCATCACATCTAAGTGATCCCAATTCCATACTTACATCACTAACTTTAGTATATTTCAATCTATCCTTCAATGTATTTAAGTACGCATAAGCCTCTTCAGCATTTTTAATTTCTGGCTTAGAAATAATCTCGATTAACGGTACAGATGCTCTGTTGTAATTCAACAACGTTTCAGAAGTCGTGTGAATACTTTTCGCCGTATCTTCCTCAATTTGGATTCTCTCAATCCCGACAACTGCCTCTTTTCCAGAATTTGTCGTAATTTTCAAAGTCCCATTTTCCGCATAAGGTTTAAAATATTGCGTAATTTGATAATTTTTTGGTGAATCTGGATAAAAATAATTTTTTCTATCAAATTGACTCTCCTCATTTATTTCACATCCCAAGGCAAGTGCCGCTTTTATCGCATAATCAAGCACTTTTTCATTCAATTTTGGCAATGCTCCCGGTTGACCAGTACACACTGGACACGCCGATGTATTTGGATGTTTGTTATCATAATCGGCATCACACGAACACCATACTTTTGTTTTTGTTTTTAATTGACAGTGAACCTCAAGTCCGATGACTGTTTCATATTCCATACTCATTTTTTTAATTTTTCCTTTCTTAAAATTACTTTCTTCTATTTAAAACTATTAACTAAGTCAAATTTACAACTCAGGATATTCAATTTTCCCACGAACACCTTCAAATTTATGAGAAATATTAAACAATAAATCTTCTCTAAAATAATTTCCAATCAACTGAATTCCAACTGGCAATCCATCTACAAATCCAGCAGGTACTGAAATTGCAGGAAGTCCCGCCATATTTATTGATACGGTAAAAATATCTCCCAAATACATCTGGACTGGATCAGTAATTTTTTCACCTTTTTTAAATGCTGTTGTTGGAGAAACTGGTGTTAATAAAACATCTACTTCTTTTAATGCTTTTGAAAAATCATCTCTAATAAGTCTTCTAACTTGCGAAGCCTTTTTGTAATAAGCGTCATAGAATCCAGAACTTAACACATAGTTTCCAATCATAATTCTTCTTTTTACTTCATCTCCAAAACCTTTTGTTCTTGATTCAACATACATTTTTTCCACATCTTCGTTGCTTTCTCTCACACCATATCTCACTCCGTCGTATCTTGACAAGTTTGAAGCAGCTTCAGCTGATGAAATTATGTAATAAGTAGAAATCGCATATTTTGAATATGGAAGTGATACTTCTTTAATTTCAGCACCTAATTCCTTCAATTTTTCCACCGAATCCATTATCACTTTTTTAATATTTTCATCTAATCCTTCTGCAAAATATTCTTTTGGAATCCCAATTTTCAAGCCTTTCAAGTCATTATTCAAACTTTCCAAATAGTTAGGGACTTCCACATTTACACTTGTCGCATCCTTTTCATCATATCCCGCAATTATTTGCAAAAGTCTAGCCAGATCCTCAGTCGATTTTGCCAAAGCTCCAATTTGATCAAGCGAAGATCCAAACGCCATAAGCCCGTATCTTGAAACTCTTCCATAAGTCGGCTTAATCCCAACAGTTCCAGTCAAACAAGCAGGTTGTCTAATACTTCCACCAGTATCTGAACCAAGTGCAATCGGTGCTTGTCCCGCTGCAATCATCGCTGCCGATCCTCCACTGCTTCCACCAGGCACTCTTGTCAAATCCCAAGGATTAGAAACCGATTTTATTGATGAATTCTCATTTGAAGACCCCATCGCAAACTCATCCATATTAGCTTTCCCAATTATCGGTGTCCCAGCCTTTTTCAATTTTTCCACAACTGTCGCATCATAAACTCCCACATAATTTTTAAGAATTTTCGATGAAGCCGTAGTCAAATCTCCTTTTGATACAATATTGTCCTTCAAAGCCACAGGCACTCCAAACAACAGCTCATTATCATAATTTTTCCTATCTTCCTCATTGTTTTCAGAATCATATTTTTTTGCCTCATCTATAGCCTTTTTAGGAAATACATTAGAAAATGCTCCTATTTTTTCTTCAGTTTTCTCAATTCTATCCAAAAAAGATTTTGTCACTTCTTCAGAAGAAATTTCTTTATTTTTTATCATTCCAGCTATTTCACTAGCCGTTTTTTTGTATAAACTCATTTTTCCACCTTTCTAAATTTTTTCTAAAATATATCTAAAAATCTCAATTTTTTTAAAAATTTTTTCTCTTCCAATTTTCAGATTTCTATTCTTTAAAAATTCTACCAATCAGACATTTTTCAATACATCCTAATTATCCGCATTTTCTCCCACAACTTTTGGAACAATTATAAATTCCTCATCGCTATTTGGTGCATTTTCCAAGATCTCTTTCTTAATTCCACTATCCTTAACAACATCTTTTCTCAACACATCCTTCAAATCAAGCACATTAAAAAGTGGCTCAACCTCACTCGTATCCACACTATTCAACTCTTCCATATGGTCAAAAATTTTATTCAAATCCACTCTAAATTTTTCAATTTCATTTTCTGAAAATTCCAACTTTGAAAGTGCTGCTATTTTCAGTACATCTTCTTTGCTTAACATTCGTTATTTTCCTCCTTTATTTTTTACATTTCAATAATTAATAAAAATATCTCTTAAAAATTAATTCCCTGTAAATTTTTCTTGGTTATTTCATAAAGTTCTACTAATCTGTTGTAACTTAAAAATTTTACTCTATTATTCACTTTTAAATCTTTAAAAGCTGAGTATCCTATTTTTTTCTCAAATTCCTTTTTTCTGATTTCATCGGCAACAATAAACATTTCTGTATAAAAATCTTGTAAATCATTGTACTTTAATAGTGAATTTTGTATATCTGTTGAATGTTCTACTTCAAAAAATGAATGTGGTAATTTTACTTCTTTATCATCAGAAAACCTATTATTAAACCAGATTACATCAATGGTTGAAGTTCTATTTACTATTTTAGGATAACTAAATTTTGGAACTTTTTCAAGCGATCTCAAATCACCTAATTTTTTATTAATAAAATTTTTATTCTTATCTTGATTTGGAATAAAAGTATCCATTTTTTTTAAATTTCCAATTTCTAATAGTAATCCTTGATAGTACGAATGATTAAACTTTATCATTTCTTCAGAATTTTTATTTTTTTCATCTTCTTGGATTATTCCTCTTAACTCATTTTCTTTTCTAAATTGCTCTAATCCATATAATCCTGGCTTTATTTTATAAATTTCTTTTCTCTGCTGAACAATCCTTCGTATACTAGCAAATGGTGTTTTTGTTTTCCATTCACACTCTTCTATCTTGAAAACTTCATGATTTAATTCTCCTAAAGTAGCAACTCCCCCCCAATTTTTCAAGTGTTAAAATAACAGCCTCATATTGTTTCATTTTTTATCTCCTAAAATTCAATCCATTCTGAACATTCTTCCCCATCTGTTGTTTCTAAAAACATAAGTCTACTTGTAACATTTCCTGGCTCAAGTACAAATTTCCCCTCATAATAATTTTTTTCTGCAATTTCAAAAGCTTTTCCCATATCTTCTGCTTCAATTTCAAATTCTCCTGAAACATGCTCTTCTATTACTATTTTAAATTTTTTCATTTGAAAATCAACTCTCTTTCCAAATCAGATTCTTCTTAATTTATTCTGAAATTCCTTTAATATCCTCAATAATTGTGCTAAATAAAGTAGATTTTCCTACTCAATTTACTCCTACAAACAATTTTTTATTCGTAGCTCTATTAAATCCCAATTTCTTATTCCATATCCCCTAATCTTCCTAATTTATCTGAAATATCCACTCTTGGGTTTGTAATTTTAGAAGATAACAGTTCTATTAAATTTTCTATATTAATTTCTTTTATCTTAACTCTTTCTTTTTCTTTTATAGATCTTGTTTTTGAATTTCCCCCTTTAGTTATTATCCAAACTTGTTTTTTAGGCTCTTTTAACGCTATTTCCATTTTTTCAACTCTTATTGTATTTTGATTTATTTGGCTAACATAGTTGTCTATTTGCATTTCTTTATAATCTTCAAAATCTTCTCTTAAAGTACAATCATACAAAATATCCAGTTCATATGTTTTAATTATTCCATCAGCTCTCCCAGCTTGTTTTTTTCTAGAATATTGATATAATTCCACACCTAATAAATTTAATACAAGTGCACAATAATCTTCAAATGTTTCGCCTTTTTTTATTTCATCTAAATTTGTTTTTAAAACATTGATTATTTCATTAGATGTTTTTTCTATCAAATTATTTCCTGTAATTTTTATTGTTGGAGTTTCATTACTTTTTGAAATTTCTGCTACCGAAAGAACATATCCATTTTTACTTCTCATAACTTTTAATTTAAAGAAAATTTCCTGATCATTAGTTAATCCATCAAAACTCAATCCATCTAAATAATTAATTGGAAAACTAGAATACAATATAAAGGTCCTCTCAAAATTTTCAGGAAATATATGTTTATACTTTCTTCCTTTTTTATCAAGTTTTTTCAAGCTTCTTATTTTACCTTTAAGGACTTCATTTTCACTAGGAACTAAATTAATATCATTTGCATATCTTTTTGTATCATCCACTTCATTCGGAACAAAATAAACATAATCTCCAGCTTTCAAATCTTCAAGTTTAAATCCTTCTGCTAAACTAGCATTTCCAAAAATAAAATTTTTTTCATCTTTTCCATCATTGACAAGCCCATATCCTTTTTCAACACTTATTTTCTTAATTATTCCGATTGAATATTCTTTTTTCCCCATTTTATAATCCTCCACATTATAATTTAAATTATGTATTTTTATTAATCTCAACCAAACCAAATTCCCTTTCTGCTTCTTTCTTCACAAACAAAAACTCTCTCAACGATTTCTCCTCGAATTTCCCATAATTCCTTCTCAGTTCACAAACTGCATTTCTAAGAATTTCCCCTTTTCTCACTCTTTTCGACATTCCCAGAAAAACTCTCTCCAAAAAATCCAAATTTTTGTATCTTGCCAAAACTTTTTCTCTCTTCAACCAGTCAAAAAAACTTTTAAAATCACTTGGAAAAAATTCATCATATTTTTCAATATTTTTAATTATTTTTCTTTCAACTTTTTCCACATTCTCAAAACCAGGATTTTCGCAAAAAATATTCTCAAAATTTTTACATAAAAAATGGTCAACATACATATCTGACACAATTCCTTTAAAAATCCTAAATTTTTCTCGCAAAAGTTCATTCAAAAAATTCTCTTCTCTATCAGAAATTTTATCAATCAATCTATGCAAAATTATCCCATTTTTCAAATTTTCCTGCAAATCAATTTTATCAACTTTCCCCTTGTAAAAATCTCCAGCAAAATTGCCGTAAAGCGTACTTTCACTCATCTTTTTGTCAATTTCAAGCGATATAACCGAATGAGCTAAATAATTCATTTTTATCCCTGTTTTTTCAAATAATCCAAAATCTCATCAAAATTCTCAAACTCAAAAAAATCAATCTCATTTTCTTCACAAAACTTAATCGCTCGAGTTCCAGTTCTAATAAATGAAAAGTCCGCCACTTCAATCGCCCTGTAATCTGAAGGTCCGTCTCCAACGAAATAAACTGTATAACCTTCATCTTGATACTTCTGAACAGCCTCTTTTTTGTCAACACCGTAATACTGATCTTTATCTAAGTAAGGAAACGAAACTGTGATTTTATTTCCATCAAATTTAATATCATTCGAGATAATTTCTTTTTCATCCAAATTAATTCCATAATTTCTAAGAACGCCTGCAATATTCAATTTCGTTCCAGCACTCACAATTCTAAATTCTATGCCACTTTTCATAAAATCCACAAATGTCTCATCAATCCCAATCAATTTCAATGTTTCCAAAAACTGTTCTTTCGTAATATTCAAACTTTCAATCCCAGTCTGCAAATATTCCTTCATCGTAATCTCGCCACTGCGATATTTTTTCCTAATATTCGTCTTTAACTCTGGCTGATGCACCGAAAGTAGTGTATCTGTCGAATCTTTTTTACTAATTGTAATATCAAAATCTATTAAAAATATTAATTTTTTGCTCACATTTTCTCCTTTAGCTATCAAAAATACTATTATTTCTCAATTTTTAATGACTTTATTTTTATAAATTTTTCAAATATTTAATTTCGTCTTCATTCAAAGCACGGTATTCTCCCACTTTCAAATGCCCAAGCGTAAGTTCTCCCACTTTAATCCGTTTCAATGAATTAACGTTATATCCCAATGTTTCCAGCATTTTTCTTATCTGACGGTTTCTCCCTTCAAAAATTGCAATTCTAAGTTCCTTTTTGTCAATTTTTTTAACTTTAGCAGGTGCTGTTCTTTTTCCGTCAATTACAACTCCATATTGCAATGCTTCGAGGTCTTTATCATCAATTTCACGGCTAACTTTAGCAATATAGCTCTTGTATAGTTTTTTTCTTGGGTGCATTACATGATTGTAGATATCTCCATCGTTACTGATTATAATTAGACCTTCTGTCATAAAGTCCAGTCTTCCGTAAGTAAAAAGTCTGGCACGTGATTTTATAAAGTCAATCGCAAGTTTACGTCCAAATTTATCTTCATTTGAACAAAGCACTCTTTTTGGCTTGTTTAAAATATAATATTCGTATCTTGTGTTAAGTTTTACTCTTTCTCCATCAATTCTAACAACATCTTCAGGCTTTATGTCCATTCCAATAATCGCTTCTTGCTTATTTACCGTAACTCTTCCTTCATTTATCAGTTCATCAGCCTTCCTACGAGAACAAAATCCCGTTTCGGCTATAAATTTATTTAATCTCATTTTTTACCTCTTTATTTTTAATTTATTAAAAATTATTTTTATCAGAAAGTTCAATCTTCTTTTTACTAAATAACTAAAATATAATTTTATTTTTCAGTATTTTCATTATCTGAACTTTCAGTTTCCATTTTTTCATCTTCCTTATAAAGCGAATTAATTTTTTGAAACTGCTCACTTCCTGGCAGCTCTTCCCTTCCGTGAATATTCAAGTAACTGTAAAAATCCTCTGTCACTTCATATAAATTGGGAGTTCCAATTGACTTCTTCTTTCCAGAAATATAAATTAATTTCCTTTCCAAAAGATTAGCCATTGTTTTATCCGATCCAGCGCCTCTGATTTGTTCGATTTCAGCTTTTGTTACAGGTCCTTTATATGCAATAATTGCCAATATTTCCATTGCCGAACGTGATAATTTTTTCAATTTCATTTCTGAATTAAAAAATCTTTTCACATCAAAGCCAAAAAGCGGATTCGACACTAGATAAACTGCTCCATCTTCAATTTTTAAATTTATTCCACTATTTTTTCTCTTTTCCTTCAAATTATACAGCACTTCTTCCATTTCAAAGTTTTCCATCGCATAAAACTGTGCAAGCTCCTGTACAGTTACCGCTTCCTTTGCCAAAAAAATTATTGCTTCCACTTTTTCTTCAATTTCACTAATTTTAATTTTTCTTTGAACACCGATTATATTTTCTTGTTCCTCTTCTTTTTTATTTTCTTTTTTTTCAAATTTTTCCATACCCTACCTTTTTTATTTTTTATTTTTTAAAATCCTATAATCACACACTTATTTACTATTTCATTAATAGGGGAATTCTCCTATTATGCTTCCTTCAGAAAATTCCCCTAATTTCTAATATTATTCAAATTAATATTCATGTGTTGGTGAAATAATAATATTTTTGTATCTCTTGAAATCTGTCAATACTTCTGCAATTCCTGTTACTACAGCATGAATCGCATCATCTCCAACAGTTACCTTTAATAGCAATTCCTTTTCAATTCTTTCTTTTAGAATTTTTATTCCAGCTCCACCACCAGATAAATAGATTCCTGTTTCATAAATATCCGCCGCTACCTCAGGTTCAATTTCTTCTATCGTAAGTCTTACTTCATCAATAATAGCATCAATATGTCTTGTAATTGCTCCATTTATGGCAGAAGTCTTAATTTTCATGCTCTTTGGTAATCCGACTCCCAATTCCCGTCCTCTTATTTCGTATTCCAATTCAGGATCATCTTGACTTATTGTATTTATTTTTAATTCTTCAGCTGTTCTTTCACCAATCAATAAGTTATATTCATCTTTTACAAATTCCATAATATCTTCGTTCAAATGATCTCCAGCAATTTTAACTGATCTAGATAATGCTGCTCCACCTGATACAATAAATGCAATTTCAGTAGTTCCTCCACCTATATCAACAATTAAGTGTCCTTTTGGCTCAAATAAATCAATTCCAACACCAATTGCAGCCGCTATTGGTTCTTCAATTAGATAAACTTCTTTTGCACCAGCATCTTTTACAACTTCAATCACTGCTCTTCTTTCCACTTGTGTAACTCCACTTGGAACACAAATAATTACTCTGGAGCTTTGGAATTTATCCTTCTTTATTCTATGCAAAAATTCTTCAAGCATTCTTTCAGTAACTTCATAATTTGAAATTACTCCATTTTTTAATGGACGAATAATTTCAGTATGCTTAGCTGTTCTTCCAATAATTTCTTTTGCTTTTTCTCCGATATGTTCTAGCTCTTCAGTTTTTTTATTAATAGCCACATAAGTTGGCTCATCCACTTGAATTCCTTCACCCTTTACATACATGACAGTATTTGCTGTTCCTAAATCAATAGCTATATCACGTGTAGTCTTTGGTGCTATATTTGTCTTAAACAAGTCAAAAAATTTCATCTATTCTATCTCCTTCATTTTATTTTTTATTTTTTTACAAAATATTTATCAATTATTATAGCTTTAAAATATTTTACCATTTTTTTTGAATATACTCAAGCAACTTTAAGGGAGAATTTACTATAATATTTAATTAACATCCCAAATTTTATATTTTTTTAATCATTTTCATCAATATTATCAACTATTATTTGATCATCATAGCTTATAATTCCATGTTCCTTCAACTGATCATAAATTCTTGAAGCTCTGTTAAATCCTACTTTTAGCTTACGCTGAAGCAGTGAAATTGAAACTTTATTTTCCTGTCTTATGATATTTATTGCATTTTCAAAATAAGGGTCTGTATCGTCTTCTATTTCTTCTTCAGGTTCCTTTAAAATTTCATTTTTATATTTCACCTTTTTAGTAGATTTCAACGTATCAGTCAAGTTCTTAACTTCTTCATCAGAAATATATGCCCCTTGTATTCTTTCTAATTTTGAAGATCCATTAGCCAGCAACAGCATATCACCTTGTCCTAAAAGTTTTTCCGCTCCAGCCGAATCAAGTATTGTTCTCGAATCAATTTGTGATCTTAGTGCAAATGAAATTCTGCTTGGCAAGTTAGCCTTTATCATTCCAGTTATAACATCTGTAGATGGCCGTTGTGTCGCAACAACTAAATGGATTCCAACTGCCCTTGCCTTTTGTGCAATTCTTGCAATTGATTCCTCCACGCTTCCAGAGGCAACCATCATAAGGTCAGCCAGCTCATCAATTATTATAACAATATACGGCATTTTTTCCACAAAGCTCAATGAATTATAACCTTTTATATTTCTTACCCCATTTTCCATAAGTTTCTTATATCTATTTTCCATTTCATTAACTGCCCATTTTAAAGCTATTGCAGCCTGTTGTGGATCTATAATTACTGGCACTAAAAGATGAGGGATATCATTATATGGCATAAGTTCCACCATTTTGGGATCAACCATTATGAATTTTACTTCCTTGTCGGATTTTTTTGAAATTAATGTTGAAATTAAAGTATTCACACAAACTGATTTCCCTGACCCTGTTTGTCCTGCAATAAGCAAATGTGGCATTTTAACAATATCTATGAATTTATCTCTCCCGACAATATCTTTTCCCAATATTACCTTTAATTCTCCAGTATCAAGTTCCTTATTTTTTATAATATTTGAAAAATGCACAGGCTCCTTTATTTTATTTGGAGTTTCAATTCCAATTGTATTTTTTCCTGGAATTGGAGCTTCTATACGAATGCTTTCCGCCGCAAGGTTCATTGCAATATCATCTGAAAGTCCCGTTACTTTGCTAACTTTTACACCCTTTGGAATTATAATTTCATATCTTGTTATAGTTGGTCCATATTCATAATTTACAACTTTTGCATCAACTCCAAATTCTTTCAACACATTTTCCAGATGATTCACATTTTCCCTTATATTTTCTTCAATTTCTTTCTTTTTCTCAACATCCATTGGTTTAGACTTAAAAATTTCCGCAATAGATTTTTTTACGACATCATCATATCCCTGATTATTATCAAACATTGCATTAACTTTCCTCAACTCTTCTTCCAGCCCCTTTTCTTTTCCATCACCATTTTCAAATGCTTCAAGTTTTGGAAATTGCTGAAAATTTGGATCTGCATTTACAGAGTTTATTTCTGCTCTTTTTAAAGGTGTTACAATTTCTAGTTTTGTTTCTTTTTTGTTATTTTCATTTACATTTTCTATTTCAAGTTCTTTTTCTTTTTTTATTTCTTTTTTATCCTCTGTAATCTTTTCCTTTTCAGTATTTAAAGTATTTTCTCCATTATCTTCAGATTTTTCCAAAATTTCTGTTTTTTTCACACTTTCTAGCGGTTTTACAACTGAATCCAATGTATCTTCTTTTTTTCTTTTCTCTTTTATTTTTTCTCTCCTTGCATTTTCATCTTTTATAAAATTTCCTTTTTCTTTTTCCTCAAAAATTTCAATCCATTCCTTTTCTTTTTCTGCAAGTTCTCCCTTAGAGTAAACTTCTGTTTTTTGCAAGAAATTTTTTTTAGGCTTTTTTGCAATTTCAAAACTTAATTTTTCGTTTCTAGATTGTATTATTTTTGCCTTTAGCATTTCCTTTTGATAACGTTTATAATCTGTTCTCTTCAGATTTTCAGCATACTTTTTTGCCGCCAATTTTCTTTTTTTCTCTTTATAATCATCACTTTTATAATAATTTATTATTTCCTTCAAAACTTCATACCCAAGTTCGATAAGATCCCTAACTAGCCATGCTACGAAAAGCAATGCCAATATCAAAAGAATAAAAAACATCCATTGAAAATGCAGCACTTTGAAAAACGGCATTGACAGCAATGCTCCCAAAATCCCTCCGCTTTCACGATTAAATCCTATTTCCAAAAGCTGCCTACCAGCTTCAGTAAAATTCCCAGATAAAGTTTTTCCATGAACAACAGAACCTCTTATCAAAATCATTCCCCAGCTCAAAAACAACCCCGTTAATGCCACAACCTTTCCCTGTGTTATATTAATTCCAATTTTTTCATAAAAAAATAGAATTATACCATACAACATAGATACTATCGCAATAAACCATGTCATTTTTCCAAAAAACAACGTAATTCCACTTAATATAAGCGAAAATATATTTTCGCCGACATTATCGCTGAGCATTTTTGACTTATTTGCCAGCAGCAATATCAATATAAACCCAGCAACAAACCAGATTATACCTTCAACTTTTCTTCTATTCATCTTAATTATCCTTTCTAAAAATTCTATCTAATTTAATAAATTCCAAATCTAAAATCTCTAACCAATTTTATCATACAACAAAGTTATTCTCAATGCTACCTAAAAAATTATATGAAATAAATAAAATTTAAAACTTAGATTAGAATAGTCGTCGGTTTCAAAGTGACTTTTTTACATTATACTATATTTTTTCAATTTTGTCATTTTCTATTTCTCTAAAAAAATAGACTGTAATAAAAAATAAACTCCTATTTTAAATAGAGAATTATATTTTAGAAAAAAAATATAATTTTTTTCATTTAGATACTTGTTAATTGAAATAAATGTGGTAAAATTAATATAGAGTAGAAAAATTTATTAATACAAGTAAAACTAATTTTAAATAAAATTTTAGGAGGAAATACCATGGATTATATGAAAAAATACGAATATTGGTTAAATTCAGATGCCATTGACGAAAAAGACAGGGAAGAATTGAAAAGCATTGCAGGGAATGAAAAAGAAATAGAAGATAGATTTTTCAAAGATTTGAGTTTCGGAACTGGTGGAATTCGTGGAGTTCGTGGAATTGGAACTAATAGAATGAATAAATATGTAATTAGAAAAGTAACTCAAGGACTTGCAAATTATATGCTAAGTTTTGATGAAAAAGCTGCAAAAGAAAAAGGAATCATAATTGCTCATGACTGTAGAATAGGTTCGAGAGAATATGCACTAAATACTGCAAGAGTAATGGCCGCAAATGGAATTAAAGCATATATTTATGAAAGTTTACGTTCAACTCCTGAATTGTCATTTGGTGTAAGATATAAAGGATGTATGTCAGGAATCGTTGTTACGGCTTCTCATAATCCAGCTGAATACAATGGATATAAAGTTTATTGGGATGATGGAGCACAAGTTGTTGATCCGCATGCACCAGCGATTGTTGAAGAAGTAAATAAAATTTCTACATTGGAAGAAATAAAAGTTATTTCTGAAGAAGAAGGAAGAGAAAAAGGATTAATCATTCAGCTTGATCATAAAATTGATGATGACTATATAGCAGCAATTAAAAAACAAACTATACATACAGATATTCCAGGAAAAGAAGATTTCAAGATTGTTTACACTCCGCTTCATGGAACTGGTGGAAGACCAATGAAGAGAATTTTATCTGAATTTGGATACAATTTTGAAGTTGTAAAAGAACAAATTGAGCCAGATGGAAACTTCCCAACTGTAGTTTATGCAAACCCTGAAGAAGTGGCAGCATTCAAATTGGGAACAAAACTAGGAAATGAAATTGGAGCACAATTAATTTTGGCAAATGACCCAGATGCTGATAGAATTGGTATTGCGATAAGAGATGACAAAAATGAATGGTACTATCCAAATGGAAACCAAGTAGGATTGTTGTTATTGCAATATTTATTGAATTACAAAAAAGATATTCCAGCTGATGCACAAGTTATTACAACAGTTGTTTCAACACCTATGATTGATGTTGTTGCACCTGCTAAAAATGTTGGAGTTATGAAAACATTGACTGGATTCAAATACATTGGACAAAAAATTAGACAATTTGAACACAAAGAATTGGAAGGATCATATTTATTTGGATTTGAAGAAAGTTACGGATATTTGATTGGAACTCATGCAAGAGATAAAGATGCGTTGGTAACTTCAATGGTTATTTCTGAAATGGCAACTTATTACCACTCAAAAGGAACTTCTATTTACAAAGAATTACAAAAATTATATGAAAAATTTGGATATTACTTAGAAGGAATTAAATCAGTAATGTTAAAAGGTAAAGATGGAATTGAACAAATGGCAGCATTGATGTCTAACTTGAGAGAAAATGTTAAAGATGAATTGCTTGGCAAGAAAATTAAAATTAAAAGAGATTTCTTCTCACACAAAGAACATAATTTGGAAACTGGTGAAGAAAAAGAAATTAATTTACCAAAAGAAAATGTATTACAATTCGTGCTTGAGGACAATACATTTATTACAGCAAGACCATCTGGAACTGAACCAAAAATTAAATTTTATTTCAGTGTAAATGCAGATTCTAGCGAAAATGTCAAAGCTAAACTTGATAAAACAATGGAAGAATTTTCTAAATTTATTGGATTATAATTTTTTGAGTAAATATTTTGAGAAATTCGATGATTGAGAGAAAATAAAAATTTTATACAAAGTTTATAAAATTGAGTAAAAATTAAAGTAAATAAATAGATGAAAACAGGGAAATTTCTTGTGATGAGAATGATTTTCCTGTTTTTTTATTTGAAAATTGAAAATATTTTTGATTTATATGAATTCTTATGAAAAATAGAGATTGAATTTGTTTTACTTACTTAAAAAATATAAATATTTTTAAAAAATGTATCATAAGTTACACGTCTTGAAGATAAAAATATGATAAAATAAAAGAAAGTTTTGCAATCAAATATTTTTTGAATAAAATTAACTTGTAAAAAGATTTTGAACTTTGATTAAAAAAATAAAGTATGAGGTGGTGTTTTTTATGGAAAAAGCGGATATGAAGGATCATTTGAATATAAATTTTGATCTGATTGAAAAAATGACTGAAATTAAGAAAGATTATATAGAGGGAACGGCGGATGTTGAAACGACAAAAAGGCGGATAAAGGAAACTTTTAAGGATAAAAAGATAACTCCTGCTGAGTTTGCCTATTCTGAACAGAAAATAAAAGATTTGGGATTTGATGATGAGACTGTTCATGATAAAATGAATGATGTGCTTGATTTGTTTGATGAAATTATTGAAAGAGAGAAACCTTCGCTGCCTGAAGGACATCCAATAAAAACCTATTTGAGGGAAAATGAGGCGGCTAGAAAACTAATTGCTGAAATGAAGGAAGAATTGAATAAAAAATTTATAAAAAATAGATGGCTGGAGTTTTACGATAAACTTTATACATTTAATTTGACACATTTGGCTAGAAAACAGCATCAATTATTTTCAATACTTGAAAGTAAAGGATTTGACAGACCGTCTAGGATAATGTGGACTTTTGATAATGCAGTCAGGGATAATATAAGTGAGGCTAGAAAGCTTTTAATGGAAGATAAAATGGAAGAATTTTATGCAAAACAGGAAATTGCTTTGGAATTGACGTTGGATATAATGCACAAGGAAGAAGAGGTTTTATTTCCGACTTCACTTAAAATGATTACTGAGGAAGAATTTAGAAATATGAGAAGTGGGGATGATGAGATTGGATATTTCCTGATTGAGAAGCCTAAAGGATTTTTGCCTGAGAAAAAAGAAGAAAAAGCTGAGAAAAATGAGAATGTGAATGAAAATGCGTCTCAAACAGGTAATTTTATGAGTGATTTAGCTGGACTTCTTTCAAAATATAATATGAATGCAGGTGGAGAAAAATCTGACGTGTTAGATGTTAAACAAGGAAAACTTACTTTGGAGCAAATAAACTTGATTTTCCAACATATGCCAGTGGATTTATCTTTTGTGGACGAGAATGAGATTGTTAAGTTTTATACTGATACGAAACATAGAATTTTTCCTAGAAGTGCGGGAGTTATAGGGAGAGATGTTAAAAACTGCCATCCGAGAGAAAGTGTTGCTTCGGTTTTGGAAATAATTGACGCATTTAGAAATAATGAGCAAGATGAAGTGGATTTCTGGCTTGAAATGAATGGGAGATTTATTTATATCTATTATGTAGCTGTGAGAGATGAAAATGGTATATTTAAGGGAGTCCTTGAGATGATGCAAGATGTTACGAGAATAAGAAGCCTTGAAGGAAAGAGAACGCTTGTAACTTGGGAAAAACCTAAAAAATCTGAAATTAATCAGGAAAATCAAAAAAATTCTAAAGAAGATAAAAATCCTTATGGATTAACAGAAAATACAATAATTGGAGAAATAATAGATAAATATCCTTATATAAGAGAATTTATGCCAACATTGTCGCCTACATACAAAAAACTGCTTGATCCAATTCAATATATGATAATGTCTAAAGTTGCAACGCTTGATATGATTGCGATGCGTGGTGGATTCCCTCTAGATGAGTTAATAGATAAAATCTCAGATGAAATTAAAAGGCATGAATCTAAAAAATAGTTTTATGGAAAGGAAAAATTAATGTTGCTACACTATTTTATTTCAGGTGGAATATTTATGTGGGGAATACTGGCGGCTTCAATTTGCGGAGTCGCAGTAATTTTGGAAAAATTATGGATTTATTTTACAATGGAAAAAGATTTTACAAAAGAGTATAGAAAAGAGCTGTATAAGGCATTGCAAACAAAGAGTAAAGAGGAAGTTATTAAGATTACAAACTCAAAAAGAGATTCAGTTTCTAGAATTATTACAAAAACAATGGAAAATATAGATTTGGATTTAAATAAAATTGAGGAATCAGAGAAGGAATATCTTGAGGAAATAATAAGAGAAGCTGTTTTGGCACAGACAGGAAAACTGGAAAAAGGAATGTGGCTTCTTGGGGCAGTAGTAAATACAGCACCTCAGTTGGGGCTTCTTGGAACAGTTACTGGAATGATAACATCATTTTCGGCATTATCTGCAAGTGTGGAAAGTTCTAAAACAGTTGCAGCAGGAATATCAGAGGCTCTATACACTACGGCGTTTGGTCTAATTGTGGCGATACCTACTTTAATCTTTTACAATTACTTTAATAGAAGAATAGATGCGAAAGCGTTGGAAATGGAGAGAGCGGCTTTGCATATTATGGGAAGAGTGAAAAAATAGAATTATAAAGTATTGAAGGGAATAAAAAATGAAATTTTCTAATAGAAGAAATAGGCAGAATGCGGAAATATCAATGCTTAATCTTATTGATGTCATATTTATGTTATTAATATTTTTTATGATTGCCACGACATTTAATAAATATTCACAATTTCAGCTTTCTATTCCTAAATCGGATGCTAAATTTGATAAAAAAGAGGAGACGAAGGCAGAAATAATAGTTAATAGAGAGAAAAAATATTTTTTGAAGTTAGGAAACAATGTTAAAGAAATTTCGGGAGAGAATATTCATAATGAGATTTTGAGATTGCCAAAAGAGATGCTTGAAAATATGACATTGACGGCTGATGAGCATCTTGAATATGGATATATTGTAGAAATAATGTCGAAATTACGTAATGAGAATGTAAAAAATGTTAGTCTTAATATACAAAAAAATGATAAATAATAAATATTAATTTTAAGAAAAGGAGAGCGTGACAGATATATAATTGTCATGCGGGAATGAAATTTATGTTAAAAAAAATTGCAATTTTAAGTTTAATTTTAGCTAGTCTTTCTTTGTATGCAGAAGGAAAATACGAGGGAAAACTTGAAGAAACAGTCGTAACAGCGACAGGATTTAATGATAATATTGACAATCAAATAAAAAATGTTACGATTATTACGTCGGAGGATATTCAAGAAAAAGGGTATAATACTGTAGAAGATATATTAAAACAGGCACCAGGAGTTAATATAACACAAACTGGATTCGGTTCAGCGGTGGATATGAGAGGTCAAGGGAGATTTGGATTAGGAACGAGTGCAAACATTTCTAAAGCAGTTTCTTCAGTAAAAATCTTGATTGATGGAGATATTGCTATGGATACGATTGATACTTCCCATGCTTATATTCCTTTAAATACAATATCAGTTAATGATGTGGAAAGAGTAGAGATAATAAATGGTGGGGGAACAGTTCTGTACGGGAGTGGAACTCGAGGTGGAGTTGTAAATATTATTACGAAAGATAGAACAAAAGAAGGAGCTTCAGGCAAAGTTTACTATCAAAATAGCTCTTATGGAACAAATAAATTAGGATTTGATGCTGGAATAAATTATGGTAATAAATTTATCATTGATTTGGGGTATGAAAATGTTAATGGAAAAGGATATAGAAGAGGTTCTAAAGAAGCGTATGAATATTTAAATGGGAGCTTGAAATATAATATAACAGATAATCACAGTTTGAAATTTAAGGCGGCGAGATACAATTCAGAAGAAACATTGGCGTCAGATTTAACAAAATCGCAACTTTTGAGTGACAGAAGACAGTCTGGGACTTTGAGTGATCTTGATATTGATAGAAAAGAGTATAGCTTGGGATACGAAGGGAAAGTTACCGATAACTTGAAGTTATCATTGACAGGATATAAACAGGATACAAATAAAATTATGTACGGAATGCCTAAAACAAAATTTGAAGATAATAAAAAAGGAATCAATTTTAAGGGAAATTATGGACTTGAAAATGGGAATATAATTTTTGGATATAACTACATCGACCATAAAGGAAGTAGAGAGCAAACTATATTTGGAACACCAATTATGAATGTTGATTTAGCGAAAGAGACGAATTCGTTTTATTTGCTAGGGCGTCATAAAATTGTTGGCAATTTAGAAGGAACAGCAGGTTATAGATATGAAAGAGCGGAGTATAAAACAAATAGAGAAGTTCCGTCTACGAGAATGCCGATACCTGGTGGAAGAGGCTTTGTGAATATTCCATCAAGAGAAATGCACGGTTCGAGAAAAGACAGCAATAGCGCTTATGAATTGGGACTTAATTACAAATATTCTGATACAGGAAATGTTTATGCGAAATATGAAAGAGGATTTAGATCACCAGCTGCAACAGAATTTGTTGATTATGCACCAGGAGCTAGAAATTATACTTTAAATAATTTAAAAACAGAAAAATTTAATACATATGAAGTAGGATTTAAAGATATGTTATGGAATTCGTTTGTAAGTGCCACAGCGTTTCATACACAAACAAATAACGAAATATACTTGAATATGGATCACGGAGTATTGGGAGGACCAAGTACAGCAAGATGGACATTCCATAATTTAAAAGCTACCGAAAGAACAGGTGTAGAGCTATTTGCTGAGCAATATTTAGGTAAATTGAGAGTAAATGAGTCGTTTACATACGTGAATGCTAAAATTAAAAAAGTGGGAGATGATGTACTAACTTCAACAACTTATAATTTTAAAGATGGGCAAAAAATACCAGGAGTTCCATCTACAAAAGTTACATTAGGACTTGATTATGAAATAGCAGATGGTTTGAGAACTACTGCTAACTTAAATTATTATTCAAGCTCAGTGGATACCTACAATGAAAAAATACCTTCATATTCTACAACAGATTTAGGTTTAAAATACAAACATCAAAGTGGATTCGGGATTAATGCAGGAGTAAAAAATGTATTTAACAAAAAATATAATGTCGCTCAAGGAAAAGATCCGCTTACAGGAAAGACAGTATATTCACCAGCTGACGAACGAACTTATTATATTGGAGCAAGCTATGAATTTTAGAAAAGTGAGCTTATTTCATAAATTTGTTTAGAGCGTTAAAGAGAGGGAAGAAATGAAATTTTATATAATTTCAATTATTTTAAATGTTATGGTTTTGTTTATTCCAGCAGCCTATTATGTTTCTAATAGTAGTGAAAAGAAAAGTAAGCAAAATGATCCGATAACAGTAAATTTAAGCGAAAGTGTATTCCAAAGTGTTTCACAAGGAACAACTGGAAATGAAAATATTGGAGAGAAAAATGGAGAATCTGGAAATAATGAGAGTGTAAAGAATTCTGATGACACTAAAAATACTGGAAATTCTGAAAAAATAAAAGTTTCACAAAAAAATGAAATCTCAAATTCACAGTCTGAATCTAACTCAAAGAAAATTAATAACTTGAATAATCAGAAAGAAATGAAAAAAGCTAAAAATACTAAATCAATCTCACAAAATGAACAAGAAAAAGAAGAGCTAAAAGTATTTCCATTAGAAAATAAGAAAAAGGATATTTCACAGGCTATTTCTGGTATTTCATCAACCTTACCTTTAGAATCAATACTTTCCTCAAGAAATACTGAAAAAATTTTACAAAAAAATGAGAACTTGAAAGTAATTTCAAAAGAAAATCTGACAAATGCAGTATCAACATCTACAAATATTTCAAAAAATATTTCAGAAAACGCTGCTGGAAATGACAAAAAAGATTCTCATACTTATAAAACAAGAACTAATAGTGTTGCTGGAAAAAATGAGAATCAGGGAGATGGTACTAATAAAAACAGTAAAAGCAATTCTTTTGTTCAAAAAGTAAGAAATAACGGGAATAATGGAAAAGATGGAAATAACAGGGGAAATATTAATGGAAAAGGTCAAAGTGGAGATAATTCAAAAACAGGAAATTTAGAAAAAATTAGCAAAAATTCTAGTAAAAATCATAATATTGAACGAAAAAGAAGTACTGAAAAAGGGGAAGAGAGAAATGAGAATGTCTGCAATGAAGGGAAAGATTTTACCGTTTCATACAATCCAAATTTGAGTTATCCAACTGGAGCTCAAAGGCTTGGGAATAAAGGAACTGTTACTGTTTTAGCAAGATTCAGTTTTAATAGCAGTGGTTCTGTTAGTGTGATTTCAGTATCAGGCGGGAGCTCAATATTTCAACAGGAGGCAAGGAGAGCAGCTGGTAGAATAAGAGTGAAAATAAAAAATCCTGAAACTTTGAAATGTACGATAACGAAACCATTTACATTTGAACTGAAATAAAAAAGGGGTTGTCTCAAAATGATTAAAATTTTGAGTTCAGCTTCTTTTTTTGTTCAACATAAATTGCAATATTAAATGCAACATTTTTCAAATTTCCTCAAATTTAATTTCGTATAAAAATTTTTCAAATGGTGTGGCATAGTTTAAACATTTTCTAGGTCTTGAATTTATTAGCATTAAGGTTCTTATCA